>Ga0209403_10004486_pt1 | contig 15192 bp, 12 predicted proteins | sample ArcticOcean_MG_C_8_FD_187440 | JGI IMG/M metagenome (GOLD analysis project Ga0209403, IMG submission 187440) | Marine microbial communities from western Arctic Ocean - ArcticOcean_MG_CB11_86 (SPAdes) (version 2) | ecosystem: Environmental > Aquatic > Marine > Oceanic | place: Arctic Ocean... | reverse complement strand
ATCGGTATGCACCAAAATACTGTTATAGCAGGATACGTTTCTGTTATTAATGGATTAAATAGATTGTCTATATAAGTTAAATCTTTAGTATAGTTCCTGTCGCTTAAAATTTTTTTAGCTTGGGAAGTTATATGGAAAGTGCAAAACCGGTTAATCGAAATACGATATTATCTTATGGAGGACTTGCCACTCCTCTAGCAATGATTGGCTATCCAATAGCTATCTGGCTTATCCCATTCTATTCTGAAGTAGTCGGGATTGAGCTTCAAGTTATAGCAACTATTCTATTGATCGCTAGATTTACAGATGTTATTACTGATCCTATATTGGGGCAACTTGGTGATTCAACAAAAACCTCTATAGGTAGAAGAAAACCTTGGATTATTCTAGGTGTGCCTTTGATGATGCTGGCAATCTATAAATTATTTATACCAGGCGCAGAAGTCACCCAGTTGTATTTTGTTTTATGGATGATGTTGATGTATTTAGGGTCCACAATAATAGGAGTCCCTTATGGAGCTTGGGGAGCTGAAATTTCTCCCGATTATCATCAGAGATCAAGAATAGTCAGCGGCAGAGAAGGCTGGACTCTTATTGGTCTTTTAATTTCCGCCTTGATACCTCTTGCTATTGAAGTTTCTGGCAAAGGAATTAGCAATGGAGAATCTGTAAGCAGGATGTTTCAAGCAGTATTCTTATTCCAAGACTTTTCAACAACTGGAAAAATGAGAGACATACTTGCCTACATGGGCTTGGGAATTATTATGCTACTTCCTATCTTTGCAGCCATAGCAATTTGGAAAGTTCCTGATCCTATGCCTACGGTTGAAAAAAAGATACCTTTAGGAGAAGGTTTAAAATTTGCAGCTCAAAACCCTCTTTTGGTAAGGATACTCTTGATAATATTCCTTGTTATAGCAGGAGAGTCATTTAGAAATACATTATCTTTATGGTTCGTTAGAGACATTATTGGTATAGAAACTGTTGGTGCATCCTATGCAAGATATTTTATTGCTGGATTTATCGCCATCCCTTTCTGGTTATGGCTTGGAAAAACTATTGGCAAGCACAGAGCTTTCTGTGTGACACTAATTGGAACGGGGTCGGTAAGTTTTATGTGTTTCTTTCTTGAATACGGCGACACTAAAGCATTTCATATTCTTTTCTTACTTAAAGGGGCATGTTTCGGGGGACTCCAATTTCTTCCGGCTTCTATGCTTGCAGATGTCGTAGACTTAGATTCTTTGAAAACCGGAGGGCGAAGAGCGGGAACCTTTTTTGCATTAAATGGGATGATAGCAAAAGTCTCTTCAATGATTGCTGTGTGGGCAGCAGCTATGCTAATAGCTGCATTTGGATTTACTCCAGGAGTTGAAAATAGTGATTCAGCCATGCTGGCTTTAAGAGTATTTTACTGTCTTGGATGTGCTGCATTTTTCCTACCGGCTCTTTTCCTAACTTGGACTTACCCCTTAACAAAAGAAAAACATGAAGAGTTAAGAATGGAACTGGAGAATCAAAAAGATCAAAATACTATTTAAAATTAGGGGGTCTCTTCTCTAAGAAAGCCTGAACTCCTTCAATATTATCAGGAGAACCTGTTATTTTATTTTGGGTCTTAGCCTCAATTTTGTAAATATCTTCATATTCAGAATTCATTGCCTTTCTCATAACGCGTTTTGTATGCATCAAGGATTGAGGGGATCTCTTTGCTAGTTTAGAAGCCCAATCTTGTGCTAAATCCATCAGCTTGTCTTTTGGTACTACTTTATTTGCCAGACCCAAGTCCAAACAGCGATCAGCTGCAAGCCTTTCCCCTTCAATTGCAATTTGATAAGCAAGTTTATAACCAACTGTATTTGTTAAAAACCAATTAGCACCTCCATCTGGAATTAAACCTATGTTACTGAAAGCTTGAAGAATATATGCATCTTCTGCCATAACAGTCAGGTCACAAGCCATAGCGTAAGCACTGCCTATACCTGCAGCAGCTCCATTTACTGCCGAGATAATAGGCTTTGGCATGTTCATGATGGTTTGTAAACTTGGCATATAGCCTCTTATAAGTGCATCCTCAGTATCTTCCCAATCGCCGTCCCTAGCAGTTAAATCTGCTCCAGCTGAGAAACTTAGACCTTTCCCTGTTAAGACCACACAACGTATGTTGTTATCATTTTCTGCTTCTTTAACTGCACTTAAAATATCAACAGTCATCTGTGCATTAAAAGCATTTCTTACTTCTGGCCTATTAAAAGAAATGGTAGCAACTGAACCTTGCACTTCATAAATTACTGTCTCTAATTCCATAACACTATCCTCGTTTTATTTATTTATATTATCGGTCCAAGAAAAGGTTATACCTACTTCTTCAGGATGAGTATGAAATTTATCACACACCCAAAGATCTGCAACTGCAGCAAGTTCCTTGTCGACGTAAATTAAAGGTAGTCGGTCTCTCAACCAAGGTGATGTATCAGATTCTTGAAGAAGTTTTTTTAGCTTCTGAGACCTATTCCTTCCGAATGGCTTACATCGCTCTCCACCTTCTCTACCCCTCACAGTTATCTTTTTACTTTTATGAATTAACGAGAGCCCTTTACCTTTTGTTTCCTTAAATCCAATTCTTCCTGTTGGTAATAGTAAATCATTCTCTAAATTCCATTCACTCTCTTCGTATTGATTTAATAGAGTGCAATACTCTTTTGGAAGCAGGTACAAGACCCGTTTAAACATTCTTAAGTCATGTGAGTTATTATTATCTTTGGAGCTAATTAAAATTACATGATCTGAACTCTCTTGCTTTTGAGAGATTAAATTTATAATTTCTTCCATTTGCTTCACCGAAAGACTTGCAGAAGAAGATTCTGATAACCATCTATAAAGTAAGTTTCTTATCCTTTGATAAGAAAAACTATTTACCTTTTGAACAGACAGTTCTTCAGAAGATCCCAAGCGGCAAGATTCTAAATCATTCTTAGAAATTTCATCAAGAATAGATTGGGAATGGAGTGCCTCCTTTGATAAGAATTGAAGAGATTTACCAAATCCTGGCCAGAATTTTAGCAATAAAGGGAAGACTGAGTTTCTTATAAAATTTCTTGAAAATTTTACATCTAAATTAGATTTATCTTCAGTCCATTTAATGTTATTCAGGACAGCATATTCAAAAAGTTCTTTTTTTGAAAAATCTAAGAAAGGTCTAAAATAAGATAAACCAGAGACTTTTCTCCACACTGGTATTCCCTTTAGACCTTCAATTCCCGTACCCCTCATCAGCCTAAAGAATATAGTCTCAAGTTGGTCATCCTTGTGATGTGCAGTACAAATTAAATCACCTTCTTGAGCCCATTCCTCAAAAGCTTTGTAGCGAGCTTCTCTTAAAGTGTCTTCAGATACATTTGAATCTTTAAAATTTAATTTTTTAGTGTAAAAAGGTATATTTAGATCACAGGCTATATCTTTGCATTTTTTTTCCCACAGATCAGAGTCTTTACTAATTCCATGGTTTATATGAATGGCAACGAGTTTGGATGTGTCTTGAAAAGAGACTGAAAGAGAATGGAGTAGTACACAAGAATCTAACCCTCCAGAGAACCCTATACCTATCCTTTTAAAATTTTTTAAATTCTCTAAGGAAATATTATTAGAGATGAACATGAATTACAAAGATCCATAACCCATGAGTCGGTCGTATCTCCTTTCCAATAAATCTGTTGTCTTAAATGACCTTAAATCTTTTAAGTTTTTGATTATAGAATTTTTAAGAATTAATGCTGCTTGGTCATGATTCCTATGAGAACCTCCTAATGGTTCAGCTATAACTTCATCAATAAGGTTAAGTTCTAAAATATTGTGAGCATTTAATTTCATTGCTTCTGCAGCATCTGCAGATTTTGTTGAATCTCTCCAGACTATTGAAGCGCAAGCTTCAGGTGAAGCAACAGAGTACGTTGCATACTGCATCATTGTTATATGATCACCAACAGCTAACGCTAAGGCACCTCCCGAGCCACCTTCACCTACAACATTAACTAAGATGGGGGTTTTGAGAGAAGACATTACTTTCAAGTTATTGGCTATAGCCTCGCTTTGACCTCTTTCTTCACTGTCTATACCGGGGTAAGCTCCCGGTGTATCAATCAAAGTAACGACTGGGATATTAAATCTTTCTGCCAGTTCCATTAAACGGCATGCTTTTCTATACCCTTCTGGCTGAGACATGCCGAAGTTATGCTTAATCTTCTCTTCTGTTGTTCTCCCTTTTTCGTGACCAATCAACATCACTTTATAGTCGCCTATGGAGGCAAGACCTCCTATAACGGCCCTATCATCAGCATAATGACGATCGCCGTGTAGCTCATCAAAGTCATCGCATATTTTTTCTACGTAATCTAAGAAATGAGGCCTTTGGGGGTGTCTAGCTACTTGAACGTTTTGCCAGGCGGAAAGGTTGGAGTATATTTTTTCAGTAAGCTTTATTGCCGATTCATTCAACTTTAAAATTTCTGCAGAAATTTTCTCAGGCGACAACATATCTGAAGATTGTAACTCTTCAATTTTTCTTTCTAAAACCGCTATTGGTTCTTCAAAATCTAAATAGTTTTGCGACATAAATTAAAAACTAGTTCACATGCGAACCCGAATGATACACCAAATCTATATTTTCTTTACCGCATAAATTAAATAAACTTTTCATAGAATTATCATCAACATAAAAGGAATAGTCTTTAGAAAGTAAGATATCTGCCTTTGCTTTTTTTCCTAGAAAACTTATTAAAACAGGACTCCCCTCTTGATTATTTGAGAGTGCCTTTATGCCAGTAGCAATTTCTTCTACATTCGCTGTATCTGGATCAAGGCATATTCTTACATGCTTCAAGTATTCATTTCTTGCTTCATCAAATGTCAGAATCCTGTCTGCCACCATCTTAAATGTTGGCTTTTCAGCCCCTAAAGAGTAACTATCTTTTTCTACCACCCCTTCTATGACAATCAGTTGGCCTTTTTTTAGAATACCTCTGTGTCTATCAAAGATATCGGCCCAAATAGAGATCTCAAGCCTTCCTGAAGAATCGTCGATCGTTGCAAAGGCAAAACGACCTTTTCTTCCTTGTCTAACGTTTAAGTGCATCAACATTCCCGCAACACGCTGCGAATGAGTTTCTGTCTCTAACTCAGAAATAAAGAAACCGCACATTTTACGTACTTCTCTTTTTTTCTTCTCTATTGGATGAGATTCAAGATAAAACCCCAGAGAATTCCATTCTGCTGCAAGAAGATCAATAGTTTCAGAATCACTTAATCGGTCATGGACTTCATTTAACACATTCTCATTATTTCCAAACAAATCTTTTATTTTACTTTTATCTCTTTCAGTTACTTGCTCTGATTTCTTTAAAGAAGAAGCAATTTGATTGAATAGATCTTCTCTTTTGCCAAAGCAGTCCATAGCTCCAGATCCTATTAGCGCTGTAAGTACTCTTTTATTTACTCTATTACTCCCAACTCTTAAACAAAAATCTACTAAATCTAAAAAGGGTTTATCTTCTCTAGAAGAAGTTATTTGATTTACCAATGACTCACCTATAGATTTTATTGCCCCCAAACCATAAAGGATGGTCTTTGAATCAAGGTCTATAAACTTATAAGCGCTATTATTTATATCAGGTTTTATTACTTTCAAACCTATTGAGCGACAATCATCAACAAACAATTGAATCCTGTCAGTTGAATCCATCTCACAAGACAACACAGAGGCCATAAATTCTGCTGGGTAGTGAGCCTTCAACCAGGCTGTTTGATAGGCAATCAGTGCATAACCAACAGAATGAGATCTATTAAAACCATAACCTGCAAACTGCTCAATTTGATCAAATAAATTAGCAGCGTAGTTTTGATTAACCTCTTTAGAAACAGCTCCTTCTATGAATGTAGATCGAAGTTTCTCCATTTCTTCTTTCTTCTTTTTACCCATAGCCCGTCTTAAAATATCTGCCTGCCCTAAAGTAAAACCCGATAATTCTTGTGCTATTTGCATAACTTGTTCTTGATAAACTATAACGCCATAAGTAGTACTTAAGATCTTCTTTACTGCATCATGCCCGTAGGTAACTTCCTCTCTTCCGTGCTTTCTATCAATATAGGAATCGACCATGTTCATTCCTAGTGCACCCGGACGATACAATGCATTCATGCTCACGATGTCTTCAAAATTATTAGGCACTAGTTGTCTCAGATAATCTCTCATGCCCCTTGATTCAAGCTGAAAAACTCCCGTGGTATCTGCTCGTTGTAATAATGCGAAAGTCTTGGGGTCGTCCAAAGGGAGATTTTCTATATCTACTTTGACTTCATCGGGGTTTTTCTTCTCGTTCACTCTCTTAACTGCCCGATCAAGAATGGTTAGAGTCTTTAATCCAAGAAAATCAAACTTCACTAATCCGGCTGATTCAACATCATTCATATCAAATTGAGATGCAATAGTTCCTTTTTCTTCATCAAGAATCAGTGGTGTGAAATCTGTTAAGGCAGTAGGCGCAATAACTACTCCAGCAGCATGAGTACCAACACTTCTTGATAGCCCCTCAAGCTTAAGAGCCATTTCAAAAACCTCTTTAGATTCATCACTAGCATCTATTATTTCCTGGAATTCTTTTACTTCATAAGCCTCTTCTAAAGAAATTCCAAGAACGTCGGGTATTGCTTTTGCTAAACGGTCTCCGAAGCCGTAAGGTTTTCCTAAAACCCTAACGACATCCCTAAGTACAGCTCTAGCTGCCATAGTGCCTCTAGTGCTAATTTGCGCAACCGAATCTTTTCCGTATTTATTGGTAACGTATTCAAGCACTTTATCCCTTCCTTCTACACAGAAATCTATATCAAAATCAGGATTGCTTACCCTTTCCGGGTTAAGGAACCTCTCAAAAAGCAGATCGTACTTAATTGGATCTATGGCAGTAATTCCCAAAGCATAAGCAGCAATGGATCCAGCCCCTGAACCTCTGCCTGGGCCTACGGGTATATCATTAACTTGTGCCCAATTCACAAAGTCCGAAACGATAAGAAAATAACCTGCAAAATTTAACTTACAAATCATGTCCAACTCATAGTCCAACCTGGCAAAATATTGCTCTTCATTAATTGGATAAGAATTTACAGAAGAGCTGATCTGTAGAATTCTTTTATTTAACCCTTCATACGAAAGTTCTTTTAAATGCTCTTCTCGAGTTTGTCCTTCAGGAACTTCAAAATCAGGTAAATAAAACTCCCCTAATTCTAAATCTAGATTACATTTTTCAGCTATCTTAACGGTATTCTCTAAGGCCTCAGGCAAATCCGTAAAAAGTTCATTCATTTCCTCTGGTGAACGTAAATATTGATTCTCTACATAATCTTTAGATCTCCTGGGGTCATCAAGAGTCTGGCCTTTTTGTATGCAGACCCTCGCTTCATGTGCTTCAAAATCAGAAGGGCTGACATCAGGGTCTACAGGCATCAAAAACCTTACATCGTTAGTAGCAACCAAAGGGATCTTTTTTTGCATAGCCAGATCTATTACTTTTTGGTTGTATTCAATTTCATTATTTTTTCCTAATCTCTGAATTTCAATGAAAAAATCACCTTTGAAAAGATTGTGAAAATAATCTACCCTTGAATTTGTCAATGCGTCATTTCCCCCTAGAATTGACTGGCCTACATGTCCGTTTATACCTCCTGAGAGAGCTATTAAGCCTTCTGAATACTCTTCTAACCAACTTAATTTAACAATAGGTTCACCTGATACCTGACCCTCAACATAAGCCTTAGAAACAAGCTTTGTAAGGTTTGTATAACCTGTCTTATTTTTAACCAACATCACTAGAGAACCCGGTTGAGAATCTAAATCTTTAGCAACTTTTATTTCTGAACCTACTATTGGTTTAATACCCTGCTTCCTGGCAAGTCTGTAGAATTTTATAAGTCCAAAAAGATTGGTTAAATCTGTTAGTGCCACGGCAGAAAAAGATAAATCAGAGGATTTTTTAACCAAATCCTCTATTCTAATTATTCCATCTGATAATGAAAATTCTGAATGAAGATGAAGATGTACAAACTCTTGTTGCATTAAATTATAAGTCTAGATTGATTAATTTTTTAACTGGCCTAAATGATAACCTATGAATCTTACAGGGACCCAATGATTCTAGAGCATCTAAATGCAATTTTGTTGGGTAACCTTTGTGTTTTTTAAAACCATAGCCTGGATAAAGTTGGTCTAGATCTCTCATTAATTCATCTCTGGCTACTTTAGCTATTATGGAGGCTGCCATAATACTCTTTATAAATGAATCTCCTTTAATAATAGCTTCGCATTCTATTGAAATATCTGGTTTATGATTTCCATCACACAAAACTTTTTCTGGAACGATTTCTAAGCCCTCTATCGCTCTTTTCATTGATAATAAAGAGGCCTGTAAAATATTTAATGAATCTATTTCCTTAATGGATGCCGAAGCAAGACTCCATGCGATTGCAGATTCTTTTATTTTCTTGCTTAGTTCTTGTCTTTTTTTTTCCGTTAATTTTTTAGAATCATTCAGTCCTTCAATTTCTATAGAATTATCTAAGATAACTGCTGCAGAGACTACAGGACCTGCCAAAGGACCTCTGCCGACCTCATCTACTCCAGCTTCAATCAAATCAACATCTCTTTAATTTCTTTTGCAGCCAGATCAGAACCGCCAGCCATTAAAGATGTATGGATTTTTTTAAATTCTTGAAGGTACTTTTCTTTATCTTGTCTGAATAAAGACATGAAGGTCGTATGTATATTTTCAGGAGTGACTTCATCTTGTAACAATTCAGGTAAAAGTCCTTTGTTGGCAAGAAGATTGGGAAGCGAGAAATATTTAATATTCAGTAATGGTTTAATGATCTTAAAACTTAACCAGCCAGTTTTGTAGACAGTAACGCATGGTGTCTGCATTAAAAGAGCTTCTAATGTTGCCGTTCCAGAAGTGATGATAGCTAAATCTGCACTTTTAAGAACTTCTTGTGAATTCCCATATGAGAATTCTACAATTCCTTTATCTCCACCTTCTTCTAATAGCTCTTTGTGATCTGGTGAAGAAAGAGGCATTAGAAACCTTGCTTCTGGTAAGTCATTTTTAATAAGCTTTGCAGCCCTTAGCATCTCATTACCTAATAAGGAGACTTCAGAATTTCTACTTCCTGGTAAGAGAGCAATTACTTTATTATTATTTTTAGACAACACACGATCTTCAGAAAATGGTTTTTTACCTTCGATTGGAAATTTGTAAGACAAAGGATGGCCAATGTAGCTAACTCTTATAGAAGAATCTGCATAGGCCTCCCCTTCAAATGGAAAAAGCGTAAAAACCAGGTCTATGGAAGATTCCATAGTCTTGATCCTGCCCTTTCGCCATGCCCAAACAGAAGGGCTTACGTACTGAATTGTTTTAATGCCAAGCTGCTTCTTTAGATATCTAGCTATCGGTAAATTAAAATCCGGAGAATCAATACCAATATAAAGATCTGGTTTCTGATCTAAGAGAAATTTTTTAAAATTCTTTCTTAAATTTAAGATCTTTCGTAATCTCAGTAAAGGCTCCACAATTCCCATGACTGCTATTTCTTTTATATCAAAAAAAGATGTGAGCCCTTTGCTTTTCATTGAGTCGCCACCTAGGCCTATAAATTCAGCATCAGGAAATTGCTTTTTAAGAGAATCTATTAAGGGTCCACCCAGCTCATCACCTGACTTTTCGCCTGCAACTATTGCTATTTTTTTTTGACTATTGTTATCGATATTTGAAGAAATCAACGAGAAATTCCACGCGTCGAGCCTTCTATGGAAGAAATAAAAGAGGAGATTTCAGGAGTAATGACGACTGAACTCTTTAATTCTGATAAAGCCTCATCTGTGGTTAGTTTTTTTCTGTATAGAGTGCGATAAGCTGATTTCAAAGATTCAATAGTCTCAGAAGAAAATCCCAATCTCTTAATTCCAACTGAATTTATTCCAAATGGTTTTGCTGGATTACCTCTTACTTTTACATAAGAAGGTATATCTTTATTAACGGCGCTTCCCATGGCACAAAAACTATACTCACCCAGAGAACAAAATTGATGAACTATTGCATACCCTCCAAGAATAACACCGTTACCTACTTTTACAGAACCGGCTAGGGCTGCTTGATTAGAGAGCACAACATCATCTTTTATCTCACAATCATGAGCTATATGAGAATAGGCCATCATTAAATTCCTATTACCTATAGAAGTTACTCCTTTTTCTTGAATTGTGCCTCTATGGATTGTTACCCCTTCTCTAATAGTATTTTCATCACCTATAATTAGTTGTGTTGGTTCATCTTTATATTTTTTATCTGGACTCCCATCTCCAATAGAAGAAAACTGCAAGATTCTGTTATTTTTTCCCATTATTGTTGGGCCTTTTACTATCACATGAGATTCAATCACAGTTCCAGAACCAAGCTCTACATCAGCACCAATAATTGAATAGGGCCCTATTTGAACTCCTTCGTCAATTTTTGCCTTAGGGTCAATTATTGCAGTAGGATGATGCATACTATTTAGGCCTATCAGCACATAGAATAGTTGCTTTTGCTACTAGCTCACCTTCAACAGAAGCAGTGCAATCAAACTTCCATATACCTTTTTTATTAGTTATCACTGTTGATTCTAATATTAATTTATCTCCCGGAACTGCAGGCTTCTTAAACCTTAGATTATCTGCACCGACAAAGTAATAGATTGAACCTTCTTCGGGGGTCTTGTTCATTGTCTTGAATCCTAGTATTCCTGAGACTTGAGCCATTGCTTCAACAATTAATACACCTGGCATAACTTCCTTTCCAGGAAAATGTCCCATAAAGTAAGGTTCATTAGTTGTTATATTTTTGTACCCCTTCACGTAGTTACCTAAATCTAATTCTGTAACTCTATCAATCAGAAGCATCGGGTACCTGTGGGGTAGAAATTGTTTTATCTCTTCTATATTTATTGTTACTTCCATATCTTTATTTAATTAATTTATTAAGCTTCTTAAAAAGGACAGCACTCTTCTTCCAGTCCTTGTTTTTCATGAAAGGTGTGCCCGATGAGTAAGTTCCAGGCTCTTTTATGGACTTGGTAATTAAGGTCATTGCAGTTATATGTACTTCATCTGAAATTTCTACGTTATCAACTACAGCACAGCATCCGGCCAAAGTGCAATAGCGTCCTATTTTAGAGCTTCCAGCAATAGCACTTCTAGCAGCTATGGCCGTTCCCTCTCCAATTTCTACGTTATGAGCTAAGTGAACTTGATTATCTATCTTCACATTATCATCGATCTTAGTATTACCTACCGAACCTCTGTCAATGGAGCTATTCGATCCTATTTCAACGTTATTACCAATAATAACCCTGCCTAGGTGCTCTATCTTATGCCAATCTTTACCATCTTTAGCAAAACCCAAACCATCAGATCCAATAACTGTTCCTGAATGTATTATGCAATTAGAGCCTATCTCCACACCTTCGTATATAGATACATTTGAATGAATGATAGTTCCAGTTCCTATTCTCACCTCTTTACCTAGAAAACTTGATGGTCCTACAGAAACACAGCCATCCAAGACTACACCTTCAGAAACAGTAACAAATGAATTTATTGTCGAACCATCTCCTATATTCGCACTGCCATGAACAGCTGCCAGCTTAGAAGTGAAAGGAGCAACTTTAGGATTTCTTAATTCCATGAACACTTTTGATGCTTTGGCATACAAGAGGTGAGGGTTTTCTCCGATTAGAGCATTTCCATTGTAATTGCCTAAATTATCTTCTGAAAGAATAACTGCGCCAGCCGTTGTTGTAGCCAAGAGAGGTATAAAGGTATCTCTAAAAATAAAGCTTAGTTCGTCTTTATTTGCTTTCTCTATTGAATTTAAGCCAAGAATTATTTTTTCGTGATCACCTTTTAATTCTGCTCCTATCTCCTGAGCAAGATTTTCTAGAGTAATACCTGCGCTAGAGGACACTTAAAATAATTACTCTTCTTGTTGGTTCATTGCATCAACAACTTCTTGCGTGATATCGAAGCCTTGATCAGCATACATTAAAGATGAGCCCTGCCCTTTATCAAACAGAATTGTTATTGCTTTTGCCCTGATAAGCTCGGTCATGATGACTTGATATTTTTCTGCTTGCTGCTGTTGCACTATTTGAATAACTTGTTTTTGTATTTCAGTAAGTTTTTTTCTTAAGAAATCTATATCTTGCAATAAGGATTGGAATCTTTTTGAAGCTTCTTGTTTTTCCTCATCAGACATCGTTGGGCCTTCTTTTTGAATTCTTTCTTGAATCTCTCTGGCCTCAGTCTCCTTGCCTTGCAACTCTTCAGATACTTCAGTCCATTCTTTAGTATTTTGCATTTCTTCAAATTCTTGTTTTGCAGCATCAGTAGACATCAAAGCTGCTTGAGGATCTATAGTTGCTATATTTAAATCTGCTGAATAAATGCTTAAAGGTGCTAGAGCTAGCACTAAAGTTAACAATATATTTCTTTTATTAAGGTCCATAATATTTCCTAAAGTAAGTTGATTAATAATCGTGAAGGCAGTTTAACGGTTTGTTAAGACGTTTAGAAGTTTTAGATGCAGTAATTTTCATTTTAAAACTGTGTACCTATTTCAAATTGAAAAGATTCGGTTTCGTCTAAAGGGCCTGCATTTGTTGGTTTTGAAATTGCTACGGACATGGGACCTAGTTGAGTAATCCAAGTTGCTCCTATGCCGTAAGAATACCTTAATTCAGCTAAATCCAATTCGCTGCAATTAATGTTTATAAGTTCATTACCACAATCTTTAGAAAAAACATTTCCTATGTCTATAAAAAAGGAGCTCCTCATGGATCTCTGATCTTCAATAAAAGGTAGCTTAAAGATAAAATCAAAGCCTGCCTCAACCAAGTATGCACCGCCTATGGACCTATCATTATCGTAATACGCATAAGGGTTGGCTATAGCGTTTCCATTATCATCCAAGATCGGATTGCCATCTGAACCAAGATAGTACAACGAAGGTGTTGCTCTAGGGCCCAAGGTATTTTGTTTAAAACCCCTTACGGAACTTATTCCACCCGAATAGAAATGTTCAAAGAAAGGTGCTATTTCTGTATCCCCGTAAGGTTCTAATAAGCCTATTTCACCTCTCAAACCAAAGATAATATTTCCTCCAAAAATTGGTTTAAAATATTTATGCCTGTAAGTTGCTTTTGCGTAGGTTAATGAACTTCCTGGTATGGCTAGCTGCAAAGCAAAAGCTTGAGATTGACCTGCAGTTGGAAATAAACCTCTGTTAAGACTTATCTTGGACCAAATAAATTGGGACTTTAAAACTTCAAATTTTGTGCCTTCAGAAGCAGTAAAAGCTATTATCTGAGAGGCTGGTGTAGATCCTGTATCTATTTCGGTATTGTCATAATTTAGATTTAATCCTATTCTTTCGATATCACTTATGGGCAACCCAAATTGTATTCCTGCACCAAATGCATCAGATGTGTAGCTCGCTACGTTGAATTGACCATAATCTGAAGCTCTAAAATAGGCGTTATAGCCTCTACTGATACCGTCAATACTGTAATAAGGTTCTCCGTAATTGAATGAGTAACTTCTTTGCCAAGAGCTGTCATTAATACCTATGCCTATAGCCTTACCTGTCCCAAAGGCATTGTTTTCATTGTAGTTAAGTCCTAGAACTAATCCGTACGCTCCATAGCCAAGACTGCCTCCTACAGAACCAGAGAATTCCTCTTCTACTGAAAACTCTACATCAATTTGATCACTCACTCCCGCAACTGGTATTTCTTCGGATTCAACTTCCTTAAAATAGCCCAGCCTTTCAAGCCTTAGTTTCGAATTCTCAATTAGGTTATTGGAGGCCCAAGCACCTTCCATTTGACGCATTTCTCTTCTTAAAACAACATCATGAGTTCTTTTATTACCTTTAAAAACAATTCTTCTTACATAGGTTCTCTGTTGAGAGTCCACATAAAAAGTTAAATCCACTTTTCCTGTTTCATCATTCACATCAGTTACACCATTAATCTCAGCAAAACTATAGCCTTCATTCCCTAAGATATTTGTAAATATTTCTTCAGTTTCAGTTACATAATATTGAGAGAAAATATCTCCTGGCTGAACTAAAATTAAAGATCTCAAAACCTCTTCTTCTATCGGCAAGTCTCCTGCAATGTTTATTTCGCCAATCTCGTAAGTCTCTCCTTCTGTGATATTAAGGGTTATAAATACAGATTGCTTATCTGGAGTAATAGTTACTTGGGAGCTATCAAGCTTAAATTCGACATAGCCTCTATTCTTGTAAAAAGAAGTCAATGATTCTATATCGCCTTTCAGTTTTTCTCTTGAATACCTGTCATCATTAGTTATAAACGATAACCAACCGCCGGTTCCGAGTTCAAAGATTTTTAGAATCTCTTCGTCAGGAAAAGTTTTATTCCCGACCAGGTTTATATTGCTAATAACAGCAACTTCACCTTCCTCTATCTCTATATTCAATGCAACTCTATTCCTTGGTTTAGATTCCGTATCAACTTCAACTAGAGCACCGTAGCGACCTTGAGAAACGTATTGACGCTGAATCTCTTGTGCTAAGCCATTAAGGATAGATCTTTTAAATACCTGCCCTTGAGACAGACCGGCTTCATTTAAGCCTTTTATTAAATCTTCAGTTTTGATTGCCTTATTACCGTCTAATTCTATAGATGCGATCGACGGACGTTCTGTGATGCTTAAAATAAGAGTATTACCATCTCTTCCCACTTGTATATCATCAAATTGACCTGTTTTAAAGACTACCTTAGCTGCATTTTGCAGGTCGTAAGCATCTACATTATCACCTACAGCCAATGGTAAAACATTAAATATACTTCCAGCAGAAACCCTTTGAAGTCCACTGATTCTTATATCTTCAACCAACCATTTCTCGTCTGCGGAGTTTATGCTTTGTGATATAGCAAGACTAAAAAGTAACAAACCACTAAAAAATAATGAAGTAATTTTAGATTTAAACATTAAATAATTTTGACTATATCGTTAAATATTGCGAACACCATCAGGCTGGCTACCATAAAAATGCCTAGTCTAAACGAATACTCTAGAAAAGAGTC
>Ga0209403_10004481_pt1 | contig 15203 bp, 14 predicted proteins | sample ArcticOcean_MG_C_8_FD_187440 | JGI IMG/M metagenome (GOLD analysis project Ga0209403, IMG submission 187440) | Marine microbial communities from western Arctic Ocean - ArcticOcean_MG_CB11_86 (SPAdes) (version 2) | ecosystem: Environmental > Aquatic > Marine > Oceanic | place: Arctic Ocean... | reverse complement strand
TTCGAGTTGCGGCTGGTATTCGTTCCAAATCGTGCGCAGCTTGGGAATGGGATCGTCGTCCCAATCAACTCGCAAATCAACAATGGGCCACGAAACTTTATGAACGACTTGCACTCCGGCAGAGCGCTCCGGACCTGCTTCGCCTCCAGCTTTGATTCCGGCTTCAAGGGCGGTGATCAACCGCAGAGCGAGGTGTCCGGAGCTTTGTTCAAAGGCCGTGACCATTGCCTGGGGCACCTGCTCATCGGCCAAGAGATTTGCGGCAGCAGCACACTGCTTCCCCTGCGCAGAGGCGTGTTTCCCCAAGGCTTTTGCTCCAGTGTGAATTGCGGCGTTTCCCCCGGAATCCAAAAGTACGAGTTGTCGCCACGCCATGTAATCGGCTTCCGCGACAACTTGGGAAATCACCGTGCTTGCATCGGCTCCGGACTCGAGCAAGTCGAGCATTTTGTCACCCAATGCCGGGTCCGTGACATTTTGCGTGAGTGCCGCACCAACGCCTGCACGAGTGCACAAACAACGGCTTGCAACGCAGATGCTCGATGAGGTGATGACCCCACCGAGCATTCCAGTTTCTGGGCAGCGTCCAACTAAGGAAAGCGTCATTTTCCTTCCTCCGGAATCACGGCGATCACGTCAATCTCCATCAGCCATTCAGGTTTTGCAAGCCCTGCAACCACAACTCCGGTGGAGACCGGAAACACGCCCTTGAGCCACTTGCCGACCGTGCGATACACCGGGTCCCGGTATCCACGATCGATCAAGTAAATCGTGATCTTGCAGATGTGTCCGAGGCCGCTTCCCGCTTCTTCAAGCAGTTGTTGGACATTCCGCAGCGCCTGATCTGTCTGGGCTTCCGCATCGCCGAGGCCGACAAGCTTGCCGTCAAAATCGGTGCCGACCTGTCCCCGCAAAAAGAGTATGTTTCCCGCCCGCACCACTTGGCAGAGGTCGTTGTCCAAGTCCTGATCCGGATAGGTGTCCTTGGTGTTGAATTTTCGGATGCGTTCGTGTGCCATCAAATCACCTGTTCAAGTTTGCATGACCTTCTCCGACAATCCGGCGGCGTTGCGGACAAAATCCAGCGGCCCGGAGAAGTCGAAATTGTTGTACACCGCGTTGAGGTGTGCGAACGGGGGCGCTTGGGCGAACAACTGGAAGGTGAGCCGATGTCCGGCGTAATCCGAGTTGAGCAGATCCCGTGCAAGCGCGAGCAGCTTGCGGCGATCCTCCGCGACCCAGTTTTCGTTGACCGTGTAGTATTTTTCCAGCCAATGTCCGGACTCTGGGTCTTGGAAGGCGGCGTGGTTCGGCGTGATGCAAATCTGCCCGCCGCAGAGTTCGCGGGCGAGGTGCATCATCTCCGGAAGCCGCGAACAGGCGTGGACCCGTCCGGTGTAGAGCAACGACTGGTTGGGCATCAACAACCCTCCTGGACTCTGCTCTGCCAGCGCGATGGAGGCCGTCAGGTGCGCGTGGATGCCTTCACGATAACAGGCCAGTGTTGCCAGCTTTTCGCAGACCGCCGGGTTCTTGTCCAGCCCGGTCTGCTTCACGTTGAAAAGTGCCGCACCGATCATCATGTCAGCCATGTAGCGGATGCGCAACACGAAGGGATAGGCGCTGTAGCGATGGAGCGTCGCACGGATAAACGCCGCTGCTTTGGTGTGACGGTAGAAGAGGACGTTTTCCCATGGGATCAAAACATTATCGAACACGAGCAGGGTGTCCACTTCGTCAAAACGGTTGGCGAGCGGATAATCCTCAACGGGCGCACGTCCGGCAAATCCGCTGCGGCAGATGTGCTTCAGGCCCGGAACCCCCATGTCGCACATAAAGCTCACCGCGTAATCCGAAAGCGTTTCGTTCCCGGACCATGCTGCGATGGTCGGCTTCACGAACGCTTGGTTGGAATAGGCTGCGGCCGTTTCGTACTTTGCACCACGCACAATGATTCCAGCGTCGGTTTCCTTGACCACATGCAGCAGCATGTCCGGATCCTGCTCCTGTGGAGGCTTGGAACGGTCGCCCTTGGGGTCCGTGTTGGCCGAGACGTGGAAGGGATCCTCACGGGTGGTCCGGAGGATGTGCTGCTCAATGTTCGTGGCGAATTGCGGATTGACCTCGTTGAGCACGTCCTTGCCGTCAAACAGCGACCACATTTCTCCAACCGATTCGTCGCTGATGCGGATGACCACGCCACCGATGTCGTTCATGAGCGCGTCCAGCGCCACGTCCTTCTCGTACCAATCCTCACGGGTGCGGGGAGGCTTGTGGTAGGTGGTGTTGAGTTCGCCGGTTTCCTCGTCTTGGTACGTCAACTGCTCTTGGTACAGGGCTTCGTGCGCCATGTCGTACATCCGCGCCCGCACGTCAATGATCGGCTTGAAGGCTGGATGCGTGGACATGTCCTTGACGCGCTCACCGTCAATCCAGACCTCACGTCCATCCCGGATGGATTCAAGATATTCGGCTCCTGTGCGTATCATGCGGCTCCTTGGGTGGAAAAGAGAAGGGGGACTCGTGTCTAAAAAATGCTCAACAAAAGTACGCGATTTTTCCGATGCTGTGAAATACGATTAACTGATAGGGTCATCAGAACTTTTAATCGTCTTAAATGTAGCGGCGCTGTGCGCTGTACGCAGCTACCCGTTCCTAGGCAGTGCTTCCTAGATACTCCGTATGCGGGTCAAGGTGGTCGTCATCTGGAGCAGGACTTCAGATGACTCCCATTTTTTTTAGTTCGGCAAGTCGTGTCTGGTTGTAACCCAGTTTTGTCAGCAGTTCTTCAGTATGCTGTCCGAGTCCTGGGGCAGGACGTGCTGGGGTCGGCTCTCCACATTTCACAGGAGAAGCAATGGTCCGGTAGTTTCCGTATCCTTCCAACTCCAGTTCTTGCAAGCGGTTTTCGTCTTTCACAAAAGGGTTTTCGAGAGCCTCCTGTAGGGAATTGACCGGGGCAGCGGGGATCTGTCCGGCAAAGAGCTCGAGCCAGTGGGCAGTGGTTTGTCCAGAAAGCACGTCGTCCAGCATTTCCCTGATCTGCTCGCGGTGCTCCAACCTGCTCTTGAAATCCATGAAGCGTTTGTCCTCCGCCCAGTCGTCCTGTCCCAGCACCCCACAGAGGGCGGGCCAGAATTTTTCCTTGTTGCACATGATGTAGATCCAGCCGTCCGCAGTGCGGTAAAGGGCGCAAGGGGTCAACACGGGATGGGAGGAACGTTCGAGGCGTCCGGTGACGTGGTTCTCGTTGAGGTACCAAATTGCGGGGTAGCTTAAGTTGGAAAGTGCCACATCAAAGAGGCTGACGTCGAGGTCCCGTCCCTTTCCTGTCTCTCTGGCTCCAGTGATACCCGCCAGCACCGCGTAGGCAAGAGCGAGTCCAGTCATCTGATCGACCACCGACAATCCAAAACGTGTCGGCGGCCCGCCAGGCTCTCCGGTCAGCGAGAAGTAGCCGGCCTCCGCTTGCATCAGGTAGTCGAAGCCCGGCCAGTTTGCACGGGATCCGCTGCGTCCGTAAGCCGAAAGGTGAGCACAGACGATCTTTTCGTTGACTTCTTTCAGTGCCGCGTAGGTCAGTCCCAGCTTCTCCGGAACATCACCCCTCAGGTTAGAAACGACCGCATCGGCAGTCCGCGTCATGTCCCTGAAAATCTCGGTGCCTGCGGATTTTGAAAGGTCGAGGGTCAGGCTTTTCTTGTTGCGATTGTAGGCGTGGAAGAATTGGGAGTGTTCCGGAGTGAAGAAATGGGGACCCACTGCGCGGGCGAAGTCTCCACCGTCATTGGGATTTTCGATCTTGATCACCTCGGCACCTTGGTCTGCAAGAAACTGCGTGCCAAAGGGGCCTGCGCCGTACTGTTCGACTGCGAGAACACGGAGACCTGCAAGCGGAAGGGTCATGACGGTCTCTTAGTTTTTCAGTTCTGAACGGGATTCCGCTCCACGAGCTGCCGTGCAATGATGAGCCGTTGGAGTTCGTTGGTCCCCTCCCCGATGGCGAGCAGGGGGGCGTCACGGTAGTAGCGTTCGATGTTGTATTCCGGTGAATAACCGTAGGCACCATGAATTCGCATGGCCTCCAGCGAATTCTCGAGCGCTGCCTCGGTGGCATTGAGCTTCGCCATCCCGGCCTCCATGTCGCACCGTTCCCCACGGTCGTAGGCACGGGCCGCTTGTTCGGTGAGCAGGCGTGCGGCATCGACACGGGTGGCCATGTCGGCGAGCTTGATCTGGATCGTTTGGTGTTCGCAAATCGGTTTGCCGAAAGTGTGTCGCACCTGAGCATAAGCCACCGATTCCTCGAGGCACGCCCGTGCGATGCCGACTCCCCGTGCCGCAACGTTGATCCGCCCCAGTTCCAATCCGCTCAGGATTTGGTTCAGCCCCCCTCCCTCTTCGGTGCCGATCAGGTGATCAGCGGGAACCCGGACGTTTTCAAAAAAAACCTCACCGGTGTCGATGCTCCGGTAGCCGAGCTTCTGTAGCTTGCTGGCCCGGTAGCCCATCTCCTTTGTGACGAGAAAGAGGCTGATCCCCTTGTGCCTTGGTGTATCTGGCAGATGCTCCGTCTTGGCAAGCACCGCGAGCACATTCCCCTCAACGGAGTTCGTGCACCACAGCTTAGCACCGTTGAGGATGTATTCATCACCCTCCCGGACGGCACGGGTACGGATCGCCTGCAGGTCGGTGCCACAGTCGGGTTCGGTCAGGGCAATCCCTCCGCGCAGCTCGCCCGTGGCGAAGCGTGGCAGGCAGGCCTGCTTCATCGCCTCGGTGCCGAAGCGCTCAATGACGCTGCACATGATGAGGTGGGAGTTGAAGATGCCTGAGACGGCCATCCAAACCGCTGCCACTTTTTCGACGATCTGTGAGTAGATTGTCGCGTTCAGGCCAAGGCCTCCGTATGCAGGAGGAATGGTGGCGCCAAAAAGCCCTAGTGCGGCGAGCCTGTCCGCAATTTCGTGTGGGTATTCATCGGCGGCTTCCAGACGACGGACACTGGGTCGGACATCGCGCTCTAGGAATTTTCCGATGCTCTCGAGGATCAACGCCTCCTCGTCTGGAGTGCTGCTCTGCGAAGAAGCCATGTTTTCAGTAGCCCGCTTTGTCGTCCACGGCAAAGCCGCGTTTGGGGATCAGCATGGTGCGTTCGTAGCTGATGAACTTGGTGCCGTCCTGCTTCATGCCTGTTGTCCGAACCTTCACGATGCCTTGACTGGGACGGGACTTCGATTCACGGATTGCAAGCACCTCCGATTCGGCATAGAGGGTGTCACCTACGAAAACCGGTGCCGTCAGTCGGATCTTGTCCCAGCCTAAATTGGCGATGGTTTTCTGGCTGATGTCAGAAACGCTCATACCTGCAACGATGGAGAGGGTGAGGCAGGAATTGACGACAGGTTTCCCGAATTCACTCTTGGCGGCGTACTCCGCGTCGAAGTGCAGGGGGTGCTGATTCATGGTGAGCAGGGTAAACCAAGTGTTGTCGCTTTCAGTGATGGTGCGTCCAGGGCGGTGCTCGTAAACATCCCCGATTTCGAAATCCTCGAGGGAACGTCCGTAGGATTCGCGGTATCTTTGCTTGCCGACTTCCTTTGCTTTGGCAACCATGGTTACCCTGCTTGGGGACGACTGAGGGAGAACACCTCCGTCACGTTGGCGGCTCCATCGAGCTGGAGCAGCGCATCCGCAAGCTGCTCCAGCCGGTTTTCTTCGAGATAGGGTTCGCAGAGTCCGCTGAACTTGGCGCGAAACTCATCCTCGCTCATGAAGTTGCCAGGTTCGCCCTTCGGAAGCCCGACGAAGGTCTCAAAGCTGCCCTGACCCGTCTTCACCGTCACGACACCAGACATGCTGTCGGGGAACGTGGCTTCGGCGCGTTCGTCCACCACTGTGTTTACTTTTCGGCAAAGGGCAAGGGTTTCCTGGTCCTTGAGTTGGACGGGGTAGTCGTCCCACAGCAGATTGCCGTGACGCAGAACCACGGCGGCACAGAAGGGCATCGAGAACTGCCCGTCAACAATGCTCACCGGGTGGGTTTTCAGGTGTTGCGGCTCTCCGATCAGCTTGTGTCCGGTGGCGGAAACCCCGACTTCGACAGATTCAATGGCGTCCGGATCCAGAGCTTGCTCGTTCCTCAGCGCAACCAGACCATCCATCGGAGCATGAGTGTAGCGGCAGGAGGGATAAGGTTTGACGGCGAGTTCGAGAGTCTCCCATTTTTCTCCGAGGGCCTTCACGGCCTTCTCCGGCTCCGCGTGCGGGGCATAACTTCTCAGGAACCCCCAGTTGCCCTCGAAGGCTTCAGCAGGTCCGCGGAAACCTTCTGCGGCAAAGGTCGCACAGAGCAGTCCGTTGGAGGCCGCCTGTCCAACATGGGAACGCTTGGTCCAAGCGCCATCGGCAAGAAACTGCATGGAACCGGCGGACTGGGAGAGGGCGATGCCGAAAGCACTTTGGATGCCTTCTGCGTCGAGTCCGAGCAGACGGCCCGCAGCTGCGGCGGCCCCGAAAACGCCACAGGTCGCGGTCGGGTGAAATCCACGGTCGTAGTGATCGGAGGGGTTGAGCGCGAGGGCAAGGCGCACTTGCACTTCATAGCCTGCCACGCAAGCTGCAATCAGATCCCGTCCCGAGGCCGAAGTCATTTCCGCTGCGGTCAGGGCCGCAGGAAAAATGGGTGCGGAGGAATGCAGCGATGCGGCGGCGTGGGTGTCGTCGAAATCGAGGGAATGGGCCAGAGTCCCGTTGATCAGCGCCGCTGCTGAAGAGGCGTAGCCGGTGGGGTCGCCCAACACAAGGTAGCGTCCTTGATTCAGCCCGAGCCTTTGGATAGCGCCCATCATGCTCGGAGTCGACTCTGCGTCATGACGAGCACGCACCATGATTCCTGTGATGTCTAGAATGAGCAGTCTGGTACGTGCGACCACCTCTTCGGGAATGTCCTTAGGTTTAAGATTTGCTGCAAATTCTGCAAGCTGGCGAGTGATTCCGGTCATGATGCTTTGCTCCCTTGAAGATTTGAGGTTTCAGAAATTATTTGCCGCTCTGATTACAAGAATTGGGTCCATGTTTCCTGCGTCTTCAAACTTGTTGATCTCCTGATTCACTGAATTGTATCAGGCCAACTGCCGCGTTGGTCGATGCTCTTGTCGATCTCGATCATGATGCGGATGGCTTTGAAGAGAGCAACAATGATGCCTTGGTAGTGGTCAGTTTGTTATTCTTCATACAGGCGAGAGACGGAAGCCCCATCCTCCATCTCATTTCCTGCTTCAGTGTAGTTGCGATACTGTTGAATGGCAGTGGCGACAACAGGCAGCTCCAATTTCAGGTTTTCCACAAACACCTTAACAGATTTGAGGTCTTTGTTGAGTTGCCGTGCGTAGCTTTTGGGAGGATTGAAGTCGCCGGACGCCATCTGTGGAAAAATGCGTTGCAGAATGGTACTATCTGCCATGCCCCCTTTCAAGCATTCCGGAAGCTGATGCGGGTCAATGCCTGCGGCCTTTGCGGTTGTCAGCAGTTCTGCCATGAGGACATAATTCACGCCAACGAGCAACTGATTGAGAATCTTAGTCTTTTGTCCTGAACCCAAACCACCCATACGGGTGAGGTTGGAGGACACCAGTGACAAGAGGGGTTTTGCTTGCTCATAGACTTTGGAGTCTCCACCAACCAGCAGTGTTAGCTTGCCCTCTCGTGCTGCTTGCGGGCCTCCGGACATGGGAGCATCCAACCATACGAGGCCAGTGGCTTCCTGCAACTGTGCAGCGACCCGCAAGGTAGCTGCAGGGGAGGAGGTTGAGAAATCAACCAGCAGCGAAGCTCCTTTGGCCTGCACAAATCCGTGTTCTCCCAAGCAGACGCTTGCAAGAGCATCATCGCCAAGGACACAGACAAAGACAACCTCAGATGCCGTACAAACTTCTGCGGGAGAATCTACCCAAACTGCACCTGCGTCCTGAACCAGAGCAAACCGCTCCGGTTCCAAGTTCCAAACTGTGACCGACAGGCCCTTTTTCAGAAACCGCTGCACCAGCGGTACGCCCATGATGCCAAGCCCCACAAATCCAATGCGGGTGGGTGGGACAAAACGCGAGGTTGTGTTCACAAAGCCTTTTTAGGAAAGAGAGGTTGATTGATTCGATAGAACTTAGCGGCATTGTCGTGAAACATGGCATTGCGCTCTGCTTCAGAAAACGGCTCGGTGATCGCTAGAAAGCCGCCCATGATCGTCTTGTAGCTGCCCACCAGTCCATCCACAGGAAAATTTGAGGCGAACATGCAACGTTGTGGACTAAAAATCTCAATGGTCTCCAGCACCACACGGTGGTTTTCTGCAACCGACCAGACCCGATCCCTGCATCCCAGTCCGGAGATTTTCACGGCAGTGTTCGGTGCTTGAGCAAAATGTTTCATCGCCTTGCGCCAGCCTGACAACCCTTCTTTGGAACGATCCGCAGGCAGTCCGGTGTGGTTCAGAAAGATGCTGGTTTCAGGAAAATCCTCGGCTAACTCTCGAGCTTCCGCAAGCTGCCACCATGGGGTTTGCAAGTCAAAGCTCAACCCGTTTGGAGCAAGTAAGGCGTAGCCCCGACGCCAATTCGGGTCACTCATGGACTTTGGAGTGCCCGGCACGACCTTGCCGGGAGCCGTTGCAGATGTCGGTTTGTGTCGGATCCCGCGCACAAAGTCCACCTGTCCATAGCTGGACAGCACGGCCTCGGCATCGTCCCGGTGCAGCCAAACTTGCGCAACCATCACCGAAGGGAGTTGTGCTTGCTTACGCAGTTGTGAGACCCACGACACTTCCCCCTGTGGATCGTCTGGAGTCCATTCTGCTTCAACGAGGACAGAGCCTGCGAGGTCAAAGCATTTCGCATCATCACGGTAATCCTCCGGCAGGTAGTTCTTTTGGAGTGCCGAGTAATCCCCGTACCGAAAGGGCACCGGCTGGTCGCACAACCACGGGTGATGGTTGGTTTCAATGTCCCAAAAGTGCTGATGAGCGTCGATGATCTTCATGGTTTTTCATGCAAAGCAAGAGACCACCTCGGTCTTGTTTTTTGCTAGGAGGCCAATTACTCGAAATCGGGCATCCACTGCGCAACCGTTTCCCGGCAAAAGTCCAGAAACCCGGTCGCCGTTCCGACCAAACTGCGTCAAAACGCAGCCGGATGATTTCGCGTGACGAGAGCCGTTTGGACACGGTCAGGCCATTTCCCCAACAACGGTCTGACTGATGGAGCGAAAGTTCTCCCTGCCCATCTCATCGTTCAGATAGAGTTCTACCGCCTCGGTCAGGTTGTGCAGGGCTTCCTCCTGCGACTCGCCAAAGCTGGAGATGTTGGCATTGAGGCACTGCGAAACGAACAATTCGAGGTCATGGATGCGCTCCTTGTGGCGGGTGGCCGGTTCCGGCCTGCGACAATAATCAAGATCGCAGAAGCGTTCCAGCAAACACAATCGTTCGGGTCACGCGAGCAGGTCGGTTCAGAAGCCTAGTTTCGTGAACTTCCAATGATTCCCGGTCTGCGCTGCAAGTACGAGTGGTTTGAGTTCAACATGGCTGCTCGCTACGCCCAGAATGACACCTCACCCTCAACTCCTGACTCCTGACTCCGTCAATACACCAGCGCCGCCAAGATCACCACGCCCACCATCGCCAGAGCCATCCCGGAGTTGATCGCGAATTGCGCTCGTTCGGAAAGGTTGAAGCGGTTGAGGGTAATTCCGGCGTACAACCAGAGGAGGTGAATGACAATCCAGATCGCATTGAGGATCAGGAACTTCCATGCCGTCTCAGCGAGCAGGCTGGAGTTTGCAAACGCAAATCCGGTGAAGAGCGCAGTGTTGACCACATACGCCTTGGGGTTGATGATCTGGAGCATGACGCCGCCGACCAAACCCGGAGGACGGTCGGCCTGAATGAACGCCAGTTTACGCCCCGCAAACGCAATCTTCAGCGCCAACCAGAACAAGTAGCCAAAGGACAAGGCCATCAGCGCCGTCCGAATGTAAGGGGTCGCCAGCAGCAGCGCCGCATAACCCGCCACCACCATCCCCGCCACTAAATTTGTACCCAAACAAAGGCCGCTCATGTAGGCGAGTCCAGGACGCGTCCCAAACGCAGCGCCCACTCCGGCCAACGACATCACTCCGGGTCCGGGGGTGATCAGCAACAACAAAGCCGCCAAGGCAAACGCCAGCATTCAGCAACAGTCTCTGGTTTTGATGGGATGCTCGATCCGCAGGGAACACACGGCAACGCTGGTTCTGCTCACCAGCCCTCTAAGCAGAGTACCTGTTTTCACGGGTTACGCTACGGATTCATCAAGGGTAGGAATTCCAAGCAAGGTCAGGGCTTGGTTGAAGCAGGTGCGTGGGGTGTTGATGTCGAACTTGACGGCCAGCATTCCGACGGCTTTGGCTCCGGCAATGTTGCGGGTTTGGTCGTCCACAAAGACGATTTGGCCGGGAGGGAGACCCAGTCCCGCGCAAACCATCTCGTAGGCGCGGGGGTCGGGTTTGAGGATTTTGGTGGTGGTCGCGTCAAAGAGATGGTCCATGTGGTTGAGCAAATCCAACTGCTCGATCACATCGGCACCATAAAACAACTGCATTTCGTTGGTGAAAATCGCCGTGGTGCGTCCAGCGGCTTTGGCAGTTTGCACGACAGCAACCACTTCCGGACGAATCACCGAATTGACGTCTTGGCCCCGGCTGCGGCGGATGATGTCCTTGATGGTCAGCGTTTCGCCCACCTGTTCCGAAAGCTCGGCGGCCCGCCGATACCAGTAGTCGCGCTCGCTGATTTCGTCGCGCTGCATGCTCTGCCACAAGGCATCGTCGCGGCCTGCAAGCGGCCCGGACCAGTCGAGGGTTCCGGGTTCCAGCCCAAAGGTGGCTTCAATGTCCTCCAGCGTCTCGAAGAGGCTCTTCGAGATCACCGATCCAAAATCGAGCAACAGCACCTGCGCCGTCATGCGGAACTCCGGCCTGCGCGTTTTCTCACGCCGTACTTGCTGGCGTAGTGTCCCGGACTCCACGTCGGTTTGCTGGGCGCTTCGTTGGCGGGTTTGCCAGTAATTGGACGCAGCTGCACCACGGCGACGGGTTGTCCGGGCTGCCGTCCTACGGGCAGCACCCATTCCACGTCCACCGCGTGTCCGGCCTCTTCCTCCAATCGCCGCACGGTTTGGGCGAGGGCCTGCAATTCCTCGTCGTCCAGCACACGGGCCGTCCGGAACGTGTCCGGCATGGGACGCTCGACGACCTTGCCCAAGGCCGCATCGAGGATTGAGACCTGCGTTTTTTCGCCGATTTGGTAATCCAAAATCCGCAAATCGGCCTTGTCGAGTTCGGCATGGTCCGGAGTCACGATCCCCTGCACAAGGGCTTCGCCAAAGCCAAAAGTGCCCTCGATCACCACCCGATCGGACGTGCGCTTGACGGGATGCTCCGAAAACGCCACCCCCGCCGCCCGTGCTTCCACCAGCGTCATCACAGCCACCGCCATCGGCGTGTCTGCAAACGAAAGTCCGGCCCGCTGTCGGTAAAGCAGCGCCCGTTCGTTGAAGAGCGAAAGCCAGCACTGCACCACCGCCTGCGCCACCGCGTCGACACTGCGCATCCCCAGCAGCGATTCGTACTGTCCGGCGAAACTCGCGTCCTTCGCGTCCTCCCCCGTTGCCGAACTGCGCACTGCAACGGGCAAGTCCACGCGCCGTTCGGCAAGGCAAAGCTGTTCGTAACCGTGACGGAGGGCGGCGGCGATGGCATCCGGAAGGGTGACGGTTTCCCCCAAGGCGGCAATGGCGGTGGCGGCTTCCCGGAGGGTCTGCTCCGCATTTGCAGATTCAGCAATACGGATGATTTCCCCGATTTCGCGCCCGACTGGACTTTCCTCGATGAAGGCGGAGAACGCTGCCGTGGTCACGACGAAGCCCTTGGGCACCGCGTGTCCAGACGCGGCAAGTTGGGCGAGCCGGGCGACCTTGGCTCCGGAGTGTCGGGGATCGGCAGCTTCGGCGGCGTCGAAACTGAAGGTGAAGTCGCTCACGCGGCCCGCTCCAAAACCCGCACCTCGCCCTTGCTGCCGTCCACCTCAACCAAATCACCCTCCCGGATCAACTTGGTCGCAATCGCAGTGCCGAGCACGCTGGGAACGCCGTACTCGCGGCTGATGACGGCAGCATGGCTGAGGCTGCCCCCGGTGTCGCAAACGCAGGCGGCGATTTTCGCAAAGGCCGGAGTCCAACTTGGAGAAGTGCCCTCGCAGACCAACACATCTCCGGGGGCCAGCGCGTGGATACCCTCGGCGGTCAGCAACACTTTGGCGCGTCCTTGTATTTTGCCTGCACCTCCCGGAGTGCCGGTCAGGAATTCGGCTCCGGACTGGTTGAAGCGCACAGCCCGCAGGAATTCCTCGGTCACGCCGTCCATCTCAATCATGATGGGATCCGTCACTTGCTCCGGAGTGGGGCCAAGGTATTTGGGCATCTCGCCACGCCGTGCCGCCCACTGTTTGAAGTAATCCCGGCGTTCCCCGATCAGGTTGGCGAATTCGTTGAACTTGGCGCGGCCTTCCGCCAAGCGGATCAGTTCCGGCCAGAAGAGAAAAGTCGTGTCGTCTGGATTTGCACAACCCAAGACGGTTCCTAGTGCCAGCGCAGCACGGCGCATGGGAATGGTCGAGCGCATGTCAATATAGTGATTGTGGTCCTCGTTCCACCAAATGAAATTCGCAGACTGCAAGGCCTGCAAACCCTCGTCAAACGACACCTGCTCCGAACGGCTCAGTCGGCCCCGTGTGGCAGCAATCGCCTCGTCACGAGCGGCGGCGGAATGCTGCAACTCGGTCGCCACATCCGGGATGGAGTCCTTCGCCAGCAGCGTCCGGATCGTGCCGAACACCGGGGTTGGATTTTCCCGCCAACTGTCAATGCCAAGGTCGCCGACGTTTTCCGTACGCCAGCCCCAGGTTTGCAGAAATTCCTCCAGCTTGTCCTGAAAACCGCTTGCGGACGCTCCGGCCTTGCCCAGTGCGGTGACAATGTCCCCCGCCTCATTTTCCTTGAAGACGGACTCCAGCCCTACGTTCCGGGCTTCCGCCGCCAAACTGAAGAGCGCCTGATCGCCCTCGGTGATTTTGCTGGGATTTCCTGCTAGGAACTTGGGGACTTCCGCAGCCGCGATACCCAATTCTTCACAAAAACCCGTGAAGCCCAGATAGTTCACAAGCAACGGGTACATCCACTGAAAGTGAACCTCCCAAACCCAGCGCAGGTAAAGCCGCGCATCCTCCAGATACTCCAGCAACTCTCCTGTGCCAAGTCCGCTGAGGTCGCATTCACAAAGGGTGCGGCCCCGCGCATCGAGTGTTCGGGTGGTTGCAGCCCAATTTGCCGAAAAACCTTCCAGAAACGGCGGTAAGCAGGCATCAAGCCGCTGCTCACGGGCTTCGTCTTCCAGCGCCGAAAACTGCGGCAATTCCCGACAATAGGCATGAACGCCCGCCAACGCATAATCCTGTCCGTTCGAACCGGGAAGATGTGTTTCGTAAGCGCCACGCTGTAAACCCCAGTTCATTGCGTCATCCACCACCGTGAAGCCGAGGGGCCGAATACCGTAGGACCAGCGGTATTCAAGAATCCAGAAACTGTCTTTCAACTCAGGGCCAATCGGTCGAGCGACGGTGTGCATCCGGGGGCCGACCGCCATCCCGGAATGCCAGCCGGGGTAGCCGGGATCGGCAATGATTTCAGCTTCGGAAAAGGGCATGAGTGGTCAAAAGAGAGGATATGGAAACCGCCCGCCTTCCAAAGAAAGCAGGCGTGATGAAGGTGGGAAGGCGAGTTTACAAATCTCCCCTGCGCTTGAAAATCGTTTCCATCGCCTTGAAGTCCGCGTAAATCTGCTTATCGGACTCCTCGGCCCCCTTCCAGTAAATCAAAGCTCCGGAATCGCGGGCGATTTTCTGGGCTTTTGTGCTGAGCAGGGCGCCGCTGGGTCAACTCCCAACGAAGCACTGAAATGGTGTAAGGGATTGCTCCCGGAAAATCAAGGCACTTGCACAACAGCATGGTTTTCGTTGACCCCAACCGCCTCACCATGTAAAAATTCACAGACAACAAATCGTACTGAAACCATGCCTGAGACCTTGCCCTTTGCATTCACCCCTGCCGGACTCCGGGAAGGCCATGCACGCGCGGTTGTGATCACGGGTTCCGGCATTGACGCCGAAGCAGGACTGCCCACTTTCCGAGGAGAAAAAGGCTACTATGAGGACAAGGAGGCGACCTACTTGGCCTCTGTAGATGCTCTCCACGCAGAACCCCTCCGACAGTGGCGTTGGTACCTGAAGCGTTTCGTGAGCTACCACGCTACGCCACCCGCCGCCTCGCACTTTGCGCTTGCCGGGCTTGAAGCCGCGCTGGGCGAGCGGTTTCTGGGCCTCGTCACGCAAAACGTCTCCGGACTGCACCGCAAGGCAGGGAGCCAGCGAGTTCACGAAATCCACGGCAGCATCCGTGAGAAGCGAAACCTGAAAACAGGCGAGCGCCGCCCGCTTCCGGAATCGTGGGTGTCGTCGTCTCCAGCCGACGAGGAGTTGCACGGCTGGCGTCCGCACGTCTGCTTCATCGGCGAGAGCTACGAAGACTATCCGCTTCCGGAAGCAATGGACGCCTGCCGAAGTTGTGACGTGGCGCTGGTGATTGGCACCGCTGGGGTGATTCACACCCCCGTTTGGTTAGCGGAACAGGCACGGCTCGCCGGAGCCGTGGTCGTCAATGTCAACCCGCATCCGGGTGAGGTGGATGCGGTGGCCGAAGTTTCGTTTAGAGGTTCGGCTACGGAGTATTTTCAGGAAAGCGCAGAGGCATGAAATGATTCGAACTTCGTTCATCCAAACAATGACCTTGGTGCTGGTGGGAATCTCCCTGTTGGTCGGTTGCACTCGACCCTCCGCCATCCGGGAACAGAACCGCGACAACCTCAGCCGTCTCAGCATTGACATGAACCGCAAAGAGGTGCTGCGGATCATGCGCAAACCCTACCGCACCGAACTGATGAGGATGCCCAAGGGCGAGACGGTAGAGTTGCTGTTCTACTACACTGATCTCAAAGCGGCGGACAACGCCATCACCGATGACGAATTGACCCCGGTGGTGTTGATGGACAACAAAGTGGTG
>Ga0209403_10004479_pt1 | contig 15205 bp, 16 predicted proteins | sample ArcticOcean_MG_C_8_FD_187440 | JGI IMG/M metagenome (GOLD analysis project Ga0209403, IMG submission 187440) | Marine microbial communities from western Arctic Ocean - ArcticOcean_MG_CB11_86 (SPAdes) (version 2) | ecosystem: Environmental > Aquatic > Marine > Oceanic | place: Arctic Ocean... | reverse complement strand
GGAGCGCCTCGGCTGGATCGGATCTGAGAGGCCCAGGGTGTTCGCCGTCCAAGCCGAAGGATGCGCGCCCATCGTCCGGGCCTTCCAACGCGGCGACGAGTTCGCCGAGCCCTGGAAAAACGCCCACACCGTCGCGGCTGGCCTTCGAGTCCCGGCGGCCATAGCCGACTACCTAATCTTGCAGGTCCTACGAGAGAGCAAAGGCGGCGCGATCGCCCTCTCAGACGAGACCATCATGGAATGGACAAGCCGCGTCCCACCCCTTGAGGGCATCCTGATGTGCCCCGAAGGAGCGGCCACCGCAGCAGCAGCGGCCCAACTCCTGCTAGACGGCACACTATCCAAGGACGACAAGATAATATTGATGAACACAGGCTCGGGGCTAAAAAACCTGGACATCCTCTAGACTCTCCCAGCACGGGGAGTCCAGAGGGGCTGGCCCCTCTGGCAGGGGTCCGGGGGCAGCGCCCCCGTTTCTCTTTGTAGTGTGTGCAGGTAGGGCACGAACTTTTCGTCAGGGACAGGAACAGAGCCCTCGTTCCTCGAAAGCGGGTGTGCAGAGGAGCACAGCCCCTGGTCGCGGGCCTGGCGGAGGATCCCCAGTTTCTCTGACGAGGGTTTGCAGAGAGGCACAGCCCTTTTGCCGGGTGCCCGTGTACAAGGTCCGTTTTTCTTACGTGGGCGTGCAGAGGGCCGCAGACCTATTGCCGGATGCCCCTGCACGAGGTTCGTTTTTCTTATGTGGGTGTGCAGAGGGGGCGTAGCCCCTCTGCCGGGAGTGTGAGGGTGTCCCTCACAGACTATTATTTTTTTCTTTCTTCTTTTAGGGTAACGGCGGTGAAACAAATCAAGCCGGGAGGCCAACCTTTGACCACGACGAAACACGACCTGCTAATCAAGAACGGCACAATAGTAGACCCCTCACAAAAGCTCCACGCCCAACGCGACATAGCGTTCGCCAACGGCAAAGTAGCAGCCGTCGAGCAAGACATCCCCTCCGATAGCGCCCTCGAGACAATCGACGCCACAGGGCAAATCGTCACCCCAGGCCTCATCGACCTCCACGTCCACGCTTACTGGGGCTCCTCCGCCTACGGAATCCTGCCCGACCCCGTCAACGTCGCCAAGGGCGTCACCACCATCCTCGACGCAGGCTCGTCGGGCGCACGCACCTTCCCGGGCTTCCGCCACTATGTCATTGACCAGGCGGTCACCCGCACATTCGCGCTCCTCAACATATCCTCCTCCGGCATAATCTCCGAATCCCACGTCGGCGAACTGGAAGACCTGCGCTGGGCAGAGGTGGACAAGGCGATCACGGTAGCCCGTCAAAATCGAGACGTCATACCTGGCATCAAGGTCCGACTGGGCAAACTACAGTCCGGCGAGAACACCGCAGAGTCCCTGAAGCGGGCCATTGAGGCCGCCGAGGCCATCGACGGCTTCGTCATGTCCCACATCGGCGCATGCCCCGTACCCATCGAAGAGCTAGTCGCAATGATGAGGCCCGGCGACGTCGTCACCCACGCCTTCCACGGCATCGGAGACCGCATCGCCAACCTCGATGGTGTCCTGCCTGGCATACTTGAGGCACGGGAACGCGGCGTCCTGTTCGACGTCGGTCATGGTAGTGGCGGCTTCTCATTCGATACCGCCGAAAGGGCCCTCGCCGCCGGGTTCGTACCCGACAACATCAGCACCGACCTGCACATCTTCAACGTCGAGGGTCCGGTCTACGACCTCGTAACCACGCTGTCCAAATTCATGCACCTGGGCATGAGCCTCGACGATGTCATCGAACGCAGCACAATCTCGGCGGCAAAAATCATGGGGCTGAAAGGCGGGTACGGCACACTCGCAGTGGGGGCAATAGGGGACGCGGCCATACTCACGCTTGACGAAGGCAGCTTCAACCTCAACGACCGCCTGTCCGAGGCACTGAACATAGGCGGCATGACCTGGCAGAAGCCAACGGCAGTCGAAGCAACACGCAAGCTCAACCACGTCCGCACCGTCATCGGTGGCCAGGTCTACCGCCCCTGGCTGGGACATCGCCCCTAAATACGGAGGTCTAGGGGTACACGCGCAGGGAGCTAGAGCAGCTCCACCACGCTGACGTCCGGCGCATGCACCTTCAAAGACGCCGCCAACATTTGCTGGACCATTTCATGGCTCGGTACACACTCAGGGCACTCCTCGTTGGTGCCCTCGTTGTACCGGACCGTCAGCTTGTCTCCAGACAGGTAGACCAGTTCCAGCGTGCCGCCCTCTGAACCCACAATGGTGCCCATCAGGTTTATTACAGTCGTTACTCCGTCTGAAGACAAGACGCCACCTCCGAATCAAGGTGCAGAGGGGCCGAGCCCCTCTGCACTACTCACATTTTTAGGGATGCAGGATGACCTTGGTGTAGCCTTCGATCCGCTTGTCGAACTTGCTGTAGGCGTCTGGGGCCTCGTCCAGCGACACCTCGTTCGAGACCACGAAGCTCGGCTTCGCCTTGCCTGAGATAATCAGGTCTCTCAGTTGAGCGTTGTACTGCTTCACGTTGCACTGTCCGGTCCCAAGGCTGATGCCCTTCTCAAACAGCTTCCCGAAGTTGAGCGAGAGCGCACCCTTCTTCGCTCCGGCGTCCACTCCACCCGGATCCGACGGGACGTACAGACCAGGGATACCAAGCGCACCCGTGGGGTTCACCGTGTCTATCAGCTGGTTCAGGACTATGTTCGGAACCTCGTCCTGCTCGCCACCCGAGGCCGAAGATCCCGCCTTTGTGGCCTGGTAACCAACCGCGTCTATGCCCTTGTCTGTGCCTTCGCCGCCACGCATGTCCTTGATCTGATCAACCGGGTCGGCGACGTCGTAATTGATGGATGTCGCACCGATGGACTCGGCTTTATCAAGCCTTTCCTGAACGTGATCGACGACATAGACCTCGGCCGCGCCCCTCAGCAAGCAGCTGTACGCGGACATCAGGCCCACCGGGCCGGCCCCGAACACTGCGACGCTCTCACCGGGCTTCACACCCGCCAACTCCGCCCCGTGATAGCCGGTGCAAAAGATGTCGGCCAGCATTGCGAAATCCGCCTCGTGCTCCGTGCCCGGAGGCAATAGCAGGCAGTTGAAATCGGCGAACGGCACCTGCAGATACTCTGCCTGGCCGCCCACCCAGGGCCCCATCGAAACATAACCATAGGCGCCTCCGGCAAACCCCGGGTTCACCGTCGTGCAGAACCCCGTGAAGCCGCCCAGGCAGTTTTTGCAGAAGCCGCACGCCACGTTAAATGGCATAACGACCCGATCGCCAACCTTGCGGTCCTTGACCCCCGGGCCGACCTCCTGGATGATGCCCAGGTTCTCGTGACCGAAAACGATTCCAGGCGTGGCAGCAGTGCGCCCCTCATACATGTGCAGGTCGGACCCACAAATGCAGCTCGACGTGATCTTCACAATGGCATCGTTGGGATGCAAAATTGTCGGGTCGGGAACAGACTCCACCGCCACTTCAAACGGCTTCTTGTAAACAACTGCTCTCATCGGGGGCCTCCTTGCTATTGGGCCTGGTCGGGGTTCCGGTGTCATCGCCAACCGCCAAACAGAGCCCGAAAATAGTCAACGGCAGGCAAGGGCATTCTATTCACGGCTCACTACCCTGTCAACGCGACCAGCCACAGAATTGCCACTGCATCGCTTAGCACCGATAATGCCCAGTCAGAAAGGGGTGAGCAGAGTGGCAGATTCGCGCTGTCGAAAGCGTGAGGGCATGGGAGGGATAATTGCTCCTCGATTTCCCTCAAGACTGGCGGCCATCCTGGCCATCGCCTTCATCTTGCTAGCCTGTTCGTATTCAGACTCCGAATCCCAGGAGATCCTCGTCTTCGCGGCCGCCAGCCTGGCGACCGCCATGGAAGAGATAGGTGCCGAATTCGAGGCAGTGTCGAATGCCACAGTGACCTTCTCCTTCGGCGGTTCGCAAACGCTAGCTCAGCAAATTTCAGGCGGAGCACCCGCAGATATGATCGTCGCGGCAGGCAAATTCCCCATGCAGTTCCTGACAGAAAGAAATCTCGTGGGCTCCGAGCCAATTGACCTCCTCACCACCAAGCTCGTGGTTGCCATCCAACCGGGCGCCAATTCCCCCAGTACCCTCCAAGGCCTGACCGATGCCGCCTACCCCAACATAGCCATCGCCGACCCGGATCTGGCCCCGGCCGGAGCCTACGCGCGTGAGGCACTGTCTGATCTGGGTTTGTGGACAGTCATAGAGGATCGGCTCGTGTTTGGCCCAGACGTCAGATCCACCCTGGCATACGTCGAGTCCGGAAACGCCGACGCAGCCCTCGTGTACGAGACCGACGCCCGGGCATCCGGCTCCGTGAAAATTCTGGACATTGTACCCACGGAAAGCTACTCGCCCATCGTGTACCCGGCCGCGCTGATTACCGAGGCCCCCAACGAGAGTCAGGCCAGGCTCTTTCTCGAATTTCTAGCAGGCCCCCAAGCCACCAGGATCTTCCAAAGCCTGGGATTCCAACCCGCGCAGTAATTCCCACGCGCGCAACCAAGGCGACCACATCCGCTCACCTTGAGCCCGTCGAAGGGTCGGCCTAAAATTTGAGACACTAATAGAGGTGTGCAGAGGGGCATCGCCCATCTACCGGGAGTTGTGAGGGGGCCCTCACAACTAACTATTTGTTTATTGGAGGGGAGGGAAGCGCACCTCCCGGATCATGAGGCGAACATGGACCTGTCCCTGATAACACTAACCCTCAAGATCGCAACGGTAGCCACCGCGATCAACCTGCCGCTTGCCCTAGCGGTAAGCTGGCTCATCACGAAAAAGCGAGTGCGCGGCGCGACGATCATCGATGCCCTGGTGTCGCTGCCTCTGGCCGTGCCACCCGTAGTCATAGGCTTCTTCCTGTTGTTAGCCCTTGGCCGCGACGGACCCATCGGCAGAATCACAGAGAGCCTGTTTGGCACGCAAATAGTATTCACATGGTTAGCGGCGGTCCTGGCCTCAGCCGTGGTTTCGTTCCCGCTCATCGCAAGGTCCATGATGACAGCGATGTCCGAGGTAGACGAGCGCCTCGAAATGTCAGCCAGAAGCCTGGGCGCCGGCCCATGGCGCACCGTATTCACGATAACCATCCCCCTCGCCTACCGCGGCATTCTGGCGGGCGTCCTACTCGGCTTCGTCCGAGCCCTCAGCGAGTTCGGCGCGGTCATCACCGTAGCCGGCAACATCCCAGGCCGCACCCAGACCCTCGCCCTCGCCATCTACTCCAACGTCCAGATTCGCGACGATGCGACCGCCCTCAAGCTCGTGGCGGTCTCTATCGGCCTCGCATTGGCGACCTTGCTGGTTCACAACTGGCTCCTCTCAAGAGCCGATCGAAGGGGCCGGTACAGGCGATGACCGACCACACACTCGACCTAGACATCACCAAAAGCTCTGGGAAATTCACACTCTCGTGCGAAGCGACATTCGATCAAGGGATCACGGCCGTCTTCGGTCCCTCTGGCAGCGGCAAATCCACGCTGCTCGACAGCATCGCAGGCCTCACCGCCCCCGACAGCGGCCGCATCACAGCCTTCGGCGAGTCCCTCTACTCGTCGTCGCCGCGCAAGAACGTGAGCCCCGAAAAGCGGCGCTTCGGCTACGTATTCCAGGACTCAGCTCTCTTCCCCCACATGAGCGTCCAGGACAACGTGCATTACGGCTATCGACTAACCCACACGGAACGGCGGACCGTCGAGTTGGACCAGCTGATTTCACTGTTCCAGCTCTCAACACTGCTTAGGCGCGATGTGGAAAGCCTCTCAGGAGGAGAGACGCAACGTGTGGCCCTCGCCAGAGCCCTCGCCACATCGCCACGACTACTGCTGCTCGACGAGCCCCTAGCATCCCTCGACGCCGCCTTCAAAGGCCCCATCATCCGATACCTGGCTCGTATCTGGAAAGACCTCCAGATTCCGATGGTCTACGTCTCCCACTCCATGTCAGAGGTCATGGCACTGGCTCATGACGTCCTCGTCCTGAACGACGGCGTAGTAGTAGCCCAGGGCAGGCCGTCCCACGTGCTGACCCACCCAAACGTCACCGCTCTAGCCGACTACGCGACCCTCGAAAACATGATCGAGGCCGAAATCACCACGCCAGATGACGATGAGAGCGCCACCATCCTCCAGGTCGGCCCCACGAGGCTCACAGCCCCAGCATCCGGCCATCGTCCGGGCACGACGGTGACCTTCTCGCTCAGGGCTAACGACATATTGCTCGCCCTCGAACCACCCTCCAATATCAGCGCCCGGAACATCCTCGAAGCGACCGTGCAAGACATCCAAATCTCTGGGTCTCGCGTCTTCATATCCGTGGACATAGGCGCTACGCTCACCGTGGAAATCACCCCAACCGCGCTGCAAACCCTCCGGATCAAGAAGGGCCAGCAACTCCACGTAATCATCAAAAGCACCAGCATCATCCTGCTAGATACCCCGGCCTAAGCTCCATCCCTTTTTCTCTCCCTAAGGGAGAAGACTGAGTACGAGGGGGAATCTCACAGCACACCCAGGCAGACAACGTCCAAACCGTAAGACAACCATCCCCTGTTCGTCGTGAGCCTGTCGAACCACCGCCTCCTGCTATAATTGACGCAGGCACTATCCCCAAAACCACCACGAACCAACACTGTTCTCACTCACAAAGAAGCCTTCAATGAGACGGCGAATCACGACACATATAACATCGGTACCGCGACTCTTCCATCACCACCTGAAATTCGCCCCACCGACCATGGCTGCTCTCGCGGTCGCCCTGTTTGGAGTCACGATAATAGCCGCCGCCTGGCCAGTACCACCGCCACCAGTGTAAGCACCATCAGGATGCTGGCTAATATCATCAGGGACGGCTCGCCCAGCGCCCACAAAAGCACCCCGAGCCCTTCGAACAAAGCTGCATATACCAGCAGCCCCGCCATCGACACCCTCGTGTAGAACGGAATCACCTTCCACTCTCCAAACCGTCGCAATCTCTGCAGTCATGATCACCCTCCCGGGGATGATTGTGAACCTTGCCACAACCAATCCTAGAAGGGCAGCGTACCGCCACCGTTACGGCTTCCGCTCCTGCGCCAATCCCCCCCTCCGCGACCTGTCGGGCACACCTCCTGCAGCACACAACCATTACATAGCGGGGCCTTTTTCCGGCATCCCTCCTTCGCGTGCCGAACGATCAGAGCGTGGTACTCTCCGTACATCTCCGCGTCCGGCTCCAGCCGCTCCATGAACAACGCCTGGTACGCGGAATACCGGTCCTCCCAGGGCGCGAGACCCAGGCGATCGACGAGCCGTCGAGTATACGCATCAATCACAAACACCGGCTTGTCCAGGGCGTACAGCAGGATGTCGTCCGCCGTCTCCTCCCCAACGCCGTGCACGCCAAGTAGCTCCAACCGCAGTGGAACCAGGCCCTCGCGTGTCATCGCATCGATGTCGTCCCCCCAAGTCGTCCCCAGGTACTCGGCCAGCGCCTTCAGCTTACGGGCCTTGGCGTTGTAGTAGCCCGACGGGTACACCAGCGTCGCCAGCTCATCCTGCGGCGTAGCCCGGATCGCCTCGGGAGAGAGCTTGCCAGCCGACTTCAGGTTGCCTATTGCCTTCTCAACATTCGTCCACGCCGCGGACTGGGTGAGCACCGCACCGACCATCATCTCGAACCACGAATCCGCCGGCCACCAATACTGAGGACCGTACCGTCCCAGCATCAGCTCGTAGACTTCCCCAAGCGACGCAGTAGATTTGGCCATCAAACCGACCCCAGCCTGACCGGTATGCTCTCCTCAATCGTGATCTCTTGGAGAGTCACCCGGCACCTGTAGGCCCTCGCCTCCACACCCGACGCAACAGCCCGGTCCAGCGCCTCCCCGAACAACTCGTCGGCCTCCCGATGCGGCATCATCTCAACGGCGTCGCTTCGCTGCACAACGAACACGGCGCAAGCGCGGTGTCCCAACACCACAGCCGCAGCAAGCTCGCCCAGATGACGGCGACCCCGCTCCGTGGGAGCGTCCGGGAACAGCGCACGGCCACCCACAACCAAATTCACCGACTTTGTCTCCACGTAACACATCCCCCCGCCCCCACTCAGAAGCAGATCAATACGACTGTCGCCGAGAGGCACCTCGGCCCTGTCTACCTTGTATCCTTCGAAACCAACCAGCGCCCCCGCGTCCACCGCCTCCCGAAACACCGCCGTGGGCATACGGCTGTCCACCGACACCAGCGTATCCGCGTACTCCACCAGCGTCAGGTCATAGGCAGTCTTGCGTTCCTGACGTTCCGGTGCTGGCGTGGCATAGACACTGGCGCCCGGGACAAACAACTCCGTCATCCTTCCAGTATTGGGCAGATGAGCCAGAACATCCCGTCCGTCCAGGGCCACCCTGACAACAAACCGGTTCACCCTCTCAACAAACCTGCCCTCTACAAGACCAGAATTCAGCTTCACAAAGCACCTCAAACCCGATGCTAGCACCAGCCGCATCCGCCGCACAAACTTGCCCATCGCCCCATCCACACGTAAACTGCAAATGACCCACCCCGCCCCCAGACAGGGAGTCCAGAGAGATACAACCCCTCTGGTTCCGAAGGAGATCCCGTGACCGGTTTTCGCCAGAAACTAGCAATAGCATCGCAGGCCACCCAGAGCCTGCTCTGCGTAGGGCTGGACCCCGACCCAAACCTGATGGCCGTACCGGACATAGTCGACTTCAACCGCGCCATCGTCGACGCCACAAAAGACCTGGTCTGCGCCTACAAACCAAACATGGCCTTCTACGAGGCGCAAGGCAGCGCCGGAATCATTGCCCTCGAGGCAACCGTCGCTTATATCCGCGACCAGGCCCCCGACGTGATCGTCCTAGGCGACGGCAAACGCGGCGATATCGGCTCCTCCAACACCCAGTACGCCAAAGCCATGTTTGATACCTGGGGGTTTGACGCGGCCACCTTCAATGGCTACGCCGGCGTTGAAGCCCTTGGCCCATTCATCGACTATGAAGACAAAGGCATCATCATCTGGTGCCGATCGTCCAACGAAGACGCGCGGGAGCTACAAGATCAGGCCCTTGGCAGCTCTGGCAAGCGGCTGTTCGAACACGTCGCCGAGAGCGCCGTTCGCTGGGACCGCAACACCAACATCGGCCTCGTCGTCGGCGCAACATACCCCAAAGACCTCGCCCGCGTCCGACAGATAGCCCCGGAGATGCCCATCCTGCTGCCCGGCGTCGGAGCGCAACAGGGCCAATTGCGAGAGTCGATCCTCGCCGGAATAGACCCGGCTGGACGGAACCTGATCGTCTCCAGTTCCCGCGGCATCACCTACGCCTCCAAAGAACCGGCCACCTTCGAGCGGGCCGCACGCGCCGCCGCCGACGACCTGCGCCAGCTTGTGAACACGATATTGGACGAAGCGGGCAAGCCATGGCGACCGATCTCCACCTAGGCGATGTCGTCCGCCTCCGAAAGCCGCACCCCTGTGGCGGTTTCGACTGGGAAGTGATACGGCTCGGGGCCGATATTCGCGTCCGATGCCTCACCTGTGAACGTACCGTAATGCTCTCCAGGTCCGACCTATCCAAAAGGACCCGGAGCGTGGTGCCCAAGGACCAAACGCCGTAGTTACCCCCTCATTTTCATGGGCAAAAATAACCCCCTCTCCAAATTGACATGCTAAATCACTGGTCTTACAATGGAGTGACTAGTTAGCTAGGAGGAATTCCATGCCGGAAGACGCGATGCGAGAAATGATCATCGACAGCATCCGGGTCAGCATCGTTAACTACCAACAAAGGGTAGTTATCCTGCGAGTCAAGGAGTCCAACCGCTACCTTCCGATATGGATCGGCCCCACCGAAGCGGACGCCATCGCGTTCAAGCTGCAAGACGTAGCTGCGCCACGCCCCCTGACCCACGACCTGCTCAAAACGGTCATCACGACCCTGGGTGCTGAAGTAAAACGCATCTTGGTGTCCGATCTCAACAACGACACGTTCTACGCGAAGATTATTCTGGAAGTCAACGGCACCGACGTGGAGGTCGACTCCCGGCCCAGTGATGCCATAGCGCTTGCAGTCAGAACCGACGCGCCCATATTCGCCCACGACGATGTCATCGAAAAGGCCGGAGTCGAAATGGACGAAGAGGGCAGGCCAGTCCAGGCCGAAATAGGCGAAGACGCCGCTGAGCCCGTGAAAGAGGAGGAGTTCAAGAGCCTCTCCGCATTCACCGACTTCATAGAGACCCTCAACCTCGACGACCTTGGCAAGGGAGAGATTCCGCCATCTTCCGAAGCCAGTTCACCCGAGGGTACAACCTAGTAACAATTCCCAGTTCTGGAGAATAGGCGCGCCGGTCATCCCGAGCGCGCCTATTGTTTGTGATTGACCCTCCGAAAACGATTGTGATACAATCCACAAACCTCGTCGAGAACCCGTTTAGGGGCACGTTTGATGAGGACCGTTCTACGACTGACAGGCATTGGATGGTACGTCGCGCTCTGCCTCCTGGGAGGCGCGCTCGGTGGAATCTGGCTAGACGGCCGTCTAGGCTCAAAGCCAATGCTCACATTGCTGGGCCTCGGTGCGGGTTTGATCATAGCGGGAATCGGAATGTATCGAATGTTAATGGCCGTCGTATCCGAGGGAACTGAATCTCCGGATCAAAGTAAGGAATAGTGTCAAGCCTCCTCGGTAACCCCAAACTTCTCACCGCCGTAATAGCGGTAGGAATTCTATTCATACTCGGCCTCGTAGGCGGCGCACTGGGCAACCAGTTTGGTGGCGGCTTCCTCGGCGCTCCCCTTGCTCCAATTGAGCTCAAGGCCGAGCCCATAAGCCCCGATCCCATAATCGGCGACTTCAAGATCACCAACACGATGGTCAACACCTGGATAGCCATCGTAATCCTCGTCCTCATCTCCTTCCTCGGCACCCGCCGCGCGACTGAGATTCCCTCCAGGCTTCAAGGCTTCCTTGAAATCATCATCGAATTCTTCCTCGGTCTGTCCGAAAGTGTGGCGGGGCCCAAGAACGCTCGCCGGTTCCTACCCCTAGTCACCACCATATTCCTGTTCATAGTCACATCCAACTGGCTAGGCATCCTCCCAGGCGTCGGGACCATCGGGTGGGTCGAGTCCCCCGAAGAGATCCAGCACCACAAGGAAGCCGCTCTCGACGATCCCCACGACCTGGACCTAAGCTCCGTCAACCTGCAGGTTTTTGAAGGCGACGGCGGATTGGCCCTGCTATCGTTGGGCTCCATCGACGACGCTATTACCCTCGAGGAGTTCGAAGAGCACGGCGTAGAGGACGGCAAACGCGCCGGGATACTGATCCCCTTCTTCAGAAGCGCCAACACCGACATCAATACCCCGCTCTCCATGGCGCTCATCGTAATGTTCATGGTCCACTTCTGGGGCCTGCGTAGCCTCGGTGTACTAGGGCACGTGGGCAAATTCCTCAACTTCAAAGATGGGCCGATCGGCCTCTTCGTAGGCATCCTCGAAGCCATTGGCGAGGTAGCCCGAGTCATCAGTTTTACCTTCCGTCTATTTGGCAATATCTTCGCGGGCGAGGTTCTCCTCATCGCGATGGCGTTCCTGATACCCCTCGTCGGCCTTGTGCCGTTCCTCGGCCTGGAGCTGTTCGTCGGCCTGATTCAGGCGTTCATATTCTCGATGCTGACCCTCGTGTTCGCTACATCTGCCACCATAGCCCATGGGGGAGACGACCACTGACGCCACGCCATTTGAGGGTATAGACCCGGCGCGTCCTGAACAATATCGATCGGGGTTCACACAAACACATAGATCAATAGCAGGGGCAAAACAGAGGAGTGCAGAGGGGCGCAGCCCAACTGCCGGAAGCGTGAGGGGTTCCCTCACATGCCAACTCCTCCCTGCTCTTCGGGAGATGTCTCCCGCAAATCTGCGAGCAAGTGGTAGAATCGGCGGGGCTTAGCCCCAATTCGAAAAAGAAGCGTTTAAGGAGAATGGGATGATAGAAGGAAATATCGCCGACATCGGTGCCGGACTCGCCATTGGCCTGGGCTCTATGGGACCCGCCATCGGCATTGGGATGCTGGCCGCAAAGGCAATGGAGGCACTGGGCAGAAATCCAGAAGCCGCCGGACCGATCCAGCAGAACATGATTCTGGCCATCGCATTCGCAGAGGCAATCGCCATCTATGCCTTGGTCGTCGCAGTAATCATAAAGTTCGTCTAACAACGCCGGCCAATCGATAAAGACCTAGGCGTGGCCTGAAGCGGCCGGCGCACCGGCCATTGCCGGAGTCGCTTGGTTGTGCCTCTAGTTTCCTTCTGGGACAGGGGCGCCGCTGAGGCTGAGAGCAAGATTATGGATGCACTTGGAATAAACCTATCCGGTCTGTTGACACAGCTCGTGAGTTTCACATTGCTATTTGTGCTGCTCTACGCCGTGCTCTACAAGCCGATTCTGCGCATGCTCGATCAGCGTGCTGAGAAGATAAAAGAGAGTCTGGAGACCGCCGAGAGGGCTCGAGACGATGCCGCTCGGTCTTCAGAGGCCGTCGAGGCACAGCTCACCGAGGCACGCGCCGAGGGCCAGGCGATGATCGTCCAGGCCCGTGAAGTCGCCGACCGCTTCCGCGAAGAGGAACTGGCAAAGGCCCGGACCGATATCTCCGCAGAGCGAGAGCGCGCCGAGGCCAGCATACAGAGGGAACGCGATTCCGCCATTGAGGAACTGCGCAGCCAGTTCGCAGACCTGGCCATCACCGCTGCGGAGAAGGTTTTACACCGCTCCCTCGACGGTGACGCACATCGAGAGCTAATTGATCAGGTTCTTGAGGAGGGCTCCAACATCTCCGGCAAGTAGGCTCGCGCCTGCCATCACGCCGCGACATCGGAGCAAAACATGCCAAGGGCCGCTTCACCAAGACGATACGCTCAGGCGGTCTTCCAGATCGCAACTGAATCTGGCCAGCTTGACGCCTGGTCAGATGACCTGCGCACGGTCGCCACCGCCCTCGAAAACAAAGAGCTGGCAGGGATTCTCGACTCTCCACAGGTTCCAGCAGCGGCCAAAATCGAGACGGTAAAGACAGTTCTTGGCGACGCCGTCGACCCGCTCGCGACCAACCTGCTAGCGCTTCTGGCAACCAGGAACCTCGCGAACCTGATTCCAGGAATCATCGAGACATTCGAGGCCCTCGTCGACCACCACAATGGCATCGAGCGTGCAGAGGTCATATCGGCCGCGCCGCTTGACCAGGACCAGGAAGCCGCCATTAAAGCGGTCCTGGTCAAACTAGTTAACAAGGACGTTCGCCTGTCCACAGGCGTAGATCCGAACATCCTCGGAGGCCTTGTCGCCCGTGTGGGAGACCGCGTCATCGATGGAAGTCTGCGGACCAGGCTCCAGGGCATGCGCCGCACCGTCGTCGAACAAATAACCTGAACCATATCTGCAGGGGGACCAGTACCCTTGCCAAGTGTCTGAGGAAGGCCCTCAGACCCCGTCCTAAACCCTTCAGGGCGGGGCGGTTTCTCTTAGGGAGGCAGCGATGGCAGTAAGAGGACAGGACATAGCGTCCGTTATCAAACGGCAGATCGAAGAGTTCGGTCAAGATCTCACGATGACCGACGTCGGCGTCGTCGTCGAGGTCGGTGACGGAATCGCCAGGATCCACGGCCTCTCCGGAGTTGGCTCAACCGAGCTGCTCGAGTTCGAGGGAGGCACCATCGGCATGGCCCTCAACCTCGAAGAGGACGGCGTCGGCGCAGTTATCCTGGGCGACCCCCTGTCCGTTCAAGAGGGCACCGAGGTCCGCAGCACCGGCCGCGTCGCTGAGCTGCCCGTAGGTAAAGAGTTCCTGGGACGCGTCGTCGACCCCCTCGGTAGGCCCATCGACGGCAAAGGCCCAATCAAGTCCACCAAGACCCGCCCGGCTGAGATCGTCGCACCCGGCGTGGCCGCGCGACAATCCGTCACCGTCCCGGTCCAGACCGGAATCAAAGCAATCGATGCGATGGTCGCCATTGGCCGCGGACAGCGCGAACTGATCATCGGCGACCGAGGCATCGGCAAAACCACGCTGGCCACAGACACCATCATCAACCAAAAGGGCGGAGACCTATTCTGCGTCTACGTCGCAATCGGCCAGAAGATCGGAAAAGTGGCCCAGACCGTCGCCCTTCTAGAAGCAAATGGCGCCATGGAACACACTATCGTAGTGTCCGCCAGCGCCTCCGACCCGGCCCCATTGCAGTTCCTGGCTCCCTACGCCGGCTGCGCGATGGCCGAAGAGTTCATGTACAACGGCCAGGACGCTCTCGTCGTCTATGACGACCTCTCGAAACACGCATGGGCCTACAGGCAGATGTCGCTGCTGCTCCGGCGCCCTCCGGGCCGCGAAGCATATCCAGGCGACGTCTTCTACGTGCATAGCCGCCTCCTCGAAAGGTCCGCCAGGCTCTCTCCCGAGCTCGGAGGCGGGTCGATGACCGCCCTGCCGATCATCGAGACGCTCCTGGGCGATGTCTCGGCCTATGTTCCAACCAACGTAATCTCCATCACAGACGGCCAGATATACCTGGAGCCGGAACTGTTCATGTCGGGCAAGAGGCCCGCCGTCAACGCCGGTCTCTCCGTCTCACGAGTCGGCAGCGCCGCCCAGAGCAAGGCCATGAAGAGTGTAGCTGGGAAGCTCCGTCTAGAGCTGGCCCAGTACCGCGAACTTGCCACCTTCGCCCAGTTCGGCACCTCCGACCTGGACGCGGCCACACGTGCCCAGCTCGAGCGCGGGCAGAGAGCCGTGGAGGTCCTGAAACAGGTTCAGGACGCGCCTTTCTCCCTGGCACAGGAAGTATGCGTCCTATTCACACTGATCAACGGCATCCTGGACGATGTCGACCTGACGAAGATAGCCGACTTCGAGAAGGGCTTCCAGAGCTTCCTCGAAGCCAGCCATCCCGAGATCATCAAGAGCATCAATGATACGAAAAACATCACCGACGAGACCGCCGATGCCCTCACAAAGGCAGGCGCAGAGTTCAAGTCGAGCGTGCCCTACTAGTAGCAACTTACAGCAAGTCCAGAGAGGCCAAAACCCTCTGGCAGAGTCCTGGGGGAGAAACCCAGAGTCCTCTCTGAAACCCCTTCCT
>Ga0209403_10004478_pt1 | contig 15206 bp, 16 predicted proteins | sample ArcticOcean_MG_C_8_FD_187440 | JGI IMG/M metagenome (GOLD analysis project Ga0209403, IMG submission 187440) | Marine microbial communities from western Arctic Ocean - ArcticOcean_MG_CB11_86 (SPAdes) (version 2) | ecosystem: Environmental > Aquatic > Marine > Oceanic | place: Arctic Ocean... | reverse complement strand
CAGATCCCTCAGCTGTCGTTTCAAACCTCGGCAAAGCACCGTTACCTGGCAAGAGTTTGTTGCTCGTGGTTTGCTGCATTGATCCTATTTTTTCGCCTAGCATTTTGAGTCTCCTAGTTGCAAAATCTCCACAGATTTTGAGCTGATTATTGACTTACTAAATAAGTTATGGACATCATATCTAAGGACCTGAGATGGTGAAGTCGCCGATGCTAGGAGCCTGTGCATCTGCATTCACTGTCGGCTTCCCGAAGCCACGGTCTGCTAGCCACCTAGCAGCGTCCATGCGCTCTTTGTTGGAAGCATTCTCATCACGAAACACGCTTAGAACGAAGTCGGTCAGCTCGCTACCGTCTGCGGTACGTTCTTGGATGTAGTTGTGGAAGCCGGCAGGACGCCCGTCGGGGTTACCGCTCTGTCCGGGCACGAAGCGGCCTGTTGTGTCCCTGTTCTTAGGTGGGTTGCTTTGACTACGGATCATTTCATCCAACTCAGGTCAATCCCGGAGGTATTTGCACCATGATCGATCAGTAGGCTGGCAACGCCGAGTGAGTTGTTCGCGACTGCCTCGTGCAGGGGTTTCCAGCCATTCTTGTCCTTCGCTTCGATGTCAGCACCACGAGCGATCAGCAGGGTGGCAACGTCGAGAGAGTTGTCGCCATAATTTGTCAACCAATCTGTGGCTGCCTCGTACAGGGGTGTCCTGCCATCGTTGTCTTTCGCTTCGATGTCAGCACCACTATCGATCAGCAGGCGTGCAATGTCGAGAGAGTTATTCCATGCTGCGATGTGCAGGGGTGTCTTGCCATCGTTGTCTTTCGTTTCGATGTCAGCACCACTATCGATCAGCAGGCGTGCAATGTCGAAAGGTTGATGGCGGTCTGCATAGTAGTATGCGGAGGCTGCCAGATGCAGGGGTGACCCACAGAAGCCGATACCACAAAAGAGAGAACTTCTGGTGTCCGCATCGATGTCAGCACCACTATCGATCAGCAGTTGTGCAACGTCGAGTGAGCCCCATGTGGCTGCCCAGTGCAGGGGTTTCCATCCGGAGTGGTCGACATTCGCTTCGATGTCTGCACCACTATCGACCAGGAGGCTGGCAACGTCGAGAGAGTTGCTCTCAGCTGCCTTGTGCAGGGGTGTCCAGCCCCCGTGGGACTTCGCTTCGATGTCAGCACAACGATCGACCAGGAGGCTGGCAACGTCGAGAGAGTTGCTCTCAGCTGCCTTGTGCAGGGGCATATCGCCGGATTTGTCTCTCGCTTCGATGTCTGCACCACTATCGATCAACTGACGGGCAACATCAAGAGTGTTCTTTTCGGCTGCCATGTGCAGGAGTGTCCCGCCGAATTCGTCCCTTGCTTCGATATCGACTCGCTCGATGCTCGAGCAACCATCCTCTTTAGCAGCCTCAGGTGTAGCCGTAGCATCAGCGGTGGGCGGTTGAGCTGCTGTAAGCGTTGGACTAACCGCTTTATCGATAGTAGCCGTAGCAGCAGGAATAGCCGTAGCCTCAGGTGTAGCCGTAGCATCAGCGGTGGCCGGTTGAGCTGCTGCAAGCGTTGGACTAACCGCTATATCGATAGTAGCCGTAGCCGTAGCAGCAGCGGTGGCTGGTTGAGCTGCTGCAAGTGTTGCACTAACCGCCTTGTCGATAGCAGCCTGATCTGAGGACGAGCAACCAACTGCGACCACTAGCAGCAGCAGGATTGCGAATGTAACTATCCGTAGCTTCGACATGCCGTCACTCTAGCACCCAAACGCATGTTCCTACGCGAACTTCGCCATAGCCACTCGTACCTGCTCGAAGTCTTCCTTCAGTTCGTGAGCGTAGATGCTCATGGTGATCGCCGGGTTGGCGTGACCAAGTATCTTGCTGACCGCCGTTATCGGCACGTTCTCGCTCAGGAGATAGCTACCAGCGTTGTGCCTCAGGTGATGCCAGGTGAGGTGTGGCAAGCCAGCTTCCTTCAGCAACGGAGTCAGCACTCGGTTCTGGAGGTTCTGGTAGGAATTAAAGTTGCCCGCATTGGTACATAAGACCAAGCCAGTCGGGTTCCAATCCCGGTACTGCATCTGGACGTAATGCTCAGCTCGCAGGGCTGTGAGCCGTCCCAAGAGCGTTTGGTCTAGCGGTATAGTTCGGATCGTCACCTGCTTCGGTTTTGGACTCTCCTACGGTCACATAACCCGTGTCAGAATCGACCTGTTCCCATGTGATGCTCAACGCTTTGTTGATACGCATGCCAGTCTTCAGCGTGAACTCTACGATCAACTCTCGGCTCGACTTCCTAGAGGCAACTGCTGAACCTGTTTTCAAGCCGGTTGTCCTAGAGGTCTAGGCCAGTGCCGGCATTCGTATTGAGTTCATGAAGTCTCGACTTCTCGGGTAGTTCCAGTCCGATTGGCGTAAACATTGGCGTAAAAGCTTAAAAACAAAAGCCCGACACGAAGTCGAGCTTGAGTTTGATTTCAGTTTGGAGCGGGAGACGAGGATCGAACTCGCGACCCTTTGCTTGGGAAGCAAATGCTCTACCACTGAGCTACTCCCGCTCGTGGTGTTGAGGATATGCCGGGGCGCGGCGGGGGTCAATGTTGTGGGTGGCATCGTGGCGGCGATGTTGTCCAGCATCCGGACTCTGTCCGCTTTTCGCCGGGCTGGAGGGAACATCCCGAGTGAAGTTGCAGAATCACGGGTATCTGGTACCACGCCGCACCTGTCTAGCCTAGAATCTGTCGATGTTGGGACTGCACCCACTGTTGGACGGATATTCAGTTGAACGGGAATTCAGGCGCAAAAAACTATGAGCAATAGCGATACATCAGGCAAAGTTCTCACGGTGCTCGGCCCGGTAAACCCTGCCGATCTTGGGCTTACGATCACTCACGAACATCTGCTGATCGATCTCAGTGTCGTTTTCGTCGATCCGGGTCCGGAAAACGAAGAAGGTCGGAGACTCGCCGAGGAACCGGTAGGCATCGACAATCTTGGTTGGATTCGAGTGAATTGGTCGTCGAACAGGGACAATCTTGTACAGACCGATGTCGATCTGGCGATTCGTGAGGCAGCACGCTTCAAGTCTGCCGGCGGCGGCACGCTCGTCGATGTCACCAGCATCGGTATCGACCGCAATCCCACCGCCCTTGCGGAGATAAGTCGCGCATCCGGGGTCAACGTTGTTATGGGCGCGGGCTACTACGTGGGTCCGGCCCATCCAGAAGATTTCTCGTCGCGATCCGTCGACAGCATTACGGAGGAGATCATTCGAGACGTCGAGGTCGGTGTGGGTGATACCGGCGTACGCAGCGGGATCATCGGCGAGATCGGCTGCTCTTGGCCATGGACCGACAACGAAAAGAAGTCGGTGGCCGCAGCTGTGGCAGCACAACGAGAAACGGGAGCGCCTTTGCTGATTCACCCGGGTCGAATCCAGAAGGCACCAATCGAGATCGTCAACTTCATCGATCGTGAGGGCGGTGATCTGAGCAGAACCGTGATGTCGCACGTGGATATAAGGGTTTACGACCGGGAGATTCTCAGGGAGCTGGCGGCGACTGGTATCTACATCGAGTACGACACTTTCGGCCTGGAGTCGCCGTTCCCGCCGCATGCTCCTGACACGTACATGCCGTCGGACTCCCAGCGAATCGATCAGGTGATTGGGCTGATCGATGATGGGTATCTGGAACGAATAGTGCTGGCCCATGACAACTGTACAAAGCACCGGTTGCGGGAGTTCGGTGGTCACGGATTTGACCACATTCCTTCGACGATTACTGGGTGGATGAAACGACAGGGTGTAAGCCAGAAGCAGGTCGACACGATACTGATAGAGAATCCGAAGCGGGTTCTGACGTTTGCGTGATGCTTAAGACCGCATCCTGCAATCGCTGCCCAAAACACTGAGCGCCCACACTACTCATTCCTGCCCTAGAATCACCCGATGCCTAAAAACAACAATCTCTTCTGGGTCGATCTTGAAATGACCGGCCTTGGCGATGAGCAGGTGATCGTCGAGATCGCTTCTCTCGTGACTGACGCAGACCTGAATATCCTTGCCGAGGGTCCGGAACTCGCCATTCATCGCACCCCCGAGGAAATGGCACGCATGGAGGAGTGGCCGGCGAAGCAGCACAAGATATCGGGTTTGCTGGATCGCATTGAGGCTTCAAAGATCGATGTTGGCGAAGCCGAGTCGCAAACGCTCGAATTCCTGAAAAAGTGGACTGACAAGGGCAAGGCGCTTTTGTGCGGCAACTCGATCTGGGTCGACCGGCGATTTCTTCATAAGGAAATGCCAACTCTCGAGGACTATCTGCACTACCGGATGATCGATGTGTCGTCGTTCAAGGAGCTGGTCGAACGCTGGTACCCGAAGGGCCACCGCCCGCCGAGCAAGAAGGGCACGCATCTTGCGATGAACGACATCAAGGAGAGCGTCGAGGAGCTGAAGTGGTACCGGGCGAACGTGTTTGTGGGCCTGGACGCGACTGAGGACTAGGGCGCCCTTCGTCACTGCCTCGCTGAAGATCCCTCCGCGCTGGTCGGGATGAGTCGAGTGGTGGGAGTCTGGATGAAGACGCTATTTTCCGTTTCTAGTCCAGCGACGCCTCCCACACCGCCGCATTCCCCCTCACCCAAACCCTCTCCCTAATGGAGAGGGCTTTCATACGAATCGTGAGGTCAAACCCTACTGAACGCTGTAGGCGCCGTCGATTGGGATTGAGACTCCTGATACGAACTGCGAGGCGTCGGAAGCGAGGAATATTGCGGTACCTGCAAGATCCTCAGGTTGTCCCCAGCGTCCGGCGGGGGTGCGTCCTTCGATCGCTGCGTAGCGGTCCGGGAAGAGCCGACCGAAGTCGTCGGTCATTTCGGTGACGATCCAGCCCGGGAGAATCGCGTTCACCTGTACGTTGTATTTGGAATATGCCACGGCGCAGCTCTTGGTGTACTGAACCACCCCGCCCTTGCTGGCAGCGTATGCGGGGGCATATGCCGAGCCGAATATCGACATCATCGAGCCAATGTTGATTATCTTGCCACCACCCCGGGATTCAAAGAGCGGGAATGCCAGCGAAGTGACGCTGTGCATGCTGGTGAGGTTCGTGTCGATAACTTCTTGCCAGTCTTCCTCCGACAACAGGTGCGGTTCGTCAGCACGCTTGTTGGTACCGGCGTTGTTGACCACGATATCGAGACCACCAAACTTTTCGACCGTAGCGTTGAGTGCGGCCTGAATAGATTGTCTTTTAGTGACATCGCACTGAACTGCAAGAACGCGATCTGCGGCACCAGCGCCCAGGTCAGCAATCTCAACGACCGCTGAATCCAACTTCGATTTCGTCCTCGCAGCAAGCACGACTGAAGCTCCCTGCTCGACAAAACCTTTCGCCATTCCGAGTCCGATACCGCCATTGCCACCGGTTATGAATGCGACCTTGCCTTCGAGATTAAACAAACTATTTCTCCTGTACGTCGGCTATTTCTTCGTCTCAAGGCGTAACGCTAGCATGCTCGCCAGCGCGATGATTCAGTATTAGAATTCGCACTGTCTGATTTCGACACAGATCTACAGAGAAAATATGCAGACCCTTCCAAATCCACTTGGTATGCCCGAAGCACTCGACGGAGTGCGTGTTCTCGACTGCTCGCAAATTCTGGCGGGGCCGTTTTGCAGCATGCTGCTTGCAGACATGGGTGCCGACGTCATCAAGATCGAAAAGCCCAACGGCGGTGATGACACACGCAGGATGGGACCGCCGTTCATCGATACCGAGTCGGCTGCGTTTCTGGCGATGAACCGCAATAAGCGCAGCATCGTGCTGAACTTCAAGGAAGAAGCGGGCATCAAGGCGATGAAAAAGCTCGTCGAAAGCGCCGACATAGTGATCGAGAACTACCGCACAGGGGTGATGGACAGGCTTGGGCTTGGGTATGAGGAATTGCAGTCGATTAACCCGGGAATTATCTACTGCTCGATCTCCGGGTTCGGGCGAACCGGTCCGTACGCCAAGCGAGGCGGATACGATCTTATTGCGCAAGGTATGAGCGGGATAATGAGTTTCACTGGAGTGCTGGGAACCGCACCGGTGAAGGCCGGAGTGCCGATTGCCGATATGAATGCTGGAATGTTCTCTGTCTACGGCATTCTTACCGCCTATATAAACAAGCTGAAAACCGGCAAAGGCCAGTATCTGGAAATTTCACTACTCGAAGCGGCACTCGCTTACACCGTTTGGGAATCGGCCGGATATTTTGCAACCGGTGAAGTTGCTGGGCCGCTCGGTTCGTCTCACCGCAACTCGGCTCCTTATCAGGCTCTGGAGACTAGCGATGGGCACATTATCGTTGGTGCTCCGAATCAACCGAACTGGGAACGACTCGCCAAAGCGTTTGGGTGTGAAGAACTGATCGCCCGTGAAGAGTACAAAGATAATGCGGGCCGATTAGTGAACCGCGCCAAGCTCGAAGAAGAACTTCAACTGAAGACCACCAAGAAAACCACCGACGAATGGCTGGTCATTCTCGAAGAGGTCGGAGTTCCGGCGGGGCCTATCCTGAACATGGAACAGACCTGGTCCGATCCACAGATACAGGATCGTGGCATGGAAGCGGCTCTAGAGCACCCGACCGCAGGCACAATCAAGAACATCGGACTCGCGGCAAAACTCTACGGAACTCCCGGCAGAATTACCGAACCTGCACCATTACTAGCCCAACACACACGTGAAGTTCTACTCGATGCGGGCTACACTGCCGACGATATTGAAGCTCTGCTCGAATCGGGTGCAGCGGTCGTAAACGACATCTAATCACTCTAACCAGAGTCGCCAATGTGATGTTTGGGGCTAGTTATGCGAGTGTGGGCGAATGTCAGTAATGTTCGAGGGATCAGCAATGCCTTGCGGCTGTTGTTTCTCGCGCTCTCAATGAGGCTGGTGGTAACCGCATGCTCAAATTCGAGTGACAGTCCACCCGGGCCGACTATAACGGCAACGCCGCTCGTTACGCCCTCAGAGCCAGCCACAGTCGTACCAACCGCCTAGCCTTCGCCACCGGTGCCACCCACTCCGGTTCGGTCAACCGTTCAGCCAACGGTAGCCGTGCCGCCGACGCCTGCGCCTACCGAAACGAAGCCGCCAGAACCGATCGCCACCGTGCGTCCAACTGCAACCACGGTGGCAACGCCCGAGCCCACCTCAACACCGGCCCCACCGACTGCTACGCCGTTTCCCCTGGGCGGTGACTTTTTCCTGAACCTGATCGAACCGGATGAACTCGACGTATTTGCCGAAAGCTCGTCGCTTCTGGTAACCGGTCAGACGAGAGTCGATGCGGTCGTGACGGTAAATGACGACATCGTCAGCCCGGACGCTGATGGCATGTTCGAACACACCGTTTCGCTGGAAGAAGGCAACAACATTATAGAAGTCGTCGGCAGCGTTTCTTCCGACGAACAAAAGAGCTATGTAATAACTGTGGTCTACCTGCCGTGAATCGGGCGGTCACCGAGAAATATGCACACGAATAGGAGAGAGTCATGAAGAAGAAATTGATGATCGCAGGCACGCTGGTTGCGATCCTGGTGATCACATCGCTGGTAGCGTTCAACGCTGGCTAACAGCGTGGAATCGAGCCGACACTGGCGGCCACCGTGACAGAGTCCCCGCCTGCCGACACATCAGCGTTGGTCGAACCGGTAGTTCATGAGATTCCAGAACCCGAGGCTGAAATACTCCCCTTGACCTCGGAGTCCATAAACGACTCCGAAAGTGAAGCCCAGACCGTAAGCTCAATTGAAGATCACCCTGACCGAACAGACGAGGGCATCAAGGTTCACGGTCACTGGACAATTGATGTTGAAGAGGCGGGCGGCAGGCTGGTAAGCCACAACGAGTTCGAAAACGCACTTGTTTCGGTTGGTGCAGATTTGCTATCTCAGATCCTCGGACATCAAAAAGGAGTTGGTGCCTGGCAGGTTCAAATCAATGGACCCATCAACACCGGCATCTGCGACAACCTATCTGGTCAACACAGGAGTTGTTCGATCATAGAGCAGACAGCGCCGTCCTCATATCCGAACATAATTCCCGATCTAACTGTCGATGCACCGACAACAGGTACAAACAGTGGAAAAATCGTGCTCGCAGGTACCGTTACGGCCGCGAATGCAGGAAGCGTCACCTCTGTATATACAGCCCTTGATTCGTGTGACCCTACATCTACCCCGGAAGACTTCATGACTTGTGCAACTGGTTTTGCAGCCTTCACTCATAAAACGTTGAGCTCACCAGTCACGGTGTTGCAGGGTCAAACGGTCAACATAACGGTGGTGATTAGCTTCTCGTAGGAATTTGCATCAACTAGTACATGTACCCGCTTACGGACGGTAGGTCGCACGTTTGAAACTCTTCAGGACATTCCTTGTTCTCACAGTCATTTTCATTGCTGGAGCAATGGGTGACAACTCGCGCGTCCTGGCCCAGGATCCTCCTCCAATCGAGATCATCGTCAACGAAGAAATAGGCGTCAGCGACTCCGATGCCGCCCTCCCACCTTCTGAGGTCGATGTAGTCGAGTCGGTTACAGTCACGGACGATGTCGACGTGCTTCCTTCGGTAGACATTCTGGTCAGCGAACAGATCAGCGTATCCGATATGCCAGAAGTTCAACCACCTGTTGAAATCATCGTGAACGAGCAGGTCGTGGTCTCTGATACCGGTGGAGTTGTCAACGCCTTTCCAATAGTCGATGCCGGTCCTGATCTCGGGGTCAACGAGGGCGAGGCGGTTACTCTCTCCGCTTCAGTCATCGTCCTCGATCCGCAACTGACTACGGCTCTGGTTGACTGGGGAGATCGGAGCCCTGAAGAGCAGATCATCCCTACAGCAGACGGCGCTATAGCCGGTACACATTTGTATTCGAGCGATGATGTTTTCACTGTTTCCGTAACAGTCACCGGGTTGTTCGGAGACGCAGTTACGGATACCACTCAGGTCGAAGTCATTAACCTGGCACCGATCGTTGAAACTGGCGTGCCGTACATGATCGATCTCGCTGATCCGGTGACTACTGCGATTTTGACGGCCATCGCATCTGACCCGGGCAGTGACCCGATCACGTACGCATGGGATCTTGATGGAGATGGGCAGTTCGATGACGCCGCAGGGCAGGCTGCGTTGTTCCCGTATGCGACCATCGGAGCATTCGTCTCTTCCGTAGAGGTTGAGGATGATTCTGGAGCTGCGACTGTGCAGGCGTATTCCGTCACCGTGGTCGACACAACCGGTGTTGGAGACGCTCCCCCGGGCGACGGAGATCACTCTGGTTCGGACTCAAGTGACAGTACCGGCAACGATTCTGATGATGAATCTAGCGATAATGATGACACTGAATCATCAGATGGAACCGCTCTGCCCGAGGCAGGAAAAGTCTCCGGGCGCTCCGTTATTGGCCGTCTCGTAAGCATGAGCAATGTGGTGATAGTCATTGCTGTGAAAATTGGTGCTGATTTCACGGATGTACGTGTACACATCGACTCCGGTGCTACCGACATTGCCGCGCCGCTGGACGCCGAGACCTATGCAACCGGATCCAAAGTCGTTGTTATCGCCGATCGGGATGTGCTTTCGGGCGACGCTATTGCGATAAAAATCAGGGCAATTCCCGGGACCGCATCACGCAGGCATGAACGCGTCATCGTTTCGAAGACCGGCGACGGGAATGCCGCCGTGCTTGTTTCTGGAGATGACGACTCTGACAGTAGTTCGGTTATCAAGGACGAGGTCGGGCAGTTCAACTCCGGTGATCAAGTTGTGGTGATCAAGCATAGAGATGACTCGAACCGCCGTAACGAAAAACCGAAAGTGGTCATCAGCAACAATGACATTAAAGATCGCCTTGAAGAGTTTGCTCGAACAAAATTTGATGATGGCGATAGCAGCGGTAGTGGGTTGATCGACAGGCTTGAGGAGAAGCGACGCGTAAAAGAGCAGGAGCGGATCGAGGAGACGAAGAGGAGTGCTGACGAAGCAGTCAGGCGAGCTGCTGAGTTGGCTGAGGAGAGGGCTTCACGAGCTGCTGAGAAGACGGCGTCCGATCCCGTGACAGCCGTGCGTAAAAAGGCGGTCGTGGAAGCAGAAAACGAGATCTTCGACTGCGCGTCTCAAACTGTCGGTCGCACCATCGCCGGAAAAGATGATCTCACCGACGAGGAACTGCGCCGTGTCCAGTCAGCGTGTCTGGGCGGGCCCAACGGTGGCGGCGATGTACCCGAAGAGCGGGATGACAAACAAAGTGACACACCCCCACCGGAAATTCTGGATTGCATCGTGCAGGTCCTCGGTGGGGTGCCCGACCGCGCTTTGACAGACGGTGAGATAGGCCGCATTAAACAGGCCTGCGCCTCCGATGACGAGGAGGACGAGGCGGATGAAAAATCTGCTGAACAAAAGAAGCAGGAACGACAATCCAACAAAGCGGTGGATGCTAGAAAAATAGCTTTCTGTGAGTCGAATCCGTCAGATTCTCACTGTGGAGGTGCGTCGAGCGGATCCTCGGATCAAAAGGACGACGATTCATCAGGCGGTAAAGATATCGAGTCAGGTTCCGAAGAAGACAAGAAGATCTTCTGTGCTGCGAATCCTGCTGACAAAAGATGCGTTGGCGAATCGGGTGATTCAAAGGACGGCGATAGATCGAGATCGGACGACGGATCGACAAGTGACTCTGGAACTAAAGATGAGTCGAAGAGCGAACCGGATCCCGCCCCAGCTCCACCGCCAAGTGATCCAAAGACCAAACCATCAGGAAAATAAACGGTCGCACTCGACCCTTAACGGGCGTCGAACTCGGCTCGCAGGTAGTTCACCAGATGCCACATCTCGTCCTCGGTCAGGGCACCGTCCTGCCCCGGCATTCCTGCTGCTGAGATGCCGTCTCGTATGAACTCGAACAGTATCGTGTCGCTGTGAAGCGGGACGTGCACCAACAAGTCTGCCGGTGGCTTCGGCAAACCTTCACCACCGGGACCGTCTCCGAGACCTCCACCACCGTGGCAGGCCGTGCATGTGGCGGTGTAAACCGGTCCACCGATGGCAACAGATTCGGCGGTTGGTGGGAACGGATTTCGAGCCTCTTCAACAAGCCCAATTCGCAACACCTGGGCGTTTAGAACGAACAGAAGACCGATCACCCCGACCGCTACTCCAGGGACGAGTAATCCGCGCTGGATCGAGGTATTTCTGAACATTGCGGGGACGATTTTCCCACGGATACCCAGACCGAGCACCAGTGCGCCAATGATCAGTAGCTGTATGCCAAATAATAGATTTGAAGTGTCGGGATCGGGTTTGATTGCATCGGCGGCAGTTGCCTGTGAGCGGGCATCGAACCGGAACGCTGTTCGAGCGTCGAACGCGTCGGGTCGCTGCACGACTACTTCTGCCTGATACTCGCCAGCTATGTTTAGCGGTGTGTCGTTGAGTCGCCATATTCCGGCGCCAGTGTCTTCGAGTGATATCAGTGGCTCGCCTAGATCGTCGTCGATGAATTTCAGGCGAACTCGAACGTCAACAGCATTCTCGATCGGTTCACCGTTGGGTTTCGTGATCCGGACGATCACATCGTTTTCACCAACCTCGGCAGGGTTGATTTTGATGTCGAAAACCGTGCCGTCGACCTGGTCTTGATACGCCGCCTTTTCCGGGGCGCCAATACCGGTTCGACCTGCGTACTGCCGTGCTGGCTCAAGACTGGCAAGCCAGCCAACTGCAACGAGGACCATTACAGCCACCGCCGATTCGATTATCAACGAGCGACCCAGACGCAGTTCTCCGCCTATACCGAAGCGCTTTGCCAGTCGGAATCCGTTGTACCCAGCAAACACGAATAGCGGGACGATCAGGGCCAGTTTGCCGACCAGGAACCAGCCGTATGGCGTAGCTGTGGCGGCAGGGATCGTGACCTGCATGTAGCTTGAGAATATTCCGGTTGTTACAAGAATTCCGGCACTGAGAATTCCGAGCACTGTGAATCGAGGAATGGCCGAATTAAGCAGGTCTGAAGCACCGTTGCTCCCGAGTTCGTGAATGAAAATAGGAATTGAAATGGCGAGGTAGATCATACCGCCGATCCAGACCATCGAAGCGACGATGTGCGTAAAGTCAGTGGTGATTGCGAATATCTTGATGTCGGCAGCAGAGGCGGCGTTGTGGCTGCTGGTAGCGATAAGGCCTAAGAACACCAGTCCCAGGACTGCCGCTATCTGGGCAACTATGGAATCACCGATCAGCGAGCCCTGATCTGCCTCGTCGGCGAGATCTTCTTCTTCACCAAACTCGGCAAGTGGAGCGCTCGTTCGTCTTGCAACGAAAAACAGTATTCCGATTCCGATAGCTGCTACCAGACGATAGGTCCACAGACGCCCCCAGCCGCTTTCAAAGGCAACTGATCGCAGAACCTCTATATCTGGCGCGAACGCCGAGTTGCCTGAGAGAACACTGGCCTGCTGGAGTAGCTGTCCGAGCATGGCGATTATCAACACGCCAAGACTGATTGCAGCGATCTTCGACCACGTAGTCGATGCTGCGATCCCGGCCGACTGCCATTCGTCCTTTGCCGAGTTGCCGTAGATCACCGGGATGCCGATCAAAATTTCAAATGAAAGTCCCCCGATGACAGTTGCGGCACCAAGAAATACCAGCCAGCGCAGCCATGGATCGGCGACCGTTTGGAGCAACGGCTGTTCAACAGCATCGATCTGTGCACCTGCCGAAAGTGGCTCTCCGACTGCAAATACAAACGACCCGATGACTTTGTGGCCGTCAACTGACGAGAGGTTCTTCCAGATGACTGTGTAGGTACCGTTTTCGAGTTCAGGGAGGCCAACCGACATTGCCGATGGCTCGGAGGGATCTCTTGCCGAGTCGTCGAGGTCGACACGCTCGGCAGCGGCGTTCAAAACGGTGATAACGCTGAACGACTCTTCGATCGGCTCGCTGAACCAGACGATTATCCGATCAGGTGATGTTTCAAGCTCGCTCTTTGGAGCCGGGCTCGAGTTGATCTGGTTTGCGTGCGCCTCAACCAATTTTGTCGGTACACCAACTAACGCGGCGAGCATCACAAGCGCGACTATCGCAAGTAAAAACCTGCTCTTGAGAGCGATATGAAACGAGGGCAAGTTCAACGCTTGCGCCTCTCTCTTCGCTTCTTGCGTCGCTCGTCTTTGCCCTTGCTTGATCGCCACGACAGGTAGCCAAGTACGACAAGCAAAAGACCAATCCCGCCGAAAATCAACAGCTCGTCGTACGCACCACCAGCTCCGTGCAGTAGTGGGAGGTATGTCATTTCAGGCGGGCCATGCGGGAATGGACTCATTGCTTATCTCCTGATTACGGCTGCTACGCCTTTTTTCCTGATCGCTGATACGCCAGACCACCAAGTACCAGACCAACTACACCGAGAATCAGTGCGATTATGCCCAGCAAAGTAGCGGTTGAGGCAGAACTTGCGGCGTCTGACGCTTCGGTTACAGCATCCAGTGCACGACGTGCGGCGTTCTCGGTCTCACGTGGAGCAGCGAGTTTTACCGGGAATTGGATTTCGTTCGCGGGGGTCACCTCATCGAATGTCGTGTTGCTCGATTCGAAGCTTTCGTTGATCTCAGTTCCTTCAATGTCGCCGAAGAACCTGAAGTTGTAGGCACCGGGTGACGTTGGAATGAACTCGGCTTTGTACTGGCCAGGGGAGTTCCAAGCCTCTTTCAGATCCATGATCTGTGAAACCGATGAAGAAACGTGAGTCACTTCGACCTGAAGAGTGGTTAATCCAGCCACTACGTTGCTGGCCACTTCACCAGCCGGTACTTCAACCTCGCCAAGTGGACCGCTCATAAGAACAGTTGGCTCGGTCATGTGGTTCTCAAACCTGACTGTTGTGCCGGCCTGAATCATTACCCTTGCCGGCTCGAAGCCGTGATCGTGAATTTCAACGACGACTTCCGAAACGTCCGGGCCTTCGTGCCCGATCATGATCGATCCCTGTGTTTCAATCGGGTGGGCGTGGAACGGCACCGTGAGATCGTCGAAATCACTACCGAACGTGAACTCGTAGCTCGCACCTGCGGCAAGCTCATCGACGAACACCCCGCCGTGCGACACGAGGTCGATCTCGGTGCCCATGTCCATGCCTGCGTTGTGGTCGTCGTGCTCTTCTTCGAGTAACGAGGTCACCCGAAGTGAAACCCCGTTGAGCATCCCTTCGACAGCAGGTTCGTTGATGAACCCTACGACGAAGTTGTAGTCGCCAACATCACGACCTTCGTGTGCGAGCGCGGTGGCAGTTCCGAGTACAGCGAATAAAACCGTAAGTAAAAGTGTGGCGCGTGTGCGCCAACTGAAAATAGACATTCTTGTTCTGCTCCTATGAGTGAGCCGCTCCGAATGGAGCCAGCTCGAATAATCCAGTGGTTGAGTGGTTATCCGAGTCGGGGAGGCCTGTCGAGAGGAGCGATCGCCTCGGCGTCTGGGACAGGAGAGTCTACGAGGTAGATTGCGATCAAGTTGTCATCGTAGCTGGGGACTTGCGATTCCAGCGTTGCACCGTCGATTGTTAGCGGACTGTGCCCAGAAGAAACGGATGATGTCACAAGTGATATGCCATCGCCGTTCACTCCGGAATCGTGGCCGTGATCGAAAGATGCCAGCGAGTGTTCGTGTGCGTTGGTTTCTTCACCCACGAATACGTGGGCGTGGGCGGGTGACCTGTCGACGTAGTGGTGGTCGATCGCGGGTCCCACGAAAGGCACGATCAGTCCCATCACCATCAACACGGGGACGAAACTCAAAACAAACGATAACGTTGTTCGTTTCAGTCTATGTTTCAGTCGTTTGGTCAAAAACTATCAGCCCTTTTAGACGGTACGATTGCGAATCGCACACAAGTCAGTGTATCGAGAATGCCGATTGAAGCCATATTCGAGCAATGACTCAACATATTTTTAGGGTGAGGATTACACCAGGTGACTAAACGAACTGGCGGCGAGATTGTCCGTGACAGATTGCTGGCAGAGAAGGTGCCGTATCTCGTTGGGATTCCGGGGCACGGTATTGTTGCAATGCTCGATGCTTTCAGGACTTCGCAAGACCGGATAAAGGTTCTTCAGGTTCGCCATGAGCAGAGTGCTGTCCATCTCGCC
>Ga0209403_10004475_pt1 | contig 15210 bp, 12 predicted proteins | sample ArcticOcean_MG_C_8_FD_187440 | JGI IMG/M metagenome (GOLD analysis project Ga0209403, IMG submission 187440) | Marine microbial communities from western Arctic Ocean - ArcticOcean_MG_CB11_86 (SPAdes) (version 2) | ecosystem: Environmental > Aquatic > Marine > Oceanic | place: Arctic Ocean... | reverse complement strand
TGATGCCGCCGATCGGACAGGCGCTGATTAGCAGCTATGGCTGGCAGACCACGTTGATGTTCCTTGCGACGACCGCGTTGCTGATGATCGTGGCGGCACGGGGCCTGCGCAGCGGCGATACGGCGGGCGCGCACAGCGACGACAGGCAGACCCTGAGCGGCGCGCTGCGCGAGGCCTCTCATCACACCGGCTTTCTCTATCTGACTGCTGGCTTCTTCGTGTGCGGATGGCATGTCGCGTTTATCGGTGTGCATTTGCCGGCTTACCTTGCGGACGGCGGCATCAGCGCCAGCGTGGCGGCCTGGTGCCTGGCGCTGGTCGGGCTGTTCAACGTGATCGGCTCCTACAGCGCCGGCGTGCTGGGCGGCCGGCTCAGCAAGAAGTACTGCCTGAGCGTGCTGTACGGGGCCAGGTCGTTGCTGATCCTGGTGTTTATCGTGGTTCCGCTCTCGGTCACCTCGGCGCTGATCTTCTCGGCCATTATGGGATTGCTCTGGCTCAGCACGGTGCCGCTGACGTCTGGTCTGGTGGCTCAGATCTTCGGACCGCGCTACATGGCGACGCTATTCGGCATCGTCTTCTTCAGTCATCAGGTGGGTGCCTTCATTGGTGTCTGGCTCGGTGGCTATCTGTACGACGTTCGCGGGAGCTACGATGTGATTTGGTGGCTGTCGATCGCGCTCGGGGTGACCGCGGCGCTGCTGCACTGGCCGATCGACGAACGCGCCGTCCTTCGCCAGCCAGACCAGCTCCCGTCCCGCGCGTAGAGGCGTCGACACGGCCGGCTCTTGCGCGCCTCGCATCCGCGAATCGCTATTCGATCGCGGTGACCTTCACCGGCTGTCCGCGGCGGAATTCGTGCGACTCGGTGTAGAACCCGGCGGTCGTGAGTGTAATCGTCACTTCCTCTTCGCTCATGTTCTCCCACCACCATCCGTGGATGCCCGAGAACGGTGCGATGTATCCGCCATGCGACTGGTTTCCATCGGCGGTGTCGAAAAACTCGGCGTATCCCTGCGGCGCGTCGTCGGGTTGACTGTGGAGCTCCCAGTGCACCTCTCCCGTCGACTTCCACGAATAGAGCATGCCCGCAGCCTCGTCGAGGCGGTACTTGTATTCCATCCCTTCCAGCGGGGCGAGCGTGATGTCGACGGATTGCTGCGCGAATGGTGCGGTCTGGAGCGAAATGGACCAGGGCCATTTCGCGAGCGTTTCGGCCTGCGTCGGTGACGCCGGCGGCTCCTGCGCGTACAGCGCTGTCGTGATCAGGGCAGTGGTAAGCGCGACTATGGCGAGAGAACGTGGCATGGGCAAATTCATTTTCTGTGTGGAAGGCCGAATACTAGTCGATTCTCAGCGTGGTGCCCTCGCGATCTCGAGTTGCATCAGCGCGTCGGTTTGGTGCCCGACCTCCGAACACCTGCGTTCGGGATAGATCGACGCGGGGTCGAATATACGTTAAGATCGGTCGGATATGGTGCCACGTTTCTGCGTTCCACTGCTCGGCCTACTCTTCCTCAGCGGCGCCATGGTTGCCGCGTCTGTTGCTAACGCGGATGCTGGCCAGGGTTCAATCACGGACCGTCCGGTTGCCGCTGCGGAGCGGATCGCGGAGGGGCCGGCACTCGACGGTGACGTCCTGGACGATCCCATCTGGCAGCCGGTCAGCGTCGCGGGTGACTTCTGGCAGACGACGCCGGATGACGGCGTCCCGGCGTCGGAGCGGACCGATGTGCGGATCGCCTACACCGATACCATGCTCTACGTCGGCGTGGTTCTTCATGACAGTTCCCCTTCGACGATCGTGGCGGCCGACAGTCGGCGCGACTCGTCGATGAACGACACCGACAGCTTCCAGATCATTCTCGATACGTATCGAGACGGGCAGAGCGGTTTTGTCTTCGGGACCAATCCGGCGGCGGTGGAATACGACGGCCAGGTCGCCGCTGCTGGACAGGGCGGCGGTGGTGGTGGTGGCGGTGGCGGCGGCGGCGGGTTTCAGCAGGGCGGCGCCGGTGGTGGGTTCAACCTGAACTGGGACGCAGTGTGGGAAGTGCGCACGCAAGTGGGCGATTACGGGTGGAGTGCCGAATTTGCGATCCCGTTTCGTACGATCCGGTACCGTGCCGGTGAAGACACCTGGAGCATCAACTTTCAGCGCAATATCAACCGGCGCAACGAGACGTCCTTCTGGGCGCAACTGGACCGTAATTACAATCTCTTTCGACTGATCGACGCGGGCACGCTGGCAGGTATCGGCGGCGTGCCGAGTCAGCGCAATCTGAAGATTGCGCCCTATGCGCTCGGCGCGACTATCGATTTCTCCGATCAGCCTCGAAATGACGATTACGATGTCGGCGCCGACGTCAAGTGGAGTATCAATCCGAGTCTGACGGTGGACCTGACCGTCAATACTGACTTCGCGCAGGTCGAAGTCGACCAGCAGCAGATCAACCTCGACCGATTCAATTTGTTCTTTCCTGAGAAGCGCCCGTTCTTTCTGGAGAACGCTGGCCTCTTCCAGGTCGGCTCGCCGAGCAACGTTGAACTCTTTTTCAGTCGCCGTATCGGTATCGAGGGAGGCAGCCCGGTGCCGATTCGTGGTGGAGGTCGGATGACCGGTAAGGTCGGCGGCGTCAACGTGGGGCTCCTGAACATGCAAACCGGTGGGGGCGGTGACACGACGCTTGGCAACAACTTCAGTGTTGTCCGACTGAGTCGCGACCTGCAGAACCGTTCGAGCGTGGGCGCGATCGTCACGAACCGAGTCGCCACGGGAGACCTTGCCCAGGGCGGTGATCACGGGCAGACCTACGGCGTGGACGCACGATTCGGCATCGGCCAGGACGGGACCGTGCAGGGTTACCTGGCGCGGACGTCCACGCAAGGCGAGGCCTCGCGCGAGCACGCGTACAGCCTATCCGGGTCGTGGCGGAACGAGAACATGAACCTCAGCGCCGGTTTCACTGAGGTCGGCGACGGGTTCAATCCGGAGGTCGGTTTCGTCAGAAGAAGCGGCTATCGCAACATGCAGCTCGGTGCGTTCAGTACGATTCGGCTGAACGAGAACAAGTTGGGTTTTCTGGAGTTTCGGCCCCACACGAACTATCGGGCCTTTTGGAACTTCGATGGATTCCAGGAGACTGGCTTCTGGCATATAGACAACCACTGGGTGTGGCGCGCTGGCCACGAGGTGCACACAGGCATGAATGTCAGCCGCGAAGGCGTCGTGGGTGCGTTCGAGATCTCTCCCGGTGTTCTAGTGCCGGCGGGGACCTACGACCACGCAGAGGTGCAGGTCCGATTGAGCAGCAACGCCGCGGCGCCGTTTTCCGCTGATTCGACGATCACCAGGGGCGGGTTCTTCGGTGGAACGCGGCTCAGGGTGAATAGCCGCGTGACCGGTCGCATCGGGGAAACATTCAACGCAACGCTCCAGTGGGACCGAAACGACATCGACCTTCCAGGAGGGAGCTTCATCACCAACCTGATGGCCACGCGCATCTCCTATTCGTTCACGCCGCGCATCTACACGCAGGCGCTGCTGCAGTACAACGACCGGTTGGATGTGTGGTCGACCAACCTTCGATTTGGTTGGCTGCAGTCATCAAACACCGGGTTCTTCATCGTCCTGAACGACACGCAAGATCTGCTCGATCAGTCGACGCGGACCTTCGGGCGGAGTCTCGTCGTGAAGTACAGCTACCTGTTCGACGTGTTTCAGTAGAGCCGGCGACGCTCGTCGAATCCGGCCTGTAGGGGTGTCGGGCGGCGAGTGAGACCCGCCCACGCGACCGCCGCCTACCGGGCGGTCGCTGTCAGCCAGGATGTCAGCGCGGACGACTGGCGCGAGACCAGCGCGGCGCAATTGTCGATACGTTCAAGCGCCTGCCTGAGGGTGCGTTCCGCGGATGCCACGGCGTTGGTGCGGAAGAACTCGGCAACCTGCATTGCCGCGTCGGTTGAGCAAAACGAGCCGATTGCGCGGATGATGCCTGGAATGCCCTGAAAGGTTCCGAGCTTCTGCGTGATGGTCGGCCACTCGGCCTGGACAAACGTCCACGCCGCACCCCTGGACGCCGGTCGCCTCAGCAAGCCAGCGATCAGCGTCGCAGTGTCCTGTGTCCGCACCGCTGGCGACATGGCGAATGCCAGTGTTCGCTGCACCAGGGCCGGGTCGCTGAATGAGGGGAGCGCGGAAAAGAAGCGGTAGTACTCTTCGGGCTCTGCAGCGAGTCCATCTAGTTGCTCAAGGTATCGGTCGTACAGCTCGGCATTGCCGCCAGCCGCAGCCACTCGCAGCACTGTCGAGACCAGCGTGCCCGGGAGAGACGACGGGTTCGCGATGTACGCGGCAGCGAGTTCCCTCGCGCGACGTTGAACCATCGCGTCATCGCCCGTTCCGCCAACGAGCGCCAGCAGCTCAGCGCGCCGGCTCTGCCGCTCGTTGGCATCGTCAGGGTCGCCCGGGAGCCCCAAGGCATCGAGCGCCGGACCGAAACGCGTCCGAATCCACTGCTGATAGTTCGCGCGTTGCGCGGATTCGACGAGATATGTGCCGGTGAATGCCAGCCGCGACGTGATCGCCTCCGTGACAGCGGTTGTTTCGTCGTCGGCAAGGGCCGCGGCCAGATCGTGATAGACGCCGATCTCGTGGCGGCCCGAGCGTACCATCCACCATTCGTCTCCCAGCAGACTGACTCGTTCGATCGGTGAGGGTCCCGTAGGATTCCGTGCCAGCGCTCGCACGGCATTGGGTGCATATTCCGTTAAGTAGTAGCCGCGGCCATCGGCGTTGGCAAAAATGTCCTCGCACGCAGACGCAGTGCGCGTCTGTTGCCGCTGGTCGAGCATCTCGCAGCTCAGCTGGCTGTTGGTCGACTTCAGACAGACGGGCATCGTCCAGGTCTGCCCGGTCGGAGACGAGGAGTCAGGCGTCTCGACGAAGCGCTCCTGGGAGAGCGACACGTCCGTACGTGAGCCGCTGCACTGTGTAGAGACGGTGATGACAGGTACGCCCGGCTGCTCGATGTAGGCCTGCATGATGCGATCGACTGGGCGCCCAGTGACGCGTGTCATTTCATTCCAGAAGTCTTCGCCCGTGGCGTTTCCGTAGGCGTGTTTCTCCAGGTACGAGGCAATGCCTGTCCTGAAGAGATCGGCGCCGACGAACGCCTCGACCATTCGTAGAACGCCGGCGGTCTTTTCGTACGCGATACCGTCAAATACTTCGCTGATCTCGTCCGGCGTATCCACGGCAAGACGAATCGCCCGCGTCGATCGCAGCGCGTCGAGTCCCAGAGCACGCTGTGTGTCGGACGCGTCGTCAAGCTCGACGTTCCACTCGGGGCGCCACTGGCCCAGGGGGCGACTGGCGATCCACGTCGCGAATCCTTCGTTGAGCCAGATGTCATTCCACCACTGCATCGTAACGAGATTGCCGAACCACTGGTGCGCGAGTTCGTGGGAGATGATGGAGGCCACGGCCTTTCGCGAGCCAATCGACGCGCGCTCTGGGTCCACCAGGAGGAGTCGTTCGCGGAAAATAATTGCGCCGCTGTTTTCCATGGCCCCAGCCGAAAAGTCCGGAACGGCGATGATGTCGAGCTTGCCGAACGGATAGGGGATACCAAAGTAGTCGTTGTAGAACGCGAGCTGCTGTTGGGTGGCTTCCAGCGCATACGCTGTCAGGCCTAGCTTGTCGGGCGTTGAGCAGATCCGAATCGGCGTCCCGTCGGCCTCACCGGACCGGCAGACGAAGTCGCCTACAAGCATCGCCACGAGATACGTCGACATCTTGGGTGTGGTCGCGAAGGAGAGCGTGTGTGTGCCGGGCTCCGAACCTGGCGTATCGGAGAGTTGTGCACCGTTGGAGATACCCGTGTCTCCTTCGTCGATGGTCATCGAAATCTCGAACGTGGCCTTGTACGCGGGTTCGTCGAAGGATGGAAAGGCACGCCTGGCATCGGTCGGTTCCATCTGCGTGACGGCGTAGCTGCGTCCATTCGCTCGACTCAGATAGAAGCCGCGGAGCTTGTCGTTCAAGGTGCCGGCGTACGTGATCCGAACGGTGGCCTCGCCAGCTGGTATTTGCAGGGGAACCGAGAGCGTGGCGGTTTCGGCCGCGGCATCGAGCGTGACGCGAGCAGTCTGGGTGCGACCCGCCGCCTCGATCGTCACCTCTCCAAACTCGATCTCCGCGGCGTGCAAGGTGATCGCGGTGGCAGGTCCACGCAGCTGGATCCGAATCGTTTCATCTCCGCGAAACGTGGCGGTGTCCAGATCCGGCGCGAACCACAGCGTGTAGTGTTCGGGCACCACGTCGCCCGAGAGACGCTGAGCCGAGAGGGGTGCCGCAGTGGCGAGCAAGGCCACCAAGAGGGCCAGCCGCCGGATCCGTGGTGTGTTCATGTCTGTACCGGCGCAGTGGTTACCGTGTTCATGTTCTGCCACATCGTACCGCGGTCGCGTGGTAAACCGCGGATGAGTGCGCCGGGGGCCGCGTTCTCTGGTGCCACGTAGAACTGGTACCAATAGCGTTCGATATTCTCGCCGACATTGGCGGAAATATCTGGTCGATGACGAGGTGTTCGAACGGATCCCAACGCAGCTCGGCGGCGTGGATGGCCCGGGTCACAATCGCCTGGATGTGCTGCTCGTCGAGCAACACTGGCAGTCTGGCGACGTGTTCGCGTTGCTGCTCGTTGAGTTTAATAATGGGCCGGATCTGAGCCGCAGACCGATCGCCTTGTGCCGCGCGGACGGCCGTGTCCTGAAGCGTCCCCCGCTGTGTTTCAAGCTCCGCCGTGAGCCGCCGGACCTCCTTGCGTAGCGGTTTTAGCGCTTCATTGGCCTGGTGCCGCCAGGCGCCAGGGAGGCCAGTGGCGAGTCGTGATCGTGTCAGCACGTTGCTCCGCATGGGGTTTGCCAATCGTGCCTAGGGCTCGGGTCCAAATAAAGTTGTCACCCTGACCACCGATGCATCCCGCCCCCACCCCACCGCGCACAGTCCACGCGGCGGGGGCCCCGGCCGGGCCGCGTTGCTCGTCGTTTACATGCGCCCGGCATGCGCGCTCCTCGCTCCTTGCCTGGCGGGCGCCTCGATGCCCAGGCTGACAACCCTATTTAGACTAGAGCCCTTACCGACACGCCGCCAGCGTGTCTGACAGTGTCGGATAAGGTGCAGGCGCCCAGGACTGGGGGAGGTCATCGGCATAGGCAGTCAGCGCGCCTTACCGCCATTCGGCACGCGCCGCGCGCGCCATGTTGTGAATATGCCACCGGCGAGCGTCAGCGCGCCAGTGACGAGAAACGCCGGCGCGAGAAACTCCAGCATGCTGGCGACCCAGCCTGGGCGCGACGTGAGGTACGGTCCGCGCGTTGCGCCCCGCCAGATACGAAAGGCCGTGCGGTGGATTTGATGTGTGTCCGCGACGGCAGGGCTTTCGACGAGGCGACGAATATTGTCGGCGGACACGTCGGTGAGGGAGTAGCTCCAGGTGAATGCTTCAAGTTGTTCTCCGCGCGTCAGGCCGTAGGAGCGCTCGAGCTGTGCCCGCGAGGCGGCGTCCACCGTGACGGCCCATCGAATGTTCACGTCCGCCGGCCGTTGGCCGTAGGTGAGCCGGACGGTGCCGAGCGCCGCGCCTGCCAGCGCCCACAGGACAACGGTTACCACAACGAGCCTGCGCCCTTGCGCGTTCATCGTGATTCAGTCTCCATCAAGCCGTATTTCTCAATTCGTGAGTACAGCTGCGCGCGCGTCAGCCCCAGCAATTTCGCGGCGCGTGTCTTGTTGTGCCGTGCCTGTGCCAGCGCTTTGACGACCAGCGATCGCTCGATGTCGGCGAGGTCAACCCCGCCAGCCGGAATCGGCGCCGAGCCAGTGGCGGCGTCGAACACCGGTGTGCGTGCGGACGGACGGGGCGTGATGAGCGGGAGGTGCTCAATCTCGATGTAGCCACCGTCGGCCAGAATGACGGCGCGCTCGACGGCATTGCGAAGTTCCCGCACGTTTCCAGGCCACGCGTATGCGAGTAGCTGGGCTCGCGCGTCTTCGGAGATCCCTGAGGGCGGGCTGCCGACCGTACTGCCTATCTCCTTCAGAAACTCGTCGGCCAGCTCGAGGATGTCTGCCGGGCGATCCCGAAGCGGAGGCAGCGCGATTTCGAAGACGCCGAGGCGGTAGTAGAGGTCCTCCCGGAATTCGCCGCGCTGGATAGCCGCGTGCAGGTCGCGGTTGGTTGCGGCCACGACTCGGATATCCGCGTGGCTCACCCGGGTGCCGCCGAGGCGCTGGAATTCTCGTTCTTCCAGCACCCGAAGCAGCTTGGCCTGCACTGCCGGTGCCATTTCGCCGACTTCGTCGAGGAACAATACGCCGCCGTTGGCCTGCTCGATGCGTCCAGGCTTGGCGGACACAGCGCCTGTGAAGGCGCCGCGCTCGTACCCGAACAACTCTGATTCGAGTAGTTGATCAGGCAACGCCGCGCAATTGATCGCCACGAAGACTCCATCTTTGCGACGGGACCCCTGGTGGATAAATCTCGCGACGACTTCTTTGCCGGTCCCAGACTCACCGGTGAGCAATACGGTCGTTTCGGTCTGGGCGACGCGCGCCGCCTGCACAAGTATGCTCTTCCATTGCGGCGACTGGCCGACCACGCGGCGACGCCCCGCCTGGGCTTCCAGTTCGCGTGTCAGCGTGGCCACGCGCGCCTCAAGCTGTGCAGCTGTCTCGCGCGCGGCCGCATCGCGACGGGCTGCTTCCGCAAGTTGCTGATGCGACAGCGCGAGTGCCAGCAGATCCGCAACGCGTCGAGCGAAATCTAGGTCCGGCTCGTTGAAGCGTTCTGTATCTCGTGCGAGAAAAAAGAGAGAGCCGAACACCCCGGTGCCGAGCGGCATCGGCACGCGCAGGGCCGATCGCACACCGAGCCACGCAAATACCCGCCCCCGGACGCTGCTCGCCGGAATTTCAGCGGTGATGTCATCGATGACGTAGGGATCGCGATGGAGCAGTGCCCGTTCCTCTTCGGTCAGCATCGTTGGTGCCCAGAAGCCGGTATCGTCCACCCGCGCTCCGGTCATCGCGTAGACCCGGAAGGAGTTGCCATCCTCTGCCCAGGCCGTCAACAAGAGCACGTCGTGAGGCAGTCCGGCGCGAACCGACGCGGAGACTTCTGCAAAGATGTGCCGGATATCGAGCGCCTCGGCCATCGCATTGAGCAGTCGGTCCAGAGTGTCGATCTGCTCGCGCCGAAGCGATTCGGTGCTGCGCATGGCGTCCTGTTGGAGGGCCAGCGCGAGGAGATCAGCGACGCTGTCCATCAGCACCTGGTGCCCCTCTGAGAAGGCGTCCGGTCGGGTGGATGTGAGCCAGAGCGCTCCATGAATACTGGACCCGCGACCGACGGTGCAAATGATTCGCGATCGCTCGTCGGCGGCAATCGCCGGATTGCTCACGGACTCAGCATCGGCGATGCGGTGCCCGGTCACTTCCAGTTCGCCATCGGCGCGCACCACGTACAGTACGATCGACTCGGCACGGTCCAGGCGGAGGATGTGGAGCCGTTCAAACGGTATGGCCTCGCGGACGATGGTCGCCAGGCGCGGTACCAGGTCGGTCAGGGTCACCGCCTCCGCGGCAAGGCGGGCCACGGCCGTGAGCACGGATGGGAGGTCCAGGGGGGGCATGGGGCGGCCCAAGTATAATCCTCAGCGCCAATGCCTCTTGCCCCCAATCTTGCTCCGGGACTTTCTTGGGTTGACCTGCTTTTCCAGGGCCAGCCATCCGCCGTCGCGACGGCGGTTGTTCACGCACCCGGAATGATGGCGCTCATCGATCCGGGGCCAAGCAGCTGTCTCGAGGCGCTCGACCTGGGGCTGCAGCAGCAGGGTCTGGTGTTGAGCGACGTGACACACATCCTGCTCACACACATCCATCTCGACCACGCTGGTGCTACTGGGACCATCGTGCGCCGATACCCGCACGCGCAGGTGTTCGTGCACGAGCGCGGGGCAGCGCACATGGCTGATCCCGAAAAGCTGATCTCTAGCGCCGCACGGCTGTACGGTGATCAAATGGATCGGTTGTGGGGAGAATTTGCGCCGGTACCCGAGCGGAATCTCACGGCGCTGGTCGGTGGTGAGCGTATCGAGGCTGGTGGCCGGTCGTTCGAGGTCGCCTACACGCCGGGCCATGCCTCGCATCACGTGAGCTACTTCGACCGCTCGAGCGGCGTGGCATTTGTCGGAGACACGGCGGGTATGTGCATTGATGGTGGCTACGTGCTTCCACCGACCCCGCCGCCCGACATCGACGTCGAAGCATGGGGCCGGAGTGCGCGTCTGATTGAAGCGTGGTCGCCAGAGACGCTCTTTCTGACGCACTTCGGGCCAGCGCGAGGCGCGGCTGCGCATCTGCAGACGTTCGTCCAGAACCTTGAGGTGATGGCTGGACTGGTGCGAGCGGGACTGGAAGAACCTGGCACAGACGAAGAAAAGAGCCGCCGCTTCAGCGAGGCTGTACAGAGTGAACTGCGACAGAAGATGACCGAGGAGCAAGTCGCAGCCTATGTCCTGACGGCACCGCCGCACCTCCTCTGGCTTGGGCTGGCGCGGTACTGGAAGAAGAGGCTGGGCCAGGCCTAGTCCCCTGGATCCGTCATTCCTCATCCAACTCCCGGGCGGGGCAGCACGGCCGGCTGCGTTGCTCTTCCCTCACATACGCCCAGTATTCTCGGTCATCACGCGTGGCGCGGATTTCATGAGCGCGTGGCTCCCGAGGAACCGCAGGCAATCCAGTCCTACCAGCGCGAGCACCTCGCCCACCTGATAGGCGGACATAAAATCCGTGCTACGTGCGACGCCGGAATATCACCACTAGTGCAACGTGGTCTGCCGCCGGCGTTTCTGCTCGGTATTGGCCTGGGGACCAAGTTCGATCAGGAGCCGTAAGGCGTATCCATGGGGTGTGCCTGTGGTCGCCCTAAGGAAACTGACGCGATATACGGCAGAGAGGACCTTGCCCTGTCTCAGCGCAGACGGAAATTCTGCGTGTGCTCGTGCAGCGCGCTCAATCTTAAAGTGCACGAGGCGGTAGAGCGGGATCGATGTGGGCGTCTGACATTCCACATACACGTCCACCTCGCTCACGTCGCGCGTGACCACGGAGACGAACCGAAGGGCACCGTTGGCGTCGCGCCAGGTGAGGCGCCCCTGGACCTGTACCTGGCGACGATCGCCGACGCGCGGTCGACATTCGGAAATCTCAGGTTCGTGTGCACGGACGGCAGTTTCGATCACGCTGACTCCCCTCAAAAGCGGTTGCTGCCTGGACTACTATCAATCTGGGGGGCGGCGCTTTTACTGTCGTAGTAACTTGCCAATGAATCATGTAAGTTATTGATTCATATATAAGTTACAGATGTGAGTCAGTGTCTGGTTTTTCCTCGGATACGCATACTTTGTATCCATGGCCGTGTATACCTGGATACTAGGTATCAGCCGTGACTCCTTCAAGTTTCAGGCGCCGCATCTTCAGATACAGACCCCTGCGCGTGAGGCCGAGTACCCGGGCCGTTTCGGAGATGTTTCTGCCTGTGTGGTTCAGCGTGGTGCCGATGAGTTCTCGTTCGACGTGCTCGACGGCCGCCGCCAGGTTCTGAGGGGTGCGCCACCGATGGCTCTCTGGCGTCAGGGCGGCTTCGCCGCTGGACGGTGGGGCGGTCAAGTCCGCTGACAGGTGGTCCGGCTCCACCTCCGCTTCCGGGGCGCTCATGGCGACGGCCCGCCGGATTTCATTCTTCAGCTGTCGCACATTTCCCGGCCACCAGAAGCGGGTCAAGAGTTCCAATGTCGCTGGGGCGAGTCGCACGTCTGGTTTGCCGAATTCGTCGCATGCTTCGCGAAGGAAAAACGTGCTCAGGTGGGGGATCTCCTCGCGCCGTTCTCGAAGGGGCGGGACGAGAATTCGGATCACGCTCAGCCGGTAGTACAGGTCCTCGCGGAACGCGCCTTCCACTACGCGCTGTTCAAGATCGGCATTGGTTGCCGCCAGCACGCGGACGTCGACGCTTTGGGGTCTGGTGTCGCCGACCGGCATGACCTCTCCCTGTTCCAGGAATCGCAGTAGCTTCGGCTGGACATCCAATGGCAGGTCCCCAATTTCGTCAAGAAACAGGGTGCCGCCAGTTGCGGAGCGGAACAGTCCAGGTTGGTCCGCGACGGCGCCAGTGAAGCTGCCTCGCCGATGGCCAAACAACTGGCTGTCGGCGAGTTCGCGCGTCGTCGTCGTGCAGTTGTAGGGCAGAAACATGGCATGGCGCCTCGGGGAGCCGCCGTGGATGGCGCGTGCCACAAGGTCCTTTCCTGTCCCACTCTCACCAGTGATCAGCACGGTCAGATGATGTCCTTGCAGCCGCTGTATCTGCTCGACCACGCGGCTCATGGCGGCACTTGCGCAAATGAACCCAGGCAGGAGCAGGTCAAGCGGGCGTTCGGCCGTCGGTTCGAGTGCCTGTGGGGGTCGCTCGCGCACGCCGCATAGCTCAAAGCCCTGACGGGCAACCGCGGCGAACATGCGGAATCGGCGAGCCTCGGCCTCGGTCGGCGATCGGCTGGTCGCGACGGTGCATGTGCGTTGGCCGTCGTAGTCACGGCCAAGCGACTCGGTCAGTAAGAGCCCCGCTCCGTACTCGCCGCCACCGTGCAGCGCCGCACGGCCGAGTGCGCGCGCCACCTCAGAATCGCAGCCAGCCGAGGCGACGATGCGCGCTTCCTCGCCAGAGGTGGAGACGAACACGACGACTGCGTCGACGTCGAGGGTATCAAGGAGGGTGGCCGCAACCTCCCGTGCGAGAAGTTCCGGCAGAATCGCCGCGTCGACCAAGCGCCGAACGACCGCTTCGTCGGCGTTGGTAGCCGGGTCAATGGTTTGAATCCGCGGAGAACCATCGGCCAGCGCCCGTATCGTTCCCACGTCCTTGAGGTCGCGGTCAGCGCTGAGTAGGCCAAAGATGGTGCTGCGTTGTCGAGGTACCGCTGGGCCGCCTGTTGTCGGCCGGCTTTCGCTGCGATGCGCCCCAGCGCCACGTTGCTGACGGCCGCGTGATAGCGTTCGCCGAGCAGGTCGAACACGCTCGCACTTTGCGCGAAGTCATGGTGGGCGGCTGCGGGGCGGTCTGAGCTTTCGTGTACGGCGCCTCGAATCCGGAGAAATTCTCCCCACGAGCCTGGGGCAGCGCGCGGATCAAGCTGACCTTCGCATAACTCAAGTCGGCGTTCCGCTTCGGCGATCCGATTCGCCGCCACGAGCGCCTCGCATGCGGCGAGTTCCGCCTGGAGTGCTTCGGCCGGCGGCACCCCAGCGGTCTGCACGAGCGCTTCGGCTTGGGCGATCGCTTCGTCGTAGGCGCCGCGGCGAATCGCCAATTTCACACCAAGCACTTTCAACGACCACTCGTACCACCGCATCGTCTGTGTGCCGTGCGCGCCATACGCCTCGCTGGCCTGTCGGAGGTAGTCGCCGGCACGCTCGTACGAGCCGCGCATGAGGTGGATCTGCGCCAGCGTGTCGAAGACCGCGCCGGTCGTCTCTTTGAACTGCACCGAGCTGCGGACGTCTAAGGTGCGAGTGAGGATCTGTTCCGCGCGCTCCAGGTCACCCAGCTGAACCAGGATCTGACCGAGCGTGGCGAGCGCGACCGCGAGACCGTGACCTGAACCCAGCGTTTCGTGCAGCGCCACGCTGCGCTCGGAGAGCGCAAGCGCCTCGTCGTACTGGTGGCGCATGAGTGCCACGTTCGCTTGGTTGTGGACGATACCGGCGACGACGTCGTTGGCCTGGACGGCCTGAGCGAGCCGCTCGCCCTGGCGGAGTGCCCCCGTTGCCTCACTGGATCGGCCGGACTGGGCGAGCAGGACCGCCGACAGTCTATGGACGAGCGCCAGATGCCGGCGGTCCCCAGCTGCGTGGAGGGCTGACGCCGCCTCGGTGAGGTGGTCGCGTACGATTCCAGAGTCGCCGACCTGCTTGTAGCAGAGCGCTAGCTCATAGTGGGCAAGGCCGATGGTCCTGGAGTCATGCGCACGTTCGGCGTGTTTCAGGGATCTGGTGTGGAGCGCGATCGCTCGAGACTGCTCACCACGCACGAACGCCACGCGGCCGTGGAGCCGCCAGAGCGTTGACAACCGCGCATCAGAAATAGGATCGCGGATCGAGTCGGGCGTGCGGCCGAGTGCGCTGGTTGCCTAGGTCAGGTCATCCTGTAGCAGCCAGGCCTCTGTGAGCGCGGCGCGCACTGACACTTCGTCTTCACGGCTCAGCGAGCCGGCGCGGAGCACAGGTGCGAGCAGCTGCGCGGCGCCGGGGCCAAGTCCGCGCTCGAGCGCGACAGCCGCGCGCGCGAGAATCGACTGCGTCGTACCTGTGACCATGGCGATGCCTTCCGGCGTGAGTATACAAGGTATACAGGACGCCAGACTGGCGTGTGCGCACCCGGTAGGGGCTTCTAGCTCGCCAGGATCAGGCGAGCAATGCGTCGCAGCGAGTCCGGGTCGCGTCCCGGCAGGTGGATCTGTAGAGCTCGGCGACCAGTCCTGTTCAGTGACTCGAAGTCCCCAGTGGCCTGTGCGAGCTCGAGGACGCCGAACGAATACGGCGCTCCTGGAATCGGCAGGTCTGCGGCGATATCGGCGGTCACGAGGATGAACACGCCAGTATTGGGCCCCCCCTTATGGAGTTGTCCCGTGGAATGCAGGTATCGCGGCCCGTATCCAAGCGTGGTGGCCAGGCCGGTTCTGGCTGCGACATCGTGACGGAGCGCCTGCAGCGCCTGCGCGAAGGCCTCGGTCTCAGGAGGTAGGTACGCGAGCAATCCGAAGTAGTCAGATGGTTGCAGAAGCCGCAGGATCTTGACGGGCTCGGCGACGTGGCGTGCGGCGTCGGTGAGCGTCAGCCGGACGCCGTCGATCACCGCGTCCGGCTCGCGGACCGGAACCTGGCCCGCTGCGCTGTAGCGATCGAGCAGGAGCCGGGTCGCGTCCTTCGCTTGCTGCACATTGGGCTCATCGAACGGATTGACGTCCAGCAGCCATCCGGCGGTGGCAGTTGCCAATTCCCAGCGGAAGAACTCAGCGCCGAGGGCCGCCACATCTGGGATCTGGATCGCGATGGTCGGGGTCGGCGCGGCGCCCTCGCCGTTCACG
>Ga0209403_10004474_pt1 | contig 15211 bp, 15 predicted proteins | sample ArcticOcean_MG_C_8_FD_187440 | JGI IMG/M metagenome (GOLD analysis project Ga0209403, IMG submission 187440) | Marine microbial communities from western Arctic Ocean - ArcticOcean_MG_CB11_86 (SPAdes) (version 2) | ecosystem: Environmental > Aquatic > Marine > Oceanic | place: Arctic Ocean... | reverse complement strand
AATTGATGCAGATATAGACTACCATGGAATAGATCTCTCTCAAAATTTTATAGATCATTTTAAACAAAAATTAAAAAATAGAGATTATGACACCAATCAATTATATTGTGGTAATATAATAGATTTTGATTTAGAGCGTTCTTTTGATTTAATCTTTATTGGTTTTAATTCTTTTGCTCACATTTTAACAAACAAAGAGGCTTTAGATTCTTTTTTAAATATTAGAAAGCATATGCATAGTAAAAGCATATTTGCATTTGATATTTTTGTTCCTGATCCTTCTTTTTTATACAGAAAAAAAAATGATAAAATTAATATTATGGATTTTTTAGATTCAACAAACAATCAAAAATTAAATATTTTAGAATCAACAAATTTTAATACTGAGACTGAAATTAATCACATTGATTGGCTATTTACTGATTTTAAAAATGTAGAAAAATTTAAATATTCATTTGATATGAGGATGTATTTTCCAGATACTCTAAATAGATTATTAATTGATTCTAAATTTAGAATCAATAAATTTTGCGGATCTTATGATTTAACAAAGTTTAATGAACAGAGTGAAAAACAAATTTATTTATGTTCTAAATAATAATTGTTAATGTTCAATTTGATTATTTCTATTTTTGATTACTAAATGCAATCAAAAAACCACCTAATGTTAATAAAATGACTGGTACGAGGGAAAAGGTTTGTTTAATTGCAAAGTCACCTGGCGTTTTTGCTGCACTGAACATGATAGTTAAAATTATATTAATAATTAAGAATAATATTAACAAGCTGGATAATATCAAGGATATTTAATAATGAATCGTCATTGAAATCAGCATTATTTTGATATTCTCCTGATAAAACTAGATTAATTAATACAATGACATCTAGGATATTAATTTCATCATCTTCATTAATATCACCTGCCTCACTATGATTTGCACATACTATTTCATATAGAAAATCAGTTATAAACTCTGTTTCAAAATTCATATTATTTGTGAATGGCACATGATCTTCTCCAACATATGTATATAAAGAAGAGTAATTACCTAAATCATTCATTGTTTCATTAATTAGATAGCTACCATACACTTGAACATCTAATCCAAAAAGGGTTACGGAGTTATCTGAATATGGAACGGTATTATCTTGATCTCCATGCATACTTATAATTGGTTTATCAGGTTGTTCAATCCAATCTAAACTTCCTATAGCTCCACATAGATTTATAATTCCATAAGCTTCTGAAGAATAGCTAGGATTTCCACTACTTCCTTCGATCCCTCCAAGTTCGTTTAAATATTCAATTGAAACTAAATCTAAAGCCTCTTCTTCACTATTCATATAAACTGAGTTTAAAGATGCTATAGCTCCTGCAGATATCCCACCAACATAAATTCTATTAGAATCAATTTTATAATTATCATATAAGGTATCATTCATTCTAAAATACCTTATCGCAGCTTTTAAATCCTGAATAGCTTTAATAACAGCTTCATAAGCTTTTTCTGCACTTGGGTCTAAAAATAGGTTTGTTGTTAATCTGTAATCTATTGCGGCTGTTACATATCCCTTTTTAGCAAAATTTGTACATAAATCAACAATATCTTCTGACTCTTTGGAGCCACCAACAAAAGCTCCTCCAAACATGAAAATAATGAGTGGTCTATTCTCAAGCGTATCATCTTCAGGTTCATATATATCCATATATAGAGTTTGAGTATATTCCGAATCAAAGATATTTCCATTTATATTTTCACCAAATTCTACCTCATTGCTCATTGTAATATTAAATATATCATCTATATAGCGGTTATCAATACAATCCTGAGAAGCTAAAAAAGAAAATAGTAATATGGTTAGAAAATAATACATAGAATAATAATTAGTTAATATAATATAATATTTAATATCAAAATTACATCATTAATATTTACTGAGCTATCGCCATTCACATCTGGAATACAATCATCTGCAGAATCATTTTCTAATATATGTTGGACCACTAGCATTATATCCTGAATATTAATTATTTGGTCATAATTTATATCACCAGTTTCAATCCAGCTACACTCTTCTACTGTATCTTCGCAGAGAGAGCCACAATTTTCTAGCATTGCATCAATTCTAAGTCCAATAGACCAACTCCCTGCATTATTCATGGTATCATATACCTTCATTTCATGATCGATAAATACAGTACTAGGAAAGGCTTGCCCTGTTTCAAATAAGCCCCATATATCCGAGCTAGTATCTAAAATAATTTGTGAAGCTCCTCCATCAGGCATTTCTCCCCAATCAATACAGCTATATGGTTGATTTGGATCAGTGAAAGCAATTACAAATTTAACGCTATTATTACCTTCATAGTCTTGATGCTCATAGCCCGCCGGGCCATTGTGTCCTGTGAAACAAGCCCCTCACCATGAAGCTGACATATCAATAAAGATAACATTGTAGTCCCCTCCATTAAAAGCACCATTCCAATCACCTAAAGTCCATAAGTCATTAATTTCATAGCCATTACCAGCATAACAAGTATTTTTTTCAATTGACTGATGTTCATTACTTACGATATCTCCGATATCGTAAGTACTGGAAAATAAAAAGGTTGAAATTATTAAAATATATAGAACACGCATTATCTCTCCATCAAATTTTATGTTGACTAAGTTATACATTACCTTAAAAATAAACAATTTATTTTTCATATAAATTATTTGTAATATACAAGTATGAGTATAGCAGAAAATTTATTTGATATTAGTTTAAATTACTTTGCCTTAATTAGAGCGTTTGCATCTAGGTTTGAACTTACTTTGCCTCAAGCATTTATTCTATTATATATTCCATTTGATGGAGCAACTATTTCTGAGTTATCAAATAAATTAGGAGTAGACATCAGTACAATGACTAGAAATTTACAAAGGATTGAAAGAAAAAAATTAATTATTAGAAAAATTAATCCAAATGATAAAAGGTCAACTAAATTAGTATTATCATCACGAGGGCAAGAGCTTTCAAATGCTTTACAACAAAAAATTGAAAAGAATTTAAATTTAATACTATCAAAGTATGATTATAAAAAATCTCATCAAATCAAAAATCATCTTGAAAGTTTAAGTTGGGAGCTTTATTTATTTAGAGAAAATTTAAAATAAGTATGAATAAGTTTAGCATTAATCTTTTAGAATGGTATGATAATAATGCAGAGATCTTTCCATGGAGGAAAACAAAAGATCCATATAAAATATGGGTATCAGAAATTATGCTTCAGCAAACTCAGGTAAAAACAGCTGTTCCTTATTTTAATAAATGGATAAAAAAATTTCCTACGTTTAAAGATGTAGCAAATGCATCAGATGATCAAATATTTAAATGTTGGGAAGGACTAGGCTACTATAAAAGAGTAAATCATTTAAGGGAAGCATGCATTTCAATCAAGAAGAACAAGTCTATCCCTAAAACTAAAAAAGATTTATTAGAACTTAAAGGAATTGGTGATTACACTGCGTCTGCGATTGCTTCAATTGCATTTAATGCAAAAGAACCAGTTATCGATGTAAATGTTAAAAGAGTTATGGCGCGTATTTTATCGCTAACAAATTTTAATACGGTTTCAATAAAAAGAATTTATAAATATTTATCAAATAAAATATGCATTAATAGACCTGGAGATTTTAATCAGGCCATGATGGATTTTGGTCGTAATATCTGTACTCCAACAAAGCCATTATGTAAAGTTTGTATTATTTCTGAATATTGTAAATCATTTAAGGAAAATACAGTCAATAAATTTCCTATTAAAATAAAAAATAAAAAATTATTACCACACTATAATATTGGTATCGGTGTAATATGGTATAAGAATAAAATATTAATCACAAAACGCAAAAAAAATACTCTTTTAGGAGGCTTATGGGAATTTCCAGGTGGTAAAATAGAAAATAATGAATTAGTAGCAGATTGCATTAAAAGAGAAATAAAAGAAGAGTTAAATATAAATATTGCAGTTAAAGATTTTATTATAAAAATAAATCATAGATACTCACATTTTTCAATAACCTTGTTTGTACATCATTGTCATTATCTGAATGGGACAGTAGAATGTTTAGAATCAGATGCATTCAAATGGATAAAGCCCAATAGTTTTGATAAATATCCTTTTCCTAAAGCCAATCATTATATATTTCCAGAAATAAAGGGTCAACCATGCTAAGACTAGTTAGTATTATTTTATATTTCTTAGGTGCTATTTACTTTATCATGTTTGGATTATACTTGATTATAGTTTCATTTATTTTTGGTAATAAATTTCTGTACCGTTCTTTACCATTTTTAACTAGAGTACAATTATTTTGTTTAGGTGCATGGGTTAGGACAAATAAGAAAATTCCTAATAAAGGGCAATATATTATAATGATGAATCATAGCTCATTTGCTGATGTCTTTTTTTCTGTTCAGCCTTTACAAGGAAAATATACAGCAATTTTAGCAAGTTTTAATTTTAAAATACCTATCTGGGGAGCTATGCTAAGAGCATTTCATGCAATACCAATTTATAGACAAGATAGGAAGAAAGCAATTAAAGGTATTAAAGATGCAGAACGCATTATTAATGAATTAGGATATCATGTAGTAATTTTTCCAGAAGGCACAAGAACAGTAAATAATAAGCTACAACCATTTAAAAAAGGTGGTTTTCACATGGCAATTAATACTAACACACCTATTATACCTATTGCAGTTAAAGGTGCTTTTGACTACAAGCCTAAAACAAGATGGTATATAAAACCATCAATTATAAATATTAAAGTTGGAGACCCAATTGAAGTACAAGACTATAAGCTAACTGATGTTAATTTATTACTAGAAAAAACGTATACTAAAATAGAAGAATTATTAAAATAGTATTATTGATTTTTTTTGATTCGTAAAAATAATAATAAACCAAAACATACCTCTAATATTATAAAAATTAATAAGTTTAAGGCAGCTCCATCAGTAAACCCATAGCTATGCAGGCCAATGCTTAATAAGTTCACTCCAAACCAAGCTAGAGCAACAGTTATATTGGCCAAAACCAATACAAATGCGTAGCCGGGAGCTTTTACCAGTCCAGATATTCTTAGATGAATTAGCATTAAAAGCCACATTACAATTAGGAGCGCACCATTTTCTTTTGGATCCCATCCCCAAAACCTTCCCCATGACTGGTCGCCCCAAATACCACCTAATATTGTCCCAAAGAGAGTGAAAAATAAGGCAATAAAAGTCATAGCAATCATATTATTATATATTATTTGTAATTCATTTATTTTTTTTGGGTGGAGGTTGGCTCTAATCAAATATAAGTGCCCTACTAGACTTGCAACAATTGTAGTTCCATATCCAATTGTTATAGTAGTGACATGAGTAGCTAACCAAAAGTTACTATTTAAGACGGCAATTAATACTCCAAATGTGTCACCATCTGCAGCATATCCAAAAGACAGATAATGCAATATTATACCAGCAATTGCACCTAAAAATAAACTCACATTATCTTTTTTAATAATTTCTAGAATTAGAGATAATAACACTGCAATTAAACCAACAAAAATAATAGATTCATATAGTGTAGAGACTGGAGGACGCTTTAAAATTGTCATTCTAATTATAACGCCAGATAAGTGATAAAGAAAACCAATAAATAGCAATAAAAATGAACCTTTTTTATAAAATTTATTGAACTTATTCATCATAATTATCATAACTAAATAGACTAAAGTCAGTAAATAAAAAATCAAGCTCCATAAAAAAAGGTTAGACTCATTATAATTAACTTCTCGAATTAAGAGATTAGCATTAATATTAGATTTATTTTCAATAATTGATTTGTATTGAACGAATGTATTAATTTTAAGAGGATTTTGATTTAAATACGTTTTAAGCAGCGATTCTAATGTGGTAATTAATTCAATATTACTTTTATTTATATCACTTTCTAGTATTTCCCAAGGTGACATCCAACTGCTTTGCAACTCATTAGGAAATAACTTTAAAATATCTGATCTAATATATAAATCTTCTTTAAAATGAATTTTATCTATTAATAATTGATTAATTCGTCCTTTTATTTCTTTGTTAGTTAAATTTTTATAAAAGGGATTTTCCTGACTATCTATTTTTGCATATAATTCATTTTTTTTAATTTTGATTTGACAAAGACTAAGCGGTGCCATATTATCTACATTTAAAAGTTGAGCTATATCAGAGTCTTCAATTTGAATAATTGGCAACAGAGCACTAGCACTATTATATAATTCAAGGAATATATTTCTTTTTAGATAAAGCGCTAATATTTGTTTTTCTATCAGCTCTAGACTCTCTTTATCCTTTTGTATGATTGAAGTAATTATTTTTGGATTATCATGGAACATCATCCCACCATTTATTTGATTAAAGCTATAAACATGTCTATCAGTCCATTCTAAATTTAATGCGTCAGCCACATCTGGATTTCCAATCATAAAAACTGGAATACTTTTTATTGATTCATTTTGGGTGATTAATAAAAAAAACCAATCAATGGCAGGCATTTTTGTTTGTTGATCTTTTTCATAAATTATTAATTTTGTTTTCCCATAAAAAGATAACAATTGATTGCGTGCAAATGAATCAAGGGGCTTAATCCTACCATTCTCTTGAATTGGTATATGTTTATAACTAAATGATTGGCTAAAAGCTAATGTAAGAAATAATAAGTATAGAAATATTTTATTCATATTTATGTTTCTTTAAATAATTTTGGGAGTCTTATTATCATTTGTAATAAAATGCCAATGCACATAATAATACTAGATATATATGGGAATAATCTGCCATAATTTTTTACTACAGCAAGCACACTAATTTTAACACCCGTAGCCATATTTTCTTCATAATGAGCTTGATAGAAAGTATAGCCCTTATATCTTAAGGGAGCATTCATTTCAATAATATCTCTTCTATATAATTGTTCATCTAGCACATTAATTTCAGAACTATAACTTTGTGGAATTTGAGAATTTGGATATAATGTACGATTTACATCTACTAGCTCAATAGTAAACGGTAAATAAGTACGTTTTGGTTGTAATAAAATAATATATCTTTTATTATCAATTACAATGTTCTCTGAATTATTATTAGAGTTTACTCTTGAAATATATGTACCATTTATATGATTATTTTTTATCTCTGTAGATTTAAGATAATATTGAATAGCAGTTTTATTTTCACTATCTTCAATTTCACTATTAATACACTCAATATTTGTACTATCATGATCTGCAACCAAAATAGAATTTTGACAATACTTTATTACTTCTATTTTAAAAGGAATATTGTTATACGTAATCTTCCTACCAGGCTTTAGACTCTTTTCATTAAAATTTATAAATTCTAGACTATCTTTATAGGTATCTATATCAATGATTGTTAATTCTTTATCATGATAGCTTTGAATATAATTAGAATTAGTTTGTTTAGTGGTTAAAATCATGCTGCCTTCTTTATTAAATAGATAAGTAATTCCTCCTCCATATAGCAATAACAACATGCCTAAATGAACAGTAATAATTCCAATCTTTTTTTTATTCCATATATTTTTTTTAAAAAAAAATGAGGATAAATTAATAGACATTAAAATCATAGTTGTTAATCCACCAGGTAATGGGAGATATCCAAACCATAATATTTTACTAAAGAAATATTTATTTTGTGATGCGTATAAACCAATATATTTTTGTGAAATTGTTCCAATAAAAACTAATACAATCATCCAAGAAATTATAATTACAAATATTTTAGGATTTGATATTTTATTAATTATTTTAAAAAATATATTTTTCATAATTAATCAATCCAGTATAATGATTTACAAAATAATATAAATTCATATTCAAGTTCATTGATTCCAATTGATGAAGTTTTCATTGTTATAAAAATACTTTGATTATTATAATGAATAATAGCACCGAGTATACCTTCATCAGTGGTATTATTTAAAAGTTTAAAGCTTCTAAAAGCACCCAGGCTATTTTCATATTCTGAAGATTCATTTAGTATATCTTCTAAATTACTATTTTCTAAATTAATCTGTTTGCGCCATCGATTAATATTTTGTTCAATTCCTCCTGCTTCACCAGGAAACATAGCTATTGAAACATCAGCAAAATTATTTTCACTAAAAGGAGCATCAAAACTAGCTATTCTCAGTTCTGTTTTAGATTTTACAATCCAATTCTTTGGAGTTGTCCAATTCAAATTTGAAGTAGATTTTAAGGATGCATTTTTTCTTGTGAAGGCTTCAGGTTTCTTAATTTTATATGTGGTGACTTTATTTATGTCATCACAACTAAACAATAAAATAGTAATAAAAATGAATAATACTTTATACGGCATTATTCGTACAATTTATTCAAAGTATTCCCATCTAACTTCACGAAGAAAATATTTTACTATTTTATCATTTGGAATATCAACAGCTACATAGTAATTAGCAAATTCATTTAAATTTATTGATGCATCAGAAATAATACCTGAATTAAACTGTTTTTTTATTCCAGAAATAAATGCTGAATCAGAAACGATTAAATCTGAATTTTGATCATACATATAGTAAATTACTCTAACAAAATCTGCACGTTTCAAACCAATATTTTTTAATGTACCACTGTAGGCTCTACTATCTTTATAGATTTCTTCAATTGCGTCTCCAATAAATTCAATATTTGCCACAGGAGGCATAATATCTTCTGTATTTATAATTTGATTTTTAGATATTTTAAGTTGGCCTATTTGTGTCTCTACAATTAATTCATCAATATTTTCATATATTATAGTACCTTGAATTGTTGTTCCATTTGATAGTTGAATTTCATGCTTAATTGATGGGTTTCTAATTAGTTTTAAAATTTCTGTATTAAAATTTGGGGTTGATAATTGTGATTCATATTGGATGACTTGTTCTTTTAATATTGCTATTTCAGATTCAATGTCTTGTAATTTTGGGTCCACAGTATAAAAAGGCTCAACAGAATCATCAAATAAATAACGTGAAATATTAGTTTGTTTAACTTCTTTTCCATTTAATTCTTCTTTTATTTTATTTTTTTTGCTTGAACACGATAGAAATATCAAACAGATAAAAAAGCTGATGGTTATTTTATTCATTTACTTTTTCTCTCTTTCATTTACCATTGCTTGATATGAAGCAGCTCTTAATTTAGATTCGTATTCAGGCATGGAATCTAAGGCTAATATCATTTCAATTATATGCTCATAAAAAATATAATTATCTGCCTTATCTAATAATATTATAATATTATCTATTATAGAGGGGTCTCCAAAATTTGGTAGTGTTTTTAAAGCTTTAATTCTTAAATGATAAGGTAAATGTTCTGTTAATGCTATTTCCACAATAACAGGTTTTAAGTATAAATTATTAGAGTCACTCATAACATCCATTAATTTAATTAGCATACTATAGTATTGCTGTTTTCCTATTTGATATGACTCTAAAAGAGCTAAAGTCATTCTTTTATTATCTAAATCACCCATTACTTCCATTGCAAATTCATTCATTCCTTCTCTTGAATCAGGATCACCAAGCAAGTCAATAAAATAGTCTACTAATTCCGTTGCATCTTTTTTAGCCAATACATCAACAGCTAATTTTCTAGTTCTTAAATTATTTTCTTTATTTTTTGCAATAGACATTAAAATTGGGACAGCTCTATCATCACCCATATCACCTAATGTCAACGCCAATAATTCACTATTTTTTTGATGATTAGTACGGCTTATTTCATATAAATCTAACAGTGTGATTATGTGATTATCTGAACCATTTTCCCCGATAGCATTGATAATAACTTCACGTAATTGCATTACTTTCATTTCACTTTTTTTAAGTCCTGATATAAGCGAGCTAACTGATTCTATATCTCCATATTTAGTTAATAGTTGAATTGATTTAATCATCATATCTAAATCAAGAAGCTCTACATTTCTAACTGACTTTTGTATTGCTTCTAACACTAATTTATCTTTGCTTTCAGCCAATGCTTCTAAAGAAGCCATCCTAACATCATGGCTCAAATCGGGTCTGTTATAGGCTACAATTAATAATCGAATGGCTTTTGCTTTATTTTTATTAGCTACTAAGTTGTCTCGTTGTTTTTCAACATCATCCATATTTTCGATAGTAGAAGAATTATTGAAAGAAATTTTTTGAATTTTTCCATCCTTCATAACACAACTACTTAGAAATAGCGCAATAGATACACTTAATATAATTTTTAAATATTTATTCATTTTTCCTGTACTAAAATATATTTATAATTTACATTTTTCTTAGTTAAGTAACACCCATTAAATAATTTTGATATTTTGGTTCATTTTCTACCAGCTTTCTTGCTCCCATCCACCCTCTTTAGTAAATTTAGTTACAGTAAAGTGGTTAATCCAATCCCCAAGATTAATAAATAATTTATCATTTATATTTTTAATGCCTAATTGATGATAATGGCCCATTAATACCACATCAAAATTTTCTTTAAATTTTTTTATTGCAAAGTTTTCTAACTCTTTTTTCAGATTAAGATTTAGTATATGTTTCACTCCAAATTTTTTCTTTGTTGAAGAAATTTTTTGTGCAATAGAGCACCCTATCTTTTCTGGTATTAGACTAAATAAGAACATAATAATTTTATTTCTTAATATTCTTCTCATAAATCTATATAAATAGTCATTCTTTAATATGCCATCTCCATGTGTTATTAATATTTTTTTATTATTAATTGAGAAAATAAAATCATTTTTATATGTAATTGCACCAAACTTTTTTTTAAAAAAACCAAAGTCCCAGTAGTCATGATTTCCTAAAACATAATGAATTGCAATTTTATGATTATTTAATATTTCTAATTCATTAAGAATATCTTGGTAATAATGAGGGGTTCCATTTTTAAATTCAATCCAAAAATCAAAAAAATCTCCTCCTAATATTAAGGTTCCTCCTGTTTTTTTGATTTTATCAAACAAATTAAATAGTTTGCTTCTTCTTTCTTTTTCTGTACTAGAATTTTCTAACATAAAATGATTATCAGAAATGATATATAATGGCATCTTCATATATACTAATATATAAAAAATCATTATTGTACAATAGAGAAATTAAATAGTTCATAACAATTTAAAATTCACTAATTTATTGAAACTTTATACTTTTATTTTATTATAATATATTAGTAGCTATTAAAATATGAAATTTATAAAATATATCATTATCCTTTTAGTTGTCCCTATTTTTGCACAGTTTGGCAAAAATATTGTCCAATATTCCACTTTTGATTGGCATTATATCCAAACTGAATATTTTGATATATATTATTATGATACTCAAGTAAATGCTGATTATGTTGCTGAAGAATCTAAAAATGCATATAATAATATATCTAAAGCAATAGGTTGGGACTTAACAAATAGAATCCCAATTATTATTTATAATTCACATAATGATTTTCAGCAAACAAATGTTATTGATATGTACATGCCTGAAGGAGTGGGAGGTGTAACAGAATTATATAAAAATAGGGTTGTAATACCTTATGATGCTGAACATAAAAAATTTAAAGATGTATTACATCATGAATTAGTGCATGCTTTTATTAATGATTACCTTTACAAAGGTAACGCAATCAATATGCAAGATCAAAATATAAAGCCAATTCCATTGTGGATGAATGAAGGTTTAGCCGAGTTTTTGACTGAAAGCTGGAGTACTGAATCTGATATGTGGATAAGAGATTTAGTCATTAATGGTGAACAATTACCTTCATTTAATCAACTAAATGGATATTTAGCATATAGAGGGGGGCAATCTATTTGGAAATTTATAGTTGAAGTATTAGATGCTCAATATCTTACTAATAAGACTAATGCGCCAACAATAATATCTTCTATTTTCAAATCAATTGCAATAGGTGGAGATTTAAATGATGCTTTTAAAAATAATATTAATTTAGATCTTGAAGAATTAGAAGAAGAATGGCAAAAATATTTAAAGAAGCAGTATTGGGTTGACATAAATGATAGAAATTATATTGCGGAGATAGCTACGCCATTATTAAATCAAAAAAAAATAAACGCAAATTATAGTATAGCTCCATCTATTTCTCCAGATGGCTTATCTTTAGCATTTTATTCTAATCATGAGGGAGTAATGAGTTTATATATAATCCCTTCTGATTGTGAAAAATGTGAAAAAAAATCCTTTAAAAAACTGTTAAAGGGTGAAATGTCAACGGAATTTGAGGAATTACATATTTTAAGACCAGGTATAACATGGCATCCAAATAGCACAAAATTAATGGTAGCAGTAAAATCACGTTCTGAAGATGCTATATTTATTATTAACAAAGATACTAATAAAAAAGAAAAATTAACTTTTGCAGAATATGGCATTAAAGCAATATTTCAACCTTCATGGCACCCTATAAATAAAGATTTAATTGCATTTATTGGTTCAAACAATATTCAATCAGATATTTATACGTATAATTTAAAAAATCATAATTTACTCAATATTACAAATGATATTTTTACTGATAAAGATATAGCATGGTCTCACAATGGTAAAAATATAATATTTAGTTCTGATCGTGGGTCCTATTTGAATAATAATCAGACTAAAAATACTAAAAACTGGGGCATGCAATTTGATTTATATTCAGTTACTATTAAGGATAAAAATAATAATATTAATAGATTAACAAATACAGATTATAATGAAAGCTATCCAAAGCCAATGGAAAATGACTCAATTATTGCATATATATCTGATCAAAATGGTATTAGTAATCTTTATTTATTAGATTCTTTTAATAAAAAAGAAATTCCTGTATCTAATGTATTAACTGGTATAACTCAATTAGAAATTTCTAATAATAATTTATTTTTTACAGGGTTTGAAAAGTCAATTTTTAGTTTATATCGCTTAGACTCTTTGAATATAGATTGGTCATTAACAGATAAACTGCCCATTGCAAATTGGAAAGAAAAATATAAGAACTATGATTATAGCCTATTAAGCTCTCAATTAGTAGAACAAAATAATTATAGAAATTATATTTTTAGAAAAAACAGTTTTACAAATCCATCCGAAGATATATTAGATAATAAAAAACAAGCAATAGAACGTGATAGCACAGGTAATTATGTAGGACAAAAATATAAAACACGTTTTACAATGGATATAGGTCAAATGTATTATGGTTTTGGATTAACTGGTAATGACTATGGAGGTGGCAATGGAATGGCACAATTTTTATTTAGTGACATTTTAGGTGATCATAAAATTTATATTGGGACAGCATTAAATGTAAATTTAAAAAGATCAGATTATTCATTTGCATATAGATACTTACCGAACTTATTAGACTGGACATTTTTATTATTTCATGATGCCTCAGAATTTATGAATGATGAATACTATGGAGATGAGGATACAGAAGAGATAGTTTTGATTCAAAATTTTAAATCTACTGTTAATGCAAGTTTTCCAATATCTAAATTTAATAGATTTGATTTTGAATTGAGTTATTACTTATTTACTGAGCATCTTGATACATATAAGTATAATAATGGGTACTATGATTTAGATAAGAGCGAATTTACAAAACAGGATTATATTTCAACTATTGATTTTAAATATGTATGGGATAATACTAGATTTTTTTATACATACCCTAATGACGGCTCTCGTTTTTATTTGAAATATAAAAACGCACCATTTAATAACTTTCAATCAGCGACATTTGATGGAAGATTATACAAAAAAATTGGAAATGGCATAAGCTTTATGTGCCGAAATTTTACTGGGTTTAGTTGGGGAGCAGAAAATCAAAGTTTTTATTTAGGCAGTTCGCCATTAATATATAATTCAGATAATTATAATGTTAATCAATATTATAATAATCAAAATCTTGAAGAATATTATACCTCAGAGCATGTTGTCCCTATTAGAGGTGTTCCTTTTATGTACAAAAAAGGAGATAATGTGGCAATGTTTAATTTTGAAATGAGAGCACCATTTTTATTGTATTATTTTCCTACAATCAAATGGTTAGGGCAGATTAATGGTATACTTTTTATGGATGTGGGTGTAACTTGGAATAAAGAGTCAAAAATTTCAAAAATTACAGATAGTTACAGTTGGCTAGATAGAGAGTCTGGTGGTTTAGAGCAAGGTTGGGTTATGTCATTTGGATGGGGCCCTAGATTTATATTATTTGGTCTACCTATTCAATTAAATTATGCTTGGCAGTACAACCCAATTTCAGGGAAACAATCATCACGAAGGTATGAAATAACTATGGGTTTTGATTTATAGCTTGTACTCTTCATTAATACAAAACGTGCTTAAAAAAGAGGTTTAATATGAATAAATTTATATACATATTTTTTTTGGTGTTCATCTTTTCATCTGATGCTCATCTAAAAATAAATACAGATAAGTCTAATATAAAATGGGAGGCCAGTAAATCTGACGGTTCTTCGCATTATGGTAATATTCAAATGCTAAATGGGATAGTAACATTAGATAACAATCAAATCATAGGCGGGAATTTTATTATAGATATGAATTCTATTGTATGTACAGATATTAAAGATACCAGTTCAAACCAATATTTAATTAGTCATTTAAAAAGTGAAGATTTTTTTTCCACGTCCTCATTTCCAGAAGCTTCAATGAATATAATAACAGTAAAAAAAATAAATGAAACGAATATAGATAACTATTTAATTACTGCTGATCTAACTATATTAGATCAGACTCATTCTTTAGAATTCTTATCTAGCATTATTATAAAAAAAGGTATTGCTATGGCAGAGGGTAAAATTTCAATAGATAGAGCACAGTATGGGATTAAATATAAATCAAAAACATGGTATAAAGATCTAGGTGATAGATTTATTAATGATATTTTTTATCTATACTTTTCTTTAGTTGCTATGGAAGATAAGTGAAAACCTATAAAATAGGATATAATCAATTTATTGACTTGCCTATTAATGATGTGTTTAATTTTTTCTCTAAACCCAAAATATTTGAGTAAAACCAAGATTATTAAAACAATATAAAACCATTATTAAGCAATAGGCTGCTATAGACGATTCATTT
>Ga0209403_10004471_pt1 | contig 15219 bp, 11 predicted proteins | sample ArcticOcean_MG_C_8_FD_187440 | JGI IMG/M metagenome (GOLD analysis project Ga0209403, IMG submission 187440) | Marine microbial communities from western Arctic Ocean - ArcticOcean_MG_CB11_86 (SPAdes) (version 2) | ecosystem: Environmental > Aquatic > Marine > Oceanic | place: Arctic Ocean... | reverse complement strand
AAGGTGGTAGAACGGTTGGTGCTGGGGTTGTATCAACTATTCAATCTTAAGTAACAAATAGTAATTAGTGGAATAGGGATAAAGCATATATTTTTATTAGGAGTGTAGCTCAATTGGTAGAGCACCGGTCTCCAAAACCGGGGGCTGGGGGTTCGAGTCCCTCCACTCCTGCCATAAAATTTTAATGGCATAAAATAAATTTACTTATTACTTTTGACTTATTTAAAAAAAAATTGTAATTAATCATTTTAGTACTTGCAAGAAAGGCTTCTCATGGCTAAAACAAATCCCGCACAATTTGTTAGGCAGGTAAGACAAGAAATTAATAGAATAACGTGGGCTACCAAACGTGAGACTATGTTTGCATCCCTTACCGTTTTTGTAATGGTTTTAATAGCGTCAGCTTTTTTCTTTTTAGTAGATTTGTTATTGTCTAATATTGTTCAAATTTTGCTAGGGTTTGGTAGTTGACTGTTTTGTTTAATATGCTTTTGGTATTTTTTTTTAAAGTTGGGCGGATATAATGGCCAAAAAATGGTATGTGGTTCATGTTTTTTCAGGTTCTGAAAAAAGAGTGTGTCAGAGTATTGAAGAGCAAGTTCAATCAAAGAAAATGGAAGACTTGATTGAAGAGGTTTTGGTTCCGACTGAAGAAGTTGTTGAAATAAGGCGCGGTGCTAAAATTCAGTCTGAAAAAAAGTTTTTTCCAGGGTATATTTTAGTTAAAATGGAAATGACAGATGAATCATGGCATTTGATTAAAGCGCAACCAAAAGTAACTGGGTTTCTTGGTGGAAAGGGAAAACCTGTAGCAATTAGTTCATCTGAAGCAAAAAGGTTAATTGAGCAAATAAGTGAAGGTATTGAAAGACCTAGATCTAGTATTATTTATGAAATAGGCGAAGAAGTAAGAGTTTCTGAAGGGCCTTTCCAGAGTTTCAATGGTTTGGTTGAAGAAATTGATGAAGATAAGTCAAGATTAAAAGTGGCTGTTTCTATATTTGGTAGATCTACTCCGGTAGATCTTGAATATAGTCAAGTTGAAAAAGTTTAATTAACATTTTTTAGTAATGAAATTTGTTTCATTGCGGAGGTTTAAATGGCAAAAAAAATAGACGGTTATATAAAGTTAAATATTCCAGCAGGAGCGGCTAATCCGTCTCCACCTGTTGGGCCAGCCCTTGGTCAGAGAGGTGTTAATATAATGGAGTTTTGTAAAGCATTCAATGCGGCTACTGATTCTCTTGAGAAAAACATGCCAATCCCAGTTGTTATAACTGTTTTTGCAGACAAAAGTTTTAGTTTTGTAACTAAAACCCCTCCTGTTTCATTTTATCTCAAAAAGGCAGCAGGAAAAGACAAAGGTTCTAGTGAGCCAGGTAGAATAGTAGGAGGGTCAGTTAAACTAAGTCAGATCCGTGAAATAGCAGAAAATAAAATGAAAGATTTAAATGCGGCGAATATTGAAGGTGCTATTGAGATGGTAAGAGGGTCTGCCAAATCTATGGGCCTCGAGGTTGTGGAGTAAAAAATGAAAAAAGGTAAATTTTTAATAGATGCATATAAGAAGATAAATGATAAATCATTTAATATTGATGAGGCTGTTCAATTTTTTGTTGATAGCAAAAGAGATAAGTTTGATGAAACAATAGAAATTTCAATGAATTTAGGAGTTGACCCAAGGCATGCTGACCAGATGGTTAGGGGTGTTATTTCTCTCCCTCATGGCACAGGAAAAAAAATGAGAGTTGCGGTTTTTGCTAGAGATGAAAAAGCTGAAGAAGCAAAGTTAGCAGGGGCTGATATTGTTGGTGCTGAAGATTTAGCAGAAGATATGCAAAAAGGTAACCTGGATTATGATAGGATTATTGCAACCCCTGATTTAATGGGTGTGGTTGGAAGAATTGGTAAAGTCTTAGGCCCCAAAGGTTTAATGCCAAACCCTAAGCTAGGGACTGTTACAGCTGATGTTAAAGTAGCTGTTGAGGCTGCAAAGTCTGGTCAAGTGCAGTATCGTGCAGAAAAAACAGGAATAGTACAAGCTGGGGTAGGTAAAGTTAGTTTTGGCTCTGAAAAATTAATAGAAAATGTTAAATCTTTTATAGATGCTGTACAGAGAGCTAGGCCTTCTGGAGCAAAAGGAACGTTTATAAAAAAAATATCTCTAAGCTCAACTATGGGAGCTGGTTTAATAATAAATATATAATTTAAATTATATATTTAAAGTATGTGTGTCATGTTATATGTCACGCATGATCAGTCTTAAGTTTTAGGCTGAACCTGTCCAAGACTGTAGGTGGATTTAATATTCCTTAATTTCCTGCATAGACAATGATAGTAGTTAGTTCTGCTTGATCTGATAGGGCGGGCCGTGGGCAGTTTATATTGCCTTAAATGCAACTTATTGTTGTGACATTTCACTATATGTCATGGCAACAACGTGGAGGCTTTTCGGTGAATAGAAATCAAAAAACCGACTTGGTCAATACTCTGCATAATACATTTGAGGGTTCGGCGTCAGTCGTAATCGTACATTGTGTTGGTCTTACAGTAGCGGAGAGTACAGATCTCCGAACAAAAATGCGTGACGAAAATTGTAACTTTAAAGTTACAAAAAATAGAATCGCACGTATTGCGTTAAAAGATACTAAGTATCAACATTTGGAATCGATGTTTTCAGGACCTACCGCAATTGGTTCGTCAGAAGACCCCGTGATGGCTGCAAAGATATTGGTCGATTTTGCTAAAAACAATGAAAAACTAAAGATTGTTGGGGGAGGTTTAGAGGATAAACCACTTTCAAAAACAGAGGTGGAAGCGTTAGCTAAGCTTCCAAGTCTAAATGACTTGAGAGGAAAGTTAGTAGGGCTTATTCAAGCGCCAGCTACAAAGCTCTTAAGAGTAATAATAGAGCCTGCTACTCAGGTTTTAAGAACAATTTCACAAAAATCAAAACAATAATAATTAATTAAATATTTAGGAGATTAAAATGGCAGATTTAGAAAAGATTGCAGAAAATTTAAGTTCATTGACGGTTTTAGAAGCTGCTGACTTAGCTAAATTACTTGAAGAAAAATGGGGCGTTTCTTCCTCTGCGCCAGTTGCAGCGGCTGTTGCTGGAGGAGGTGAGGCTGCCCCTGCAGCTGAAGCTAAGACAGAATTTAATGTTATGTTATCATCAATTGGTGAAAAGAAAATTAATGTAATTAAAGAAGTGCGAGCTGTAACAGGTCTTGGGTTAAAAGAAGCTAAAGATTTAGTTGAAGCAGCACCTTCAATGGTTAAGGAAGCTGTTCCAGAAGCTGAAGCTAATACGATTAAAGCTAAATTAGAAGAAGCTGGTGCTACAGTTGAGATTAAATAATTATCTCTTTCTAGAATAAATATATGAGCAAGCTTATTTGATTTAATATAAGCTTGTTCATTTTGCTTTGTTTAAGTCCATATTTTAAATTAGATATGTTTTTGAAAATTAAAAAGGATAATAAATGTCAGTTCAATCAGGTACATTGTTAAATAGAAGAAGAGTTAGACGAACATTTGGAAAAATAGCTGAAGTTGCCCAAATGCCAAATTTGATTGAGGTTCAAAGACATTCCTATGAACAGTTTTTACAAATGTATATTCCTATAAATGAGAGAATAGACACTGGTTTAGAGGCAGTTTTTAGCTCAGTTTTCCCTATAAAAGATTTTTCTGGCAAATCTATGTTAGAGTTTGTTTCATATACTTTAGAAGAACCAAAATACGATGTGGAAGAATGTCACCAACGTGGATTAACTTTTTCATCTCCATTAAGAGTAACCCTAAGATTAGTTGTGTGGGATTTGGACCCAGATACTGGAACTAGATCTATAAGGGACATGAAAGAACAAGACGTATATATGGGCGACATGCCTTTAATGACAACAAATGGAACATTTGTTGTTAACGGTACTGAAAGAGTTATAGTATCACAAATGCATCGTTCTCCTGGAGTATTTTTTGACCATGACAAAGGGAAAAGTCACGCCTCAGGCAAATTTTTATTCGCAGCAAGAGTTATTCCTTATAGAGGTTCATGGCTAGATTTTGAATTTGATCCAAAAGATATTCTAAACGTAAGAATTGATCGAAGACGAAAATTGCCATGTACAACATTATTAATGGCTTTGTTAGATGATAGTTCTGAAAGTTATTTGAAGCAATGCAACGAAAAAAATGAAGAGCCAGATAGAACACAGCTTGTTGGGATGGGAAGAGAAGAAATTTTAAATTTCTTTTATGATACTCAAACATACGAATATAAGTCAAACAAGTGGACAACAAAATTTTCTGCTGAAAATTATAAAGGGCAAAGATTAATTTTTGATATAGTAGACGCATCTAATGGTAGCATTATAGCTAATTCTGGAGATAAAGTTACGCCTCGTAAAATAAAGGCGCTTATTGAAGGTGGTTTAAAATCAATAATTATTCAAGAAGAGGAACTTTTAAGTAAGTTTATTGCAGACGATATAATTAATGAAGACACTGGTGAAATATATGCAGAAGCAGGCGATGAGGTAACAGAAGAAATTATAAATTTAGTTAAATTACATGATCTAGATTCTTTGAAAATGTTATCTATTGATAACACTACAATTGGTCCATGGATAAGAAACACTTTGGCAGTTGATAAAAATGCTACTAGAGAAGAAGCTTTAGTTGATATTTATAGAGTGATGCGCCCAGGGGAACCTCCAGCTCATGAGACGGCTGAAGCTTTATTTAAAAGCTTATTTTTTGATCAAGAAAGATACGACCTTTCAGCAGTAGGTAGAGTCAAAATGTGTGCTCGTTTAAATCTGGAAGTAGATGATAGTATAAGAATTTTAAGAAAATTAGATATACTAGCGATTCTTAAAGAACTAGTTTCTTTAAAAGATGGTCATGGAGAAATTGATGATATTGACCATTTAGGTAACAGAAGAGTTAGATCAGTTGGAGAATTATTAGAAAATCAATATCGTGTAGGACTTTCTAGAATGGAAAGAGCTATTAAAGAGAGGATGAGTTCGGCAAACGAAATTGAAAATTTAATGCCTCAAGATCTTATAAATGCAAAGCCAGCTGCCGCTTCCATTCGTGAATTTTTTGGTTCTAGCCAACTGTCTCAATTTATGGATCAAACCAATCCTCTTTCTGAAATAACTCATAAGAGAAGAGTGTCTGCTTTAGGGCCGGGAGGGCTTACTAGAGAAAGAGCTGGGTTTGAAGTAAGAGATGTTCATCCAACTCATTATGGAAGAATCTGTCCTATTGAAACTCCTGAAGGGCCAAATATTGGTTTAATTAATTCGTTAGCAACTTTTGCTCAAATAAATAAGTATGGCTTTATTGAAACGCCATACAGGAAAGTGGAGAGCGGAAAAGTAACAAAAGATGTGGTTTATGTCTCAGCTATTGAAGAAGGTAAGTATACCATAGCTCAAGCAAATGCGGAGTTAGATAAATCAGATGGTTTTACAGGTGAGCTACTTCCTGTAAGAAAGTCTGGAGATATTGGTTTGGCAAAGCCTGAAGATATTGATCTTATGGATGTTTCTCCTAAACAATTGGTATCAGTTGCTACAGCTTTAATACCGTTCTTAGAAAATGATGATGCAAATAGAGCATTGATGGGCTCAAATATGATGAGGCAGGCTGTGCCACTAGTAAAGGCTGAGAGCCCATTGGTTGGTACTGGCATAGAAGCAACTGTAGCTCAGGATTCTGGGGTTACTATAGTTGCAAGAAGAACAGGTGTAGTTGATCAAGTTGATGCCACTAGAATTGTTGTTAGAGCTAATTCAACCGATGAGATAGATATTAATCCTGTGGATATTTATTCTTTGCTTAAGTTTCAAAGAAGTAATCAAAATACTTGTATAAATCAGAGGCCTTTAGTTCAAGTTGGGGATTTGGTTAATGAAGGGGATATTATTGCTGATGGGCCATCAACTGAAGATGGAGAGTTAGCACTTGGGAGAAATGTGTTGGTAGCATTTATGCCTTGGAATGGTTATAACTTTGAAGATTCAATTTTAATCTCTGAAAGAATAGTTAAAGAAGACGTCTTCTCTTCAATTCATATCGAAGAATTTGAAGTGATGGCAAGAGATACTAAGTTAGGACAAGAAGAAATTACGCGTGATATACCTAATGTTGGTGAAGAATCACTTAGAAACTTAGATGAAGCTGGGATGGTTTATATTGGTGCAGAAGTGCAACCTGGAGATATCTTGGCAGGCAAGGTCACGCCTAAAGGCGAGAGCCCAATGACACCTGAAGAAAAGTTGCTTAGAGCAATTTTTGGAGAAAAAGCGTCTGATGTTCGTGATACTTCTTTAAAAGTTCCGCCTGGGGTATCAGGCACTATTGTTGATGTTAGAATTTTTTCTAGAAGAGGCATTGATAAAGACGAGAGAGCGAGGGCTATTGAGCGGGCTGAAATTGAAAGGTTTGCAAAAGATAGAGACGACGAGAAACAAATTCTTGAAAGAGGTTATTATGGCCGTTTGAAAGAATATTTACTTAGCCAAGAAGTTGTTTCTGCTCTTAAGGAAACTTTAAATGTAGGTGATAAGATTACAGATAAGCATCTGGAACAACTATCAAGGATTGAACTTAGGTCTTTGACTGTAGAAAATGATAAGAGCCAAAAACAAATTGAAAATTTATCAAATCATTTTGACGGGGTTATTAAAGCTCTTGAAAATAGGTTTAATGATAAAGTTGATAAGTTGCAACGTGGAGATGAGCTTTTGCCAGGTGTAATGAAAATGGTAAAAGTTTTTGTTGCTGTAAAAAGAAAGTTGCAGTCTGGTGATAAGATGGCAGGTCGTCATGGTAATAAAGGAGTGATTTCAAGAATTATTCCAGTTGAAGACATGCCTTATCTAGAAGACGGAACTCCTGTAGACGTCGTTCTGAACCCTCTAGGAGTTCCTTCGCGAATGAACGTTGGTCAAATACTTGAGACTCATTTAGGTTGGGCTGCAGCTGGTCTAGGTAATAAAATTGGAAAAATGATTTATAATCAGGCAGATGATAACAAAGATAATATAAGAAAATTTCTATCTGAAATTTATGGAGAAAAGCAATATAAATCAGATTTATCTAATTTGACAGATAGTGAAATACTACAGCAAGCTCAAAATCTTAGAAGAGGTGTCCCAATGGCCACTCCAGTATTTGATGGAGCGAATGAAAAAAATGTAAGTGATATGTTGCGATTAGCTGATCTAGATGAAACTGGTCAAGTTTGGTTAACTGACGGAAGGACAGGAGAAGTTTTTGATAGAAAGGTAACCGTAGGTTTCATATATATGCTTAAACTGCATCATTTAGTAGATGATAAAATACATGCTAGATCGATTGGTCCTTATTCATTAGTGACACAACAACCATTAGGTGGCAAGGCTCAGTTTGGTGGGCAAAGATTTGGTGAGATGGAAGTTTGGGCACTTGAAGCTTATGGGGCAGCTTATACTCTCCAGGAGATGTTAACGGTAAAATCCGATGATGTTTCTGGAAGAACAAAAGTTTACGAGTCAATAATCAGAGGTGATGACGACTTTGAAGCTGGCATTCCAGAGTCTTTTAACGTTCTGATCAAAGAGTTAAAGTCACTTGGCTTAAATGTGAATATGGATATTGTAGAATAATAAAAGTTACAAAATATAAAATAAAGATTGGAAACTAAAATGAATGAACTGATGAATCCATTTGGGCAGACTGGTGTAACTCAAGGTTTTGATCAAATAAGCATCTCGATCGCTTCACCTGAAGCAATTAGAAGTTGGTCTTTTGGTGAAATTAGAAAACCTGAAACTATAAATTATAGAACTTTTAAACCAGAGCGCGATGGTCTTTTTTGTGCCAAAATATTTGGGCCAGTTAGAGATTATGAATGTCTTTGTGGTAAATATAAACGTATGAAGTACAGAGGTATTATCTGTGAAAAATGTGGAGTAGAAGTAACTCTATCTAAAGTTAGAAGAGAAAGAATGGGCCATATAGAACTTGCAGCTCCTGTTGCTCATATTTGGTTCTTAAAATCTCTACCATCACGAATAGGCCTTTTAGCAGATATGACACTTAAAGATCTTGAAAGAGTTCTCTATTTTGAATACTTTCTAGTTACTGAGCCAGGCTTGACATCACTTAACAAGGGTCAATTACTTAATGAAGAAGATTACGACAATGCTCTTGATGAATTTGGAGATGAAAGTTTTGAAGTTGCCATTGGTGCAGAAGCTATAAAGAAGATTTTAACAGAAATGAATTTAGAGCAAGAAATAGTAAAAATTCGTGAAGATTTAGTTAAAACAGGTTCTGAAATCAAAAGAAAGAAATTAGTAAAAAGATTGAAATTAGTAGAATCTTTTATTGAGTCTGGTTCGAAACCAGAATGGATGATATTAGAGGTTGTTCCTGTAATTCCACCTGAGTTGAGGCCACTAGTTCCTCTTGATGGAGGAAGATTTGCTACATCCGATTTAAATGATCTTTACAGAAGAGTGATTAATAGAAATAATCGATTAAAGAGGTTAATTGAATTAAGAGCCCCTGATATAATAATTCGAAATGAAAAAAGAATGCTACAAGAATCTGTGGATGCTCTTTTTGATAATGGTAGAAGAGGTCGAGTGATAACTGGGGTAAATAAAAGACCCCTCAAATCTTTGTCAGATATGCTTAAAGGAAAGCAAGGAAGATTTAGGCAGAATTTATTAGGTAAAAGGGTTGATTACTCAGGAAGATCCGTAATAGTTGTTGGCCCTGAATTAAAATTACATCAATGTGGGCTTCCTAAAAAAATGGCATTAGAGCTATTCAAGCCTTTTATATATTCTCGTTTGGAATTGTACGGCCTTGCTAGTACTGTTAAAGCGGCTAAACGAATGGTGGAAAAGGAGAGGCCTGAGGTTTGGGATATACTTGAAGAAGTAATTAGAGAGCACCCTGTCATGTTAAATAGAGCTCCAACATTGCATAGATTAGGAATTCAAGCATTTGAACCTGTTCTTATTGAAGGTAAGGCAATTAATCTACATCCACTTGTCTGCACAGCTTTTAATGCAGACTTTGATGGTGATCAAATGGCAGTTCATGTTCCTTTGTCGTTAGAGGCTCAGCTCGAAGCAAGGGTGCTTATGATGTCGACAAATAATATCTTATCACCTTCTAATGGAAAACCAATCATAGTTCCGTCGCAAGATATAATCCTAGGTTTGTATTACTTGTCAATGATAAGTGAAGAAGTTAAAGGTGAAGGGATGATATTCTCATCACCAACTGAAGCTTTAATGGCATTAGATGCAGGGCAAGTTAATCTTCAAGCTAAAGTTAAGATTAGAGTTGATACATATGATGCTGAGGGAAATAGTGTAATAGAAATAGTCGAAACTACACCAGGACGCGCTAAATTATCAACTTTGTTACCAAAACATTCAGCGGTACCCTTTAACACAATTAACAAGTTAATGACTAAAAAAGAAGTCACAAATGTAATTGATTACGTTTATCGTCATTGCGGACAAAAAGATACGGTTATTTTTTGTGATCAATTGATGTCAATGGGATTTAAACATGCTTGTACAGCAGGAATTTCTTTTGGAATAGCTGACCTTGAAACTCCAAAAGCAAAAGCTGGATTGTTACTTAAAGCAGAGAAAGAAGTTAAAAACTTTGAACAGCAATATCTTGATGGTCTTATTACTCAAGGTGAAAAATACAATAAGGTAGTAGATGTTTGGTCTAAATGTTCTGATGATGTTGCTGCTGAAATGATGAAGAATATTTCAACGATTACAGTAGGTAAGCCAGTAAATTCAGTTTGGATGATGGCTCATTCTGGTGCTAGAGGGTCTGCTGCGCAGATAAAGCAATTAGCAGGAATGAGAGGATTGATGGCAAAGCCTTCTGGAGAAATTATAGAGACGCCAATAAAATCCTCATTTAAAGATGGTTTGAACGTATTAGAATATTTTAACTCAACGCACGGTGCTAGAAAGGGTTTGGCTGATACAGCTTTGAAAACAGCTAACTCAGGTTATTTAACAAGAAGATTAGTGGACGTTGCTCAAGATTGTATAGTTACTGAAGATGATTGTGGCACAGAGAATGGTTTTGTGATCCGTGCTGCTATAGACGGTGGAGACGTTATTGAAACACTGTCAGAAAGGATCCTTGGAAGAACAGCAGCTACAGATATTGTCAGTTTAAAAGATAAATCTGTCATTATAAAAAATGGTACTATTCTTGATGAAAGTGACGTTGATAAAATTGAGAAAGCAGGAATAGATCAAGTTAAAATAAGATCAGCTTTAACTTGTGACACTCAACCTGGTATATGTGCTTCATGTTATGGAAGAGATCTTGCTAGAGGTACACCTGTCAATATTGGAGAAGCTGTAGGAGTTGTCGCTGCTCAATCTATTGGAGAGCCGGGAACTCAGTTAACAATGAGGACTTTTCATATTGGAGGAGCGGCCCAAAGAGGAGCAGAGCAATCAAGTATTGAAGCTCCTTTTGATGGTAAAATCAAGTTAGATAACACATCGTTAGTTACAACTGAAGATGGAGGCGAAGTGGTGCTGTCAAGATCATCAGAGCTTCTAATTCTTGATTCGGAAGGTAGAGAAAAAGCTAGATATAGATTACAGTATGGTGCTAAATTATTAAAAAAAGATGGCCAAAATGTAAAAGGTGGAGAAGAGCTTGCTGTATGGGATCCTTATACGATTCCAATTATAACGGAAAAAGAAGGAACGGCTCACTATGTTGATTTAGTTGATGGTATTTCAATGAGAGAGATTGTGGATGATACTTCTGAGTTTGCAACAGGAATAGCTTCAAGAACTGTAATTGATTGGAAGCAGCAAGCTGGAGGCTCTAACCTAAGGCCTAGAATTACTTTACGTGATAAAGATGGAGATGTGATCAATTTGCCAAACGGTCTAGAAGCACGGTACTTTATGTCTATGAATGCAATTTTGAGTGTAGAAAACGGAAGTATGGTAAAGGCTGGATCTGTTTTAGCAAGGATACCAAGAGAAAGTTCTAAAACGCGTGACATTACAGGCGGATTACCTAGAGTTGCTGAGCTTTTCGAAGCAAGAAAACCAAAAGATTTTGCGGTAATATCAGAAAGTGACGGTGTCGTCGAATTTGGTGCAGATTATAAAGCTAAACGTAGAATTAGAGTGGTATCTCAAGATGAAGGGGTAGATCCAGTTGAATACATGGTGCCAAAAGGTAAGTTGTTAGCCGTCCAAGAGGGTGATTTTATTAGAAAAGGTGATATGATTATTGATGGTAGCCCTGTACCACATGATATTTTAAACATACTAGGAGTAGAAGCTTTAGCTGATTATTTAGTTAAAGAAGTGAAAGATGTTTATCGATTGCAAGGAGTTATGATAAATGACAAGCATATTGAAGTTATAGTAAGGCAAATGTTACAAAAAGTAGAAGTGAGTGACCCTGGTTCAACTACATTTATAAATGGAGAGCATGTAAACAGATTAGAGTTTAAACTTGCAAATGAAAAGGCTGCTAAAGAAGGTCTTGAACCTGCTAAAGGTACACCTGTGCTTTTAGGCATAACTAAAGCTAGTTTGCAAACGGAAAGTTTTATTTCTGCTGCATCATTTCAAGAAACAACTCGTGTTTTGACGGAAGCAGCTGTCTCTGGTAAGTCAGATTCTCTCTTAGGGCTGAAAGAAAATGTTATAGTTGGACGTTTAGTTCCAGCAGGAACAGGTTCTGTTGTTAATAGACTGAGAACTATAGCCAACAAAAGAGATAAAGAAATTATAGCTTCTAATTTAAAAAAAGAGACTGCCTTAATAGAAGAAGCAAGTGAAGGGTCATGATTAAATAGATAAAATTTAGATTAAGTTAAAAAAGATAGAATTTGTTTTTTTTAGCTCTTGACCAAAGCTATAGTAAAGAATACAATCCCGCAAATCTTAGACTCTGGTAGTAGCTTATTTTGCTAGACGCTAGTTTAAGTATAGTAGAATTGTTAAAAAAATTAACATAATTTATGGCTTAAATTATTAGCCGTTATTGTTTTTATGAAGGATAGAAAAATGCCTACAATTAATCAGCTTATAAGGCATGGGCGTGCTAGGCCTGTAAATAAAACTAAGGTTCCAGCAATGCAGGCATGTCCTCAAAAAAGAGGCGTTTGCACTCGAGTATATACAACTACGCCTAAAAAACCAAATTCAGCTCTAAGAAAAGTTGCTAGAATTAGATTAACTAATGGATTTGAGGTTACCTCATACATTCCGGGTGAGGGGCATAACTTGCAAGAGCACTCTGTGGTATTGATAAGAGGCGGGCGTGTTAAGGATTTGCCTGGAGTAAGGTATCATGTAATTAGAGGTACATTAGATACTCAAGGTGTTAATGATAGGCGTCAAAGAAGATCTAAGTATGGTGCAAAAAGACCTAAATAAAGAGGATAATAATTATGTCTAGGCGAAGAAAAGCAGTTAAAAGAGATGTTATGCCAGATCCAAAATATGGTGATAAAACAGTATCTAAATTTACTTCATGTTTGATGTATGATGGAAAAAGATCTACTGCTGAAAAAATAGTATATGGTGCTTTTGAAGCTATAGAAAAAAAGGCTGGAATAGAGCCTGTTAAAGTTTTTCACGATGCTTTAGAAAATGTACAGCCACAATTAGAGGTGCGTTCGAGAAGGGTTGGGGGAGCTACGTATCAGGTCCCTGTAGAGGTTAGATCAGAAAGGGCGCTTGCTTTAGCTATAAGGTGGTTGATTAATAGCAGTAGAAACCGTTCAGAAAATTCCATGACAGAGAGATTGAGTGGAGAATTGATGGACGCTTCGGCTAACCGAGGTGCTTCAGTGAAAAAAAGAGAAGATACGCATAAAATGGCTGAGGCTAATAAGGCTTTTTCTCACTATCGTTGGTAAATTAAATTTAAGGATAAGTGATGTCACGTGGTTACAATTTAAAAAGATATAGAAACTTTGGAATAATTGCGCATATTGATGCTGGCAAAACAACAACCACGGAGCGTGTTCTATACTATACTGGCAAATCGCACAAAATTGGGGAGGTTCATGATGGCAATGCAACGATGGACTGGATGGAGCAAGAGCAAGAACGTGGAATTACAATAACTTCTGCAGCTACAACATGTTTTTGGTTTAGAACAGAAGATGGTTCAAATTTTGACCCCCATTATGGCGCGACAGAAGAGGAAGCAAAATTTAGATTTAATATTATAGATACTCCAGGTCACGTTGACTTTACTATTGAGGTTGAGAGATCTTTAGCTGTTCTTGATGGGGCTATAGTCGTTCTTGATGCAAATGCAGGAATTGAGCCTCAAACTGAAACCGTATGGAGGCAAGCAGATAGATATAAAGTTCCAAGAATAGTTTACGTTAATAAAATGGATAAAATTGGAGCAGACTTTTTTAAATGTGTTGACATGATTAAGGATAGAACTGGTGCAACTCCGATGCCTATTAACATGCCTATTGGGTCAGAAAATCAATTTGTTGGTCTGATAGACTTGGTTACTATGAAAGAATGGGTTTGGGATTCTGAAGATTTAGGTGCTACATGGACTGTACGAGATATTAGAGAAGATCTTTTGGCTAAAGCTCAAAGCATGAGAGGGGATCTTCTTGAACTTGCTGTTGACCAAGATGACAATTGGATGGAAAAGTATCTTGAAGGTGAGGAGCCTGATGAGCTATCGCTTCGTCAGTTAATAAGAAAAGGTACATTGGCAATGGATTTTGTTCCGGTGCTGTGTGGGTCTGCGTTTAAGAATAAAGGTGTTCAAACCATGTTGAATGGTGTTATTGATTATCTTCCTGATCCTCTTGATGTTCCGCCTTATTTAGGATTTCTTCCAAGTGATCCTGAAGAAATAAGAAATGTAGAGAGAAAGGCAGATGATGCTGAACCTTTTTCTGGCCTAGCTTTTAAGATAATGAATGATCCGTTTGTTGGTTCTTTGACTTTTATTAGACTTTATTCTGGAGCCATTAAAAAGGGTGATGCTCTTATGAATGCAACAAAGGGTAAAAAAGAACGTGTTGGTAGAATGATGATGATGCATTCTAATAATAGAGAAGAGATAGAAGAGGCTTTTGCTGGAGATATTGTAGCTTTGGCTGGAATGAAGGAGACAACTACAGGTGATACTTTGTGCGACCCTATTAAGCCTGTGGTTTTGGAAACAATGACTTTTCCTAGTCCTGTTATAGAGATAGCTGTTGAGCCTAAATCAAAGAATGATCAAGAAAAAATGTCGACTGGTCTTGCTAGATTAGCTGCAGAAGATCCGTCTTTTCAAGTCTCCACAGACATTGAATCTGGGCAGACTATAATGAAGGGTATGGGAGAGTTGCATTTAGATATATTGATTGATCGTTTGAGAAGAGAATTTAAAGTTGAGGCAAATATTGGTGCTCCACAAGTAGCTTATAGAGAGACTATAACAAAAGAAGTTGAAGTTGATTACACGCATAAGAAACAATCTGGAGGTTCAGGTCAATTTGCTCGTATCAAAATGACTTTTTCTCCAAATCCAGACAAAGATTTTGAGTTTAAAAATTCAATAAAAGGTGGAAATATTCCTACTGAATACATTCCAGGAGTTGAAAAGGGTATTAAGCAAGCTAAAGAATCTGGTATTATAGCAGGTTTTCCAGCAATTGATTTTAAAGTTAACTTGCATGATGGGGCATATCATGATGTTGATTCTTCAGTTATGGCTTTTGAAATTGCAGCTAGAGCTGCTTTTCGTGAAGGAATGAAGAAAGCCTCACCAGTCCTGTTAGAGCCGGTAATGAAGGTTGAATGTGTTACTCCAGAAGAGTACATGGGTGATATTATTGGTGATTTAAATAGTAGAAGAGGTCAAGTTAACGGTATGGATGCAAGAGGTAATGCTCAAGTAATTAATGCAATGGTTCCTCTTGCTAATATGTTTGGTTATGTAAATAATTTAAGGTCTATGAGTCAAGGTAGAGCGCAGTATACAATGATATTTGATCATTATGATCAGGTGCCACAAGCTGTAGCAGATGAAGTTAAAGCAAAGTTAGCGTAATTAATAAGTAATAATTAATTTTAAAGGAAGGTCATAAAGATGTCTAAAGAAAAATTTGATCGTAGTAAGCCACACTGTAACATTGGAACAATTGGTCACGTA
>Ga0209403_10004467_pt1 | contig 15223 bp, 13 predicted proteins | sample ArcticOcean_MG_C_8_FD_187440 | JGI IMG/M metagenome (GOLD analysis project Ga0209403, IMG submission 187440) | Marine microbial communities from western Arctic Ocean - ArcticOcean_MG_CB11_86 (SPAdes) (version 2) | ecosystem: Environmental > Aquatic > Marine > Oceanic | place: Arctic Ocean... | reverse complement strand
CGGTTGTGGGTGCAGCCGTGGTGGTGGGAGCGGGCGTGGTGGTGGGAGCGGGCGCGGTTGTGGTTGTGGTTGTGGGCGCGGGCGCGGGCGCGGGCGCGGGCGCGGGAGCGGGCGCGGTTGTGGTTGTGGTGGTGGGCGCGGTCGTGGTTGTGGGCGCGGCGCCGCCGCAGGCGGCGAATAGAACGGCCAGCACGACAGCGGACCACCGGGGGAAGTGGGTCACGCTCCAATCATGGCGTATTTCTATGACACGGCTTAGGAGAATGGGCGTGGGAGCATGACATTCATGACCTCTGGAACCGCGGGTTCAGGAACCATCCAGGTCGATCGTCCCGCGCGTTCGTTCAACCGCTTCGAGTTGAAGTACCTGGCCGACCGGCCGACGGCGGCTGCCTTCCGGGATGACGTGGTCGGACGACTCGATCCCGACCCCCACCATGTCGACGGCGGCTACACGGTGTGGAGCCGCTACTACGACTCCGCCGACCTGCACTGCTACTGGCAGAAGATCGACGGCATCCGGTTCCGGCGCAAGTTGCGCATCCGGCACTACGGGTCGAACGAATCGCTCCGGTCCGCCACGCCGGTCTGGGTCGAGATCAAGCAGCGCATCGACCGGTCCACCCAGAAGAAGCGCATCCGGCTGCCGTACGACGAGGCCCTGCGACTCTGCGACGGAAGGGTCGAGGTCGACCATGAGCCGGCCGACGCCAGGGTCGTCGACGAGGTGCTCTCCCTCGCCCACGAACAGGACCTCCGCCCGGTGTGCCTTGTCGGCTACGAGCGCGAGGCCCTGCTCGGCCGGGACGCCGACCTCGGGCTCCGCATCACGTTCGACCGCCGACTCCGCGGTCGAGACCGCGACCTGGACATCGGAACCGATGGCCTGAACCGACACCTCATCCGTCCCGACCTGATGGTGATCGAGGTGAAGGTCGATGAACGCGTCCCGCACTGGCTCACCAACCGCCTGGGGGCGCACTCGTTGCGGCTGGTCCGGCTGTCCAAGTACTGCCAGGGCGTGGAGGCCTTCGGGCAGGTCCCGCGCTCGGTGTTCCATGCACCCGAAAGCGATGACCCGGTTCCCGACCGGGCATCAGACAGACAGGAAGGCAAGACATGAGCCTGGATTCCATCTTCGGTAACTTCGAGGACCTGACCGGCACGTTCACGGTGGCTGACGTGGCGATGGCGCTGGTCGTCTCGTTCGCTTGCGCGGCGCTGGTCGGCTGGGTCTATCGGGCGACCCACCGGGGTGTGTCCTACAGCCAGTCCTACGTCCAGACCCTGGTGCTGCTCGGGATGCTCGTGTCGTTGGTGATGCTGATCGTGGGGTCCAACATCGCTCGGGCGTTCACGCTGGTGGGGGCACTGTCGATCGTCCGGTTCCGGAACGCCGTCAAGGAGACCCGCGACGTGGCGTTCATCTTCTTCGCCATGGCGATCGGGATGGCCGCCGGTACCCGCTTCTACGCGCTCGCCGGCATCGCCACGGTGGTGATCGGCCTCGTCGTGATGGTGATGGCCCGTTTCGACTGGTACCGACTCGACGTCCACCGCCAACTCGTGAAGGTCCAGGTTCCCGCCGACCGGGACCGCACCACCGAGGTGGTCGGTGCCCTCGAGCCATTCTGCGCCGACATCGACCTCGTCAGCGCTGAGACGATCCGGGCCGGTGCCCTCGTGGAACTCGTGTTCTCGGTGCGGCTCCGGTCAGGCATCGAGTCCGGAGCGGTCGTGGCGGCCCTCGGCGCGGTGAGCGACGGCCAGAAGGTCACTGTCCTGACCGGCCACGACCGCAGCGACCTCTGAGCAGCGTGCCTAACGGAGGCCGGAGCCGACCGTGACCCTTGCCCGACGCCGAAGGTGGCGCCGGAACTGGCCGGTGGCCGCAGCGCTCGTCGTCGTCGTCGGGCTGCTCCTGGTCGGCGTCGGGGACCGGCGCGTCCGAGCGGTCACGAGCAGTGAGCGCACCTCGGTCGACGTCGAGCCACGTGGCATCGACCATGGGGGAGACATCGACCTGTTCGACCCGGCGGTCCTCCACGAGGTCTCGATCGCTTTCGAGGTCGCCGCCTATGAGCGGATGATCGAACAGTTCCAAAACGAGGACGAGAAAGGCTGGCTGTCGGCGACCGTCGTCATCGACGGAGCCACGGTCGACAACGTCGGCGTCCGCCTGAAGGGCAACTCATCGCTCTTCGGGCTCATGGTTGGCCCGGATACTGGGCCGGGTGCAGACCCGTGCCCACCGGATGGTGTCGTGGACGAGGCGGCCGGCACTTGCAGGGTCGAGGTTCCTAGCGGCGAGGTGCTGGTGTTCGACCTCGACACCGGTGTGGGGACCATGACATTCCCCGACGGCACGACCGCCGAACTCCTGTCCGTCGGGCCCGCCTCCCAGGGTCGGGGGCCGGGACGGGACCCGGGCGGCCCACCCCCCTGCCCGCCGTTCGCGGAGGTCGACGAGGTGGCCGGAACCTGCACCTTCGACGCCCCGAATGGCGACCACCTGGTCATCGACCTCGAGACTGGTGCCGGAGCGGCGACCCGCCCCGACGGGACCGTGGTCGAAATCCTGCCACGGCCCAGTGCGCCCGGTCGTCCCGATACAGGACCGTCTGAAGGATTCGGGGGCGTGGTGGCCGATTGCCCGCCCTTCGGCGAGGTCGACGAGGAGGCGAACACCTGCACGATCGCCGAACCGGACGGATCGGTCGTCGTGATCGACCTCGTGACGGGCGCCGCGTCGGTGACTTTTCCCGACGGGGAGGTCATGCAGCTGCCCCCACTCGGCGAGTTCGGCCTGATCGAGGGACTCGGCGGTTCGGGCTTCGGTGGCACCGCTGAGACGCCCGGCGAGTTCGGCCTGATCGAGGGACCCGGCGGTCCGGGCTTCGATGCCAACGCTGAGACTCCCGAACTGTTGCCGTGGCTGGTGAAGTTCGACGAATTCATCGACGGACAGCGTTACCAGGGACTCGAGGAGGTCGTGGTCCGATCCTCGTTCACGGCCACCGCCCTCAACGAGACCTTGGCGCTCGGCATCGTGGGCCTGGCTGGAGAGCCCACCCAGCGCTCGGTCCACGCAGCGCTCTCGGTCAATGGCGGTGACCGGGTCCTGCGCCACGTCATCGAGGTACCCGACGACGTCTGGGAGGAGCGCACGTTCGGGTCCGACGGCGTGCTCTACAAGGCGCTCACCCGGGGAACCTGGCAGTACCGGGGCGAGGACCCGTTGGCGTACACGGACTCGTTCAGCCAGGAGACCCGAAGGAACCGCCAGGACCTGCAGCCCCTGATCGACTTCGTGCGCTTTCTCGAAGAAGCGGACGACGAGACGTTCGCCTCGGCGTTGCCCGCTCGCCTCGATGTCGGTTCGTTCGCCCGCTACCTCGCCCTCATGGACCTTCTCGCCAACTTCGACGACATCGACGGCCCGGGCAACAACGCCTACCTCCGCTTCGACCTCGACACGGAGCGCTTCCGGATCCTGACCTGGGACCTCAACCTCGCCCTACAGGGCGGTGGTGGCATGGGCCCCGGGGTCGCAGAGCGTCCGGAGGGTGAACCCGGGGTGCTTGATCTGGGACCCGTTGGTGGACCGGGCTTCGGCAATCCCCTCGTCACCCGGTTCCGCGCCGCCGCCGCCTTCGCTGACCTCGTAGGGGAGGCATCGACGGACCTCGCAGCGGACATCTATGCCTCGGGTGCCTATGCCCGGATCCTCGAGGAACGGGCCGAGGTGCTGATTGCCGAGGCCGGTGACCTGGTCGAGCCGGAGGTGGTCCGGCGCGAGGTCGAGGTCCTCCACGCCCTTATCGGGCAGATGGGAGCGTCCGACGGCGGTTGAGGCCTCAGCCGATCAGGCGCTTCAGGACGCTGCTGTGCCAGGTGGTGCGGCCCCGGCGGGCCTCGGCCCGGTCGGCAGCGCCGGCCACCATCAGTCCGGCGTTCACGCCCAGCCAGCGCAGGGGCTCCGGCTCCCACTTCGGCGACACGTGGCCCACCCACGGCAGGTCGGTGCGTTCGCTTTCGACGCCTCTCGGTGCAGAGGAGGCAGGGGCAGGCGTCGGCGAGAGACAGCTAATTGGGGCGGCTCCGGTCAAGGTGGCGTCTGGCGACCACAGGATTAGTTGACGGCGATGTATTACAAGATGGATTCCGTTGCCATCTTGCGCGTTGGCAACGGAATCACTACTCTGTCGGAAGCCGGTGGGCACGCCAGGCATGAGCAAGGGGGGCGCCCCGGGGCCGACAGGCCCCCCGTCCGGAACTGGACAAACCACATGAGCAACACCCATGAAGTGGGGACGAGACGATGACCGACGAGCACCAACGGTTGGCCGAACTGGCCGAGAGGCACCTGTGGGGACACTTCAGCGTGCTCAAGAACGACGTCGACGGCATGCACATCATCGAGCGGGGCGACGGCTGCTACGTCTGGGACACCAGGGGCAATCGCTACCTCGACGGCCTGGCCGGACTGTTCGTTAGCCAGTTGGGCCACGGCCGGCCCGAACTGGCCCGTGCTGCCGGCGACCAGGCGGCGACGCTCGGGTACTTCCCGATCTGGACCTACGGCCACCCCACGGCCATCGAACTTTCGGCCAAGTTGGCCTCGCTGGCCCCCGGCGACCTGAATCGCGTCTTCTTCACCACCAGTGGTTCCGAGGCGGTCGAGTCGGCCTGGAAGTTGGCCCGCCAGTACTTCAAGCAGATCGGCCAGCCCGACCGCGTCAAGGCCATCAGCCGCAACCTCTCCTACCACGGCACGACCATGGGCGCACTCTCCATCACCGGACTCGAGTCGATCAAGACCGTCTTCGAGCCGCTGGTGCCCGGCACCGTCAAGGTGCCCGAGACCAATCACTACCGCTGCCCGACCTGTCGGGACGAGCCTCACTGCTCGCTCCACGCCGCCGATGCCCTCGAGGAGGCCATTCTGCGAGAGGGCCCCGAGACCGTTGCAGCGGTGTTCCTCGAGCCGGTGCAGAATGCCGGCGGTTGCTTCGTGCCACCGCCCGGCTACTTCGACCGGGTGCGCGAAATCTGCGACCGCCACGGTGTGCTGTTGGTCTCCGACGAGGTCATCTGCGCCTACGGGCGCATCGGCCGCATGTTCGGCTGCGAGCGCTACGGCTACCAGCCCGACATCATCACGTCGGCCAAGGGCCTCACCTCCGGCTACGCGCCCCTCGGTGCCATGATCGTGAGTGACCGGATCGCCGAGCCGTTCGTGGGCACCGGCGAGTCGTTCCTCCATGGCATCACGTTCGCCGGCCACCCGGTGAGCTGCGCCGTGGCGCTTGCCAACCTGAAGATCTTCGAGGACGAGGACATCGTGGGTCATGTGCAGGCCAACGAGGTGGCCTTCCGGGCCGCCCTCGATGACCTCATGGACCTTCCGATCGTCGGTGACATCCGCGGCGAGGGCTATTTCTACGGCATCGAGTTGGTGCGGGACCGGGACACCAGGTCCTCGTTCAGCGACGATGAGCGTGAGCACCTGCTGCGTGGGTTCCTCTCCAACCGACTCCTCGAGTTGGGCCTCATCTGCCGTGCGGACGATCGGGGCGAACCGGTCATCCAGCTCTCGCCGCCCCTCATCGCCGGTCCGGAGCAGTTTGAGGAGATCAACGCCAAGTTGCGCACGGCGCTCACCGAGGCCATGGCGGAACTGGAAGTCTGACCGACATGTCCGAACCACGGAGTGAGATCTTCGCCCTCGACGATGTCGACAAGGCGATCATCCGCGAGCTCCAGGTCGATGGCCGCATGGCCTATGCCCAGCTGTCGCCGAAGGTGGGCCTGTCGCAGGCGGCCGTGCGCCAACGGGTGAATCGCCTGCTCGAACGCGGGGTCTTCCAGATCGTGGCGGTCTCCGATCCACTCCGCCTGGGCCTGACCACGCAGGCCATGGTCGGCATCACCGTGACCGGCGACGTCCGGGGCGTGGCCGCCGCCGTGGCGGCCATGGGGGAGTCGGAATACGTGCTGATCACCGCCGGGCGCTACGACGTACTCGCCGAACTTCTCTGCACCGACAACGATGCCCTGCTCGAACTCGTCAATGACCGCATCCGCGCCATCGACGGCGTGGCCTCCACCGAGGTCTTTTCGATCCTCAAGATGGAGAAGCTCACGTTCTCCTGGGGGACAGGCTGACACCAGCCCCCCGAACCGTTACTTCAAGGCTGCCGCCATGGTGTCGATGATGCGGCCGACCTCGTCGTCGGAGATGACGAGCGGCGGGCAGATGGCCAGGCAGGTGCCGATCGGCCGGACGATGACCCCGTTGGCGAGGACCTCGTTGCGCACCGGAATGCTGTCGCGTCCCAACTCGGCGGCGTAGACGGCACCGATCCCGCGCCACGACTCGATCAGGCCGTCGCCGACGAGGGCCTCGAGCCCGTCGCGGATCTGTCCACCCACGTGGCGGCCACGCACCACCAGGTCCTCGGCCTCCATGAGTTCGATGTTGGCGATGCCTGCGGCACAGGCCGCCGGGTGTCCCGAATAGGTGTAGCCCGTGCGCAGGAGGAATCCTGGCTCCTCGAACTCGGCGCTGAGGTCGTGCGACAGGATGACGCCCGACAAAGGCTGGTAGCCGGAGGTGACGGCCTTGGCGAACGTGATCAGGTCGGGTGTGACCCCGAACGTCTGGGCGCCGAACCACTCGCCGGTGCGGCCGAACCCGCAGATGACCTCGTCGAAGATCAGCAGGGCGCCGTGCTGGTCGCAGAGGCGGCGCAGGCCCTCGAGGTAGCCGTCGACCGGTGGGAACACGCCGCCGGCGCCCTGTACGGGCTCGGTGATGATCGCCGCGATCCGGTCGCCCTGGTCGGCGAACACCTGGGCGGCGGCCTCGAGGTCGTCGTGGGGGACCTCGACGAAGTGGGGGACCAGGTCGCCCCAGCCTTCCCGGTTGGGGGCGATGCCCTGGGCGGAGGTGCCGCCGAAGTTGGTGCCGTGGTAGCCGTTGGTGCGGCGTACGACGACCTGGCGCTCGGTCTGTCCTCGGCGTTGCATCGCCTGGCGGGCGATCTTGATGGCGGTGTCGACGGCCTCCGAACCGGAGCAGCCCAGGAACACCCGGCCATCGGGGAGCGGGGAGCGCTCGACGATCATCTCTGCCACGCGGTCGGCCGGCTCGTTCGTGAACGGGTCGAAGATGTTGTAGGCCTCGATCCGGCGCATCTGGTCGGCGACGGCGTCGATGATCTCGGTGCGGCCGTGGCCCACCTGGCAGTACCAGAGGCTGCCCAGTCCGTCTACGTAGTCCTTGCCGGTGTCGTCGTAGACGAGCGACCCCACGCCGCGAACGATGTTGATGTAGTCGGACATTGGCTTTGCCACCGGGGCGAAGGGGTGCAGCAGTGCGTTGGTCATTCGAAGAGCCTCCTGATCGGGTCGAAGGGTACGCCGGGTCGCACGGGTTGGCGATCCGGGGGACGGGTGAGCACAGCGCCGATTGCCAGCAGGGCGGCCATGATCACGGCGGTGGCGATCCAGACCGTCAGGTCGTCGGTGGCCCCGTAGAGGGCGGCGAACGAGATGGCGGCGACGGCGCCCGAGGCGAGTTGAACGGCGCCCATGAGGCCTTGCGCCGATGCCTGGCGTTCTTCGGTGACCGCAGCTGCGACCAACATCGGCGCTGATGGGAAGCCGAAGCCCTCGAGGACGGACGTGAGCATGGTCACGACGAGGAGCCAGATCACGCCCGGCACGATGCCGTAGAAGACGATTGCGAGGCTGAGCAGCGACAGGCTGCCGATCGCCCAGCGGCGGGCACCGTAGCGCTGCGCCAGGACGCCGCCCCACGGGGAGAGGAGTGGAATCGGTAGGGCAGCGAGCGTGAGTCCGATGCCGATGGCCATGCTCGAGGCGCCACGGGTGTCGAGTTCGAGAATCCAGACCGCCTCCATGGCGCCGATGAAGACGAAGTATGCGGCAACGACGAAGAAGGCGCCGACGAGGCGACGAATCCCGAATAGGCCCCGAAATCCCTGGCCTTCGGTGTCCTTTGCGCCCGTGTCGGGTTGTGCCCGGAACGACATGGGAAGCAGCAGGACGAGCAGTCCGGCAAACGTCCAAAAGGTCAACCGGAAGCCACCCAGGCCGTTGAGAATGGCGGCCAGGAGCGGGCCGACGACGAAGCCGCCGACGTCCCAGGCGCCGAGCCGGCCCATGTTGCGACCCAGGTTGTCGGGGTCGGCCACGATGACAGTGCGTCGGGCACCCGGCCCGGCGGTCCCGAGTGCGAAGCCGAACACGATGCGTCCGATGACGAAGTGCCACAACTGGTCGCCGACGGCCAGCAGGGCCAAGCCGCAAATGCCCAGAGCGATCCCGGCCTGCAACAGCCTCGGGGCCTTCCCCCGGTCGGCATGTGGGGCCATCACCAGGGTCGCGACGAACGCGGCGCCGAAGCCGGATCCGATGGCCAAGCCGATCCCTGCCTCCGAGAAGCCGAGTTCGTTCCGCAGTTCGGCCAGCATCGTCATGATCGACGCCAGGCCCGCTGACATCCCGCCGAGGATCAGGAAGTACGGGAGGAGCTTCGGTCCACCGCCGGTCGCTACCGGTGCGGTGTCAGCCGCGGAGCTGGACACCGGGGAGCACGCAGAGCATCTCGTAGAGCAGGTTGGCGCCGACGAGGCTGGTCATCCCGCTGGTGTCGTAGATGGGGGCGATCTCGACCACGTCGCAGCCGACGAGGTCGAGCCCCCGACAGCCCCGGATGACCTCGAGGGCCTGGGGCATGGTGAGGCCACCGACCTCGGGGGTGCCGGTGCCCGGGGCGAAGGCCGGGTCGAGGCCGTCGATGTCGAAACTCAGGTAGACGGGTCCGCCGCCCACCTGTTCGCGCACCTCGGCCATGAGCGGTTCGAGGCTGCGGTGCCAGCACTCTTCGGCCTGGACCACCCGGAAGCCCTGTTGGCGGGACCAGTCGAAGTCGTCCGCGGCGTAGCCGGTGCCGCGCACGCCGATCTGGACGACCCGGTCGCAGTCGAGGACCCCGGCCTCGACGGCTCGCCGGAACGGGGTGCCGTGGGCGACCTTGGAGCCGAACATGGTGTCGTTGATGTCGGTGTGGGCGTCGATGTGGACGAGGCCGACGGGTCCGTGTCGCTTCGCCATGGCCTTGAGGATCGGGAGCACGACCGTGTGGTCCCCTCCCATGGCAGCAGTGATGAGCCCGTGTCCGAGCAGCGTGTCGAAGTGGGCTTCGATGGCGTCGACAGCGGCCAGCAGGTCGTAGGGGCTGGCCGCCACGTCGCCGACGTCGTCGATGCGGAGGCTGTCGAATGGCGCCGACCGGGTGGCCATGTTGTAGGGGCGCAGCAGCACGGACTCGTCGCGGATGCCCCTTGGCCCGAATCGGGCACCGGGCCGGTTGGAGGTTCCGATGTCGAGTGGCACGCCGACGACCGCCACGTCGAGGTCCGCCGGGTCGCTGCGACCGGGCAGGCGCATGAACGTGGCGATGCCGCCGAATCGGGGCATCTCGTTGCCGCTCAGCGGCTGTGGCTTCTGGTTGTCGTCCAAGGGACCTCCGTCGTTCAGGTCTCGCAGTCTTGCACGGGGCCGGCTGGGGTTGCCGAGGCCGGAGGGTGGCAGGATGCGGACCGCCATGGGCCATGACCACTACCGCCACGCCCACGACAAGCGGTTGTGGACGAAGTTCCACTGGTTGTTCAAGATCCGGAAGTTCTGGCAGTCGGACGTGAACCGGGATGTCCTGGCCCTGGCGGCGCCCGGCGAAGGGGACCGGGCCGTCGACATCGGCGCCGGTATGGGGCCCGCAACCGTCCAGGCGGCCCGCCGGGGCGCCTCGGTCACCGCCGTCGATCCGTCCCGTTTCATGCGGACGGTCCTCTCGATGCGGCGGCCGTTCCAACGTGCCAGGTCCCGGATCATGGTGTCGGACGGTGTTGCCGAGTCGCTGCCGGTCGCCGACGGGTCGGTCGACGTGCTCTGGACCGTCAATGCCGTCCACCATTGGGTCGACCTCGAGGCCGCCTTCGACGAGCTCGCCCGGGTGCTCGCTCCCGGTGGCCGGATCGTGCTCATGGACGAGGACTTCACGCATCCCGACCATCCCCAGCACGCCACCCACCATGGCCACGAGGCCGAGACCACGATGGTGGACGTGGCAGCCATCGCCGAGGCGCTGCGTGCTCGGGGCCTCGACGCCACCGGTGAGAAGACGATCGGCGGCGGTGTCCCCGTGAAGTTGATCCGGGCGACCAGGCCTGCCTGATCGAGCGGTCGGTCGAGGGGGTCAGGTCACCGGGTCGATGGGGGTGATCATGCCGAGGGCCGCCTCGAGGTCGGCGGCGGCGGAAAGGGCCAGGTCCTCGCGCCATCGGTCGGCGTAGCACTGCACGCCGAGCGGGAGCCCGTCGGAGACGCCGACCGGGACTGCCACGACGGGCAGGGCCAGCACGTTGCCGGGGATGATGCAGCGCAGGAGTTCGGAGAGGCCTGCCATCTCGACATCGCCCGAGAGGTCGGCGCCGTGCGGGAACGGCGGCTGGGTCCATGTCGGCATGACCAGGACCGGGAGGTCGACGAAGAAGAGGCCCCACTCCCGTGCGAGGCGCATGTACTCGGCCTGGACGACGGCCGGGGCAAGGGCCTCGGAGGTGTACGCGGCGGCCATCCCGTCCAGTAACGCACCCAGTTCTTCACTCAGGATCGGCCGCGCCACCTCCATGAGGATGCCGATGTCGTTGGCGAGCAGGTGCGCCCAGATGTCGGTACAGCGTTCCAGCTCCGGCGGGATGGCGTCGACGACCTCCCAGCCGGCGGCGGCCAGGGCGTTCGCTGCACGGTCCACCCCGTCGATCGCCGAGGGGTGCAGGTCGATCCCGGGCACTTCGCGGACCATCGCTGCCCGTCGGGGGGCCGCCGGGCCCTCGAGTGGAACCGTCACCGATCGGGGGTCGCGGGGGTCGCGTCCGTGGAGTACCCCGAGTGCCGTGCGCAGGTCGGCCACGGACCGAGCCATCGGGCCGTCCGTCAGCATCACCTGGGACGAGAGCGGCGGGTTCTGGTCGTGTTCGAACACGCTGAACGAAGGGAGGCGCCCGTGGCTGGGCTTGAGCGACGTGATCCCGCAGCAGAAGGCCGGATTCCGGACCGAACCTCCGATGTCGTTGCCGAGGCCCAGCGGTGACATGCCGGTCGCGATCGCCGATCCCTCGCCGCCCGACGACCCGCCGGCGCAGAGGCCCGGGTGCCAGGGGTTGCGGGTCAGGCCGTGCAACGGGTTGTCGGTGCTGACGCGTAGTCCGAGTTCGGGCAGGTTGGTGCGGCCGATCGGGATGCCCCCGGCGGATCGCATGCGTTCGACGATCGGAGCGTCGGTCGGGGCGACCAGGTCGGCGAACACCGGAAGTCCCTGCGTCGTGGGGGTCCCCGCCACGTCCAGGTTCTCCTTCACCGTGAAAGGCACGCCGTGGAAGGGCCCCAGGTCGTCGCCGGCGGCCATCGCTGCATCGGCGGAGTCGGCTTCGGCACGGGCCTCTTCGGCGAGCACGCGGACGACGGCGTTGCAGTGGCCGTTGACCTCGTCGATGCGTCCGAGGTGGGCGTCGACCACCTCCCGGCTGGAGGCCTCCCCCGAGGCGATCAAGGCCGCCAGTTCGGTGGCTGTCCGCTGCCAGATCTCCTGATCCATCGTGCGAACCTACGGGACAACGGGAGGACGAAACAAGGGGGTGTGCCTTGCCGCAGGTCGAGGCCAACGAAATCAACATCGAGGTCGAGGCGTTCGGGGATCCGGCGGATCCGACGGTGCTCCTGATCATGGGCCTGGGCGCCCAGATGATCGTGTGGCCCGAAGACTTCTGCCGACTCCTCGCCGATGCAGGCCACCACGTGGTCCGGTTCGACAACCGTGACGTCGGCCTGTCGACCTGGTTCGACGAGGCCGGCGAGCCCGACATGATGGCCCTGTTCGGCGCAGCCATGGCAGGCCAGTCGGTCGAATCTCCCTACTCGCTCTCCGACATGGCGGACGACGCCGTCGGTGTGCTCGACGCCCTCGGGCTCGACTCGGCGCACATCGTGGGCGCCTCGATGGGCGGGATGATCGCCCAGCAGGTGGCGATCAACCACCCCGACCGGACCAGTTCCCTGTGCTCGATCATGTCGATGCCCCGATTCATCACCGGCGATCCCGAGGTTTCGGCGGTGCTCATGGCCGATGATCCGGGTACCCGGGAGGCTCGCATCGAGGTGGGCATCGAGGGGTCCCGCTTTCTTGCCGGTGACGGGTTCCCGTTCGACGAGGAGCGGACCCGGACGAGTTTCGAGGCGACCATCGATCGGGCCTGGCATCCGGAGGGCACGGCGCGCCAGATGGCGGCGATTATCGCCGACGGCGACCGCACGGAGGGCCTGCGGGGCGTGACCGCACCGACGGTCGTGATCCACGGGACCTCCGACCGGCTTGTGCTCCCGCAGGGGGGCGAGGAGACGGCGGCAGCGGTACCCGGCGCCGAACTGGTGTGGGTCGAGGGCATGGGCCACGACCTCCCGGTCGGCGCCCACCAGCAGATCGTGGACGCCGTAAGCAGGCTGGTGTCCCGGGCGGGGACCTGAGGGTCGGTCGGCCGAAGTGCCCGTCACGCTGCCCGGACCGGGTCCTGGCGACCACATCCCGTCGGCGGCGGGTGGAGCGTTCCCACCCCGCGACGGCAACCTCGTCGAGCCGCTGGTGGACGGTGGGGTCGCGTTCGACCGCATCGCCGCCGCCGTCGAATCGGCGAAGTCCTCGGTGTGGGTGTGCGTGGCGTTCCTCGAGGTCGGTGCCCGGTTCCCCGGCGGACGGGGCACGTTCCTCGACCTGATGGACGGGGCCGCCCGGCGGGGCCTGGACGTGCGGGTGCTGTTCTGGCACCCGGAGGGGACCCCGACGGGTGAAGATGCCGACGACGTGTTCCCCGGCGACGAGTCGGCGGCCGACCTGCTCGCCGGCCGGGGCACGGGGTGGCAGGCACGGTGGGACTCGGCAGGGCGGCAGTGCCAGCACCAGAAGGTCTGGCTGGTCGACGCCGGCACGTCCGACGAGGTGGTGTTCGTGGGAGGCATCAACATCGGCGCCGGTTCGATGGCCGGACCCGACCACGCCGAGGCGCCGGAACCGTGGCGCTACGGCAACATCCACGACGTGCACTGCCTCGTCAGGGGCCCGGCGGCGACCGACGTCCACGAGAACTTCACCATGCGCTGGAACGGCGCTTCCGAACGTGGGCGCGAGCACGGTGCCTGGCCACCGCACGGTACCGACGACCTGGCGCCCCCCACCAGTCGGTCGGCGTCGGCAGGCCCGACCCGTGCGCAGGTCATCCGCAGTGTGCTGCCCGGGTTGTACGACGCCCTGCCCGATGGGGAGAACAGCGTGCGCGAGCAGTACCTGGCGGCCATCTCCGCTGCCTGCGACTACGTGTACCTCGAGAACCAGATCCTGCTCAGCCGGGCCGTGCTCGAGGTGCTCGGCGAGGCGCTCGGTCGCGGCGTACGCGTCGTGGCGATGGTCCCCGGCGATCCGATGCCCGTGCTCGCCGCCGCCCGGTCACACCCCGGCGTCGCCGCCGGGTTCGATGCCCTGGCTGCGCTCGGCCGCCGGGAGGGCTTCTGCCTGGCCGCCCCGGCCGCCCGTCGGTCGTGGGGTTATGAGGAGGTGTACGTCCATGCCAAGGCGGCGGTCGTCGACGACGCCTGGGCCACGATCGGCTCGACCAACCTCATCTTCACCTCGTTCCAGGGCGACACCGAGATGAACGTGTCGTTCTGGGATGGCGACCTGGTGCAAGGGTTGCGCTCCCGACTGGTCGGCGAACAGGGCGGCTTCGACTCCTCGGGGATGTCGGGCGTAGAGGCCGTCGACCGGCTCGCCGGGGTCGCCCGTGCCAACGCCGGTCGCAGGGAGGCTGGCGAGGTGTTGCAGGGCTTCGCCTGCGCCATCGACCCGGCAACCTGGGCGACCTGAGCAAAGGTCCATAACCGGGGCCTGGTGGGGCTTCTGCCGCTCCGGTGTCACAGGCCGCGCCTACGGTGCATGGCATGGACGTTCTGATGCTCCTCGTCGCCCTTCTCTCCCTCGCCGTGGCGGCTGCCGCCGTCGTGTGGGCGATTCGCAGTGCCCGGTCGGCCTCCTCGTCGGTTGACGAGGCTGCGCTGGCGCAGCGCATGGCCGCGGAGGTCCGGGCCCAGGTGGGCGAGGCGGCCGTCGAGGCCCTCGCAGCGAACAACGAACAGTTCCTGGCTCTGGCCGAGCAGCGCTTCGAGAAGCAGCAGGAGAAGACGAAGAACCTGCTCGACCCGTTCGAGGTCCAGATGAAGGCCATCGACGAGACCGTCGGCAAGTTGCGCACGGCCCACGAGCAGGACAAGGGCGCCGTCGAGAAGATGAACGTGGAGATGGCCCGTCGGATCACCGAACTGACCTCGTCCACCACGACGCTCTCCGAGGCACTTCGGTCGCCGACGGCACGCGGCGCCTGGGGCGAGAACCAGCTCCACAACGTGATCGAACTGGCCGGCATGGTGCCGTACTGCGACTACGACGAACAGGTCACCGGCGAGAATCGGGAGGGTGCGGCCGGACGCCCCGACGTCCGGGTGCGGCTCCCCAATGGTGCACACATTGCGGTGGATGCCAAGGTGCCGCTGAGCGCCTACCTCGATGCCCAGGCGGCCACGGAGACGGCCGAGGTCGATGGCCACCTCGTCCGCCACGCCGCCGCACTGCGCGCACACGTGAACGCCCTCGCCTCCAAGAAGTACTGGGAGCAGAACGACGGTCCGGCGCCCGAATTCGTCGTCCTGTTCGTGCCGGGCGAGTCCTTCCTCGCCGACGCACTGCGCTCCGATGTCTCACTGCTCCAGGACGCCATGGAGAAGCGGGTGCTCCTCGCCTCGCCCGTGAACCTCCTGGCCCTGCTGTGGTCGGTCGCCCGGGGTTGGCAGGAGGCCCGGGTCGCCGAGAATGCCCGCCAGATCGCCGACCTTGGCGAAGACCTCTACAGCCGGATGGGCAAGGTGCTCGAACACCTCGGGAAGACCGGACGGGGCCTGGACCAGGCCGTGCGGTCCTACAACGACCTGATCGGGTCGGTCGAGGGGCGCCTGCTCGTCACTCTCCGACGGTTCCCCGAACTGGGCGTGGGTACCGAGGACCTCGACAGCCCGAGCGAGATCGAGTCAT
>Ga0209403_10004466_pt1 | contig 15226 bp, 16 predicted proteins | sample ArcticOcean_MG_C_8_FD_187440 | JGI IMG/M metagenome (GOLD analysis project Ga0209403, IMG submission 187440) | Marine microbial communities from western Arctic Ocean - ArcticOcean_MG_CB11_86 (SPAdes) (version 2) | ecosystem: Environmental > Aquatic > Marine > Oceanic | place: Arctic Ocean... | reverse complement strand
TGAAGCACCGGTAGCCTCGGTCAATGCCCAATCCATTCTGCTATTTCAACAGTTCGCCCGAGGCAATTCGCCTTACGGTGATGATGTACGTCCGCTACCCGTTGTCACTAAGACAGGTCGAAGGTCTGCCGGTTCGGCGTGGGATCAACATCTTCGACGAGACGGCGCGATTTTATTTGTGGAACCGGTTCGGCCCGATGTTCGCTGCGGAGATTCGAAAATGCCGGGTTCATAAACGGTCGTATTTACACTGGCGCTGGCATCTGGACGAGATGTTCGTCTGGGTAGGTGATACGCACAACCGGCCGCAGCCGCGAGCAGTTGACGTTACTGGGCGACGAAGCCGCCATCCACCGGCAGTGCCACGCCGGTGGCGAACGATGCGCCATCTGAGCATAGCCACATTATGGCCTCGCCGATTTCTTCCGGCTGGCCGATCCGACCCATCGGCAGGCGCCGGGTGATCGAGTTCATGATCTCATCCGCCGCTTCCGGCTGGTCGATAAGCATATTGTCGACCAGGGGAGTTTGCACCGGGCCAGGGCAGACCGCATTCACTCGGATACCCGATTGGGCATACTCCAGAGCGGCGGTTTTAGTGAGGCCGAGCACGCCATGTTTGGAGGCGGAGTAGGCCGGCATGCCGGGAGAGCCGACAAAGCCGAAATTAGATGCCACATTGACGATCGCGCCCGAGCCTTGCTTGCGCATCCGCGCGATTTCATACTTCATACACAACCACACGCCGGTCAGATTGATCCCGATGATGCGGTTCCAGTTTTCTTCGCTGCACTCGTCGGTTGGATTCAGCTCGCCCTGAATGCCGGCATTGTTGACGGCGCAGTCCAACCGCCCGAAGCGTTGGACGGTTTCGGCGATTAGTGCCTCTACCGCGTCCGCCCGCGATACATCGGTGGAGACGAACAGCGCTGCACCACCTGCCGCCTCGACTGCGCGCACCGTCTCCGCGCCGCCTTCCGCATCGACGTCAGCGAGCGCCACATTGGCGCCCCCGCGCGCCAATGCAATAGCCGCAGCCCGCCCGATCCCTGAGGCGCCACCAGTAACCAGCGCCACTTTACCCGTCACTTGTCCTGACACGGTAGAATGCTCCTCATTGCAATTCTCATAAGCTCACTGGACTGAGCTGTAATCGAGCGGCGAAATGGCTGTCACCGCTTCGCGCCGCTTGTAGCGTTCCACCAGGTTGGAGACCTCGACCAGCGACAGCGTGAGCAGGAACAGGCGATGTTCCTTCTCGGGCAGCGCGTCGAAGGCAAAACCGTCGAGATGGGCGACGATCTCTTCCATGCGCGGGAACACCGCATCATAAAAGATGCGGATCTCGTCCATGGTGCTGGCTTCGCGCTGCTCCGTGCGCTCGCGCTCACGTTCCAGTGCCCAGGCGATGAACGGCTCAAGGTCGACGAAGGCGGCGGGCAGGGTTAATTCGCTCATAAATTTTCTCCGCGCCGCCTAGGCGTTTCCGAAAGAGCCGACATGATCTTCCAGCACTTTGTGAAAATAGCGGATGGTGATTTCTTCGTCCTGGAACTGAAAATGGGGTTTGGCGCGCGAGAGGATGCCGCGGTAAAGCGCTTCGTGGGCGACTGAATCCTCTTGCTGCACGTCGCGGATCAGGCATTTGAAGAATTCCTGGCCGATGCGGCGCCCGGCGCTCTCGGCCGATGGGAAATAATAGCGAACCTCCCAGATCGTCCGATCCACAGCGAGCGGCCAGAAATTGTAAGTAACCATGCCATCTTCCAGGGGTCCGCGGAAGAGGATGATGACGGTGTTGGGAAACAACACATAAAAATCGAACTCGCCGACAAGCTGGGGAATGCGGACGCCCTCGCCGCCGCTGTCAATCTTGCCGAGCAGCTCTTCCAGCGGGGACAGCTTGAAATCGGGAACGAATTCGCAGCTCCACAGGGTGTGGCGTTTATAAAGCTCCACTTCCAGGACCCTGGTGTGATTTTTTTCGTTGAGCAGGAAGGTATGACCGATCAGGCGCTGATGCTGGAACGGCAGGTGGTAAACCTCGTTCTGCGCATCGAGCGCGATCTTCCAGTTGGTGCGCTCCTCGCATTTGTAGGTCTGCAAACAGGCCAATTCCTCGAACGGGCCGCCGTCGAGCCGCTCGGCCACCTCGCCGAGATAATCGCGCAAGGATTCATCCGGTTGGGGATCGAGATGAACGAAGACAAAACCCTGCCACACATCGGTGTTGACCGGCGTGAGCCCATGACGGCTTTTGTCGAGATCAAAAAAATTCTCTTCGTCGGGCACGCCGACAAGCTCGCCCTTGTCGTTGTACTGCCAATTATGAAACGGGCAGAACAGGCCGGTGCCGCATGCACCTTTTTCTTTCGTCACCACCATATTGCTGCGGTGCGAACAGACATTGTGAAAGCCGCGCACCACACCGTCCTTGCCGCGCATGATCAACAGCGAGGCGTCGCACACTTTGAGATCCCGGACGAAGAAATCGCCGGGCTCGGGGAGGTCGTCAGTACGGCACACATTGATCCAGGTGCGGCGAAACACGCGCTCGCGCTCAAGCTCGTAATATTCCGGAGAGACGCAGGATTCGGCAGCGACCGGGCCGGTGCCAAGCTCGGGGTATTTTTCCGCCCATTGTTTGTTGCGCAGGAGCGTTTTCATCTGGTTCTCCTCAGGTGTCGATCGTCACTGACGTTATTCTCAGCGCATTCTCGCGGTATTTAAAGCCCTTAAACGACAATTCAGGCGAATCGCTCAGGACGCCTTGCGGCAGCATCACTGCGGCGCCTATAGTTACGCCGTGCCGCTCATTATCGTGTCAGCAGATGGAGAATGAAAGTGCCCAACCGTACAACCGAGCATATCCTCATCCCCTCATCCGATGTCTCACCCAATAACGGCGCGCTGCCCTTGATCCTTTATAAGGCGGCGGTCGAGTTCGGCGACCGCGAGCCGGAAGCCGTGTTCGAGGAAATCTTCTGGGGCAACGCGTGGGCCGATGGCTTCCGTGACGGCACGTTTCCGTTTCACCACTATCATTCTGCCGCCCATGAAGTGGTTGGTGTCGCGCGCGGCACAGCGGTGCTTCAGTTCGGCGGACCGGACGGGCCACATGTCGAGGTCGCCGCCGGCGACGCCTGCGTCATCCCAGCCGGCGTTGTCCATCGCCGCATCGACGATGCGCCCGGCTATTCTGTGGTCGGCGCCTATCCGCACCACCAGGTGCCGGATTGCTGCGTGATGAGCCAAGCCGCCGCTGACGCCGCCGGGGTCCATCCCGATGCCGCCGAACTAGAAGTGAAGCTTATCGGCGAAGCGCAGCTCGCGGCGGTAAAAACTACCATCGCCGCCACCGTCTTGCCTATCACCGATCCGTTATCGGGATCCAGCGGCCCGATCGCCGATCTCTGGCTTGGGCGCTAAGCGCCTCTGCTGCACGTCGACCGCCAGCGGGCGAACGTCCTGCCCCCACCATTGTTAGACTAAAATATTAGCGATTTTTATAATCGTCTAAAGACAGTAGAAAATCACCGATTTCTGCGGCTTTCATGGGCTGCCGTGAATCGCCATATCAACCTGCTCGGCGTTGGCCTGACAATGCCTCGACGGGCGCAGAAAAAACTGCTGGGCGTGCGGTAAGCCGATACCGCCAACGGAATGACCGCGAATTGAGCCTGTGGAGACGCTTCGGCGAATCGCCCGCAATTGGTGGGTAAAACCGTCTCTGGAGCTCAAGACAGATCGCTAGTATGGCGCTAAATATATGAATCTGCGCTCTTAACTCCGGCACATGGGAACGACCGGGTAACTCCGGCACATAAGAGTAACCGGAATATCCCGGAAAAAACTGGTGGAGCCGAGGGGAATCGAACCCCTGACCTTCGCATTGCGAACGCGACGCTCTCCCATCTGAGCTACGGCCCCGTCAGCTTTGGTGCACGCCGGTAATCGAGCCGGCACCGTGGCGGATAATGTGGCCGCTTTTCGGGGCCTGTCAAGGCAAGCGACCGGATGAGAAAGGCTGGCCCTCTTTCCGCTTTTGGATATACTTGCCGCCGCCCGCACAACGGCCGGCGTCGACGCGCATTAAATTACTGGCGAAACGCACTCATGAACGCCTTAGCAAGTCTGATCGATACGGTCTTTACGATCTATATCTTCCTGTTGCTCGCATCGGTAATTTCCTCTTGGCTTGTTTCCTTCAACGTTTTGAGCACGCAGAACCAATTTATTTATTCGCTGCTGGGGTTTCTCTATCGCATCACCGAGCCGGCGCTGAGGCAGATTCGGCGCATCATTCCCCCGCTTGGCGGCTTCGATTTTTCGCCGATGGCGCTGATCATTCTGCTTTATTTTCTCCGCGACCTCATCATCGAAAATCTCCGTTGAGGCATCGTCCGATGGGCGAAAACGCACCCTTTGGCATGAATGATTCGGGCGCGGGGCTGGCGATCCGCCTGACGCCGAAGGTCGGGCACGCCTGCATTAGCGGCATCGCCACCGCGGCGGATGGCAGCGCCTACGTGAAACCTGGCGTGACGGCGCCGGCCGAAGGCGGCAAGGCCAACCGCGCCCTCATTGAGCTATTGGCGCGCGAGCTTCGCCTACCGGCCTCGGCCATGCATATTGTGTCGGGCGCTACGGCGCGGCAAAAATCAGTGCAAATCGCCGGCGATCCGGCGCAATTGAAGAAACGTCTCGAACTCTGGAGCGAGGAAATCACATGAGCCATGCAAACACCATCGACGGCAAAGCCTTCGCCGCCAAGCTGCGCGCCGATATTGGCCGCCGCGTGACCGCCCTCAAGGAGAGCCATGGCGTGACGCCGGGCCTTTCGGTCGTGCTGGTCGGCGAGGATCCGGCGAGCGAGGTCTATGTCCGCAACAAAGGCAAATCGACCCTAGAAGCGGGCATGAACTCGAACACCTACAAGATGTCGGAAAGCGCCAGCCATGACGAGGTCATGGCCAAAGTCGTGGAACTCAATAACGATCCCGCCGTGCACGGAATTTTGGTGCAACTGCCGCTGCCTGATCAGGTCGATTCGGACGCCATTCTTAATGCCATCAACCCGGACAAGGATGTCGACGGCTTTCACACCCTGAATGTCGGGCGCCTCAACAGCGGCCAGGACGCCATGGTGCCGTGCACCCCGGTCGGCTGCCTCCTGATGCTGAAAGAAGTTATTGGCGATCTCACCGGAAAGAACGCGATCGTGGTCGGGCGCTCGAATATCGTCGGCAAGCCGATGGCGGCGCTGCTTCTGAAGGAGCATTGCACGGTCACCATCGCCCATTCGCGCACCCAGGACTTGGCCGGCGAGTGCCGGCGCGCCGATATCGTCATTGCCGCCGTGGGCCGCGCGCGCATGGTGAAGGGCGACTGGATCAAGCCCGGCGCGACGGTGATCGATGTCGGCATCAATCGTATCGAAGACGCCAGCAAAAAATCGGGCACGCGCCTGGTCGGCGATGTCGATTTCGACGAAGCGGCCGCGGTCGCCGGTGCCATCACGCCGGTGCCGGGCGGCGTCGGCCCGATGACCATCGCCTGCCTGTTAAAAAACACCGTAACCGCCGCCTGCCGCCAAGCCGGCGTGCCCGAGCCGGAATGAGGATGTTGGTAAATTAGAACATGATTCATTGTAAATTTCCTCAAGCGCCGGGCGGTCACGTCCGTGACTTGGCTTACCTCGTATTAACTCGGGCGCGCGGTTGCGCTTGTTAAGGGGTGATGCGCGCGGCACATCACTTATTGGTGTGTCATGACTGGTACGTTGTGGAGTTTGGCGCTGGCGCTGGCGATATTTATCGCCGTTCATATGGTGCCGGTGGTGCCGGGTCTGCGCGCGGCGTTGATCAACGCCTGGGGCAATCGGGTTTATCGCGCGCTGTTCTCGATCCTCTCGCTCGCCGATCTGGTATGGATCGTCTTTGCCCATATGGATGCGCCATATGTTGTTCTTTGGGACGCCCCCGATTGGAGCCGCCTGATCCCGCTGGCGGCCATGCCGCTGGTCATGATCTTGCTGGCGACGATGCCCACGGAAGGCATTAAGAAGGTCACCCGCCATCCGTTGCTATGGGCGATTATCCTCTGGGCGACGGCGCATATCCTGCCCAATGGCGACGCCGCATCGCTGATGCTGTTTGCCGTCTTCGCCCTCTACGCCCTGATCGACCAACCGCTCGCCGACGCACGCACGCGCCGCGAAGAGCCGGAAAGCTGGGTCAAGATATCAGCGGAAAGCTCAGCCCTCCCCTTCCTCGCCGCTCTGCAAGGCCGGGCGCGGCCAAGCCTGAAAGAAATCGGCTACCCCCGCATCGCCCTTGCGTTGGTGCTTTACGTGGTAATCCTCTTCGCTCACGAACACGTCATCGGCCTAAGCCTCATGCCGCTCTAAACAACAAATCATGCCGCCCTAAAAAATAGCGTTGCGCGCAGCGCATCAAGTTTAACTAGCGCGCCCGCGCGCCCGAGTTATCGAGGTAAGCCAAGAGCGCGGATGCGCTCGCCCGGCGCTTGAGGGTTCAAACAAAAGAGACCCTACCCCAACACTCCGCGCCCAGGGCAACACTAAAAACCTACTTACTACGCAGCCGCAGCCGCAGCGCATTCAGCTTGATAAAGCCTTCGGCGTCGCGCTGGTCATAGACCGTATCGGCCTCGAAGGTGGCATGGTCTTCGCTGTAAAGGCTGGTCGGGGATTTCCGCCCCTCGACATGAATACCGCCCTTGTAGAGCTTGAGCCGGACCGTGCCTTCGACGGTTTTCTGGCTTTCGTCAATCGCCGCCTGGATCATTTCGCGCTCGGGTGCAAACCAGAAGCCGTTATAGATCAGCTCGGCATAGCGCGGCATCAGCTCGTCCTTGAGATGGGCCGCGCCCCTATCGAGACAGAGCGATTCGATAGCGCGGTGCGCCTGCAATAGGATGGTGCCGCCGGGCGTCTCGTAAACGCCGCGGGATTTCATGCCGACAAAGCGATTCTCAACAATATCGATACGGCCAATGCCATGCGCGCCGGCGAGCTCATTCAGCCGTGTGAGGAGATCGGCCGGCGATAGTGCCTCGCCGTCGACCGCCACCGGATCACCGGCGGCGAAATCAATCTCGACCATCTGCGGCGTATCGGGCGCATTTTCAGGCGAGACGGAGCGCGTGAACATATCCTCATCCGGGCCGACCCAGGGATCCTCCAGGGCCTTGCCCTCATAGGATATGTGCAGAAGATTGGCGTCGGTCGAATAGGGCGGCGCGCCGCGCTTGTCACGCGGAATGGGGATTTGATGGCGCTCGGCATAGCGCACCAGATCATCGCGCGAGGCGAGATCCCATTCACGCCACGGCGCAATGATGCGGATATCCGGATCACGGGCGTAATAGCCGAGCTCAAAGCGCACCTGATCATTGCCCTTGCCGGTGGCGCCATGCGAAACCGCATCCGCGCCGACCTGATGGGCAATCTCGATCTGCCGTTTGGCGATCAAGGGCCGGGCAATGGACGTGCCGAGCAGATAGAGGCCCTCATAAACCGCATTGGCGCGGAACATGGGGAAGACATAATCGCGCACGAATTCCTCGCGCAGATCTTCAATGAATATTTCCGTCACGCCCAAGGATTCGGCTTTGGCGCGGACCGGCGCTAATTCCTCGCCCTGGCCGAGATCAGCGGTGAAGGTCACCACCTCACAGCCATATGTTTCCTGCAGCCAACGCAGAATGATAGAGGTATCGAGCCCGCCCGAATAGGCGAGGACGACTTTTTTAACCGGTTTTTGAGAAGTCTGATTCATGGGAATACGCCGCGTATGATTGAAAGCGCGCGCAGTATAGGCGAAGTGCCGGGCACGGCAACACCGGTTGACGTCAGAGGAGAAAAAACCAGCGGCAGGCGCTAGCTGTTTTTCTTGGTTTTTCCCCGTTTGGCACCATGCAGCGAACTGGCATGGGTGAATCCGGGTTTCACGGTGCGGTGCGGATCAGCGGACGGCATTTGATCTCGCCGGTCCCGCCCCTGTTGGGCAAAGGCTCGACTGCGCGCCGGGTCATGCCCTTCCTCATAGCTCGGCCAGCGGATATAGGCGAAAACCCAAATCATGATGGTTGGTATGAAATAGGGCGCGTAGATGAATACCGGGCTGCGGAAAACGCCCGAGAGATAAACAATCACCAGCGACAGCAGCAGTAGATACGACCACCAACGGTTGAAGCCCGATTTGCCGAGAATGCGCCAATAACACCAAATGGTGACGGCGAGCATGATCAGATTGAGAATTCCGTGTACATTGGGCATGACGGTTTCCCTAACGGCCGAACGGATGGCTCGGCCAGCGGCTCATCGCCAGCAGATAGGCTGTGATCGGCGGCCCGATAATGGGGATGAATATCACCATCGCCGGCCACCATGGCATGCCGGCGCGGCGGTAGATACGGAGCAGCGGATAGATCACGACCAACGCGAAAATTAGCGAACCAACGATTAGATGCATCGACGCCTCATGTCATGGCCGTCTGCGATTGAGCCGGCGCACAGGGATCTGTGGGATTTGCGGATGTTGCCGTATTGGCGGATCGCGCCACGCGCGCCGCACGCACGCTCTCGGAACGAAGCTGGCCACAGGCGGCGAGGATATCGCGCCCGCGTGGCGCCCGCACCGGCGCGGAATAACCCGCCCGATTGATGATCGAGGCAAATTCGGCAATTGCCTCGGGTGTTGAACATTCATATTCCACGCCGGGCCAGGCATTGAACGGGATCAAATTGATCTTGGCCGGGATGCCGGCGATCAACTGCACCAGGGCCTTGGCATCGGCGGGTGAATCATTGACGCCCTTCAGCATGACATATTCAAACGTAATGCGCCGCGCATTGGAGGCGCGCGGATAACGCCGGCAAGCCTCAAGCAATTGCGCCAGCGGGTATTTTTTATTGATCGGCATAATTTCGCTGCGAAGATCATCTTCGACCGCGTGCAGAGAAATCGCCAAATTGACGCCGAGCTCTTCGCCGCAGCGCTCAATCATCGGCGCCACGCCGGCGGTCGAGAGGGTGATACGGCGGCGCGAAATGGAGAAGCCTTCCGGGTCCATGGCAATACGTATCGCCTTGGCCACATTGTCATAATTAAACAGCGGCTCACCCATGCCCATCATGACGATGTTGGAAATCATCCGGCCCTCTGCGGGCGATGGCCATTCGCCGCAGCTGTCGCGCGCCACGAGGAATTGCGAGACAATCTCGCGCGCGCCTAGATTGCGCACCAGCCGCTGGGTGCCGGTATGGCAGAAGCGGCAGGTCAAGGTGCAGCCCACTTGCGACGACAGGCAGAGCGCACCGCGATCTTCTTCCGGGATAAAAACGCTCTCGGCTTCCTGGCCGTCTTCGAAGCGCAACAACCATTTGCGTGTGCCATCCTCGGAGCGCTGTTCGCGCGCGACCTCCGGACGGGCCAGAGTGAATTTTTTGGCCAGGGTTTCGCGCAATGGGCCGTTCAGGGTGGTCATCTCGGTGAAATCAACCGCGCCATGGTGATAAATCCAGTGCCACAGCTGTTTGGCGCGCAATTTAGCGCCTTTTTCAGGCTCGCCTATCTCCACCATCGCCTGCGCAAGCTCCGCCCTATCCAAACCAATCAGGCTTGTCAGACCGTGCGAACCGGGCGCCACAGAGGCGCTCGAAGGGGTGCTGATGTCATTCATAGGCTTGATATACGTGCCCACGCCGGCAATTGCCAGAGCCGCTATTCCCCATCAATGGAGAGTTTGAACTTAAGGACAGGCCTTTTTGATCGCTTTGTGGGTTTTGTTGAACCCTTTCAGCGAGTAGCTGTCGAGCGAATAGGTGCCTTTGCGCGAAGTGCCGCGGACGGTCAATTTATCGCCCTTGATCATCGCCTTGACGACCTTTTTGTCCTCAGATGCATCGTCGGCCCAGGCATGTTCTTCCTGAACGATGCCAAATTTAAAGCCACGGCCATCGATTTTAACCTTGATCGGCGTTTTATCCTTATAGGGATAGCCGGAGGTAATGCTCACCTCTTCGACCACACCCGAGCCGCGCCGCCGGGTTACCATGGCATGCGGATCACCGCGCTTTTTATAGTTGCCTTCCTTCTTGGTCGGCTGGCTATACATATAGCATGTTAGATTGCCGCTCTCTTTATAGGTAAAGGCAGACCAGGCGCCACTCTTGCTTAGGGCTTTCTGGGCTTCGGCATCGCCAGCCACAACCAAGCCGCCCGCCATCACGGTGAGGGCGAAGAGGTTGACTTTGGCATGGACCGATGAGACTCGGAGAAATTTGACGAATCGCTCGTGCATAGCTCTAGGATATCCCTATCGCCGGTTGGGTTCCAGGGCATTTTTAACCCCTGACCAAACCTCATGTTGAATTGAAATGCCAATCTTATATTGAACTGATGTTATGGCGATTTTATGACGGCTTTTTTCGCCGCCGGATCGGCGTGCCGAAAACATGGGGTGGAACGGGCTCAGCCTTGGTGCGCGGGTTCAACGGACGCTCGCCGAAGCGCCCGAGCGCCAACATCCTGTCATAAAGCACAATCGCCCCGGCGACGCCCAAATTAATCGAGAATCGGGCCGGAATCTTCACAATATGGTCACAGCGCTCAATCAAGGCCGGCGACAGCGAGCCACGCTCCGGGCCAAGCACATAGGCGGCATTCAGCGGATGGGGGAAAATAGGCAATTCCACCGCTTCCTCCATCAATTCGATGCCAACAAGGGCGCAGCCCTGGGGCAAATTGAGCTCAGCCACGCTATCAAACTGATAAAACGGCACATGTTCAGGGGTTTTTGCCGTATCCGAGCCGGCGCCGGTATATTCCGCCGCAATGGTAAACACAAAGCCGGCGCCAAACGCATGTCCAGTACGCATCACATTGCCCACATTGAAAGGCTTGCTGACGCCCTCAATACCGAGGCCGAAATAGCCGCGCATTATATCGCTCATAATATATCCATCTCGGTCCTAAGCTTGCAGGCGGCGGAGCGTCAAGGCAAGTTGTCTGCTTATTTCATTACGCCAGTGAATTAAATGCCCGCATTGAAAAATACCATCGCCAGCCCCGGCGTGACATACGCTGGCCCAGGTGCGGCATAGGCTGCGATATGGCATCCGGGAAGAAAGCAGCGGGCGTACGCGATCAATATGAGGCTTATCCCTATCCGCCGCGCGATCCGGCCGATGAGGCCACCCGGCTGATTACCGGCTCGCCGAGCGATATTGTCGAAATCGAGCATTATGTATGTGGTCGGAAGCTCACCGAGGATCGGCTGTATCGCGTTTTAGTCGCCGGCGGTGGCACCGGCGATGCCACGATCATGCTGGCCAGCCAGTTGGCGGCGCGCGGAATTGCGGCGGAGATAATATATCTCGATCTTTCCAGTGCCTCCCTGGATATTGCCCGCGCTCGGGCAGCCGCACGTCGCCTGGAGAATATAACCTTTATCCAGGCCTCTCTCTACGAACTGCCCGAACGCGACCTCGGCAAATTCGATTACATCGATTGTTGCGGTGTGCTGCATCATCTGCCGGACCCGGTAGCAGGCCTACAAATCCTGGCGGCAGCGCTTCAGCCCGAGGGCGGCATCGGGCTAATGGTCTATGGCCGCTTGGGGCGGACAGGCGTTTACGAGGCGCAGGACCTATTGCGCCTGATGGTGGGGAATTTACCGGACCCGGAGCGGGTTGAAACGGCGCATGCCCTTTTAGAGGATTTACCGCCAGCCAATTGGCTGCTACGCAATTCCAATATTGGCGATCACCGCAGTGCCGGTGATGCTGGCATTTATGACCTGCTCCTGCATCGCCAGGACCGCGCTTACAGCGTGCCGGATATTTTCTCTCTGGCAGCGGATGCCGGGCTGAGGATTACCGGCTTCGTCGAGCCGGCGCGCTATGACCCATGCAATTATTTGCAGGATGCGGCTTTACGCAAAAAAGTGACGGCATTGCCGTGGCCGGAACAATGCGCCGCAGCCGAGCTTGTCTGCGGCAATTTGAAGGTGCATATATGCTATCTGGTGCCTGCGGGAACCACGCGTGAAACCCCGCTGACGCCGGAATCACCAATTGCTGTACCTATGTTAAAGAATGTGTCCGGCGAGGCATTGGCCGGGCGATTGCGCGGCGCGCCTGCCCTGTCGCTCGATTTTGACGGCACCAAAATTCGCTTAACCCTGCCTAAGATGGCAGTGGAAATCACCGCCCAAATTGATGGCGAGCGCAGTGTGGCGGAGATACGCAAACGGCTCGGCAAAGGCGGCCACAGACTGTCGAAGAGCGCCTTTTCGCGCCAATTTAATGACCTATACAAGGCGCTAAACGGCATGAATGTGATGTTTTTGCGCTAGCCGTATGGCCCGAGGGGCCATATATACGCATCAATTAGTTGGGCAATTAAGCGAAGATCATGGCTAAGGTCGGACGGCAAAACGACATTATTGATCGAGCGGCGCTTGATGCGGCGCTCGATTCAACCGCCTGGCGCCCCGGCAAGGGTGGTGCGCGCAGCGAAGCGCTCGCGCTTTGCAAAGACTTCCTGGCGCGCGGCCGCGAAGAGCTTGAATCACGCCTGGATGGCGGCGCGCGCGGCAGCGTGTTGGTCGCCGGCTATACCTTCCTGATTGATGAAATCCTACGCGCGGTTTACGACCATGCGGCGGTGCGCATTTTCGCCGAGCCCAACCCAACCAGCGGCGCCCGTCTCAGCCTGATCGCCGTCGGTGGCTATGGCCGCGCCGAGATGTCGCCCCATTCCGATATCGACCTGTTGTTCCTGCACCCGTGGAAGCTCACGGCGCGCTGTGAGCAGGTAGTTGAATATGTGCTCTATATGTTATGGGACATGGGCCTGAAAGTTGGCCATGCAACGCGCTCACTCAATGACTGTCTGGCGCGCGCGCGAGGCGATATGACGATCCGCACCGGCCTGCTGGAATCCCGTTATCTGTGCGGCGACGAACCGCTCTTTCTTGAACTGCGCCAGCGCTTCCGCGAAGAGATCGTACCCGGCAGCGAAGGTGAATTCGTCGCCGCCAAGCTCAGTGAGCGCTACGCCCGCCACCAGCGCGCAGGTGATTCACGCTATCTGTTGGAGCCCAATATCAAGGATGGCAAGGGCGGTTTGCGTGACCTCCATACTCTGTTCTGGATCGCCAAATATCTCTATCGCGCCGACCGCTTCACCGATCTGATCAAACGCGGCCTGCTGACGCGCAGAGAGCAGATCCGCTTCGCCCGCGCCGAAGGGTTTCTGTGGAAGGTGCGCGCGCATCTCCATCTCGCCGCCGGGCGCGCCGAAGACCACCTCACCTTTGATCTCCAATCAGAGATCGCGCACCGTATGGGTTATAGCGATCGCAATGGCGGCCTCGCGGTTGAGCGCTTTATGAAGCATTATTTTCTGGTCGCCAAATCAGTCGGCGAATTGACCCGCGTGCTGTGTGCGTCGCTCGAGGCGGATCGGCTCGATAGTGCGCCGCTTCGGCGTGGCGCAAGTGGCCCGTCACCGGCGGCGGATGGCCTGCGCACCGAAGGCGGGCGTCTTGCTGTGGCCGACGCGACGGCCTTTGAAGAAAAGCCGGCGCGGTTGATCAAACTGTTCCGCCTGGCGCAAACCGGTGGCCAGGATATTCACCCGCGCACGCTCCGCCTGGTCCACCAGAGCCTGCCCCTGGTCAATCGTAAATTACGCGAGAGTGACGAAGCCAACCGCCTGTTCATGGCCATATTGAGCGATCCACGCGACCCCAAGGCGGCGCTGCGGCTGATGAACGAATCGGGTGTCCTCGGGCGCTTCATTCCTGAGTTCGGCCGCATCGTCGGCCAGACCCAACATGATATGTATCATGTCTATACGGTCGATGAGCACACCATTCAGGCAATTGGCATCCTCTCAGAGATAGAGCGCGGCGAACTGACCGACGAGCTGCCCCTGGCCAGCCAAATCGCGCCTAAAATTCTCTCCCGCGACGTGCTTTACCTGGCGCTATTTTTACACGACGTCGCTAAGGGGAGTGGGCGCGATCATTCCGAGGCGGGTGCGCGTATCGTGAATAAAATTGGCCCGCGTCTCGGGCTATCGGCCGAAGAGACGGAGCAAGCCGCATGGCTGGTGCGCAATCACCTGATTTTCAGCAACACCGCTTTCAAGCGCGATATAAACGACCCGCAAACGCTGGCTGATTTCATCGCTCAGGTACAATCCGTTGAGCGCTTGCGTCTGCTGCTTGTTTTCACTGCTGCCGATATTCGCGCCGTCGGGCCAGGGCGCTGGAACGCCTGGAAGGGCGCGTTGCTACGCGAGCTTTATCACTGCGCCGAAGAAGTGATGACCGGCGGCCATAAAGCCGAGGGCAAGGCCGGGCGCGTCACCGCAGCCAAGGCGGCGCTGCGTGAAATTCTTGATGACTGGCTGGGCAGCGAAATCAACGCCTATACCGAGCGGCTTTTTGCGCCCTATTGGCTGGCCTTCGAAACCGATACCCATGCCCGCCATGCCCGTCTGGTGCGCGACGCCGATTCGCGCGCGGCCCTCTTAGAACTTGATATGCGCATTGATCCCGTGCGTGCCGCCACCGAGATTACCCTCTATGCCAAAGACCAGCCCGGCATGTTCGCTGCCGTCGCCGGCGCCATGGCCGCCGCCGGCGCCAGTATTGTCGACGCCAAGGCGTTCACCACATCGGACGGCATGGCGCTCGATGGCTTTTGGGTGCAGGACGCGCAAGGCGGCCCGTTTGACGATCAGGAAAAATTAGCGCGCACGCTTAGTCTGCTTGAACAGGCGCTGTCCGGCGATTCTGTGCTTAATGCACAGCTTGATGCACAGCTTGATGCCATGATGCATGGAAAGCATCGCCAGCCAGCGCGCAGCCGCAGCGTTCAGGTGACACCGCGCGTGCTGGTCGACAATCGCGCCAGCGTTCAACACACAGTGGTCGAGATCAATGGCCGCGACCGACCGGGGCTGCTCTATGATATCGCCCGCGCGCTGACTCAGCTTGGTCTGTTGATCATTACCGCGCATATTTCGACCTATGGGGTGCAGGCGGTGGATGTGTTTTACGTTAAGGATCGCTACGGCATGCAGGTGACCAAGAAAGCGGAGATCGAGCGAGTGCGAACACGCCTGCTCGCTGTCCTGGAAGCACCCAAGGCAAAACCGCGTGCCAAGCCAAACCTAACAAACGC
>Ga0209403_10004465_pt1 | contig 15230 bp, 10 predicted proteins | sample ArcticOcean_MG_C_8_FD_187440 | JGI IMG/M metagenome (GOLD analysis project Ga0209403, IMG submission 187440) | Marine microbial communities from western Arctic Ocean - ArcticOcean_MG_CB11_86 (SPAdes) (version 2) | ecosystem: Environmental > Aquatic > Marine > Oceanic | place: Arctic Ocean... | reverse complement strand
CGTCCATGCCTCTTCACGCGGATCAAATTGAAAGAAACGCATGGGGAACGCCGTGCCACCACAGATGGTGTGATTCGGTGCGACGGCGACTCCCATTAAATGAGCACCCTCGCTGGAGTACTCGAAGTGGTTCTCCCATCGTTCCCCAGTGGCGGGATCTTCGACAATCAGTTCGCCTTCTACCGTGTCACAGTGGATGAGTCGCCGGCCCGAAGGGAAGGTGCGGTGGAACAGTGCTTGGCTGGAAGTGATAATCGCCTTGGCATCCCGCCCTCGGTGGTCTCCGGCTTCCAGTCGCTGGCCTTCGTATAGCTGTAGCCAACTGTCTTGATCCTGCGCGGAGGAATCTGCCAAAGCGTAGACACGCCCGTCTCGATCTCGCTCAACGAAGGCCGTCGCCCCTTCGACACGCTCGGGATCGGACAGAAGCGCTTCCGTGGCACCTGTGCCCGGGTCGAAGGCGATGATTTGGGTCGCCGTATTGCCGAGGGCGAAGTAGATCCAGCCCTTGTCGTCGGCGGCGATGAAGCGTTGGTATTGCGGCCAGTTCTGCTTGTACACGTGGCCGAAGTCTGTGAATTCCCGCGTCGCTGGGTTGAACCGAACCAGACCGCTGTCCGGGTAGCTGACGGACCAGATGCAGCCGTCGTCGTCCTGGGTCATACCCATGGACATTTTTGGTTCGGTTTCGTGGCAGAACGTGAAGGATCTGGAGTTGGGATCAAACTCAACAAAGTGACTGTTGAAGTGGGTGTAGTAACGATTGCCACACGACAGAACAGAAGCGTAGGGACAGTCGTGACCCGGATCGAAAGGGATGGGCACTTCGTCGGCCTCGCCCGTGATGGCATCGACAACGAGGCAGGCATACCCGCCGCGGTGATCAAAGAGCCAGATCAGGACAACATCACGACCTTCGCCGTCCCTGGTTGCAACCGTACCTCGGTGATTGCTGACAGGTGTCGCCACACCATGATCTCTGTATGGAGGTGTTATTTGCAGCCGGTCCTGCCAATCTGTCGATGAGGAGTGGAGTGGATCGACACACAAGGCCCTGTGCGATGGGTGATTGTTTTGCGACTGCCACTGCCTCTATACTCAGACGCACTGGCGCCGAATACTCAGACTCACGTGGCGCCGGCCTTCGGGCTTTCGGCCAGCAGTTGCAACTGAATCTATTGAATGGGAGAGCAAAGGTGAAAACCTACCGTGTAGCCATCGTGGGTCTTGGCAGAATGGGATCGACCATTGACGACGAGGGACATACGACATTGCCGTACTCGGTGGCATCGGCGACGACAGCGTCATCCCGTTTAGAATTGGTAGCAGGCTGCGACCTGGTTGCCGAGAAGCGGGAGCGCTTTACCGATCGATGGGGCGTGCAAGCCGTCTATGAGGATATGCGCAAAATGGTAGAGGCGGAACGTCCGGATCTGGTCGCCGTGTGCACCCGCGCCGCCGGCACAGACCAACGGGAGGCTCCCTCGGCCAACTATCGCGTGGACCTGCATGCAGATTTGACTGTCGAGCTGGCCAATATGGGTGTGTCCATGTTGTATGTGGAGAAGGCCATGGCCTGCTCGATGCGTCGAGCCGATGAGATTCGTGCCGCGATTCAAAAGAACAACTGCGCCCTGAATACTGGTGTGCTGCGCCGCTTTGACAACCGCTATGAACCTGTTCGCGATGTGGTTCTGGGGGGGCGGCTCGGTGAAGTGAAGGCGGCGATTCATTATGCCGCCTCCAGTTTGCTGCACGGACACATCCATTCCATGGACACGCTGTCGTGGCTTCTTGGTGACCCAGCCATTGATCGAGTTCGCGGGCAGTTCGATGACGCGGACTACGTCATTGAGGACAACCACGTAGCCTCTGATCCGCGGGCAACGTATCAGCTGAGATTTGCTGGGGGCGTAGATGCTTGGTCCTTACCAGCCGCACATTGGGAATTTGAAATCCTCGGCACCGACGGCGGTGTTCGTTCCTTCAACAATGGAACCAGTTCGCAGTTGAGACTCGCGACAGAGGGTGGTGGCTGGGAGGAGGTACCCTTGGCGCCAGTGACACCGACCAGTACGGTGGTGAGTTGCTTGGAGGACCTTGTCAATTCTCTTGAAGTAGGCCAAATGACCCGGGGACACGTGGAGATCACTCATCAAATCACTCAGGCGTGTCTCGGTGTCGCCGAGAGTCATCGTCAAGGGGGTCGGTGGTTGAAGCCTGCCGAAGTCGATCCTGATCTCTACGTCTTCCATATCTGAAAAAAGAGAGCGGCCCATCACCCATGGTGACGAAATGGGTGACGCAATTTTCCGAAAGCTCGTTCCTTCAGCTGGGGAAACTCTGCCTCTGGCTGTGACTGTGAGCCCTCATGACCGAACCGAATCGGCCGCGTTCCATATATGCGTATTTGGGGCGTTTGGCAATAATAGACCCCCCCCGGGGGGGGGATGTCAGTCGTGTGCGGGGAGGGCTTTCTGAGACCCCGCGCCTGGTTTCGCGCGAGGAGAAGGATGTATGAGCAAAAGACGACTTTTCGCTAATGCTGGGATCTATGGAGTGATTTCTTCCTCAAGAGCTAGCATCAGAGAGGGTGCCACAAATCGCCGATTTCGTTTTCTGCCAGTGATTTCACGTAACAATCCCAATCCAACGAGTCGCTGCACAACAATGTTTGCATTGGCGAAGTTTCGGTTGCAGAGGTTTGCAGCCGATTCAATACTGAGCAGTGGTTGTCCAGGCAGGGCGCTGAGAATCGCCATGGCAATCTGGCGTTGATTAGGTAATTGGTCGCTGATCTTGCGACGTGTCTGGGTGAGCCACGAGGTCACTCGGTTCATCAGTTCCAACGCCTGGGAGCAGGATTGCTCTATGCTCTTGGAGAAAACGGAGATCCACTCCTCAAAGGAACCGTGCTCCCTAAGAATTTGCAATTGCCCGAAGTGCTCCGCTGTGTTTTTCGTCCACAGCAGGGAGGGACGGAGCAGAACAGCACTTGAGTGTGCGTCTTTACCAGCCAGGGAATTGACGAGTAGGATTCTTGCGATCCTGCCACTTCCGTCGAGAAAGGGCTGTAAGGACTCGACTTGGTAGTAGGATAGTGCCGCATGGACGACTCGAGGCCAAGCCGACGCCTGTGTGAGAAAGTCGGACAGACCGTCTACGTGCTGGCGCAACTGCTCCGGCGCGGGAGGGACATAAGGAGCATCTTGTGCCGTGCTCCCCTTGGGGCCAAGCCAGATCAGCGAGGTGCGCAGTTTACCAGCTTGGCCGTCCCGCCCACGGACGTTGCGGTAGAGTCCTTGATGTAGGGATTCCAGATCTTGTGCCAACGTCTCAGGCCCATTCAGGAGCATCTCAGCATGCTGAGATGCCAGCCGCAATGCTCCCGTACTACTGCGTAACTCGTTGACACGGCCATCCAGCTCCCACCACAGAAGATCACTGAGTGGAAAGTGCCCTCCCTCGAGGCGAGCCGATGCGGCCGCTTCTTGTAGGGCCGTGAGTCGCAGGAGCCCTTGTGGCCAATCCGTTCCCTCAAGCAATCCCTGAAGACGTCCAAGAGACCGCTCCGCATCCATGACGTGCCTCCACTGAATTGGGCTCAGAGACAGGTCGGGCTTGGGAGGCAGCGAGGCGGGCTCGAAGGTATGAACACCTGGCTGCCGTTGCAGGAGGCGCCCGCTTCTGGGTGAAACCGTCGAGAACATGGAATCAAGTTACAAGCGTTTACGGAGTTGGGCAATAATAAAGTGGGGCAGAGGCCTATGATTGGTTAGAAATATGACCTTCTTGAACCGAGGAAGCCGTTTCTAATTCTTCATGAACATTTCCTTCACCATCTTGCGGGTCTCAGCCAATGACAGCTTTGTCGCCATCAGGGGGTCGTGGGCGATGGCCTGATGGACAAGCTCCGCGTCACCTTTTAGGCAGCCGTCAACGGCCATCATCTCAATCTGTGCACTCAGACCCGTCAGCATTGCCACCGACGCAGGCAGGGACCTGACTCGTACTGGCTCCAGTCCCTTGTTGCTGGCCAACACGGGCACTTCGACGCAGGAACCGGTGGGAAGATTGTCGATGAAGCCGTCGTTGGCGACGTTGCCATTGAACCGAAACAGATCGCCACCCATGTAGGCGTTGATGATGGACGCTGCATATTCGTGCCCGAGCCGCAGATCGATCTGATCCTGGTTGAACCAATCTCGAACACTCTTTTGCCAACCACCTCCCTCGCGGTCTTGATAGGCTTTGAGGATGTAGGCGTAGTGGCCCGGATTCCATCCCGTCCCACCCTTGCAGTATTTGCGGATAAGATCCGGGCGCTTTCGAAACCACCAGTTGTATTCGGCCTTGTCCTGCATCGTACTCTTGAGGCGGGGATAAAGATCTCGGCCCTTGTGTTCGAGTTTCAGATACCAGGCCATGTGATTGATGCCAGCGCAGGTATACTCCATCGACCCGGGCTTCAGCTTCAGCCAATCATTGGGCCGGTGGCGGGGGGATCCCAGCGCACCACGCCCATGTGATAACGCATGTGTGCGGTGACTTGCTTGGCGTAGTACGCGGTGACAATTGTGCCATCCGCAATTTGAGCACTCGAGGGGTAACCGCAGTCTACCGGCAGATCAAGGTCCACCAGGACGCGAGGCGCCAGCCAGGTTTGGCCGTCGTCGGCACTGATTCTTACCGCCACACCATGCAAGCCATCATTTCGCAGACCATAGGACAACAGCAACCGTCCATCTGCCAATCTTGTCAGGTGACCCGGATGTTGCCGCGGTAGGCTGACGGGGCCCTGGTCAGTCCAGGTTCGGCCGTCGTCATCGGAGCCAAACAATTGCAGGTGACCATCCGTCAGTGTGCGACATACAGCCAGCCAGCGGCTATCTCCCAAAGACAGAAGATCCGTCTCGTTGTAGTCATTCGCGCCGATGACACTGGCGTCGCCCCAGGTACGTCCATCATCAATCGATCGCACGAACCACGACGTATTCTTGGTACCATCTGGAGAGGAAGAATAGAAGGAGACCCCAAGCAATGGGTGGGCGGCGACGACGTCGCCAAAGGGGATGAACCAGCGCTCCCCGGCCGGTAGATCCACGGAATCCTCGCGCGCCCATGTTCGTCCGCCGTCAGACGAGCGACAAACCCTCGGGGCCAGAACTTCGCGTTTCCTGAACTCGAACTCCGGATCCTCTACACCAGGGGCCAGCACAGGCGTCCAACCTGAAGAGATGACAATCAAGTCGCCGTCACCGGCACAACCGGCTGCCACATTCATGCGATTGCCTGGCGGTTCACCGGGTGTGGCGATGCCACGTTTTGTCCATCGGTAGCCACCATCTTCGCTCGCCCAGGCTTCCACATCTCCCTCCCAGCGACCGTGCACGGGTTGATTGAAAATCCCTACCACCAGATCTCCATTGGACAACTGTGTCATATTTGGCCAGGCGCAGACGCCGTCAATTGCGATGTACCGCTCCATGTCAGATTCCCAAACCCATCTGTGCGCCACGACGCGCGTGATTGCCGGCCAATTGCTTCCATGCTTCAAGGTATTTCTGTAGATGTTCCCGACCTGGCCGTTGGCTCTCTCTGCTGAGCAGCTCTCGAACGCTCTCTTGTTCGGCCTCGTACTGTTTGCTGTTGAAGAATCCGCCAAAATGAGCGACACGAAGCCAGAGCAGATACGTCGTGATCGCATCGCACTCGTTGTAGGCGACGATCTGATCGATTCTGCCTGCCTGCCACAGATCCAGTACATCGGATCCAGCGACGTCCATTTTTCCCGGGATCCCACTGGCTACGGCCAGTTCGTGTAACGAAGGCCTGCCGCGGCTGCGCCCGGCCAGGACTTCCTGCAGATCCACGTGCCAATCACCATTGGGCAGAAAGTAATCGACCCCCTCCCAGGGCTTGTCTGGGCGACGAGCGAAATCGGCTGCCTGAACGCCGAGGGCTACACCACGTTGCAGCAGAATTCGAAGATCCGCTCCGCCCGAATTGTAGCCTACCAGTTGTGGTTGTGTGCGCCCAACCCCTTCAAGAAACCGCTGAATGAGTTCCGCCTCTGGCAATGCTTGTGTTCCTCTCGCATCGGCAGCGGGCAAAGAGGTCAGTTGTAGGCGCACTTCGTCCTTTTCCTCAGCGCGAGTGACGACCGACACCGACACAACGCGACACAGAATGGTCTTCAGATACGGCCGCGGCTCCTGCTCTGTGGCTCCTGCTCGTTCAAACATGGCGTCAATGACGTCATGTTGATCTGTGTCATCCGCGAGTCCGTACACGGCACGCCCTGTTGCCGGATCCGGAATCCATTCGGCATCGAAGGCCCATACCTTGGGCTTCACTGTCTTGAACAAGGAGTTTCCTTCGATCTGGTAGATCGGGTGGTTGCAAGAGTTTTGTTAGATGGCCATCACTCAAATGAACGTCGGGAATCTATGGCCGCTGAGTGACCAATGGAAGTGTGGCGATTTCGTTTACGATTGGGTCCTTCATGCCCCTCATTACCTAGGTCTGGCCGGCAACGCTCGGGCCAAGGCACAAGAGATCCGTCGCGACGGCAAAGAGGTTGAGATCATCGAGGCACATCTGTTCGACATGGCGACCTCATTTCGCAGCATCCTGTGCACCCTGGACGACATCCAGATACAAGCACTTGCGCGCTTCCGTTCGAAGGAACCGAATATGGAACCTGAAGCGGCACGCCTAGTCTGGGTCCAACGGCAGCCAGAGGTTGTGGGCCGTCAGCCACAGACCCGCCGTGACGCGTTGCTCCTGGGCCACTTGTTGCCAATGCTGTGTATAAGCAACCAGTTGGGCTCGGTAGTGATCCAGCATCGCTGCCACCGATCGTTGGGTGGGTGATCCGTCCTGATCCGTGGACAAGTTCTGCGTCTTGTAATCCACTAACCGCCATCCTTGTCTTGTTCTAAAGACAAGGTCGATCACGCCTCGTTCTACACTCGGTATTTGGTTGAGGTGAGATGTTCTCGCATAGGGCACCTCGACATGAACCTGTGTCGAAGCCTGCACTTGTTCCCAAAGATCCGACGTTGCCCAGCCCGTCACGGCATGGACTGCACGGGGTAGCAAGTGCTCAGGTTGTCCAAGCTGTGCAAATTGAGCCCCTGCCACAGCCTCGACGGCAGACGCCTCGTTGGGCGCTAGCTGCCCACGGACGCAAAGCTCAAGCAGTCGATGTACGACAACCCCGAAATTTCGTCCGTGTCCTGTGTCGATGTCCTGTGCCGAACCTCGTCGATCCGCGTCACGAACCGCGCCTTGTTTCCAAGTCGGCTGACAGATCTGGGACCACCGTTGTTGCCGCTGCCGTCGAGAGGCATCGATATCGACGCCGGCATCTGCTGAATCGGCAACGGTGACAATTGAATCTGAAGGAATGGGCAAGTCTTCCACGTCACGAAGCCCGACCTGCAGATCCTTCCAGGGTCCGGTGTGAGTTGGTCCCTGACCGACAACGAGGACAGCAGCGGCTCTCGTAGCTGCGACATAGACCAACCGTAGTTGCTCTGCTGCCAGGTAGCGCGCCTCGATCTGTGCGTCCTGCATCCAACCGTCAGGCTCGGCTATGACCCATGGTCTGTGTCCACTCCCGGCCGTTACTGCCATCGACAGATACGGCTCGTCGCCAAGACGTGACACATGCAGATCTACGCCATGTTGATCGGCGCTGGTGTCCGTCGGATCAGCGAGGAAGACGACCTTCGCTTCCAGTCCTTTGGCTTGATGCAAGTTCATCACGCGAACGACATCTTGTCGTCCAATCTCCAGTGTCATCTCCTCCATGCGAAATTCTCCGCCATCAAAGAGGTCTCGCAACTCGTCTGCGATTTGGACCCAGCCAAGTCCACGCCGCGACTGCCAATCACGAATCATGGATAAGAGACGAAGCACGTTACCTGCTCGAGCCGATCCGCCCTCCTCAGCCGCGGCGGCCGCCATCAGTCCCGTTTCATCAACGAAGCGCTCAAGGGCCGCCGCCGGTGGCAGGGACTCGAGATCGTCTCGCAGACGCTGAAGTGTGGTCACGACTTCCTGCAATTGTTGCCGCAATGGATCGTCGATCTGAGTGGGAATCTCCGCGTCGAGTCGGAATGACCAACCCGCCTGTCTCAAGGCATAGAGTTGGTCATCGCCGAAGCCGAAAAGCAGGCCCCTCATTGTGGCCACCAGGGCGACTGCGTCATCGGTGCGCAGCACAACCTCCAGCGCATCGACAAGAGCTTTCAGCTCGCCCGAGGTCCTCAGACTCCCGGCACCGCTGATATCGTAGGCAATGCCATGTTGCTCCAGTGCCCGCCCGTAGCCGGACAACCAGCGCCGCGTCCGCGTCAAGATCATAAAGTCGCCAGGTTGGGCCGCCACGCCCAAGACTGATTCTGCTCCGTTGAGCTGGGTTTTCCCGGCGATGGCGGCGGCGATGAAACGAGCGATCCTGTCCGCTTCTTCTTCAACCAGTTGCTGGCGACCACGCCGTTGAGGATCACTCTTAAGCCGATAGACTCCACCGCCTGCCACATCCGATCGCAGCGCCTGCAGGCGCTGGAAGTTGGTCTGGAATCTCAGATCCTGTGCCTCGAAGAGGCCTTCGAAGGTATCATTCGTCCACCGAGCCAGTGTGGGTAGGGAACGAAAGCTCGCCGTCAATTCGATACACGCACCGTCGCCCGCTTCAAGTCGCTGCCGCATGTGCCTGAAGACGTCGACATCTGCACGTCGAAACCGATAGATCGATTGTTTCTCGTCACCGACGAGAAACAGACTGCCTGGTCGCGGGGTCTGCTGCTGCCAGGACAGATCCTCCCGGTCTTCTCCTGTCAGATACAACAGGATCTGCGCCTGCAGGGGATCGGTATCCTGGAATTCATCGACGAAGACGGTCTGATAACGGTTTTGTAGTTTGCGTCGAATGTCTGGATGGTCACGCAGCAGGGCGGCGGTCGTCTCCATCAGATCGTTGAACGTCAACATCGCATGCTGCCACCGATGCTGCCTATAGAAATCCATGGCTTCGTCGACAAATTCAGCTGCCAGTGTATAGACAAACCGACGCCACGCAGACAGAGTGGGTTGAATGATCTGCGTCCGTAGCGCCTTCACCAGATCATCCCGCAGAGAGCGTGCCAATGTTTGCTGCGCGCTGCCCGCTGGGCCCCATCGTTTGAGGGTCACCTGTGTCGCAACGGACGAATCAAAACTTCGTAGAACAAATGCACGTTCCGCATCTGTCTGTGGGCAGGAGTAGGCGAACCGGTGCTGCAGACGCCTGACGGTGCCCATCAGTTTGTCGAGTTGATCGGGTAGCGTTTCAGGTATTTGTGCTGCGACTTGCTCTACGAATTCTCGCAGCTGATCTGTGGGAGTTTGCAGATCAGGCCGAGATTGTTCGGTGGGTTTGAGCGGCAGGTCACTGTATTGGCAGCGAGAGAGAAAGAACTGGTAGAATTGCTCGGCCGTCAGTCCTGTCTCCTCAATGGACAGGAGTCGAGGATCCCCAGCCGCGGAGCGTGCCTCGAGGAAGCGATCCCAGGCGTCGCGAGCGAGCCACAATTCTTCGCGCTCCTCCACTTCGTGAAAATCCCCTGGAAGTCCAGCCTCAGCAGGATATTCTCGAAGGATACGGGCGCAGAACGCGTGGATGGTTCCGATCGTGCACCGATCCAAATGGCGTACAGCGAGACGTAAACGCGACATCTCCCCCGCGTCGCCACCATCCGCTTCGGTTGTCTCGCGTGCAGACTGCAGCTTTTCGTAGAAGCGACCGCGTAGCTCGCCTGCCGCCTTGCGCGTGAAGGTGATGGCTGCCATCTCGTCGATACGACAACGGCCTTGTCGAATGCATTCGACCATTCGCAGGACGAGTTCATGGGTTTTGCCTGCCCCTGCACCGGCAAGACATATCACGCTACGGTCTAGTTGCTGACGCAATCGCAGCCGAGCCGGCTGATCACTTGGCTCGCTCACGACGACATCCACGCGTTGATTTGGTCGAGGGCCTCCAGCGGGCCGATATCCGCCACGTTCAAGCCACTTTCCGCCAGGCGTTTCTCAACGACCTGGCTCGCCTGAGCACGAGCTGTTGCTTTGGCCTGCGCCCATCCTTCTACGAGACCTGTCCAGTGAGCCATCATCTCTCGGCGATTGGCTAGATCCTTCTCGTCGTGGGCTTCGGTTGAGCAGATTCGACGGAAGTCACAGAACCGACAGGGCTGCCCTGCCCCCCCTTTGTGAATCGCTGGAAACAGCCCTTGTCGCACCATTTCCAGCAGGGGCTGGAGAACTCGCCCGAGATCATGAGGTGAAGGCGGTGACGCGGCGAAACGCTGACCTGCACCCCGATCGCTGGAAAACAAGTAGCCACTTTGACTCACGTACGCGGCTTCTCCCAACAAGTGCGGAACCACCAAGGCATACAAAGCCCACTGCAGTCGTCTGCCACCTGCCAGCAGATCTGCCTGGTCGAAATCGTAGGTGCTGCCCGTCTTGTAGTCCCAGACCTCGTAGGTAGGATCTTCATCTGCTGCACCGGGCACTCGATCGATGCGATCGATGCGACCTCGAAGAGGCAAGGTCGCCTCGCCCAAGTGAATGGCCGTTGGATCGTCTGGGCCACCAAAGTCGCGTTCGAATTCAACCGCCTGCAGCCCGGGCCGGTCACGGAAATGCTCCGCTTCTGCCTGCAGAAAGACCTGCGCCGCCTGCTCGATTCGGTGTCGATCATTGCGATAGGCAGCCTGCATCGTAACCGGCACTTGTGTCTGCATCTGCTCGATGGCGACATCGACCATGGAGACAAGAGCCGCCGCATCATCCGCGTCTGGCCGCTGTCCCCGGTCCTGCAGATATCGCATAAAGTCGAGGAAGACCCCATGCAGCAGGTTGCCCATCTCCATGGGTTGTAGCCAGCGTCTTGGGTCACGAGCAGGCTCATCTACGACCGTCAGCCTCAGCCCATCTTCCCAGAGCCACCGACGCGGACAGCTGGCCAGGGTCTCCAGCATGCGCGCCGACCATGGACGATCGATATCCATCGCGTTCACCTCGGATCCGATCCAACCGTCAAATCGGGTCACACCCAACCCTCGTGCACGATCAGCGTCAAAACCCCGATGAACCGCGCCAAAGGCCTCAGCAATGGCGCCGCTGTAGGCTTGCCGTCGACGTTGGCCAAGCAATCGTTCCAGGTCATCACACCCCGTGCCCGTCACTGACATGGGGCGCTGCCAGCGAGGTTTTGCCTCCAGTTGCCGCTCAGCTTGAGAAAACAAGGGGGTTGGGAAAGGCTCGCGCCCGTTGGCCAAAGCGAGTCGATGGGCACTGAGCGTGACTTGCCGGGAGACTCCCATCACGCGAACCAGATGCATCGTGTCCGCTTGCGGTCGGTCTCGTGACAGTGGCAGCGACCCGCGTTCTCGGTCTGCGTCAGAGAGTGCCGAATCAGGCGCTGTCGGGGAAGGGAAGTGAGACTCTGAGAGACCGAGCACATAGAGGTGTGAACGTCCTGAATAGCCTCCGTCGGCAATAGATGAGATGGCCAGTCGCCCAGGTCCCGGTTCCTGGGCGTTGACCCGTACGGACGTAAGCTGGTGCAACAGTCGCTGTGCTTGCTGCTGCAAGGGCCGGCGACTCGCGACCCCAATGGCTGAGATATTGGCCAGTCTACGGAGCAAAGATTCCTCGCGATCCGTCTCTTGCTCTGCGCCGACCATTTGCAGGAAACCAAGCGCTCCCTGTGCCAATTGGGGGAGGTCTATTTCTTTTTCGTCGGGCACATACGCAACAAATTGCTGCAAGCGATCCTCTGCTTGCTGTAAAGCCTGCTGACGTGCCTGATCATCGGGGGACCGTGAACTGCGGGCGGCAACACGCCTCAGAGCCATCGCTGCCGCGTCTCGACCTCTATCGACTCGTCCCTGCAGCAACCAGGCCGTGACCTGTGCGACACTCACCTCAGGTTGATTCCAGGAGATATCACCCGCACGCAAGGCGTCGATCAGGACGCGGCCATCGAGGTCCTGTGCGATCCAGGTGAGGAAGGCACGCAAGCAGCGTCCAACACGAGTCATGGAGGCTGGTACACCCCCCGCGAAGTCCGCTGCTATTTCGAATCGGCAGATCGCATCGTAGAGCAAGGGCAGATACGTGTTGTGAGCTGTGGGATAGACGATCTCCACGTCATCCAGCGGCAGCTGCCGATCAAGCAGATCACGCAACACGGCGCGGACCTCACTTTCGTGTCCGATGGCCTGCCACAACCGCACAGTGGCAGCGTCCCCTGTTGCGAGTCCCGTCGTCAGCAGGCGCCCAGCTGGCTCCACGTCGACATCTTCTGGTTGGGTCGTCAATTCAGGTTGGGCCGCCTCCAACAGAGAATCAAGAAACAGATCCCCTTGTACCAGGCCCGCTGCCCTGGCGCTCTGGGTTCCGGGGGTTTGGGAAACACTGGAGACACGACCAAGCCCCACGACGGATACGTGATGCATCAGTCGGTGAGCACAACGGGACGGTACCTCGGCACCGTATTCGGCCCGACCGATCCGTTGCAGACCCGGTCCCGACCGACGCGTGACGAAGGCCTCTTCTCGGGTGGACAATTCTGTTTCATCGAGAATCAGATAGTGCACGTCCTGAGGTGGATCTGATTCACCAACATTCTGCGTTGCCCATAGCAGGATGGCCGCTTCGTCCCACCACTTCCCGTTCTCCAGCTGCCATTCGTATTCTGCCAGCAATGTGCGCAGGTGGTGGGATCGCTCTGCATGCTCTATTTCGGCGGGGCCAATACCACCCTGTCGCAGATCCGACAGGGTCTTGTACAATGCCTGTGGTGTGGAGGGACCGATTCTTCCATAACACGCTTCGGCTTCTGCCGGTCGATGAGCCAAGACCTCGCCCGCCAGCAACCATCCCTCGTCTGAGCCCAAAAATCGACCACCACCCATGGCGATATCGACCTGTGTCAGATCGCGGGCACATTCAACAGGTGTTGTGACGTGCAGATTGGTCCAGCTCACTCCATGTCGAGCCAGGGAAGCCAGCAACGTATACCCCGTGCCCAACCTGGGAACGAAGAGAATTTTTCGGGTCAGCGGCTCGGCGTCACACGCCACTTGCAGCTGCCTGAGCGGATAAGAGAGCATGGAGGGAGTATAACTGAAGCGACCCGCCGCGTCTGCCGTGGGTCGCTTCAAAATCGTATCCAGCGTGTGAATCAATGACCACGATTTCATGGCCGTGAGATGCTATTTTCCGTGGAGGTCGCTGGGGAAAAACTCAGCGTAAAGGGAGCGTACGGCGGTATCCACATCATGGTCTTTCACGCCGAACATCATGCTCACTTCGCTGGAGCCCTGGTTCATCATTTCCAGATTGACGTCAGCCTGACGAAATGCTGCCGTCGCACGCGCCGCCAGTCCCACCGTGTGGCTCATACCCTCGCCGACAACCATGACCAATGCAAGGCCCCGTTTGATGGAGACCTCGTCCGCATCCAGTTCGTGGCGGATGCGACGCAGGACTCGCTCTTCGGCCGCGTGGTCGAAGAATTCTTCGCGAACGATGATGGACAGGTTATCGATCCCCGACGGTGTATGCTCGAATGGAATCGACTCGTCCTCGAAGATCTCCAGTAGTCGGCGGCCGAAACCGATCTCTCGATTCATCAGATAGCGGCTGACATATATCGTGCAGAAACCGGTCGTGGCGGCGATACCGACGACGGGGGTGTCGCCAACCTGGCGTGTCGTGACGATGCGTGTACCAGGTGCTACCGGGTTGTTCGTATTCTTCACCGCCACCGGGATCCCGGCACGAACAACAGGCTCGAGTGCCTCATCGTGGAAGACTGAAAAGCCCGCATACGAGAGTTCGCGCATCTCGCGATAGGTGATCTCGGCCACAGGAGCCGGTGCATCGATGAGTCTGGGGTTGGCAGCAAAAACTGAATCGACATCGGTAAAATTCTCATAGAGCTCGGCATCGACGGCTGCCGCCAGGATGGCACCGGTGATGTCGGATCCACCCCTTGGAAACGTGACCAAGCGACCAGCCTCGGTGTAGCCGAAGAAACCAGGGAAGATGATGATCCCCGAACGATCCCGTAATGCACGCAGTCGTCCATAGGACGGCGTCAGGACGCGGGCATTTCCGGGTTCATCGGACAGGATCATACCCGCTTCACCCGGATCCGCATAGTGGGCGTCGAAACCCTGATGGCGGAGAAATGCTGCCGTCAGACGCGCGCAATTGGCTTCGCCTGCTGCTTTCATTGTGTCGAGAAATAGGCCTTCATCTGCCGTGTCAGCTTGCAGTCGATGTCGCAGATCCGCAATAATCGGATCCACATCGTCCTGCCTGAGCTTGAGGCCGGCAGCGATCTCGACAAAACGAGCCTCCACGAGACCCATCTCTTGCTCGCCGTCTCGACGCGTGAGTCGCGCTTCCGCCGCCTGTATCAGCAGATCCGTGACCTTGGTGTCGTCTGCGGTTCGCTTGCCGGGGGCGCTCACGATAATCAGACGGCGAGAGGCATCTGCCGTGATGATATCGCAGACTTTGCGGACCTGTGCAGCGGACGCCAGCGAGCTGCCGCCAAATTTGGCTGTCTTCATGGGACCGGATTGGTTGAAAGAGGCTGGAAAAACGGGTGGCGCGCTACAACTGCAGCATTTCTGGAAAATGCTCCTCGAACCACGATTGCAGTCGCTCCACATCTTCGAGTGTCGCGCTCGGATAAGGCGCGCGGTTGCGCAGACTGGTCCTGAGAAAACCACTCGCCCGTCCGCCCATACGATCGTAGGCCGTATCGGTGAATCCGCGTGGCGCGAACTGTGCCGAAAGAAAGTCGTTTAGCTCAGTGAACTTGGGCGCCATCGCCGCCAACGCATCCCAACGACCCTGGCGCATGTGTTCCCACAATTCCAGCGTCATTCGAGGATTCCAGTAGACCAGAGCGCTGCAACTGCCGGCGGCACCCAATGGACCCAGCTGCGCCCAACGATGTTCTGAAACGAAAACATTGACGAACGCGGAGAGTGCCTCGCAACCCTCTGCCGTGGAACCGATGGTCCCGTCGTTCGCCTTGACCATCACATAGCCAGGTACTGCATCTTTGATGGCTTTGTGCTGCGCCAAGGTGAGGACCTTCTTAGCACGTGTCGTTTCGTAGATGGAAACAGGCAGGTCGCCAGCGGCCCGTG
>Ga0209403_10004464_pt1 | contig 15231 bp, 14 predicted proteins | sample ArcticOcean_MG_C_8_FD_187440 | JGI IMG/M metagenome (GOLD analysis project Ga0209403, IMG submission 187440) | Marine microbial communities from western Arctic Ocean - ArcticOcean_MG_CB11_86 (SPAdes) (version 2) | ecosystem: Environmental > Aquatic > Marine > Oceanic | place: Arctic Ocean... | reverse complement strand
CCGAGCCGCGCATCCCAAGTTTGTCGAGTTTTTGCGCGGTCGAGAAACCTTCGAAACCGCGCTCAATAATGAAGGCAGTAATGCCGCGCGGACCTGCGTCGGGATCAGTTTTGGCGTAAACGACAAGCGTGTCTGCCACAGGCCCGTTGGTGATCCAAAATTTTGTGCCGTTGAGGACATAACGGTCGCCCTTCTTCTCGGCACGCAATTTCATCGAGACGACATCGGATCCAGCACCCGACTCGCTCATCGCAAGGGCGCCAACGCGTTCACCTGAGACGAGTTTCGGGAGGTAGCGCTTTTTCTGCTCGTCGGTGCCGTTGAGACGCAGCTGATTGACGCACAAGTTAGAGTGCGCGCCGTACGACAATCCAACTGCCCCGGAGCCGCGGCTAAGCTCTTCCATCGCGACGACATGTTCGAGATAGCCCATGCCGGCGCCGCCGTATTCTTCCTCAACCGTCACCCCGAGAAGGCCAGCATCACCCATCTTGCGCCAAAGACCTTCGGGCCAAATGTTTGTTTGGTCCATCTCAGCCGCAACCGGCGCGACATGATCTGCGGTAAACGACATCACAGTGTCACGCAGCATGTCGGCAGTGTCACCGAGATCGAACTCAAAGGCAGGCAACTGGTTCGGGATCATGGTCTAGAGAATACCCCGAGCTAGGGTTTCGGCCACAGCACCATCTGGGTGCACCGGAAGCTCGCGATAACCTTGCCGTCTTCGCGGGCCACATCGGCGTCCCAAACCTGCGTATTGCGCCCGCCGTGGATCATCCGCGCATCGCACGTAACGAGACCCGAGGTTGCGGTGCCAAGAAAATTGCATTTGAGCTCAATAGTAGTAAAGCCGATGGCACCGTCCGGCTTAGACCCTTGGCACCCCGCACCGCAGACCGTGTCGGCAATGCCGACAACCGCCGCACCGTGCATGAAGCCGGTCGGCGTGAGGTGCTTCGACCCGACACGCATTTCAGCTTTAGCGACCCCGTGCTCGACATTCGTGACCGTGATATCGAGATGACCGGAAAAATTTCTTTTCGCCGCTGCGTTGAAGCCTTCCGCGGTCGTTAAGTCTTCTGTCATGTCCCCTCCTAGAGTAGCAACCAGGCCGCAAGGCCAAGAAATGCGAAGAACCCAACGACGTCGGTCACGGTCGTGACAAACACCGTTGCTGCCAGCGCTGGGTCGACACCGACCCGGTTGAGACCGAGCGGGATCAAGATGCCCGAAAACCCGGCGGCCATCATGTTGATGATCATGGCCGCGAATATAATCAGCGCCAGCCCCAAATCGCCAAACCAGAAATAGACTCCGATGCCGCATAACACCGCAAAAACCACCCCGTTGATAAAGCTGACGATGAGCTCTTTGTTAATCAGGCGGAAGACGTTCGATCCCGTAATGTCTCGCATCGCGAGCGCCCGTACAGTGACGGTGAGCGCCTGCGTACCAGCGTTGCCGCCCATCGACGCCACAATTGGCATAAGGATAGCCAGCGCGACGATCTGTTCGATCGTACCGCCGAACATTGAAATCACCAGCGACGCCACGACGGCCGTGAGTAGATTAACCAGCAACCAAACCGAACGGCCGCGGACGATGTCAAAAATGCCGTCGTGAATGCCGGCGCCACCCGCGCGGGTCAGGCGGCGAATGTCCTCTTCAGCCTCCTCTTGGATAACATCGGCGATATCGTCATGCATGATCACGCCTACAAGACGGCCGGACGGGTCGACCACCGGTACTGACGCCATATCATATTGCTGGAATGCGTAGGCGACCTCCTCCTGGTCCATCTCCACCGGTACCACGCGGAGGTCCACGTTCATGATGTCGTCGATTCGCACCGGCCGGCGGGAACGCAACAAAACGTTAAGCGGCAACGTGCCGATTGGATGATGGTCCGCGTCTATGAGAATGAGTTCGTAGAATTCATCAGGCAGATCTTCTGTCTCGCGCAAATAGTCGATCACCTGCCCTACATTCCAGTACGACGGCACGGCAATCAGGTCGCGCTGCATCAAGCGCCCGGCGGATTGCTCTGGGAACGCGAGCGCCTGTTCGATTTCGCTGCGATCAGACTCGTCTAGTTGTTCGAGAACTTCTCTCTGCAGCTTTGCATCAAGATCGTCGAGCACTTCAAGTGCCTCGTCGGTCTCTAACTCAGCTACCGCTGCAGCGGTACTCTCGCTTCCCAGCCGGTCGACAACATCTTCAAGAATGTTGTCGTTCAGCTCGGTCAGAACCTCCGGGTCAAAACTCTCCTGAATGGCATCGATCAAGGCCGGTCGATGGACCGGGTCTATCGTCTCGATGAGGTCGGCGACATCAGCGGCGTGCAGACCGTGTACGACCGCCGCGGCGGCATCGATCTCGCCCGCTTGGAGCGCGTCCTCGACGGCATTGACGACATCAATATGGAGGCCGACCTGCGGCTCCGGCGCCCCCTCCGGTTGCGTCTCATCCGGATTGCGGGGCGCGTTGGTCACGAAACGGTTAGCCGGCGACGCGCGATGCCGCGACCTGTGCTTCCACGACCGCCAAAGCGCTCATGTTGACGAGACCTCGCACCGAAATCGATGGGTTGACGATATGGGCCGAGCTGTTGAGGCCCGCGAGAATTGGCCCCACAGAAAGGCCTTCGGTCATGGTCCGGGCCACCGTGAACGCGATGTTGGCGGAGTCTACGTTGGGAAAGATCAACAGGTTGGCAGTCCCTTTAAGGTCCGACTTCGGAAATACCCGCTCACGCACGACCTCTGACAAGGCGGCGTCACCCTGCATTTCACCTTCGACCTCAAGTTCAGGCGCGCGCGCGCGGATCATCGCGAGCGCCTCCCGCATTTTTTCGGCCGATGGATTCTTGTGGGTGCCGAAATTTGAATGTGATAGCAGCGCAACTTTGGGCTCAAGGCCAAAGCGCTGGACGGAGGCGGCGGCGAGAATCGCGGTCTCGGCAATTTGCGCCGCCGTCGGATCATAGTTCACGTTGGTATCGGCAAAGAACACTGTTCCGCGTGGTGCGACCAGGACCTGGATCGCGCAGAGGTTTTCCACCCCCGGACCCCGACCAATGATGTCCTCAACGTACTGCAACTGGCGAGCATAGCTCCCAACGACCCCAGAAATCAGAGCATCGGCATCCCCGCGGCGTACCGCCAAGGCACCAATGACCGAATTTCGCGTTCGCACCGTTGCCCGAGCCGTATCAGGCGTCACGCCCTTTCGCTGCATCAGCCCGTGGTATTCGGTCCAATAATCACGAAAACGGGGATCACCCTGGGGATCAATTAACTCGACATCTTTGTCGAGGTCGAACCGCAGACCCATTTTCTCGTGCCGCATCTCAATCACGAATCGCCGGCCAATCAAGATTGGCTTCGCAAGGCCGTCATCGATCACGATCTGCACTGCGCGCAGGACGCTTTCCTCCTCACCCTCAGCATAGGCAAGACGCAGCGGCTGTTCGCGAGCGCGGTCGAAGACCGGCTTCATGACGAAGCTCGTGCGGTAAACCGTCCGCGCTAGCTTATCGCGATAGGCTTGAAAATCTTCGATGGGGCGAGTGGCGACGCCGGAGTCCATCGCCGCTTTCGCAACGGCCGGCGCAACCTTAACGATAAGTCGTGGGTCGAATGGTTTAGGGATCAAATATTCAGGCCCGAACTCAAGCGACTGACCGGCATAGGCTTTGGCCACTACGTCCGTCGCCTCCGCCATCGCCAGATCGGCAATCGCTTTCACCGCCGCCAACTTCATCGCCTCGTTGATTTCCGTCGCGCCAACGTCGAGCGCGCCGCGGAAAATGAACGGAAAGCACAGGACGTTATTGACTTGGTTCGGGTAGTCCGACCGGCCAGTGGCGATCACTGCGTCCGGCCGCACCTCTTTGGCGTCTTCGGGCTTGATCTCAGGTGTCGGGTTGGCCAGCGCAAAAATTAGCGGCTTCTTCCCCATGGTCTTGACCATGTCTTTGGTCAGTACACCCGGCCCAGAGACTCCCAGGAATATGTCCGCACCATGCACTGCATCGGCGAGGGTGCGAGCGTTGGTGTTCGCCGCATAGCGTCCCTTATACGGATCGAGTTTCTCGTCGCGGCCATGATAGACGACGCCCTTGCGGTCGACGATGAGAATATTGTCGGGCTTCATGCCCATACTGACCATCAAGTCGAGGCAGGCGAGGGCCGCAGCACCTGCGCCTGAGCAGACCATTTTGGTCTTGTCGATTTCTTTGCCGACGACACGCAAGCCATTGTAGAGCGCCGCCGCAACGCAAATCGCTGTGCCATGTTGATCATCATGGAACACCGGTATCTTCATCCGTTCGCGCAGGGCTTTCTCGATGACAAAGCACTCCGGAGCTTTGATGTCCTCAAGATTGATGCCCCCGAACGTGGGTTCGAGGGCCGCGACCGCCTCGATGAATTTCTCCGGATCGCTCTGATCGATTTCGATGTCGAACACATCGATATCGGCGAATTTCTTGAACAGAACCCCCTTCCCCTCCATCACCGGTTTGGAGGCGAGCGGTCCGATATTGCCGAGACCAAGAACGGCAGTTCCATTTGTGATCACGCCGACGAGATTTCCGCGAATCGTGTACTCAGCTGCGGTGGCCGGATTGGCGACAATTTCGTTACACGCAGCAGCCACCCCTGGCGAGTACGCGAGAGACAAGTCGCGCTGATTGGCTAGGTTCTTGGTTGGCGTTACGCTAATTTTTCCGGGTGTCGGCCAACGGTGGTATTCCAGGGCCATTTTGTCCAGCTCGTCCGCCATTTCCGGGCCCTTTTTTTCAACCAACCTGCCACCCTCTAATTGGGCAGCTTAGGGAGCGACCCTAGCTCAGAGACATTGCCGCGTCCAAGAAACACCAAAGCCCGCCGAGGTCCTCGGCGGGCTTTGAATAGTGGTGCGGTCGAGAAGACTCGAACTTCCACGGGATTAACTCCCACAGCGACCTCAACGCTGCGCGTCTACCAATTCCGCCACGACCGCTTAGTGGCAGCCGAATAGCAAATCTGGTTCGCACCTTCAAGCGCTGCCGACCAAGGCTCCTCGTTTTTCCGAGGGTTTGTCCGGTTAAAGAATTTCATTGATACCGACGGTGTCGGTAATTGTAATCGCGATGTGATCATCGACGATCATCACCTCGCCACGGGCAATCACCCGATCATTGGCCAGGATGAGCGCAGGGTCGTTGACGGTTGTATCCAGCTCAATCACTGCGCCGCGGCCCATCTTGAGAAGCTGGTTTATGGGCATTTTAGAGCGGCCGAGAACGACCGATAGTTCAACACTGACATTATTTACGGCGTGCGCCATATTTTACCCCGGCCAGAGGCCTGTTTCCTAATGGACTGATAGATAGATGCTATTCCTGAACGAATGGTTAAGGAAGGGGCGTGATAGAGTCCGCCACAATGGACGATGTCGAATGGAAAATTAGCAGCTCTCCGGTAAATTACCCTGACGCCGTGGCTGCCATGGAAGAAAGGGTCGCCCGCATTCGGGACGGCGCAGCCTCCGATCTCGTCTGGCTCCTTGAGCACCCACCACTCTATACCGCCGGGACCAGCGCCCAGGCAGACGACTTGCTGACGGCCGACCGATTTCCCGTTTTCGCCACCGGCCGCGGTGGGCAATACACCTATCACGGACCCGGCCAGCGCATTGCCTACGTCATGTTGAACCTGAAACAGCGAGAGCACGACGTGCGATGCTTCGTCCGGAATCTTGAAGAATGGTTGATCCTGGTGCTCGCCGGATTTGGCGTGGAGGGAAAACGTGTTGCGGGGCGCGTTGGGGTTTGGGTCGATCACGGACAGGGGCGGGGTCTTGCAAAAATTGCCGCAGCTGGGGTTCGCATCCGCCACTGGGTGACGTTTCACGGTGTCTCGCTCAACGTTCAACCTGACCTTGGGCACTATGACGGCATCGTACCGTGTGGGATCGACAATGCCGCCGTGACCTCCCTCCTGGATCTTGGTATCACGCCGACGATGGCCGAAGTCGACGCCGCGTTGAAATATTGTTTCCGTCAGGTCTTTCTGGAAACCGGCCCGCGCGAGCCAGCGACCATTTTCGAACGATTCGCAGCCCCTGAGTCCTGAGCCAGCCCCGTTAACTTGTCGGGCGTTGGGTAAATCCGCCGGCAAGGTCTTCATCGCTCGCCAGCGCCTTTTCGGCGACCACCTCGGTGACGCGCGCGGCAGGCGGTCCCTGCCGGCTAGCGACAACCATCGCCTCTACTGCAAGGTGCGGACCGTGAATGAGGGCTTCAACGGCGCCGTCACGCCGGTTCCGGACCCAACCTATTAACCCTAGGCCTCGCGCTGTCTTCACCGTCCAACCGCGAAACCACACGCCCTGAACCTTGCCGGTGATGCGAAGCCGCAAGGTCGCATCGTCAACGGCCTCGTTCATTCAAACTCAAGAATAATCTGGTCCACCGCCAAGCTATCGCCCGGCCCAGCATGAAGTTCCTTGATAGTCCCGTCGCGCTCCGCGGTGAGGACATTTTCCATCTTCATCGCGTCGACAACAGCGAGGGCAGTACCAGTTTTCACGACCTGCCCCACAGTGACATTGATTGACACCACCATGCCTGGCATCGGTGAGAGCAGAAATTTGCTCATGTCCGGCGGCACCTTGACCAGCATCAGCCCCATCAGCCCCACAACTTTTTCAGTGCGCAGGGCAACCGGAATCACCGTGGGGCCCAGCGTGACCACGACACCCTCGGCCTGTGAATCAATCTGCGCCGTGACGTCGCGCCCCGCGATGGAACCACGAAAGATCGCGTCGCCCGGGTTCCAATCGGTGGCGACGTCGACGGACGCACCAGCGACATCTAGAGAGCAACCGAACTCGGTCGCGGAGACCGTCATCGGCACTTGAATGGACCCCGCGACCGCAACCCAATTCCCGACTGGCCCGTCGGGTCGACGGATTGTCCGCCGGAGGTGGGCCAGCGCGCCAATCGCCGCGGCTATCCCTATTTGATCGTCAGTCGGTTCCGGCGCGACATAGCCATCCGGCCAAGTTTGATCAATAAAGCCCGTCGAGAGCGCACCCTCTTTGAACACTGGGCGATCTACGACGTCACGCAAAAACCGGACGTTGTGAGCAATCCCACGCACATAGAACTGATCCAAAGCAGTCCCCATCCGTGCCGTCGCCTCGGCTCGGTCAGCACCAGAGGTGATCAATTTGGCAATCATCGGGTCGTAGAACCGAGAAATATCGCTCCCCTCTTCCACACCCGTATCAACGCGGACACCGTTCTCATCGGTCGGCACGCTGTAACCCGTTAGCCGTCCGATCGACGGAAGAAACCCCCGCTCCGGGTCCTCCGCGTAGATGCGCGATTCCATCGCCCACCCATTGAGCTGAACATCGTCCTGAGCAAACTGGAGCTTCTCACCTGCGGCAATCAGGATCATTTGCTCGACAAGGTCGAGACCTGTCACGCATTCGGTTACCGGGTGCTCGACTTGCAGCCGGGTATTCATCTCAAGAAAAAAGAAATTGCGTGCGGGATCGACGATGAACTCGACGGTCCCTGCGGAAACGTACCCAACCGATTTGGAAAGCGCGACCGCCTGCTCGCCCATCGCGCGTCTAGTCGAGTCGTCGAGAAATGGGCTTGGCGCCTCTTCGATCACTTTTTGATGACGACGCTGGATCGAACATTCCCGCTCACCAAGGTAGAGTACAGTACCGTGCGTATCCGCCAGCACTTGGATCTCAATGTGACGCGGCGTTTCGACGTACCGCTCGATAAACACGCGGTCATCGCCGAACGACGACTTTGCTTCGCTGACGGCACGCTCGAACCCTTCGAGAACGGAATCATCGTCGCGCGCAATTCGCATTCCCTTTCCGCCACCACCGGCGGATGCCTTGATCATGACTGGGTAGCCGACGTCGCGCGCTATCTTTACAGCTGAATCCGCGTCGGGCACTTCTCCAAGATAGCCTGGCACCGTTGACACACCGGCGCGGTCGGCGAGTTTCTTGGACTCGATCTTGTCTCCCATTGCAGCGATCGCATCGGCCTTCGGTCCGATAAACGTGATGCCGGCCTTACCGAGTGCTCTCACAAACGCTGCGTTTTCCGACAAGAAACCATACCCGGGATGGACTGCATCGGCGCCACTCTCTTTGATCGCAGCAAGAATGGCGTCCACCACTAGGTAGCTTTCAGCGGCCGGTGCGGGTCCTATCCGGATTGCTTCGTCGGCCATCAACGTGTGCGGCGCGCCTGCGTCCGCATCAGAATATACGGCGACGGTGGCAATCCCCATACGTCGTGCAGTCCGGATGACCCGGCACGCAATCTCACCCCGGTTGGCGACAAGTAACTTCTTCAGCATAAAAAACCGTTTCTTTTCATGGCATTATGACGGGTCGGCCGACGCGTGACTTCCGCAACGCTGACGCGGCAAATCCTCCGAAATCATTTTAAAACCGGCGGCTGGGTAATAGGACAGGGCCTCGGGCGCCGCCACGAAGATGAGCGTGATGTCATCTTGCTCGCTCACGACCTCATGAGTGAGGCGAAGGATCATAATGGGATGTTGTCGTGTTTCTTCCACGGATTCTCGAGTTTCTTGGTCCGCAACATCTCAAGCCCACGCGCGATTCGAAGACGCGTGTTGTGCGGCATGATCACGTCGTCGAGAAATCCACGGTGCGAGGCAATGAACGGGTTCGCGAACTGGGTACGGTATTCCTCGGTGAGTTCGTCAACTCTTTTGGCGTCGCCCGCTTCGTCGCGAAAAATAATTTCGACGGCACCCTTTGCCCCCATGACCGCGATCTCTGCCGTCGGCCATGCATAGTTCATATCCCCGCGAAGATGCTTGGACGCCATGACGTCGTACGCGCCGCCATAAGCCTTCCGCGTGATACACGTGACCTTCGGTACGGTTGCCTCCCCGTAGGCGAACAGCAACTTGGCGCCATGCTTGATGATCCCGCCGTACTCCTGATCGGTACCCGGTAGGAAGCCTGGTACATCGACAAAGGTCACAATCGGGATATTGAAACAATCGCAGAATCGTACGAACCGCGCTCCTTTGCGCGACGAATTGATATCGAGGCAGCCCGCCAGCACCATTGGCTGATTCGCGACAACTCCGACGGTCTGCCCCCCAATGCGGCCGAAACCAACAACGATATTGCGTGCAAAATCGGGCTGTATCTCGAAGAAGTCCCCTTCGTCGACAACCTTCTGGACTAGTTCCTTGATGTCATAGGGCTTCGAGGGATCCGCCGGGACCAACGAGTCAAGAGACATTTCGATACGGTCTACGGGATCGTCGGTTGCCCGGATGGGTGCAGCCTCACGGTTTGACAGAGGCAAGAAGTCATACATCCGCCTCGTCTGAATCAACGCTTCGATGTCGTTTTCTAACGCGAGATCGGCGACAGACGACTTAGTCGTATGGGTGATAGCACCGCCGAGTTGTTCCTGGGTGACCACTTCGTGCGTTACGGTCTTCACAACGTCAGGCCCAGTCACGAACATGTAAGAAGTGTCTTTGACCATGAAAATAAAGTCGGTCATAGCGGGTGCGTAAACAGCGCCACCGGCACATGGTCCCATGATCACCGATATCTGAGGAACAACACCCGAGGCCAAAATGGTCTTTTGAAATACGTCGGCATAGCCGCCCAGGGAGGCCACGCCCTCTTGAATGCGTGCGCCACCAGAATCGTTCAGCCCAATGACGGGGACCCCGACCTTCATCGCTTGGTCCATGATCTTGCAGATCTTCTCGGCGTGGGTTTCGGAGAGCGACCCACCGAAAACCGTAAAGTCCTGACTAAAAACGAAAACAAGGCGGCCGTTGATTTTGCCATATCCGGTAACGACGCCGTCGCCTGGAACCTTCTGGTCGGCCATTCCAAACTCGGTTTCCCGGTGCTCGACGAACATATCGAACTCTTCAAACGAACCCTCATCGAGTAGGACGTCAAGGCGTTCTCGAGCGGTTAGTTTGCCCTTCGCGTGTTGGGCCTTGATCCGACGGTTACCGCCGCCGAGTCGGGCTGCCTCCCGCTTCGCTTCGAGTTGTCGGATGATGTCGTGCATGAAGACCCCAAGAACCTAAGAATGCCCGGCATCATAACCGCCTGCGGCAGCTCCGGCACCACGTAAGGGCTATCAATCTACCGTTTTGACACGAGCAAGATCCAGGAATCGCGCCGCGGCGTCGAGATCGGATCGGGTGACAATAGAATCAGCAGCGGCTTCGGGATCGACGCCCCACTGCGCGGCCTGAAAGTCGTAGTCGATCCTGCTCGCTACCCAAGCGGCGGTCGAATCTAGACGCCCGGCGCTCACCGCCAGGCCGATAACCAGTGAACCACTAATACTAACAAGCGTGTATAACGCGGTTAGCGCATACACGTCATGCGCGGCGACCAACTTTTCCAGCGCCGCGATCTGCTCTGGGCTTTGCTGGACCGGAATCACGCCGTTGGTAACCACGAGAGTCGTGCCGTGCTCCTCATGAAGCCAGTCGAGCAATGGCTGCCACGCTTGCGCCTGTTTGTCCGCCAGCGTTTTGGGCATATCCGCCCGATAGCAGAGAAGGTCAGTCTCAGCGAAACAAGTGATTTCTGCCACCACCCGGTCAACGGTTTGACGCACCCCGTCGACGGCCGTGTAGGCGTGTCTGGTAAGCGGCATCGTCGCTGCCTCGATCTCTTCCAATTGGGCTGCCCACTCAGCGGCGATTGCCTTTGCCAGCGCCGCTGACGGCAACTCCAGGACGTTTCTCGCCGGAGTGAGCATCGCACGACCGTCTAGAAGGACAGCAAAACCACCTTGCCGACGATCAGTGGTCACCGACTCAAAAAAACGTTTCACTCGCGGTCCTTGCCCAAGATGCGACCAATACCGCGACCGACGCCACGGATAGCACCAGTTGGTTTTGTTTCACCTAGCTCGGCTTGCTCGAGGGCAGTGAGACAAGTGTTTTTTCCGGCGGTGACCCCCTCGATGACGGGCACCAACAGCAACAGCGGGTTTACGAAGGAGCCGTTTTCTATGTCCGCTACCAACGTCTCGATTGTCGAGAGCCCATCCTGACTTTTGATGGCCAAGGCAATATTGCGAAGCGATAACCCAAGGAACTCCGCGGCCTCAACATCAACGGTTAGGTAGGCATCGAAACACCGCCTGAACCAGAATGGCAAAGGCGCACCGGTAAGGCCTGGCCCACCGGATTCCGCCCGATCACCCCTGGCCGATGACGGCCCTTTTGAAACCTGGCTAAGGTCAAAATTCAAAGGTCGAAGGTGCGCAGTAAGCCGCGGGCGTGCACTGGACAAATCCAATGTCGCAGCACCTGTCACTTGCGCCAAACCGACAGACAGAACCACCTCGCGCACCAAAAGCATCTTAACGGAACCTTGGAGACGGGCCGAAAGGTCAAACTCCTTGTCGAGCGGAACCCGAGCGCCAACGATTGGCGACAATGCCATGAGGGAAGTGCCCTTCGCTGACAACGAAAAATCCATCGTGAGATTACCGTCAACGTCGGAAAGTGTTCCGTCGATGCGAAGGGTGCTGCCAGCGGCTTCGATCGCCAGCGCAACAGGAAACGGATCCGGGCCGGCAATTGAACCGAGGTCGCCGACCGTGCCCCTCGCGACCACACCCGTACCGTTGCGGTCCAGCGCTACAACGACATCTGTTTGACCGCCGTTGCCGCGGGGCCGCAGCACAAATTGGGAAACGTGAACTTCATGGTCAGTAGCTCCATCTCGCAGAACCACCGACAGATCAGTGAAGCTGATAAGATTTGGTAGTGGCCCATCATCTTCTTCAGAGGGGCCTTTCGGCGGCGTGAACGCCAACGACCCTTTTTTGTCCGCGCCCTCCTCAACCAAAACACGGACGCCGCTGACCTGGATTTGACGCACGTCGACGGTGCCCGTCAGGAGAGGCAGCCACGCAACCTGAGCTGACGCAATTTCGATGGTGATAGCGTCTGGTTCCGATCCACCTCCGGTATTCGAAAGACGGATTCTCGACGCGGTCGCCCTCGGCCGTGGAAACAGCGAAAATTCAATATTGCCGTCGATGGCTAGCTCACGGCCAGTTGCCTCGAACGCGGCCTCGACCAACGTGGGCTTCAGGCTATTCAAGTCGAAAAATAGCGAAACCAGACCAGCCACGATCACACCCAGCACGAAGAGCGTAATGGTGCCGTACAGGTACAACCGGAAACGCCTCATGCCAGAGAAAACCTCTCGCCGATCATTTTGGTCAGGGTCGCAAAATCAGGTGCGATCGCGTGGGCACCTGCAGCGGTTAGATCCTGGGTATTGTGAGATCCCCATGCGACGCCAAATGACGCCACTCCAGCGTTGACCGCCATCTGGATATCAAAGCGTGTATCGCCAACAACCAACGCGTTCTCAAGGTCGACACCCGCCTCAGAAAAGCTCGCGAGAACCATCGCCAGGTGTGGCTTACCCGGATGATGGTCGCCGATTTGCAGGTTCCCGGGATGGCGATGCTGTCCGTGGCGATCAAGGATCGCGCGAGGGCCTTTGGCACTTTTTGCCGTCGCAACGGCCATTAGAATATCGTCCCTATCAAGAGCCTCAAGGCATGCACGAGCCCCAGGGAACATGGGCTCAGGTGGGTCGGCGAGCCCTAAGCGATGCTGCCGGCAGCTGTTCTCGAGGGCAAGGCATTCATCTGGCGGCGCCTGGGGCGCCAGCACAACCACTTGCTCAGCAACAGACAGACCGAACATCTCGCGCAAACCAGCTTCAGGTGGCGGCGGGCGGTCAAAATCCTGGAAGGCAAGGACTATAGATTCATGATTCGCGACAAAGCTGTCGACTAACGTTCCATCACAATCGAAAATGACCAGGTGAAGGCACTGGGCCACTAAACCTTCCTCTGCGGCGGCGGCGGCGAGGGCTCGTCCCAACCGATGGCGCGCCAACTTTGAACCATATGCGCCGGTAGTTGGGCGGCGACGCGCAACGTTCCCCCTTCAGGGTGAGGGATCGTCAGTTCACGCGCGTGTAAGTGCAATCCGCGGCCCAACGTTGGGTTCGGCGAACTGGTTTCACGCCGACCGTATCGCGGATCGCCCACGATCGGAAAATCTGCCTCGGCAGTCTGGACCCGAATCTGATGGGTTCGACCCGTCAGCGGGGTCAGTTCTAACCAAGTAAATGGCGCCCGAGATCGTGCCATGACCTGATATAGAGTTGTCGCCGGCTTGCCCCCTGGAACAGATGCCATTTGTTCCCTCCCACCCCCAGAAGAGACTTTACTAAGACTCGAGTCCAAACGCCCTTCGTCCAATTCTGGCGAACCATGGACCAAAGCCCAATAATTTTTTTGGGCGTCTCGATCTGCGAAAGCCACTGTCAGGACCGTTGCCGCCGCCCGCGTCCGCGCAAGTATGAGAACGCCGCTCGTATCGCGATCTAACCGATGCACGAGCCGAGGACGGTCTGGCGCATCGAATTGCAGAGTGTCGAGCATCCCATCAAGATGTCGTGGTGTGCCACTTCCACCCTGCACGGCCAAGCCCGCAGGCTTGTCGATCGCAATGAGGACATCATCGCGATAAAGAATGCGGCCCCGCAATGCCATCACGTCAGATCGCGCAACCGGACCCGGTCTTGTTGCAGATTCGGGCGCGGGTAACGGCGGAATACGGACCAGCATGCCCGCCTCCAGACGCAGACTCGCCCGAACGCGCCCGCCGTTTACGCGAACTTCGCCCTTGCGTAGGAGTTTTTCCAGCCGACCGTGGGTCACTTCGGGAAACTTGGCGCGGAACCAACGGTCAAGCCGCAGTCCTTCCTCGTCGGCCGTAACGCTGATCTTCTGAACACTCACGTGAGGAGTTGGCGGAACAGCCACAATCCGAAAAACAATGCCGAAATCGACAAACCTACCGACAACAAGACGTAAAGCGCGGCGGGGAACACGGCACCTCGCCCGCCCAGCACGGCGACATCTAGAGAGAAAGTGCTGAAGGTTGTGAACGCACCCAAGACGCCAACGGTCATAAAGGCGCGGAGCTCCGGTCCAACGTTCCACCGAACGGCCATCAACTCCACCAAGGCGCCCATTGCGAACGAGCCAACCACGTTGACGGAGATGGTCCCCCACGGAAACCCGCTTCCGAAGAGTCGGAGCATTTGGGCGCCCACGAGGTGCCGGGCCACGGCGCCAACGGCGCCACCAATAGCGATCGCTGCAATGATTTTCACGGTTCTACCGTACGCCGAATATCCAACCCTCGGTGCGTCGCACCCTAGCGTCCATAGCGGTTGGCCGCCAGAGCCCGGGATCATTCGACCAGGCGCGCAGCGCCGCCGCGGTCACGGCAGCATCAGCAATATTGTCGTCCACTGCGCCACGAATGTTCATTGGCCTGGATCCATAGGCACGAAGGACCGCGTTAAGGACTTCACCCGATCGCACCTTGGCTTGGGCCTGGCCGGCGGCAGCAAGGAAGGCCCTCGGAAACACTTCGACGACCGTGGAAGCGCCAGACCGAGCGCTATCAAATGGCCAGATCCGCACCTTCGACGCATCACTCTTTAGCGCCAACAGGAAGCGCATCCCGGCCAGCGACCCGAGCCCCACTTGTTTTGGTCCAATGAGATGGAACACAGACTCAGGTGCGCCCAGGCCCTGCACAACACATGCTCGCTCGACGACTTTGTGGCGGCGCGAGAACCGCGCGCCAATCCAGCGCGGCGACCGGAAATGGGCCGCGAAAGGCATCGCTTCAACAAACCCGCCTGCATAAAAATCGGGCGCACCTGCGGCGCCCCGGTTAACCAGCTGCCAAAGATCCTGCGCCCTACCCGGTACATCGCGGTCTCCTGGAAAATAGGCACCACGGTCGACGAAAGGCAGCGTGAAAGAAAAGTCAAAACCGATAAGAACGCGTCCTCCGCCTAGAGTTTCAAGCGACCAATCAAGCAATCTGCGTCTGGCCCAAGCGCCGCCCGGCGGAGTTACAACGCGTGGCGCGCCTCGACCGGATGTGCAGACGGCGACCTGGATGCCGCGATGGCGCGACCCTTTCGCGCCGGACCAATCGACGCCAACAAACGCGTCAAAAATCATTCGGTTCGGCCGCGCCCGCTGTCTCGAAGTTTGCGCCAGTATGCGAGGCGTTTGCCCACCTCACGTTCGAATCCGCGCTCTGATGGTAT
>Ga0209403_10004462_pt1 | contig 15248 bp, 14 predicted proteins | sample ArcticOcean_MG_C_8_FD_187440 | JGI IMG/M metagenome (GOLD analysis project Ga0209403, IMG submission 187440) | Marine microbial communities from western Arctic Ocean - ArcticOcean_MG_CB11_86 (SPAdes) (version 2) | ecosystem: Environmental > Aquatic > Marine > Oceanic | place: Arctic Ocean... | reverse complement strand
TGTACAGCGCCAGATTCATGACAATTTCAAAGATCTGGTGCGCACACGGCGTGGTCAGCGCCTCAATCTCGACGAAGAGGAGCTGTTCAGCGGTGATTTCTGGCTCGGCAAGCGCGCCGTGGAGATTGGCCTGGCCGACGGCATCGGCGATCTGCGCGCTGTGCTGCGTGAACGCTATGGCAAGAATGTGCGCATGCGCACCGTCGGCCGCCGCCCGGGATGGCTGCGTCGACGCTTTGGATTTGCCGGCAGCGCCGAGAATAGCGCGCCAATTCTACCGTTCGAAGGCGGCGGCCTGATCGACGGCGTGCTCTCTGCGGTCGAAGCACGCGCCTGGTGGAGCCGATTCGGGCTCTAAATCCGATCAACAAGGCTTGACCCGGGGGCTGGTAAGCATCAAATTGCTATTTGAACTCGGCGGAAGAAGAATCGAATTTGGCGTTAACCATCAATTGGTTGTGCCAGTGAGCGCATTTTTCGGCAATTCGTCGATATAGGAGGAAGAACATGTTTAGCCCAATGAAGCTCATAATCCTGATCGCCGTGATTGCCGTTGTTTGGTACGGCTTTAAGGCGATGGGCCGGATGAAAGCCAAAGCTGCGGCGAAGCTTGACGAGAACAATGATCAGGACAATATCGAGGATCGTAACTAGCCGGTAATGCTCGGTTTTAGCCTTCCCAAACTCCTTATTCTGATCGCAGTTATCGCGATCGTCTGGTACGGCTTCAAAGCCGCCGGACGTATCAATCGAAATCGTCAAAGCGGACCAAAACGGTCGGCGAAGAACGAGGCTTCCGATATCGCCATCGAAAATATGGAACCATGCCCTAAATGCGGGGCCTATAGCGCTTCGCTCGATACCCATATTTGTGAAACCTAGCGTGATGTTTGGCCCGCGCGGCACTTGAGCTGTGCGGCGCAATATTGTTTGACCGTTGACCGCCGCCCACGGGGTGACTAATGGTTGGAATCTAATGGACGCAGAGCAGAAATCCCGTACGTCTTTCCAATCCCTGATCCTCGAGCTTCAGCGCTTCTGGGCCGAGCAGGGTTGTGTCGTTTTGCAGCCCTATGATTTAGAAGTCGGCGCCGGCACCTTTCATCCGGCAACGACCTTGCGCAGCCTCGGGCCAAAGCCCTGGCGCGCGGCCTATGTTCAGCCGTCACGCCGGCCAACGGATGGGCGCTACGGCGAAAACCCCAATCGACTACAGCATTACTACCAGTTCCAGGTGATCTTGAAGCCCTCACCGCTGAATGTGCAGGAGCTCTATCTCGATTCGCTGGCGCGCCTCGGCATCGATGCGCGCGCCCATGATATTCGCTTTGTTGAAGATGATTGGGAAAGCCCAACGCTCGGCGCCTGGGGATTGGGTTGGGAAGTTTGGTGCGACGGCATGGAAGTCACGCAATTTACCTATTTCCAGCAGGTTGGCGGCTTCGATTGCGACCCGGTCTCCGCCGAGATCACCTATGGGCTCGAGCGCCTCGCCATGTATGTGCAGGGCGTCGATAATGTTTACGATTTGGATTGGAACGGCGCCGAGGGGGACGCCAAGGTCACCTACGGCGATATCTTCAAACAGACCGAACGTGAATTCTCCGCCTATAATTTTGAGCACGCCGATACGGACCGCCTGCTGCGTCATTTTGATGACGTGGAGAAGGCCTGCCAGGAGCTGCTTGCGATCTCTCCCGCTCTGCCGCTACCGGCTTATGATCAATGCATGAAATCGAGCCATTTATTTAATCTCCTCGATGCGCGCGGCGTTATCAGCGTGACCGAGCGCGCCGCCTATATCGGCCGGGTGCGGGCGCTTTCCAAAGCCTGCTGCGAAGCCTGGCTGGCGGCTGAGAGCGCGCAAGAGAGCGGAGCTTAAGCATCATGGCCGAGCTTCTCTTTGAGCTATTGTCCGAAGAAATTCCGGCCCGCATGCAGGCCAAGGCGGCAGCCGACCTTAAGCGCCTGGTGGCGGAGCGCCTGAAAGACGCGCGCCTCAGCTATGACGATGCGCAAAGTTTCGTCACGCCGCGCCGCCTCACCCTGGTGGTCGATGGCCTGCCCGATACCCAGCCCGATATCTCGGTTGAGCGCAAAGGCCCCAAGGTCGACGCGCCGGAAAAAGCGATTGCCGGCTTTCTCAAATCCGCCGGCCTGACGCTCGATCAGTGCGAGCAACGCGATACGCCAAAGGGCAAAGTATGGTTCGCCGTCAGCGAGGAAAAAGGCCGAGCGACCACGCAAGTGCTGGCCGATATCATCCCCGACGCGCTGGAAAAACTGCCTTGGGCCAAATCCATGCGCTGGGGCTCCGGTCGCGCGCGCTGGGTGCGGCCGATCCATTCGCTGCTTTGCCTGCTCGGCGGCGAGATCGTCCCCCTCGCCTTCCACAACACCAAGGCCGACAATGCCACGCGCGGCCACCGTATGTTGGCCGGCGATGAATTCACAGTCACGAATTTTGCCGATTACCGCGACAAACTGCGCGCCGCCTTCGTCATGCTCGATTCCGCCGAGCGCCAACAGATCATCCGCGACGGCGCCGAACGTCTAGCTGCGGCAAAAGGACTTACCGTCATGCCGGACGACGCCCTGATGGCGGAAAATGCCGGGCTGGTGGAATGGCCGCTGCCGCTGCTCGGCAGCATCGATCAGGAATTCATGGAAGTGCCCAGCGAGGTCTTGAGCTCGGCCATGCGCAAACATCAGAAATATTTCAGCTTGGCAGATAAGGCCCGCAAGCTGGCGCCACATTTCGTCATGGTGGCGAATGTCGAGACCGAGGATGAAGGCGGTGCGATTATCGACGGCAATGAGCGCGTGCTGCGCGCCCGTCTGTCGGACGCCAAATTCTTCTGGGATCAGGACCGCAAAAACACCCTCTCAAGCCGTGCCCCGGCGCTGAAACATATCGTCTTCCACGCCAAGCTCGGCACGCTTGATGAAAAGGTCGACCGCATCCAGGCACTGGCGATCGAACTCTGCCAATATATTCCGGGCGCCGAACGTGATCGTGTGCGCTCGGCGGCACGCCTCTGTAAAGCTGATCTCAGCACCGCAATGGTCGGCGAATTCCCGGATTTGCAAGGCCTGATGGGGCGTTACTATGCCCTCGCCGACGGCGAAGCGCCCGAGGTGGCCGAGGCCATAGCCGAGCATTATTCACCGCTCGGCCCCAACGACAAATGCCCGAGCCTGGCCGAAAGCGTCGCCGTAGCACTCGCCGATAAGATCGTGACGCTGATCGGCTTTTGGGCCATCGATGAAAAACCGACCGGCTCGAAAGATCCTTATGCGCTGCGCCGCGCGGCGCTCGGTGTGATCCGGCTGGTGCTTGAAAATAACCTCCGCCTGCCCCTGCTGAACATTTTTCAGACAGCTGCCAGAGAAGCCGACGAAGACCGCTCCCAGGAATTGCTCGATTTCTTCGCCGACCGCCTGAAGGTGCATTTAAAAGAGAAGGGTGTGCGCCATGATTTGGTGAGCGCCGTATTTGCACTGGGCGGCGAGGATGATCTGGTGCGCCTGATGGCCCGGGTTGATGCGCTGGCCGGATTTCTCGCCACTGAAGACGGCGAGCATCTGCTGATTGCCTATAAGCGCGCAGCCAATATTCTTCGCATCGAAGAGAAAAAGGACGGCACCTCTTATGCCACCAAACCGGACGCAGCCCTGTTCGCCGAAGGTCAGGAACGCGCACTCTATGGCGCTGTCCAGGACGTTAATGACCGTACCGCCGGAGCAATTGCGCAGGAAAAATATGAGGACGCCATGGCGACCATGTCGGGCTTGCGCCAGGTGATGGACGCCTTCTTTGACCAGGTGACGGTCAATGCCGAGGATGCGGCGCTCCGGCGCAACCGGCTTAATCTACTCTCTGAAATCCGCGATTCTCTCGACCGCATTGCCGACTTCTCGAAAATCGAGGACTGACCCCATCATGACGGAATTATTGAGATGACGCAGTGGCTCTATAATTTTGGTGGCGGCAAGGCCGAGGGTTCGGCGGAGATGCGTGATCTGTTGGGTGGCAAGGGCGCCAATTTGGCCGAGATGGCCAATCTCGGACTGCCGGTACCGCCCGGCTTCACCGTCTCAACGGAACTCTGCGCCGCCTATTACCAAGACAGCAAAAAATTCCCCGGCTCGCTCAGCGCCCAGGTAAATGCCGGCATCAAACAGATTGAGGCGGTCGCCGGCAGGCGCTTCGGCGATCCTGAAAATGCTCTGCTGGTGTCGGTGCGCTCAGGCAGTCGCGCCTCTATGCCAGGCATGATGGATACGGTGCTTAATCTCGGCCTTAATGACAAGACGGCGGCCGGCCTGGCGGCCGGCACGGGTGATGCGCGCTTCGCCTATGACAGTTATCGCCGCTTCATTCAGATGTACGGCGATGTAGTGCTGGGTGTCGGCCATCATGAATTCGAGGATCTACTCGAGCGCGCCAAGCAGGCGCTCGGCATTCAGCTCGATACCGAGATGGCCGCCAATGATTGGCAGGAGCTGATCGAGCAATACAAAAAATTGGTGCAATCGCGCCTCGATGCGCCGTTCCCGCAGGATGTTCACGAACAGCTCTGGGGCGCCATGCGCGCGGTGTTTGATTCATGGATGAATGACCGCGCTGTGACCTATCGGAGACTTTACGATATCCCGGAAAGCTGGGGCACGGCAGTCAATATTCAAGCCATGGTGTTCGGCAACATGGGCGATGATTGTGCAACGGGTGTGGCATTCACGCGCAACCCGTCGAGCGGCGAAAATCTGATCTACGGCGAATATTTGATCAATGCTCAGGGCGAGGATGTGGTCGCCGGTATTCGCACACCGCAAACCCTGGTGGCGAGCCCCGAAGACAGTACAGGAAATCAAAGTGGCGCGCCAGCGCTGGAAACGGCAATGCCGGAGATGTTCGCCCAGCTCGGCGAAATTTCCAACCGCCTGGAAGCCCATTACCGCGACATGCAGGATATTGAATTCACCATCCAGAAGGGTAAATTGTGGGTGCTGCAAACCCGCGCCGGCAAACGCACGGCGGCGGCAGCGCTGAAGATCGCAACCGACATGGTGGCCGAGGGCGTGCTCGATGAAGCCACTGCCGTGAGCCGTATTGAGCCCGAAGCGCTTGAGCAAATGCTGCATCCCCGGCTTGACCCGGATGCGCCGCGCCAACTGCTCGCCCATGGCCTGCCGGCCTCGCCCGGTGCGGCGGCGGGAAAGATTGTGTTTTCCTCCGAACAGGCCGAGGATTTAGCCGCCAAGGGCGAGGACGTGATCCTGGTGCGGCCCGAAACCAGCCCGGAAGATATCCACGGCATGCATGCGGCGCGCGCCATTCTCACCAGCCGCGGCGGCATGACCAGCCACGCCGCCGTTGTGGCGCGCGGCATGGGCCGGCCCTGCATTACCGGCGCACTTGATGTGCGGATTAATTTGGCAGCGAAAAATTTCATCGTCGGCGGACACACCCTGGAGGAAGGCGACATCATCACCGTGGACGGCACGCGCGGCGAAGTACTGGCCGGCAGGGTCCCCACCATCGAGCCCGAAATGACCGGCGCCTTCTCCACCTTGATGGGCTGGGCCGACAAGATCCGCGCCCTTAAGGTGCGGGCCAATGCCGAAACCCCGACCGATGCGGCGACGGCGCGGAAATTCGGCGCCGAGGGCATCGGCCTTTGCCGCACCGAACATATGTTCTTCGAACCGGAGCGCATCGTCGCCATGCGCGAGATGATCCTCGCCGATGATAAATCCGGACGACGCTCGGCGCTGGCCAAGCTGCTACCCATGCAGCGCCAGGATTTCGTCGAACTGTTTCAGATCATGGTCGGGCTACCGGTGACGATCCGTCTGCTCGACCCGCCCCTGCATGAATTCCTACCGCACGGCGAAGCGGAGATTCGCGATGTTGCGGCGGCGGCGGGGGTCAAATACGAGGATGTCAGCAGCCGTGTCGCCCTGTTGCGCGAAAACAATCCCATGCTCGGCCACCGCGGCTGCCGGCTCGGCATCTCGCACCCTGAGATCTATGAAATGCAGGCGCGCGCCATTTTTGAGGCCGCCATGGAAGTGCAAAAGACGGACGGCGGTGAGGCGGTCATCCTCGAAATTATGATTCCCCTGGTGATGGGCGGCAAAGAGTTGCGCATCTTGAAGGATTTGATCGATTCCGTAGCGGCGGAGATCGCCACAGAGTATGGCGCGGCACCGGAATATTTAGTCGGCACCATGATTGAATTGCCGCGCGCCGCCCTTCGCGCCGGTGATATCGCCAAAACCGCCGCGTTCTGCAGCTTCGGCACCAATGACCTCACTCAGACGGCGCTCGGCATCAGCCGCGACGATGCTGCGAGCTTCATGGACAGTTATGTGCGCCACGGCATGTTTGCCCAGGACCCATTCACCAGCCTCGATCAGGAAGGTGTCGGCGAATTGATCGAAACCGCCTGCAAACGGGGCCGCGAATCGCGCCCTGGCATTAAACTCGGTATTTGCGGCGAACATGGCGGCGACCCGGCTTCCATTCACTTTTTCCAAAAATGTGGCCTGGATTATGTGTCCTGCTCGCCCTACCGCGTGCCGATTGCCCGTCTCGCAGCGGCACAAGCCAAATTAAAGCAGGAATAGTGGGATATTTTCGGCTGCGACACGGGGATATGCGCGGGTGCGACTTGTTGTTTTGCGCGGGTGCGACAATGCGCCAGGATGATTTTCCCGTGATGTTGCGATAAATCATACCCACAAGTTTCGTTTGGGTTTACAGACTCTTAATAAAGTATGTTTAAAGTCCCTGGCGTTTGGGCAATACTAGGACAGGCGTTCAGTGCCTTGTGGGTGGAAGATCAGCCAATGAATCACGAGCATATTGATTACGATGCTTTCTTTGCCGAGAAAATCTCGGAACTGAAGGACGAAGGAAATTATCGCGAGTTCGCCGAACTGGCGCGCCATGCCGGGAACTACCCGCATGCGCGGCGCTATACTGGCAGCGGCGAGGAAATTGGCGATGTTGCCATCTGGTGCAGCAACGATTATCTCGGCATGGGCCAAAACGCCGATGTGCTGAAGGCGATGACCGAGGCGATCAAAGCCTATGGCGCTGGCGCCGGCGGCACGCGCAATATCTCCGGCACCTCCCACCCGGTCGTGACGCTTGAGCGCGAGCTTGCCGATCTGCATGGCAAAGAATCCTCGCTTGTGTTCACCTCCGGCTATATTTCCAACGAAGCGACGCTCAGCACGCTGGCCCAGGTTCTGCCCAATTGCCATGTCTATTCGGATGAGCTCAATCACGCTTCGATGATCCAGGGCATCCGCCACAGCCGAGCCAGCAAGACCATCTTCAAACATAACGATCCGGCCGACCTGGAACGTCTGTTGCGTGACGCCGACCCGTCGGTGCCCAAGCTGGTGGCGTTCGAATCGGTTTATTCCATGGACGGCGATATCGCGCCGATCAAAGAAATTTGCGATGTGGCCGAACTCTACGGCGCCATGACCTATCTCGACGAAGTCCACGCGGTTGGCCTCTATGGCCCGCGCGGTGGCGGCATCGCCGAGCAGGAAGGTTTGATGGATCGCCTGACGGTGATTGAGGGCACGCTTGCCAAAGCATTCGGCATCATGGGCGGCTATATCAGCGGCTCGGCAGCGCTCATCGATGTTGTGCGCAGCTTTGCCCCCGGTTTCATCTTCACCACCGCATTACCGCCGGCCATCGCCGCCGGGGCGCTCGCCAGTGTGCGCCACCTGAAGGCAAGCGGCACCGAGCGTACCCGCCATCAGGACCGCGCAGCACGCTGCAAGACCGAGCTTAGAAAAGCCGGCCTGCCGGTAATGGACAGCGAAAGCCATATCGTCCCCGTATTGGTCGGCGATCCGGTGCGCTGCAAAGAAGCCAGCGATCTGCTGCTTGCCGAATACGGCATCTATATTCAGCCGATCAATTATCCCACCGTGCCGAAAGGCACGGAGCGCCTCCGCATCACGCCGAGCCCGCTGCATGACGATGCCATGATGGATAAGCTGGTCACAGCGCTCGCCGATGTATGGCGCCGCTTGGGGCTCGATTTCATCAGCTAGGGCACTGCCGCTCGACCCTTTAGAAATCACCGATGCAAAAGGCTGATTCCACCCGTTAAGAGTGGGACGCGACCTGCGCCGCTGTTTGTGCTACTTTCGTCGGCACATAACCTCGATTGAAGGGAGCGCGCGATGACGATGGACGCAGCCAGTAATGTCAATCTTGAGCAAATGGACGTCGACGCCACGATCCACGCCGGTACCGCCTAGACCACGATGCATATCGAGGCCAAAGGCGCTCAGATTTGACGCCACTAGATCCGACGTACGCTTTTCATCAAAGGCCGTCTCGGGATGGGCATGAATATCGTGGCGCAAGGCCACCAGATCGTCCCGCATCCCACTGAGGTCCAACAATGCTGACATTTAAGATAACTCAGCTGTTGCGCGCCTTCTTATGGGCGACGCCAATTATATTTTTTCAACCCTGCCCGACCTTGCATCCAACAGCCTATTAAAACTCCTGACGCATTTCGTCGACGCCTTCCGGGTCGGCATGGATCAGCACTTCGGCATTGGGAAACGCGTTCAGAATATCAAGCTCCACCGCGTCGCAAATTTCATGGGCATCGCCCAGGGTGAGACTGCCATGCATCGAGATATGCAATTGAATAAAACTGTTGAGCCCGGCGGCGCGGGTCTTGAGGTCATGACAATCCAAAACGGCAGGATGCTTCAGTGCAATTTCCTTGATCCGCTCACGCTCCTCATCGGGCAGCTCGTGGTCCATCAGATGGTTGATCGATTCCCGCGCGATGCGCCCGGCGCTATAGATAATGAAGCCGGCAATCAATAGGGCAACAATCGGATCGGCCATGCTCCAATCGAGAAACATGACCAACAACAGCGATATGATGACACCGCCATTGACCAGAATATCAGTGGCGTAATGGACCGAATCGGCATGAATGGCTAGGGAATTGGTGCGTCTCGCGACCATTCGCTGATAGGCCACCAAGCCGGTCGTAACGACAATGGAAAACGCCATAACGCCGAGGCCGACGGCGCCCTGCTCTATCGGGCGCGGCTCTATCAGCCGGCCCACTGCCTCAAAAATAAGATAAATGCCCGAGGCGGAGATAAAAACCGCCTGGCCGATGCCGGCCAGAGGCTCGGCTTTGCCATGACCAAATCTATGTTCTGAATCGGCAGGCTGCAGCGCATGGCGCACGGCAAACAGATTGACCAGCGAAGCCAGCGCATCCATCGCCGAATCGGCCAGCGAAGACAACAGGCTGACCGAGCCCGTCATCATCCAAGCACCGAGCTTCAGGGCAATCAGCAACAACGCGACACTGACCGCCGCCATTGTCGCGCGCCGCATCAGGCGCTTGGCTTCCTCGCTCGTCGCCGCGCCCAGCGTCGCATGCCCTGAAAAATGTGAGTGTGAATCTGCCATATGTCGAGTTTAGCCTGATAACGCGGAACGATGATAAATTCCCTGCCTAAGTATCACGACTAGGGATAGAGGCGCTGCTTGGTCCAATCCTCGCCGCTGCGCTCAAACAACAACCTCTCATGCAGGCGCGAGGCGCGGTGCTGCCAGAATTCAATCCGTTCCGGCACCAAGCGAAAGCCCGACCAATGCTCCGGCCGCGGCACCTTACTAACACCGAATTTCAGGGCGAATTTCGCCACCTGACGCTCGAGGGCCAGCATGCCTTTCAGCGGCGCCGATTGGCTTGAAGCCCAGGCGCCGATCTGGCTGTCGCGCGGGCGCGAGGCAAAATAAGCATCCGCCTCGGCGTCCGAGACCAAAGTTACCGGCCCCTCTATCCGCACCTGACGGCCAAGCGGCATCCAATGGAAACACAGAGCCGCGTTGGGATTGGTACTCAGCTGTTGGCCCTTGCGGCTTTCGAGATTGGTGTAGATTACGAAGCCCGCGGCGTCATAGCCCTTGAGCAGCACCATGCGCGCACTTGGCCGCCCCTCGGCATCCGCTGTCGCCAACATCACTGCCGTCGGCTCCTTCAGGCCGCAATCCTCGGCACCCGCATACCACTCGCTGAACAAATCTACCGGGTCTCTATCTTCGGGTATCGCCATACCACGTGCTTTCCGCTTATTTGTTTTATTTCAATTTGTTATGAATACTTACAGTGAATTGCATCGGGCCTTCGTCGGGGCTGACTGTGACCCCGGCCACATAATCTTGCCACAATTTATTGCTATAATAAGAAAGCAGCCCATATTAACTATATGCTACCTTGCTCGCCGTTTGGCCAGGGCGAAAATGATTTATTTGGAGGAGACCTAACCATGCAATTTGTGAGAAATGCGGCCCTCGGCGTAGCGTTGCTCTCCATGGTGGGGCTTGGTGCTTGTCAAAATGCCGGTGACAAAGAAATGCTGGGATCGCTTGGCGGCGCGGCCCTCGGTGGCTTGGCCGGCGCGCAGGTCGGCAGCGGCACGGGACAGCTTGCGGCGACGGCGGTCGGTGCGTTGCTCGGCTTCTTCGTTAGCAAGGAAGTTGGTTCCTCGCTCGACAAGGCGGATCAGGTCTATGCCGAGCGAAGCGCTCGAATCGAGCCCAACCGGGCAAACCAGCACCTGGAGCAATCCGGATAGTGGCCATGGTGGCTCGATCACGCCGACACGCACCTCCTATACGGATTCTGGCCAACCCTGCCGCGAATATCAGCAAACCGTGACCATCGGCGGTGAGACTCAGCAGGCTTATGGCACGGCATGCCGCCAGGCTGACGGGAGCTGGCGCATCGTCAAATAACCGCGGCCCCCGAAATCCTGCTTAAGCCCGCTTATTGGCGATCAATTCAAGCGCCTTATTGAGGTAGGGCTTGAACAGCGGATAATTCTCGCTCATCGGAAAGTGGCCGAGTTGCTCCATTTCGACATAATCGCAGCCGGCGACCTGATCAGCCGTCGCTTTGGTGACGGCGGGCGGAGTGAGAAAATCATAGCTGCCGGTCATCATCACCAGCGGGCATTTGCCGGTATCGATTTCATTCAGGCGACCGCGCAGATCGTGATCCATCGAATAAAAATGGAGATCGCCCTTGAGCACTTCCGCACCCTGCATGTGATACCACATGGTCAGCCAGCGCTCATTGTCCGGCGACATGGGCGCCATCATGTCCCACACCCCGCTCGAACACACTTGCGCCGCGTTGGTATGGGGATGGCGCCACCAATCGGGCCACCAGCCAGAGGCATATTCTGCCGCCTGCAGCGCAAAAATGGCGCCGAAACGCTCTGGACAACGGCGCGCCAAATGCAACGCCACGCAGCCCGAGAAGGACGAGCCAATAAATGTTGGCTGGTCGAGTTCGAGCGCATCACAGAATGCTATGACAAAATTGACGAAATGATCCGCCGTCAGCCGGTAATCCTCTTTCCACCATTCAGCATTCTGCGGTGGGTCCGACTTGCCGTGCCGCGCCATGTCATAGGCGATGATGTGGTGGCGCGAGGTGAAGTCTTCGTCCTCTAAAAGATGCCGCCATTGATGATTATGGGTCGCTGCCGTGTGATGGCAGACCAGTGGCGGCCCCTCGCCATTTTCGAGCCAGAACACGCGATATTCGAGGTCATCGACCTCAATGGCGACATAACGCCCGATTACCGGGGATATTTTAGCCATTTTCTTCTTTTCTCCCCTAAACCGGCACGCCAATTTGGCGAAATAGCTCAAATTGGGCGGTGAAATTGCGTAAATTCTGCATCAAAACTGTAATATCGCCCTCAATACGCAGATCTTCGCGCACCGAAGCCGCCCAGAAGCCGTGAAAAAATGGTTTTGGGTGCTTTTCGCTCATCTTGCGCCAGGTTTCAGCCGGGGCATGCAGCGAAAAATGGTGCGGCTCAAGCGGTGCCGAGTTGATTTCAATCTTGTGCATCTGGCCATCGCGTATCTGCACGCCCACGCGGAGATCCTCCATATCGAGGAGAAAATCGCAGGTGTAATATTTGGCGTAACATTGAATGACCGGGTCGCTTTCCGTCGCCTGGCGAAATTTTTCCGCCCAGGCCTCAGCTTTTACCGCTGTTTCAGCTTCTGTCATCTCTGCCCTCGTACCGTGTCGCACCGCCGCAGAGGCTTACGCTTTGTTCCATGTTTATAGCAAAGAGCGCGCCGCCAAGCTATTGGCGCAATTGGAGTGATTTGCTCGCCTTGTGCTTTGGTGTAAGATGCGCGCGCCCGGATTCGGGCCTCTCGGACACGCATACTCGGGGATTACATGAGTGATTCAAGCCTGCTTCTGGCAGGAAAACGGGGGCTTATAATGGGCGTCGCCAACGAGCGCTCGCTCGCTTGGGGAATCGCCCGCGCCGCCGCCAACCACGGTGCTGAACTTGCCTTCAGCTATCAGGGCGATGCCCTGAAAAAGCGCGTTACGCCGCTCGCGGAATCGGCGCAATCCGATTTCATCGTGCCCTGTGACGTCACGGACGACTCGTCTATCGAGGCGCTGTTCGAATCGGTCAAAAAGCGTTGGGGCAAGCTCGATTTTCTTGTTCACGCCATCGCCTTCTCGGATAAAGATGAGTTGAAGGGCCGCTATCTCGATACCTCGGCGAAAAACTTTCACTCGACGATGAATATTTCCTGCTTCTCGTTCACCACGCTCTGCCGCCATGCGGCACCGATGATGACCGACGGCGGCAGCTTGTTGACCCTGAGCTATGCCGGGGCCGAGCGGGTGATGCCGCATTACAACGTCATGGGTGTGGCGAAGGCAGCATTGGAGGCCAGCGTGCGCTATCTCGCCGCTGATCTCGGCACCGACAATATCCGCGTCAATGCGATCTCCGCCGGACCGATCAAAACCCTCGCTGCCTCGGGCATCGGTGATTTCCGCTATATTCTCAAATGGAATGAATATAACGCACCGCTCAGGCGCAACGTCACCATCGATGAAGTTGGCGGCGCCGGCGTCTATCTCCTGAGCGAGCTCGCTGCGGGCGTGACCGGAGAAATCCACCATGTGGATTGCGGCTATCACATTGTCGGTATGAAGCACCCGGAAGCACCGGATATTACGGTCGTCTAGAAATGTCTCTCAATAGCTTCGGCCGTCTATTTCGCGTCACCACCTGGGGTGAAAGCCACGGCCCGGCGATTGGCTGTGTGCTCGATGGCGTGCCGCCGCGCATTGTGCTCAGCGAAGACGATATTCAGCCCTTTCTCGATAAGCGCCGGCCGGGCACATCGCGCTTTGTCACCCAGCGCCAGGAAAAAGACCAGGTTGCCATTCTATCCGGCACCTTTGAGGGCCAGACCACCGGCACGCCGATTGCGCTCGAAATCCAAAACCAGGATGCGCGCTCCAGCGACTATGGCGACAATCAGGATAAATTCCGCCCTGGCCACGCCGATTACACCTATCAGGGCAAATACGGCATCCGCGATCATCGCGGTGGCGGTCGGGCGAGTGCGCGTGAAACCGCCATGCGCGTCGCCGCCGGCGCTGTGGCGCGAAAAATCCTCGGCTCGGAGATTCGTGTACGCGGCGCGCTGATTCAGCTCGGCGAAAAGAAAATTGACCGCGCCAATTGGGATTGGGCGGCGACGGAAAGCAACCCGTTTTGGTGCCCGGATGCAAGTGCTGTAGGGGAATGGGAAAATTATCTCGACGGTGTGCGCAAATCGGGCTCGTCAGTTGGCGCCGTGGTTGAAATCGAAGCCAGCGGCGTGCCGCTTGGCCTTGGCGCGCCTCATTACGGCAAACTGGATGCGGATTTGACTGCGGCGATGATGAGCATTCATGCTGTGAAAGGCGTTGAGATCGGCGCTGGTTTTGCCGCCGCAGCGCTCAGCGGCGAAGACAATGCCGATGAAATGCGCAGCGGTGCGGACGGCGAGGTGGAATTTCTCTCCAACCAGGCGGGCGGCATCTTAGGCGGCATCTCTACCGGCCAGGACATCCAACTGCGCTTTGCCATCAAACCAACCAGCTCCATTCTCAATCCCCGCCGCAGTATTAATCTCGCCGGTGAGGATACGGATATTTCCACCACCGGGCGGCATGACCCGTGCGTCGGCATTCGCGCCGTACCGGTCGGCGAAGCAATGATGGCCTGTGTGCTGGCCGATCACCTACTGCTGCACCGCGCCCAATGCGGCGCTTGAGGCCACGTTTTGGCAAGCGCTAAAAAAAACACCCGCAAGGCCAAACCAAAAACCAAAGCCAACTCGGTTTTCGCGCTCAGGCTGCCCGATCAGCGCCGCCTCGACCCGGCGATCAAGGCAGTGTTTGCCAAATGCATGGAAAAGCTTGGCTTCGTGCCCAACGTCTTTCGCACCTACACCCTGCGCCCGGCCAAGTTTGAGCATTTCCGCAAATATAATGCCGAGCTGATGCTGGGCGAATCCGGCCTCTCCAAACTGGAGCGCGAGATGATCGCGGTGGTGGTCTCGTCGGTGAACCATTGTCATTATTGCCTGATTGCCCACGGCGCGGCGGTGCGGGTGCTCTCGGGCAATGCCGAGCTCGGCGACCGGCTGGCCACTAATTACCGCACGGCAGAGCTATCACCACGCCAGCGCGCCATGCTCGATTTCACCTGGAAGCTGAGCGAAACCCCGGCGGCGACGGTGGAAGAAGATCGCGCCGCACTGCGCTGCGCCGGCTTTAGCGACGAAGACATATTCGACATCGCTGAAGTCGCCGGCTTTTACGCCGCCTCCAACCGCCTCGCCAGCGCCATCGGCGCCGAGCCCAATCCCGAATATTACAAAATGGGGCGACCTTCTTAACGGCCCCTTATAAGCCTGTGCGCATTCCGGAGGGCGGTTCCGCCTGCTCGGTATTTTGTGGGTTCGCTCTTTTTGGTTCGCCCCTCAAGCGCCGGGCGGTCGCATCCGCTCCCTTGGCTACCTCGTGTTAACTTGGGCGGGCAGTCGCGAGGTAGCCAAGCGCGCGGATGCGCGCGCCCGACGTCTGAGGGCTTCTTAAAAATGAGGTGCCGCTTGGTAGGGTGGTTTTCTGGGTTCTTGTCTCTTTGGTTTGAACCCTCAAGCGCTCAGCAATTTCTCCGCGCGCTGATGGGCCGCCGCCGCATCTTTTGCTCTGCCCTCACCGGCAAGCGCTTCCGCCAATAGTTTCCAGGCGCGCGGGCTGTTGGGTTTGGCTCCCGTCCGCTCATGTAGAAGGGCGCGGGCGAGCACAAATTTTTTACATTTCAAAACCAAATCG
>Ga0209403_10004458_pt1 | contig 15257 bp, 10 predicted proteins | sample ArcticOcean_MG_C_8_FD_187440 | JGI IMG/M metagenome (GOLD analysis project Ga0209403, IMG submission 187440) | Marine microbial communities from western Arctic Ocean - ArcticOcean_MG_CB11_86 (SPAdes) (version 2) | ecosystem: Environmental > Aquatic > Marine > Oceanic | place: Arctic Ocean... | reverse complement strand
CGGAGTTCAGCGCAAATTTTCTAGTACGTAATTTGTGAAAGATTCGTAGGCAAAATGCCTCAAAGGTGATCTACCGCGTCCCGAGTGGAGTCATCGGAATCGAGGGATCTGGTGCGGGGACGCGTAGTGCTGGCAATAGCGATGACCCCAGTCACCCACCGAAGATCTCTCCACTTCGCTTTGCTCCGGTCGAGAAATAGTGAGCAGCGAGCATCAGATCTTCAGCAGCCTCGCGGCGTTCGCGCCCCGAACTTGTAGCGACTGCTCTGCATCAAGCCCCGAATCAGCGAATTCGTCCAATGCACGCTTCTGAGCCACGAGCGGAAAATCACTGGCGAAGAGTATTTTTTCGCTTCCGATCGCTCGTGACACAACATCAAATACCTCGGGCCGGTACAGGAACGGAAATGCCGCCGAGTCGAAATAGACGTTCTTGAGAGCCGACTTAACTTCGGGCATCAGACCGTAAAACGGCAGACCGCCACCGAAATGGCTGAAAATGAACATGTTATTCGGGAAAGCATTCACCAGTGCCATTAATAGTTCGGGCGTAACAGTGCCCTTACCCGGATACCCGTGCCCGACAGGTTCTGACGCATGTATGAGAACAGGCATTCCAAGTTCTTTCGCCATGTCGAGAACCGGAGCAAGCGAAGCAAGATCAGCATCGAGAATGCCCTGCGTATCAGGATGAAGCTCGCCGATCCCCTTCGCACCCGCCTCGTGGCAGCGACGAACCTCGGCAACAGCATCTTCGCCCCAAAGTGGATTCACACTGCAAAATGCCACCAACCGATCTGGATGTGAACGCGCGGCTTCGAGGTTGTAGTCGTTGGATTGGCGAGCGATTTCAGGATCGGTCCAACCGAATCCAGTGCATACAGAAACGTCAATCCCGGCGTCGTCCATTGAGGCGATCAGGTCGTTGGTATGGGCGAACTTGGATTTCGAATCGGTAAATAGACTTCTGAACGTGCTGTCGGCTCGTGAAACACGTTCGCGACCACTCACAAATGCCTCGGGCAAGATGTGGGTACAGGTATCGATAGTCAGTTGTGGGTGAGTTTGCGTCAAATCAGTGTGACCAAATGCGGTGGCTCGAACTCGACCAAAGATACACTGTCTACGTACTGAGAATGCATGGGATGTGAGTACTCTAAGTTGCCCACACTCATTACCGGCAGCGAGACGACGCACGGGTCCAATAAAGCTGCCACGAGGATATAAAACACCGATGGTCTCGATGATCAGGGACGAGGGACGAGTTCTAACTCAGCCCGACATACCGCACGCTGAACCCAAAATGGGCAAGGTAGCGGTGATTTACACCACGCCCGAGACCGTAATCGAAGACTACGCACGGCTGATGGACCTCGCCGATTACCAGACGGCACTCACCCCCGATCTCGAGACCTTCCTGAAGGTGAACATCTCCTGGCAGCACTACTACCCGGCGTGTTCGAGTGCACCCTGGCAGATCGACGGTGTGGCGCAAAAACTCAGAGCCGACGGATTCGACAAGTTAACCGCAGCCCACAACGGCACGGTCGTTGTAAACCCGGACGAGGGTCGCGAGAAAAATAAGCATAAGGTAGTCGAAGATCGACTTGGCATCGATCACGTAACGCTCGATGTGCCGCCGGTGAAGTGGTTGCCATACAAGCCCACCGCCAAGATGCTCGTTCTCGATGATGTCTACAAAAAAGATGGCCTCTTCATCCCAGAAGTCTTTCCGGGTACAAACATCGTTCAGCTGCCTACGGTGAAGACCCACGTTTTCACCACGATGACCGGTGCGATGAAAAACGCCTTTGGCGGTTTACTGCACCGATATCGCCACTGGACCCACTCTGTTATTCACGAAACCCTCGTCGATCTTCTCCAGATTCAAAAAGAAATCCACTCCGGGCTGTTCGCCGTGATGGACGGAACGTTTGCCGGTGATGGTCCGGGTCCGCGTGCAATGCGCATCCACAACAAGAACGTGATTCTCGCCTCTGCCGATCAAGTGGCTATCGACGCCGTAGCAGCGAAGATGATGGGTCTCGATCCCATGTCGATTCCGTTTATTCGTATTGCCCACGAGATGGGACTTGGCGTCGGAAAGCCGTCAGAAATCGAGGTCGTTGGTGAGGATATCGCCGACGTTAACTGGAACTTCAACGGCAACGAAAACACGTTGGCTTCACGTGGTCAGGCGCTGATATATCACGGTCCACTCAAGCCACTCGAAGGTATGCTGCTCCGATCACCAATAGCGCCGTGGGCGTACTGGGCTTCCAACGTTTACCACAACAAGTTCTGGCTCCCGATGGTCGGCCGCAAGCGGGTCAAAGAAGCAATGGAAACCCCCTGGGGCAAGCACTTCCAGTCGTACTGAGCCCTGGGTCCGTTTACTTGGAGATACAGGACACACTGACATCTCGACCGAAGCGCAACGATCTTCGGCGGGGCAGTGGTGACGGGCTGCCATATTCCTTCTCCCAGCGGTAGAAGGCCAGGATGAGGGAGAATCGTCCCTGCTGAATCCCTGTCTTCATACGCCCGCAACCTTCCTCCCAACCGAAAATATCTCCGCTCCGGTCGAGAAGTGGGCGCTTCCATGGGCACTGTGTCAGAAGACCTAAGTGACAGGCACTCGAATCACAATCTCTGTGTGACTCCGATAGTGCTCGATCACGTATCTCGAAGAGTCGTAGTCAGCCCGCGAAGTTAGTTCGTCCACCGCTTCGCCGATCAACTCGATTTTGTGATCCCAGTCGATGAGTCCGCGGTGTACATAACGACCACCGGGGATCGTGAAAGTCGAGTATTTCAACGTGTCGAGCGCGTCACCTGATCCAACACGAACACATGCCCGATACTCGTCCTCGACAACCACACCAAAAAACTTGCTCCCCTGCAGCGACGGCATGGCCGCTTCGAGTTCATCCACAGCCTGTGGTGCCTGTTCACTTATAGGCTTCGATTTATCGACCGCAACGTACATCACGTGAATTGGCGCTGATTCGACAATCGTATCGACTGGCATTCGAACCTCGTATTGATTGTGAAAATTCGACCGTATGGAGAGGTGAAGCCAGTTTATTTAAACATCCCACTACCTCCAACCATGATGACATCACGACAGAGGCAAAGCTCGGACTTCCCGAAGGCCTCAGAGGGTTCTGGTGGCAGGGTCGCGTGATGGTCGATTATCACAATCGCATAACGTGCGCGACCCCTCCAGATCCCTCGACCCCGCTCTGCTCCAATCGGGAAATCCGTGGCGGAGGTTGATCGACTCTATCCATCCGCTGGGAGGGGGAGGAACAGTGACTATTTGCCTCGACTTCCACAGTCCCGGCATCAGATCCACCACCGGTGATACTGTCCCTATCTGGTAATCGTGGTTCAAATTGGGTGGTCGCCATTCCAGCGACACGCATTAACATGTCACCAACATGTTCGTCGCCAGCCTAAATAACGTCACAGCCCAGTACGGCAGCCAGAAAGTGCTCAAGGGCGTTTCGTTTGAGATCGGATCGGAAGATCGACTCGGGTTGATCGGACCCAACGGCTCCGGTAAGACCACCATTCTCAAAATCCTGCTCGGCGAGGACGTGCCGTCCGAAGGCAGCGTAAACATCGCAGGCGGAGTTCGAATCGGCTACGTCCCACAGTACGTCGAGGGCGGCGACGACGAACTGGTACTCGACTGGCTGATTTCCGAATACATAACGCTTGGCGATAACCTGCGCCTTGCCGAAGAACATCTGGCTATTGCCTCCGAAGACGATATGGAATCGGCGATGCAGTCGTACCAGAAAGCCCGCGATAAATACGACTCCGTAGATGCTGATAGACGACCCGACGAAGCGCAGGCAACCCTCGATTCACTTGGACTGAACGGCAAAGAAGATCAGGAAATCGGAACACTTTCCGGCGGCGAAAAGAACGTGCTCTCGCTCGCACGTGCGCTCCTGAACGAACCCGATTTTCTCATCCTCGACGAGCCCGGAAACCATCTCGACTTTCAGGGTCTGGCATGGCTCGAAGAGTTCCTCATAAGCTTCAATGGTGCAGTGCTAATCGTGTCTCACAATCGCCACACGCTCGACCGAGTCGCAACTGGCATTTTGACGCTTGAAGACGGCAAAGTTTCCCGCTACGTCGGCGGTTACTCCGACTACAGGGCGACTCGCCTCGGAGAACTGCTGGCGCAGCAGGCCGACTACAGTGCAAACCAGAAGCGACTCGCCCAGCTCGAAGCGCTGGTTAAGCGGCTCGAACTCACGGCGCGTGCCGTTGCGAGTAAAAAGGCTGGAAAACGCCTTCGCTCCAGACGGTCGCAACTCGTACGAGAAAAGGAACAGGTGGTCGATAAACCAGTTTCCGAAGTCTCGGCAATCGGAGCCGAATTCGCCGACGGCCGAACGCAGGCGAACATCGTGTTGCAGATTCGCGGCTACAGCAGGGCGTTCGACGATCTCTCGCTTCTCGAAAACGTCGATCTTGATGTGACCAGCGGAGAACGAGTCGCCATCATCGGTCCCAACGGCAGCGGCAAGACAACACTGCTCAAAGACATAGTCGAAAAAGGTGATTGGAACGACGATGTGATACGCATCGGACCCAGCATCAGGACCGGGTATGCGGCGCAGCAGCAGGAAGTTCTCGACGGCGGCCGCACGATTCTCGAAGCGATGATGTCGTCTCCTCCCGAGAGCAACGAAACGGTCGCCTTCGCTCTGCTCCGCAACTTCCTGTTCACCCGTGAAGACCTTCGCAAAAAGGTTTCGAATCTCTCGGGTGGCGAACGAAATCGACTTCAACTTGCCGCTCTCATGAAGTTAAAGCCGAATTTCCTGATACTCGACGAGCCGACGAACCACATGGACATCCCGGCACGCGAGGCGATCGAAGAAGCCCTCTACGACTACGAAGGGTCGATCCTAGTCGTCTCTCATGATCGTTATTTTCTGGACAAAATCGTTGGTCGGGTGGTCGAGCTAGAGGACCGCGATCTCGTCAGCTTCGAAGGCAATTTTTCCGAGTACTGGCAGGCGACTAAAAAATCTATGCCCGAGCAGTCCGGACGGGTGAACACCCGAGGTTCCGATCGAAAACGGACCAGCGTCGAGCGTGCCGAACTTCGCTCTGACGTTGATTCGCTAGAACGGCGTATCAACGATGTCGAAGCGGAAAAATTGGAGTTAGAGCAGGCGCTTAGCAGTGCCTTTGAAAGCGAAGATGTTCGTAAGGGCAAGCGGCTAAATCGAGACCTCACCCGCGCCACAACGCTCCTCGAAGACCTCTACGAACAGTGGTCCGCAAAGGCGTAACAGGCGGCTGATCCGAGCTCCCTCTCTCAGCGTGAGAGGGCTGGGGTGAGGGAGAAGTGCTCGACGGCAAACTTAGCGGTCGAACAGCCAGCACTCGATTTCCCGAAGGCCTCAAAGGGATCTGGTGGTGGAGTCGCGAGAGATCGACGATTATCACCAGACTAACGATCCGCGCGACCCCGCCAGATCCCTCGGCTCCGCAGACTCCGCTCGGGAAATCAACAGTTAGCGAGGGAACTTCGATTCCTAAGCCCCCGCAGGCGGCGGCGTAACATCGCCGCCCCCGCGCAAGGTTGAGTCGTTGTGTGAGAACACACCGAGATCGCGTCCTTGATGCACGTGCACGACGAGGTCTTCGCGCTCTATACCTACCGCGTCCGTCAGGTCCTCATCAACCATCGACATCAGCTCTTGAATCGCCTCTTGCGTGATCGACTCAGAAACAATCATCGTGCCGTGAACCATCCCGGGCACAAAATGAAGGTCCAATCGACCTATCGGCTTGCCATCTTCGAGAATCGTGTAGCACTCGCCAGTTGGGGTGCGGACTTCCCGTTCAAAGTAAAACTGTGCCATAACGGTTACTGCCTCACCTGACCCGAGCCACGGACTTTCCACTTGTAGCTGGTAATTTCCTTGAGTCCCATCGGGCCCCGAGCGTGAAGCTTTTCGGTCGAAATCGCAACCTCGGCTCCGAAACCGAACTCAGCGCCATCGTTGAATCGAGTGGAGGTGTTTGCGAGCACAACCCCGGCGTCGATTTCGTTCAAGAACCGCTCAACTGCTTCTGCGCTATCAGAAATAATCGCTTCCGAATGACCCGAGCCATACTCGCCAATATGAGCGATCGCCTCGTCCATCGAATCGACAATCTTTACCGAAGCCACCAGCGAAAGAAATTCAGTGCCGAAGTCGTCCGACTGAGCGGGAATAACCTTTGAACCGCCGACCATCGCGTCAATGAGGCTCATGGCTCGACCGTCAGCACGCAGTTCAACATCCTGAACCCCAAATTCAGTTGCGAGATCAGGCATAAAGTCGCGTGCGACCGCCTGATGAACGAGCACAGTGTCGAGTGCGTTGCACACCGTCGGACGCTGAACCTTGGCGTTTACGACAATTGCCAGTGCGTCGGCAAGATTCGCATCTGCGTCGACGTACGTGTGGCAAACGCCAACACCGCCCGTGATAGCAGGCATTTTGGCGGTCTCACCGACAAATTTCACGAGTTCTGCACTTCCACGCGGGATCATCAGGTCGATCGCATCGTCCATTTCGAGCATCTCTTTTACGAGCGCCCTGTCAGTCGATTCGATGAACTGAACTACATCACGTGGAATCCCCGCACCTTCAATAGCGTTCTTGATGATGCCCGCAAGTACGGTATTCGTGAGAATGCATTCCTTACCGCCACGAAGCACCACCCCGTTGCCAGACTTCAGGCACAGAGTTGCGATATCGATAGTTACGTTGGGTCGGCTCTCGTAGATCACGCCAATCACGCCGAGCGGAACCCTCACTTTTTGAAGATTGAGAGCGTTTTCGAGATCGCGCTCTTCAAGGATTTCACCGATGGGATCTTCGAGTGCGGCGATATTACGAGCGGCATCGGCCATGTCTTTTACACGGGTGTTGTTCAACGTCATTCGTTCAAGTAGGTGGTACTCGACGCTATCTCGCTTGGCGGCTTCCAGATCCTGCTCATTGGCGCGCAGTATCGACTGCCGATTCGCCTCGATAGCTTCGGCGATTGCGATCAGTGCGGCGTTTTTAACCTCAGTAGAAATCGTCGCCAATCGTCTAGAAGCTTCGTTGGCCGCTTTCGCTTGATCATGTAGTGATTGTGAAGTGAGAGTCATCGTCTGTTTCAACTACGGAAGAGCCATGTTGTTGCGGTGTATTACCTCGGCACCGTAGTAGTGGCCCACCAGGTCGGGCAGTTCCTTGGAGTTCTTACCTATTATCAATTCGATATCGCTCGACGGATACGAGGCGAGCCCCCAACCAATCGTCGTGCCATCGATTTCAGTTACTTCAATGATATCTCCCCGCTCGAACGAACCGGAAACTTCAACGATTCCTATTGGGAGAAGGCTGTTGCCGCGATTTTTTATAGCGTTCGATGCTCCCGGGTCGACCGAAACGCCGCCCCGATGCTCAGATCGACCGGTAAGAATCCATCGTTTTCGACTTTCTTTACGAGATACGGTCGATTCGAACCGGGTTCCGATTCGCTCGCCGTCGCAGATCGTCTTGATGATTCCCGTAATGCGCCCCGAAGCGATTACCATCGGAATCCCGGAGTCCATCGACAGTCGTGCGGCGTCGAGCTTGCTTGCCATGCCACCGCTGCCACGTTTGTCATGTGGGCCGCGGGCGGCTTTTTCTATCGTGTCGTCAATCTCGGTTACGATCGTGATGAGCTCAGCATTCGGGTCGACATGTGGATCGGCGGTGTGCAGACCTTCCATGTCGCCCAGCAAGATCAACAAATCGGCATCAACTGTGTTTGCGACCATCGCCGAAAGCCGGTCGTTGTCGCCGTAAACCTCGCCAGCAAGTTCCTCGACTGCCACCACATCGTTCTCGTTGAGGATGGGTACCGCGCCGATCGACAGCAGGGCATCGAGGGTGTTGCGCACGTTCAGATATCGTGACCTGCTCTGAAGGTCGCCGCGCGAAATAAGTGCCTGGGCAACTTCGACACTGTGCTTAGCGAATAACAGTTCGAAGGTCAGCATGAGCTGAGGTTGCCCGAGCGCGGCAAGTGCCTGTCGATAGGCGACCGTCCCCAGCTGAAGCTTTTCCTTACCCGGAGTTCGCGACAGCGAGTCACGTCCAGCCGCTACTGCGCCGGAACTGACGATCAACACTTCGATCCCCGAAGCCTTTACCGCCGAGATCTCCTCGGCAATCCGTTCGATTGTTTTGAGGTCGAGCGAATCCTGTCCGCTTGTGAGCAGATTAGTACCGAGCTTCACTACGATTCTTTTAGGTCGCTTGAGTTCCATTACCTACTCGTCGATTTGGAGAATTGGCCCCAGAAAAATGACTCTACTAGGTACCACCTCTTGATATTGTCCCAAAACACACCATTGTCGCCAAAAGACGTAGTGGTTATTTTGTAACGGTTACGTACCTCAGTGCTAGCATGGAACTACGCCAAGGTCACCGAATTTTGTTCGATGGTCCTTTCGCTGTGTTGGCATGGTGTTGGTAACCCTTCGTTACCAGCCAAACGCAGAGCCCTTAAGCGGGTGTTCGGGAATCTGAATGAGTCTGTCCGGGTTGCTCCCGCTGCTTGGTGAAACCGAGCAGTTTGCGGCGCTTCTAAATAGCCTCCGTGCCCCTAGGGCACGAGCGGCAGTTATGGCACCAGGCCCCGCCACTGAATGTACAGTGGCGGCCCTTTGGCGCGAGTCTGGCGCGCCCGTTTTCGTTTTAACCCCGAACCCGGAGTCGGCCCGCAGACTCCATGATCGCCTGTTCACATGGATCGGCGACGACGCTCCAGTCTTCCATTTCTCAGAGTCGGAAGATATCCAATTTGAACGTTACGTTCCCGACCGCGGAGCAAGCCACAACCGCTTGCGTGCACTCGCTGCCATGCGTGGTGAAGTGAAGGGTGTGAAGCAACCGCTTATCGTCGCTTCTATCGCCGCTGCATCACAGGCAACTCTCGAGCGACCGGTGTTCGACTCATCGACGCACACGCTGAGTCTCCGGAACCGGATCAAGCTCCACTCGCAAATTCGCCAGTGGGTCGAGATGGGCTACGTCCATGAGCCGACCGTCGAGATACCCGGCAACTTCTCACGCCGCGGCGGAATCCTCGACATATGGCCGGTTTCGCGTGATCGACCGGTTCGTATCGAGCTGTTCGACGATGAAATCGAAAGCATTCGACACTTCGATCCCGGCACCCAGCGTTCAGGGGGCAAAGTCCGCAGTGTGACCATCCCGCCAGCACTCGAAACCCTGCCCAGACTCGCCGATCAGGAACGAGTGCAGGAACTGCTCGGTAAGATGGATCTTATCGGCACCTCCGAAGAGGCACAGCGACGGATTCCTTCGGAACTGAGTCGTGCGCTTGCGGGCGAAGTTCAAGACGAGATTTCTTTTTACGCAGGCTTTTTCAATCTGGGTAATGTGTTCGAATACATGCCCGCCGAAAGCCTGTTGATCGTTCTACGCCCCGGTTCGATTGAAGAGTCGGCCCGAGCCCTGGATCGCCGGATGATTCAGCTGCGAGCGACCAAGGAAAAACGCGGTGATGTTCCGATCGGCTTCGCTCAACCTCACATCGAGTGGGGGTTTATTTCAGACGCGATCGACGCTCGACCCAAGAGCGTGACCCTTTCGCCATGGGGCATCGACGCAGAAGAACTGGCGGGCGGTTCGCTATCACTCCCACTTAAATTGTCTTCACTTTCGAGCGGCGGAGTCGAGAACGCCATCGAAGTCGTAAAGAACAGCATTCCCGAAAAGAAGCGCACTGTCGTAATAACGAACCACGCCCAACGATTCCACGAACTTGCGCTTGAACAGGGCGTAGAGACAACCCTCGTAAAGACGATAGAAACTGCTCCGGAACCCGGCGAAATACACGTTGTTACAGGTCATCTGCTCACCGGTTTTTCGATAGACGCAGCAGATGGATCGCAGGTTTCGATACTGAGTGACGCCGAGGTGTTCGGCATACAGAAAGAGCGCCGTCGAGTACGAAAACGCCCGATTCGCAAAGGTCCGGCATTTGAAACCCTTAAGCCGGGATCGTACGTCGTTCACGTCGAACATGGGGTAGCAAAATTTATCGGAACACAGGTGATGGGATCCGAAGGCCAGGAGTACCTGGTTCTCGAGTACGCAGAGGATGACAAACTCTACGTTCCCACCGAGCATCTGGACAGAATCCAGCTCTACCACGGCACAGCCGACGCATCGCCGAAACTCACCCGATTGGGCACTCAAGAGTGGAGCAAGGCAAGGGCGCGGGCTAAACGAGCGACCGAGCAGCTGGCTGGTGAACTGATTGCTCTCTACGCGTCGAGACAGGTCGCTACGGGCTTCGCAGCCACCGCCGACACGCCGTGGCAGGACTCGCTTGAAGCCAGCTTCCCATATGAAGAAACCCCTGACCAGCTAACGACGATCGAAGCGGTGAAGGCCGACATGGAGTCGTCACAGCCCATGGATCGACTCGTCTGTGGAGACGTCGGGTACGGCAAGACGGAAATAGCACTGCGTGCCGCATTCAAGACTGTTGAGTCGGGTCGTCAAGTAGCGATTCTTGTACCGACAACCGTACTCGCACAACAACATCTCGAAACGTTTCTTGAACGCCTTGAGCCATTCCCGGCGACCGTCGAGATGCTTTCGAGGTTCCGCACCGACCGTCAGCAAAAGAGCACTATAGCGAAGCTCGCTGACGGCAGAGTCGATATCGTAATTGGCACCCATCGCCTGCTCCAAAAAGACGTGCACTTCAAGGATCTTGGGCTCGTGATCATCGACGAAGAGCACAAGTTCGGCGTATCTCATAAGGAGCGTCTAAAGCGCATGCGCACGCAGGTCGATGTGATGACGCTGAGTGCCACGCCAATTCCGCGGACGCTTCACATGTCGCTGGCAGGTGTTCGCGATATGAGCACGATCGAAACGCCACCGGAAGAGCGTCTGCCGATCAAGACCTATGTTTCCGAAGAGAGCGACGACCTCACCCGTGAGGCCATTCTGCGAGAACTCGACCGTGGCGGGCAGGTCTTCTATCTCCACAACCGGGTCAAAGATATTGAGTTGGTAGCAAACAAGCTTCAAAAGCTCGTGCCGGAAGCCAACATTCAGATCGGCCACGGCCAGATGAACGAAGACGAACTCGAAAAAGTGATGGCAGCGTTCGACCGCCACGAGTTCGACGTTCTCCTGTGCACCACGATCATCGAATCGGGTATCGACCTCCCGAACGCAAACACGCTGATCGTCGACCGCGCCGATATGTTCGGTCTCTCTCAGCTCTACCAGTTGCGGGGCCGGATCGGCCGTGGCACCAACCGGGCATATGCATACCTCATCGTCCCGAGGGGGAAGCAACTGACTGAGCAGGCAGAGCAGCGCCTGAACACGATCCTGGCGGCAACAGAGCTTGGTGCCGGGTACCAGATAGCGCTCCGCGACCTCGAAATTCGAGGGATCGGAAACCTTCTCGGTGCTGAACAGTCGGGCCAGATTTCAGCGATCGGTTTCGATCTTTATACGAAACTTCTGGGCGACGCCGTAAGGCAACTCAAGGAAGCCGACAACAAAGACGGATCTGTTGAACCAGCTCCACCCGAGTTTTCTACTGTTCGTGTGGATATCGGCATTGATGCCCGTATTCCAGATAGCTACATCGAAGACCTCGCCCAGCGTTTGTCGATCTATCAGCGCCTCGCCCGAATTCAGGAGACATCGGAAATTGACGATCTCGATGAAGAGATCCGCGACCGATTCGGACCGATGCCGACCCATGTAAAACTCCTGATGCAGACAACCCAGATGCGAGTGCTCGCAGAGGCTGCCGAGATCGCTCTCGTCGCTGCCAAGGAAACTCGGGCAACCCTGATGCTAAGGCAACCCACCGGTGGCGCAAGAGAGCCGCTTCAGAAGCAACTTGGGCTTGGTGTCGACGTTGGCCACATGCAGATCAGGATTGAGCTAGATCGTGACGATCCCGACTGGATCGACGAGCTCATGGCAGTGATTGAACAGGTGAAGATGTTCAAGGAACGAATGATCCAGATGATGGAAATGGCGATGAGCGCCGGGTAGCGACTAGCCTCGCGAAGATCAGGCTTGACTGTCATTGCGAGGAGTTCGACGACGTGGCAATCAACGTTCAACAGACAGTGACCTCTCGAATTAGCCGATAGTGATCAAAAGCGGAAGTGGGTCCCGATTGTCCATGAATGCCACTTCACTCGTACCTCGCTCCTCGCAATGACAAAGTACGATCACTGAATCCCTCACATAACCAGTGATCCTCCCCCTCACCCAAGCCCTCTCCATCAGGGAGAGGTTTTGGGTGAGGGGGAATGCCAACAGCCATCAGGTTTCAACGCAGCCATGTGCTTCCGATGAAAACTGGCCACCAGCTAAATCGATCGCTTCCTCGGTTCCAGCTTCCCATTCTCCCCCATCTGTTCCTTCTCCCTGATGGAGAAGGAACAGATGGGGGAGAACGAGTCACCATCCTGTATCCTGCGCCCAGAATAAACTCGATCCAATCACATTTCGAACCGGAGCTGGCATGGGCGCAAAAAAACCATTAACCCCTGAAATAACCATTATTGGCTGTGGCACCCCAACGCCGTTGCCAGATCGGTTTGGTTCTTCGTACGTTGTGCAGATTGGCGACGAGAAACTCCTCTTCGACTGCGGACCCGCAACCACATGGAAGCTCGCTCGCAACGGTATTTCGACCACCGAAATCGACGATGTCTTTTTCACCCACCACCACTTCGACCACGACGCCGACTTCCCGACGTTCATCCTCACCCGCTGGGACCAGATGGTCCCTCATGACAAAACGCTGAACGTCTACGGCCCACACCTCACCGAGGAGTTCACCAACGGCATCATCGACGAAGACACGGGCCTCTTCGCCCACGACTGGAAAGCCCGTGTGAATCACCCCGTTTCGCAGGTGACGTTCCAAGATCGCGGCGGAATTCTCCCTCGGACCAAGCCCGATGTCGACCCCCACAACATGGGACCCGGACTCATCAAATCCGGCTCGACATGGGAGGTCACAGCAGCAACTGCCGACCACGTACAGCCGTACCTCGACTCCCTCGCATACAGAATCGACACGCCAGACGGATCTGTTGTTTTAACCGGCGACACGGCTCCCTGCGACTCGGTGACCAAACTCGCCAAGGGCGCGGATGTCCTGATGATGATGTGCTGGGAATCGCACGACCACATGGAAAACACCGATCACTCCGACGCTTCATCCTCGATTCTGGGCGCAGCCGAAACCGCAGAAGAGGCCGGAGTAAAACAGCTCGTAATGGTCCACATCGGAGCACGTCTCACAACGGCCGAAATGAAGGGTCCGCGGGAAGTCGAAGCCCGGCAGGCATGGAACGGCAAGCTAATCTGGGGCGAAGAAATGATGAAAGTCCCCTGGCCCGAAAGCTGAGGCGCGAGGCCCGAGATATGAAACTCCGTGCCCTTCGAGGGCTTTACGTGAAGGGATGAGCCGTAAGCTGGCCGAGTGCCGACTTGTCCCCAAGCCATGTGAAAGGGTTATAGTGCGTTCCATTAAAAATATTCTGCACGAAGCAAATTTAATGGGCCGGTTACTAAGTACAAGCCTAACGAATTCGGAAATTCTCGTTATTTCGGTTTTTCTGGTATTAGGACTCGTTGCGTGTTCTTCGACTAAAACCGTGACTATCGGGTCAGGTTCGGAGCATCAGTCTAGCGACACTGGTTCTGGTTCCAATACGGACGGCGAGTTCGTGCAATCTTCAAGTTCCGATGTTTCGCTAGGGGATGTTGCTTGCAACATAGTTTCTGTAGATGAGATTATTTCGGTTGTTGGAGTAGGTAATGATGAGCAACTTGTAGTGGCCACTGGCGCTGTAAATGGTGACAATTTGCACTGCGGGTTGAGTTCAAATGGCAGTCGGAACATTCCTAATCGAAACAATCTGAGCCTTTCCGATGCTCATGTAACTGTGACGATGATGCCAATCGCAGGTCCCGAAGATCTCGATGCTCACATGGTCAGGAAAGAAGTGAACCTGGAGAATGATCCGAATGCAGCTCTTCCCGAGTACGGTGAAGGGGCATTTAGGACAGGCTTCGGTGCATTGAAGAGGGTAAGCGGTGATTACATCTTTGAGGTGGCGGTGGTTATCGACAGGACCGATGAGGATCTTGCGGTAGCGAAGGCGCTTTCTGAGTTGGTCAGTTCACGGCTAGAAAACTAGTCGCGGCTGCCACGGGCTTGCGCGAGAAGAGTAAACGACACCGCCGAAACTGCCAGAACCCCCGCTTCACCAGCTGACAGACGGGCCTCCCTCCCAGGCTGGGAGGGAGTTAGAGGGTGGGTCGGTGGCGCAGTTCTCGACCAAGCACGCTATTTCTAGTTACTATGCGTCAGCCATGACCACATCCAACAAAAAATACCCGAACACATCCCCGCTCGAAGTCGTTGCGGAAAGCAACCTCGAAATGGTTACCCGTGATGGCGTGACTCTGCGAGCCGACGTTTATCACCCCACCGATAACAAGCGATACCCGGTTCTCGTATGCCGTACGCCGTACCAGAAGCTAACCCCTCGTTACATCGAGGCAGCGACTGATCTTGCCGCCCGCGGCTACTGCGTTGTGATGCAAGACTTCCGGGGTCGCTACGCATCTGACGGCGACTACGAGTGGATGTGGCGAGAACGCACCGAAACCCACGACACCCCAGACGGCTACGACACTATTGAGTGGGCAGCAAAACTCGAATGGAGCGATGGTCGAGTAGGCACATGGGGCCACTCGAACGCAAGCTGGGCGATCTGGATGATGCTCGATTCACAGCCGCCAAGCCTCACTTCAACTCTTGCAAGTGGAATTTCGCAAAATATCCTCGATATCAACTTCGGTATCTTCGAAACAGGTCGCCGACTTGAGTGGACCTACATGATGGGCGCCGACATGCGCCGTCGGGCAGAGCTTACTGATGGCGCAACGACCCCCGCTGAGGCGTCGAAACGATGGGATTCTGTCGAGCGTGGCAAGTACATATGGTGGCTGCCGCTCGGTGATATTCCCGGCAAAGTGTTCTCGGAACTCAATGACCAGTTGCAGGATTACCACCGCAACCAGAACGGCGAGTTCCAGCATTTCGACGATATCCACTCGAAAATACAAACCCCGGTTTACCAGATCACCAGT
>Ga0209403_10004457_pt1 | contig 15264 bp, 14 predicted proteins | sample ArcticOcean_MG_C_8_FD_187440 | JGI IMG/M metagenome (GOLD analysis project Ga0209403, IMG submission 187440) | Marine microbial communities from western Arctic Ocean - ArcticOcean_MG_CB11_86 (SPAdes) (version 2) | ecosystem: Environmental > Aquatic > Marine > Oceanic | place: Arctic Ocean... | reverse complement strand
CTGCAGATTTAGGGCGCTGCGCGAGGCGGGCGCGATGCCCGGGTGGACGAGCTGCTACAGCGCGTCGGGCTGGACGCGCGGCGCGGCCACCTGCCACATCAGCTGTCGGGCGGTGAAACGCAGCTTGTCTCAATCGCCCGCGCGCGTGTCCACCAACCCGCGATGCGGCAGGCGGACGAGCCGACCGACAATGTAAATCCCGCAGTCGGCCAATCGATCCTGCAAACGCTCCGCGATACCGTGCGCGAAGAGAACACCAGTGTTTTGCTGGTCACCCACAGCCCGGAACATGCCGCCTGGGCGGACCGTGTATGTTTTCTGAAAGACGGCGCGATCGCCGGCAGCGTTAGTCAGTCGGATGACCCGCAAAACCTTTCGGGTATATACGCAGAACTGCAACGGCTCGGTATCTGACCGATGGACGCCGCCGCCGCGATACCGCTGAATATCGGCCTTGCGTTCCGGCTCGCAGCACGCAGTCTCAAACACCGAAAAATGATCGCGCTGGCAACGCTGTTCGGCGTTGCCATCGGGGTTGGCGTCGTCAATGCCGTGCTGATCGTCGACGCCAATACCGTCCGAACGTATCAGAGCGGCGAACCCGGCGACGAGTCGTCCATCGAGACGGGGCAAAAACCCAAACTGGACGATGCGGCGGCGCGTCAGAGCGTTGGCGGGAAATCGTTTTCGATCAGGATCGAAAATCGTCACAGCGGCGCCAGCGAAACGACCATCGTGCCGACGCAGCGAGGCGCTGTCGGCGGCTCGGGCACGAACGACAGGGCGCAAAAAAACTCGGGGAGGAAGACTATCAGGCTATGCGCCTAGCCGTCCGGATGGCGTCGCTCCTCGCGTTCTTTATCGGCGCGGTGATCGCGTTCTATACAATGCGGTATTCGGTTTCGACCCGGGCGCGGGAGTTCAGCCTGTTGCTGTGTCTCGGCGAAAGCCGCCGCAATGTCGGCACTTCTCTGATGGCTGAAGCAGCGATGCTGGGCGCCTTTGGCACGGTCGTCGGGCTGATCGCCGCGTTCCCGGCAGCGGCGGCGCTTCTCGCCGCCGGTATTTCAACCAATGGCCGCCAACCAATGGCCGGTATTGAAATTCCATGGCTGGAACTGTCGGGGATGGGTCTTATCAGTCTCATAATCGTGTATCTCGGCGTTGCCAGTCCGCTGCGCGAAATACACCGGCTGAGCATTCCCGACGTCCTGCAGCCGCGATTTCTGTCGAATGGCGAACGCGAAGTAGCGATCGTGCAGAAAGGGTTTGGCTGGCTGATTCCGCCAATGCTCGCTGCCGCCTGGATCGGCATGCGACCATTCATGGAGAGCTGGCTGTCGGTGGTCTATTTTTTCCTGTTCGAGGCGGCGTTCGTCGGCATTCTGGCGGTCGCGACATTGTGGTGGTTGTCGCCGCTGCTGCGTGGCCCGATACGGCTTTTCGAGACGGTATTTCGCGCCGTAATGCCGCTCGAGACGTTTCTGACCGGCCGTCGGATGCGGCTGAACAGCAAACGCCTTGTCTTCTCGGTCACCGGCGTCACGCTGATCTTCAGCCTGCTGACTGGACTTCACGACGTCACCAGGGCGCTGAAAGACGAAATCTCGATATGGGCGTATCACGCGATGCGCTCATGCTTGTATCTGGAACGCCCCACGGGGCGTGAAGTCGACGAGGACGCCCTGCAGGCGCGGCTGGCAACGAACGGCATCGTGCTGATGCGCATGTCGGCGAAAACGAAGGGCAATTTTCCAATCCGCCTGATCCGGGCCGCCGACGTGAACCCCAGCCTCCACGCGATCGGTTATCCCACGCTGGAACCGATGCTGTCGCGCACCCTGGCCGCACGCTACGGCACGCGACCGGGCGATATTGTCACGTTCTCGGATGGGCAAAGCGATCACCGCTTTACAGTGATCGGGATCACGGACGATGTCGGTTTTTACATGGGTAGTGCGCAATACGTTGATCTTAAATCCTATGCGCTGTTCAGCGATGGGAACCCGATTTTCGAAGACAATCTAGAAAAATCGCTGGGGCGGCACGCCTCGGCGCGCCCGTTCGGCCAAGCGCAACCGTATCTGTACAAACAACAAGAGGACGCTCTGTATCCCTGGTATGTCACAGTGAAGCGCGGGCGGTTCCAGGGATACTGGCAATCCCGGGAAATCGACCGTGATTTTCTGATATTCGATTTCATCCTGCTTGGCACAGTGGCGCTGGCGGGAATCGGCGTCGCGAATACGATGCTGATTCAGGTCCGGGCCCGCGACCGGGAATTTGCGGCGCTCAAATCGATCGGGATCAGCCGCGGTCAGGTTGTCCGCATGCTGCTGATCGAAGGCACCATCATCGGCTGCGTCAGCGCCGTGCTGGCCATTGTCATCGGCAACGGGCTTGGGGCGATCAGCATACGTTTCCTCGACCATTTCACGCTGTTCCACTATTTCCTGCGGATATCCTGGTCTGCGACGCTCAATATTTCACTGCTATGCGTGCTGACTTGCGTCGTGGCATCGGTTTATCTGGCATTTATTGCTCACCGGTCGTCCGCAGCAGAATCGCTACACTACGAATAAGGCGGCACAGATAAAGCCGGACATTACAAAAGATTAATCCGCAGAAACTTGCTAAGCAGCGCGATCCACACTTACATAGTCATGGGATATATGGAGTTTCGCCCGGCCCATGCGCGTTCTGATCATAGAAGACGATGCCGACGTCGCGGCCTACATTGTCAAAGCGCTGACCGAAGCTGGCCACAATCCGTCACATGCCGATAACGGCAAGGACGGTCTGGTGATGGCGACCGCTGACGATTTCGACGTGCTGGTCGTCGACCGGATGCTTCCCGGCCCGGACGGCCTCGCGATCATCCGCACCCTGCGCGCCTCGGACGATCATACCCCTGCGCTGATCCTGAGCGCGCTCGCCGAAGTCGATGACCGCGTCAAAGGCCTCAAGGCGGGAGGCGACGATTATCTGACCAAACCGTTCGCGGCGGCGGAACTTCTCGCCCGGCTCGAAGCATTAACCCGCCGCGCTGCAAATACCGGTGCGGCGGCCGAAACGGCCCTGCAGGTGGGAGACCTTGAAATGGACCTTCTTGCCCGGGCGGTAAGACGGGCGGGCGTCGAAATGGAGCTTCAGCCCCGCGAATTCAGACTACTTGAATGCCTGATGCGCAACGCCGGCAACGTCGTCACGCGGACAATGCTGCTCGAAGAGGTATGGGATTATCATTTCGATCCGCAGACCAATGTTATCGATGTGCATATCAGCCGTTTACGGCAGAAGATCGACAGGGATTTCAGCCAACCGCTGATCCACACCGTCCGCGGGGCGGGTTACGTCCTTCGTGCGGCAGCGACCGAGTCCCGGCAGGATTCAGGCCTGTGATTCCAGCGCGCCTTCTGAAAAGCGCCACCTTCCGGCTCGCATTTCTCTACATGCTTCTGTTCGGTGGCTCCGTGGCCCTCCTGCTGGGTTTTCTATACTGGGCGACCGTGGGCGTCTTATCGGAGCAGGTCGACGAAACAATTCAGGCCGACATCAAGGGCCTCGCGGAGCAATACAAACAACGAGGGGTGCGCGGAATCGCCGCGATCATCGACGAGCGGGTGCGCAAGGACCCTGGCGGGCGGACAGTCTATCTTCTCACCGATCCGACGCGCCGGCCGCTCGTCGGCAATCTCAGCGGCTGGCCCACAGCGACACCGGACGACGATGGATGGATTGCCTTCGAATTGCTCGACCGCGATACGGCGGACGGCAGGCCTCATCTCGCACGCGCGCGGCGTTTCGTGCTTCAGGGCGGCCTGAATCTTCTGGTGGGGCGTGAAGTCCGTGAACTGGAGCGGACCCGGCACATGATCATCAATGCGATGATCTGGGGCATCGCCATCACCCTTGCCCTGGCGCTCGCCGGCGGCATCGCGATGAGCCGCGGTACCGCCCGGCGGATCGAGGCCATCAACCAAACCAGCCGCGACATCATGAGCGGCGATCTGGACCGCCGCATTCCCGCCGGCGGCACAAATGACGAGTTCGACCAGCTCGCCGGCAATCTGAACACCATGCTCGACCGAATCCAGGGACTGATGGAAGGCCTCCGGCATGTATCCGACAATATCGCCCACGACCTTCGAACGCCGCTGACGCGGCTTCGCGGAAGGCTGGAGGAGCTCGACGACCGGGCATTGAGCGCCAGCGAACGGTCGCGCCGGATCGACGCCGCGGTGGCGGAAGCCGATGCCCTGCTATCGATGTTCAACGCATTGCTGCGGATCACGCAAATTGAGGCCGGCGGACGGCGCGATAACTTCGCCGCGGTCGATCTGGCCGAGCTCCTCAACGACGTTGCCGAACTATACGAGCCCGTCGCACAGGAGAAGGGACTTTCTTTCTCGGCGCATTGCGAGGCGGCGAGCAGCGTTACCGGCGATCGCGATCTGTTGTTTCAGGCGGTCGCCAACCTTGCCGACAACGCCATCAAATATACGCCGGCGGGCGGCAGCGTGACGCTTCATACATCCGGCAAATCGGTTACCGTTTCGGATACCGGCCCAGGAGTGCCCGAAGAGGCGCGTGAAGACGTCTTCCGCCGGTTCCACCGGCTCGAAAAAAGTCGCAGCCAACCTGGCAGCGGGCTTGGTCTCAGCCTCGTCAAAGCAGTCGCCCAGCTGCATGGCGGCACGGTGCGGCTGGAAGACAACCGGCCCGGTCTGAAGGCGGAACTGACAATATCCTGATACTGATACTGATCACGACACTCACCGTGCCTGGTAACGGGACATTTCCATAATCCAGAACACCTGCATCAGAAATCCGAACAGTCGCCGCCGCGCTTGAGGGATCTGTGTCCTGTACGGGTACGGTAAACCCAGCGTCGTCGTCGCAACGCGACCCTCGATATGGAGACTATAATAGCGAATGACTGAGGTCTGCCGATCGTGGTCTGATTCGGATTGATGAACGGCTATCCAGAGGCGAACGCGCATCATTATGCATACATGCTCGAAGGCTTGGCGAATTGCGTTGAGATTGCGGCAGCACGAGGGATCGCGTTTGCCGTCCGCGGAGACAACTTTGAAGACATCGTGCTAGAGATTTCAAACGATGTCGCCGCGGTAGTCTGCGACAGAAGTTGCTTGTCGGGCAAAACAATTGCGCACCAAGACGGGTTTCCAGACGGCTGATCTGTTTGGACACCGCAGACGGCGTAATCCCGAGTAACCGTGCCGCTGCCGAAAATTGCCGGCATCGACCGCGGTAACGAAGACGTTCATTTCGACACTGGGTGCCGCACCTGCCATGATCTATTCCGTTTATTCACAGATTACGTGCCTCAATGGTCTATTATCATCTCTCGCGGCATCAATTACAAAGGCGAACCGCAATCAGACCGTCGACCGCAGGCAGGAGCAATACAATGAAGATCGGGTTTTTTACGATGCCGGTACACCGGCTCGACAAAAACTACACCGAGGCCCTGCAGGAAGACCGCGAAGCGATCATTCTCGCGGACCGGTTGGGATATTCGGAGGCCTATGTCGGCGAACACGTCACCGACGCCGCCGAAAGCATCACCAATTCGATGTTATTTCAGGCCAGCCTGATTTCCGACACCAAACAGATCAAGCTTGGTACCGGCACGACCAACCTGTCACACACCCATCCGGTTCTCGTCGCCGCCCAGGCGGCGATGATGGATCACCTTCTCAAAGGCCGGTTCCTGTTCGGCATCAGCCCGGGCGCACTTGAATCCGACGCCGAAGCGCTCGGCATTCGCGGGATCGACCGCAACGAGATGTTCGCCGAATCCATACAGCATATTCTTGACATCTGGCAGGGCGAACCGCCCTACGATCTCAAAGGCAAACACTGGAATATCTCGACCCGGGAAACCCAGTTCGCGGAAATCGGCCTCGGCCCGATCGCCAAGCCGTACCAGAAACCGCACCCGCCCATCCTCGGCACCGTCGTCGCACCCTTCTCGAAGGGCGTAATCGAAATGGGCAAGAAAGGCTTCCTGCCGATCTCGGCCAATTTCCTGCTCGCGAAGTGGGTCAAAACGCACTGGGACAACTATGCCAAGGGTGTCGAGGAAGCGGGACGCATGCTCGATACCGGCGACTGGCGCGTCGCGCGGTCGATCTTCGTGCATGACGATCACAAAACCGCTGTCGATTATGGCAAGGCAAACGACCGCAGCCCGTACCGGTTCTATTACAACCAGCTTTTCACCAAGTTGAAAAAAGCGAACCGACACGAGGTCTTCAAGCCCGAGCGCGATTTCCCCGACGAGCAGCTTACGCTCGACTACATCCTCGACGAGCTGGTCATCTGCGGCGACGTCAACAGCGTTGTCGATCAGATCCTCGCCTTCCGTGAGACTACCGGCGATTTCGGCACCCTGCTCTATGCCGGCAAGGACTGGGAAGACAAGGAACTCGGAAAACGGTCGATGGAACTGATGGCCGAAAAGGTGATGCCGGCGGTCAACGCCGCCATCGGCCAATCGGCAGCCGCGGAGTAGTTTTTCTGATATAACCGCGGCATGACGATTACCGAAGACAAACCGCTTTCCCTGGTCCATATCCTGTCGAACCGGATCGGCCGCGCCTTCTACAGCGAGGTTGAAACGAAGTTCGGCGTAACCATCGCCGAATGGCGCGTGATGCTGACCCTGGCATCAGATCCTGGCGTATCCGCTGCCGAGATCACCAATAGCTGGGCAATGGAGAAAATGTCGGTAAACCGGGCCATTCAGCGGCTCATCGATAACAGCAACGTGTCCCGTAGCCGCGATCCGGAAGACGGCCGCAGCTATCGATTGTCGCTGACGGCAAAGGGCCGGAAACTGTATGCCAGGATCGCGCCCGCCGCGAACAAACGCTATACAGAAATAATATCATCGGTGTCGGCTGAGGAACTCGACATAGTGGTCGCCGCCCTGCAGAAGATGATTGTGCGGGCCGAAGAGCTGAACTGACCGTAGTCACGAATCCGGCTTTCCCCGATAACCTCATATGATATGATATGATTTAATTTTGGAGACTGATTACGTGGACAAGCCTGAATACAGCAGCATCATCTACGTCGTCGACAAGGGCATCGCCAAAATCATTTTCAACCTGCCGCAATACGGCAACGCGTTGGATATGAAAGGCGTTCAGGAAACGCTGGATGCGTTGTTTCATGCCGAAGCCGACGAGGCGGTCGGCGCGGTCTTGTTCACCGGCGTCGGCAATTCGTTCTGCGCCGGGTTCAACCTGAAGGAAATTCCCGATCTCGACGAAGGCCAGGAAGGCATCAGCGCGCATTTCCGCGAACTTGCCATGTGGTGGCACCAGGTGTTTCACATGATCGTCCGGATCAAGAAGCCGGTGTTTTCCGCCGTCAACGGCGTGGCCGCGGGATCGGGGCTCGGTATCGTGCTGTGCTCGGATATGGCGGTCTGCACCGACGATGCGCGCTTCCTGTGCGCCTGGCATTCCATCGGCCTCGCCAACGATGCGACCACCAGCTATTCGCTCACCAAGATCGTCGGGTTCCGGCGGGCAACCGAACTTATGTTCACCAACCGGACCCTCAATGCGCAGGAAGCGCTGGACTGGCAGATCGTCAACCGGGTCTATTCGCGAGACGATTTCAAGGTCAACGCAGCGGCCATCGCGAAAGATCTCGCGGATGGGCCGACGCATTTGCAGGGAATGGCCAAGGAAAGTTTCCATATGGGCTGGCGCCGGTCGATCGAAGAAGCCACCGAGTTTGAGATTCAAAACGTTCGGGAATCGGTCATGCACCCCTATTTCAAGCAGGCGCTTGATAAATTTCTCGACAAGAAATCGCGTAACAACCAGGAGGTCGTCCGCCTTCCCTAAGGTGGCATAACACGATGCTGGGCATCTTTTCGAAACGCAAACGGCCGCTCCACATGGGCCGGTTTCCCATGGAAAAGATCAAGCGCGTCGATGAGCCGACAACCCTGATCACCGATGACATCAAGCGTCTTCCCAAGCGCGCCGGTTTTTTCGTGCGCGCGTTCTTCGGCGATCTCGGACCCAAGGCCGGCCATGAAATCCGGCGCTTCATCACCAAGAACCCGCTCAACGCCGCCATGGGTCATGTCCACTGGACACAGGTGCCGATCCACAAGGGCGAGCCCTATGCCGAGCCCGCCGATCTGCCGGACGACCCGGAAGAAATTGCGAAGCACATCAAATCGCTCTGTTATTTTCTCGATTCCGACATCGTCGGCATCTGCGAAATCCCCGAATACGCCTGGTACAGCGAAGACATGGACGGCAAACCGATCACGGCGAAGCACAAATACGCAATCGTGGTCGTTAATGACCAGCGCTGGGAGACGCTTGATTCGTCGTCGGGCGATGACTGGGTCTCAGGGGCGCAGAGCTACCGCGCCTATCTCAAAGGCTCGACCACGGCGGTGATCGTCGCCGATTATATCCGCCGGCTGGGCTATGAGGCGCAGGCCCATTCGAATGCCGATGGCGACGTAATGCAGATTCCGCTGATGCTGCTGGCCGGCCTCGGCGAGATGAGCCGCATCGGCGAACTGGTCCTCAACCCGTTCGTCGGGCCGCGCCACAAGACCGCAGTGATCACCACCAATCTGCCGATGGCGACGGACAAGCCGATCGATTTCGGGCTCCAGGATTTCTGTTCCAAATGCATGAAATGTGCCCGCGAATGCCCGGCCCAGGCGATCCCATTCGGCGACAAGGTGCTCTATAACGGCTACGAAATCTGGAAACCCGACGTCGAGAAATGTACCAAATACCGGGTGACCAACGCCAAGGGGTCGTCCTGCGGGCGCTGCATGAAAATGTGCCCGTGGAACAAGGAAGGGCTTCTGCAGCACCGCATCGCCATGTGGGCCGCAATCAAGCTGCCATGGTCGCGCCGCTTCCTGATCTGGCTCGACGACAAGATGGGCTACGGTAACCGAAACCCGGTCAATAAATGGTGGCTCGACCTCGAGACCCCGAAAAAGAACAGCCGCGCGGCGCATTCCGAAAATGCCAACGCCCGCGATTTGACGCTCGACCGCGACACCGCCGGGGCCAACGATAAAATAGCCACCTATCCCGTCGACACCCTTCCCCGTGCCGATCAAAAGGAGGCGGTACCGGTCGACCGCAGGACCGGTCTGAAGGACACCAAGGCAGCGGAAGACGCGCTGCGACGCGCCATCAAAGAGCGACAGGACGCCGAACGGGCAAGAGCCAAAGTCTGACACCCCTTTCCACGGAAACCCGATGTCCGCGATTATCACCATCATCGCGCCGGTCTTTGCGCTGATCCTCGTCGGTTACGGCGTCGCCCGAACGCCAAAATGGACGCCGGACGCGACGAAGTATTTCAACAATTTCGTGTTTTACGTCGCGCTGCCGACGCTGCTATTCGGCAAGCTGGCCACGGGCCGAGCGTTCGACGGCGTCGACCCGCTGATCGCGGCGGCGTATTTCGGCGGCGCGCTGATTTCGATGGCCTTGCTGATGGGGATTTCGCGCATCGTATTTCGCATCCCCGGCGACGAGCGTGCGTTGCTCGGCATGGGGGCGGGGTTTTCCAACACCGTGCTCCTCGGCCTGCCACTGATCGTTCTGACATTCGGCGATGCCGCGCTCGGCCCGGTCACCACCATCATCGCATTCAACACATTGCTGATGATGCCGGTGACCACTCTGCTGGTAGAAGTGGCGCGCGGCCGGGCAAGCCAGAATAGTCTCGCGCGGATCGTCGTTGCGCCTATCCCGGCACTGATCCGTAATCCGATCCTGATCGCCATCGTGTCGGGCGCGACGTGGAGCTTCACCGGAATCGGCCTCGCGCTGCCGATCGAGCGCTTCATCGATCTGTTATCCGGCGCGGCCGGTCCGTGCGCCCTGTTTGTCCTCGGCGCCAGTCTTGCCGAATACCGACTCGCGGGCCGGCCCGGAGAGACCGCGTCGATGATCGGATTCAAGCTGGTTGTGCACCCGACAATCGTCTGGCTGCTCTGTACCCAGGTCTTCGCGCTCGACGCCCTGACCACCGGCGTCGCCACGCTGATGGCCGCCATCCCGGTCGGCGCCACCGTGTTCGTGATCGCCCAGAAATACGGAACATTTGTCGGCCCGGTAACGTCGTCAATCCTGCTTTCGACCGGGATTTCTGCGGTCACGCTGGCAGTGGTGATCGGATTTTTGACATAGGTTTCGGGCAGGAAGTTCCCCATCCGAAGCGAATCCTATCAGAGCAGCGTCGAGGTCCGTTTTGCGCCCAGGCTATCCGCCCGCCGCTTCCGTCGCCGCAAGGGGATGGATGGGGGTGAAACGCTGTTCCGTCCATCCTTTGTCGAACGGGGTGCAGAAAATTCCCTCAAAGCGAACGGTCCGAACCTTCCAGCCCTTTCCATCGCGCCGGAACTCGCAGAAATACCGGCCCATGACCCAGACTGCTTCCCGGGTGTCGTCGGGCCCGCGCAGCGTCGCCGGCTCGAAGCACAGCCAAGTCCCTTCGGCCTCGTCGCCGGTCACTTTGATGGATTCCGAGCCCAGGAGATGGCTGGATTCGCAAATCCTCGTCCCGGTCATGAACTTTTCGGTCAGGGCGGCTTTACCGCGTTCGGCCATGCCGACATCGGCGAACCCGGATCCGCTCGCCCACATGCCGTCTTCGGTATAATACTCGACCAGCCGTTCGCCCCAGCGCGGATTATCGCGCTCGTCGGCCTTCAGCAGCATCTCGGCCATCATGCTCCGGATGGCGGATTCGTCCTCAAGCCGTTGAACGCGTTCCAGTAGATCCTGGATGATCTTGTCATCGGCCACGGTCGTCCTCCTCCGATATTTGTTGGGTTGCCACCGGCACGAGAATGCGTGTCAGTGCTCACAGGTCGGCGATTTCGCCCCATTTCCATTCGCGGTGGGCGAGAACCTCCGGCAAAGTTGTTTCGGTCGGCACGATCACCATCCGGCTGTCGATTTCGGCAAACGGGTAGGATCCGTCCAGCGCCGGCGGTTCCTGCCCGTCCATATAGCCGCGTACGAACGCGAGCATATACCGGCGGAGACGCGTGACCAGGATGTCCTTGGAGCCGACATGTTCGAGACTTCGGTCGACAATCGGTCCCATGCTCTGGAGCATCGCCACATCCTGCGCGGCAATGCCGCGAATGCCCGAATAATTCTCGCTCTTCTGTCTATCGCGATCGATCAGGTGCATGTTGGCAAGGGTCGCCCGCGACCGGTAGTCGTTGTCCGGATCGATCAGATCGTGGCCAAAAGCCTCGTCCAGCCGCTCGCGTTCGTCCGGGGTCGGTTCGATCTCATGGTCGTAATGTACGTAGTAAAGCCAGTGGTTTTCATCGTCGATCGGCACCCAGGCGTGCCATATCCACCGCAGACCGGTGCGCCCGGCCGGGACGATGGTGTGACAGGGGACGACAAATGGATCCACCCAAACCAGCGATTTCGCAGGGTCCTCAGTCTTCCAGGACCAGACGGTTTGCATGCCGAACGGCTCGTCTCTTGTATACGCCCGGGGGCGCGGATCGTGGGTCATGGCGGCGCGGCGTTCGTCTATCGGCGCCTGGCTGATCGTGCTGTGGAGGTAGGATGCGTGCGAAATGTCGAGATCCGCCTCGATCCCCTGCAGATAATTGCACGACTGATTGTAATGGTAGGCGATCACCCGATGCGCCGGCAGGCTTGTGAACAGGAAATCCGGAAATGGCGGCGGCTCTGCGCGCGGGCCCATATAGGTCCAGACGATCCCGCCTGCCTCCCGCGTCGGGTAGGCTTTGTGGCGAATTTTCTTGCCGAAATCCGGGTTCAGTTCGGTCGGCGTGTCGACCAGGTTGCCGTCGACGTCGTATTTCCAGCCATGATAGACGCAGCGGAGACCGCATTCCTCATTGCGCCCATAGGCAAGCGAGACACGCCGGTGCACACAGAACTCGTCGAGCAGGCCGACTCGGCCCTCGGTATCGCGGAACGCGACGAGCGGCTCGCCGAGCAACTTGACGGCGACGGGCGCGCCGTCGGGCTCGGGTAGTCTTTCGGACAGCATCGCCGGCAACCAGTATTCACGGAACAGGCCCCCCATCGGCGTACCGGCGCCGGTCTGGGTAAGAAGTTCGTTTTCCTCTGGCGTTATCTGCGACGTGCCTTGGTTCATACTTCATCCATCAAGTGACTGCCTGGACCAAAAGGGTAAGTCGGGCCGAATAGGGTGTCCATACCGGTACGGGCCGCCGCGTTCGGCTAAACTGGGAATGCCCGCTTCCAGGTCGACCGGAAAATTTCAGTCGCTGGCGTCATCGACGTGCGGCAACCGGTCCCCGGCCGCGCTCACCATATCCCGGACCACCTTGCCCATCAGATCGATCCCGACACCGCATTTACAACCCTTGCAGCCGACACAGGCATCAAGGCCGAGATCGATGGCGTGGTTGAGGGCAGCTTCTTTTCCGGCTGCGCTTGTCAACGGATCGAGGCGGGTTCGTTGCAACTTCAGCAATGAGAACGGATTGCCCCAGCGATAGCCTTCCGCCGGATCCGGCGTCTGATCTGCCGGCATCTCACCCGGCGGACCGCCGCCAAAATTGCGCGCATGCATCGGGCATCCATGCAAACAGGCATAACATTCGATACAGGCGGTCAGCGCGTGGTAATCGTCCGGAGCTTCGACATTCAGATCGTTGCCCTGCCCCGCAGTCGCCAGGCGGCCGCGCATCTGGCGCGCAACGCCGTCGCGGCGCACCACCAGATCGCTTAAGGCCGGCAGGGTTGCCATCGGGCTGATCCGGTCGCCGTCATTCACCCGGGCCCGGCAGGCAACGCGCGGACGGCCGTTGACGTCGACCGTACAGACGCCGCAATTCCGTGCGCGGCAGCCGTAGCGGAATGCGAGATCGGGCATCGTTGTCGCCTGCGCCTGCAACAATAGATCGAGCACCATGGGTTTCTCGTCTTCATGGCGCCGTTGGTAATCGTATTCGACGACTGCTTCGGCGCCGCCGCGTCGGGTGACAATCTCCACCTTCATGCCCGGGTCGCCTCGCCGATGGCCGCTTCGGCCCCGCCCGGCGCCAGCTCCGGCGCGGCGCCGGTAACGCCCATGATCGCCCGGTATTTTTTCTCCAGCTTCCGGTCCTGCATCGCGGCCGGCAGGGCACGCAGCCATTTGACCTCCACCTTGCGCCAGAATTCTTTCGCCTTGTAGGCGACTATCCGTTTCAGCGGCGTGCGCGGCCGCGCAACCCGGCGGACCTGCATGGCGCCATCCGCCGATTGAGACACAATCGTCGAATAGGGCTGCGAGAACGCCGAGATCGCCCCCCGGTCGAGGCGCACATGTCCGCCGAGGCTGCCGTCGCGTTCGCGGGCAGCCGCGGCTACCGCCTTTGCCGTGACGATTAGATTGCAAAGCTCCGCGAATTCAATGAACGACTGGTTCCACTCCGCGTAATCGGGGATGGCAACCGTTTCGAGTTTCGATTCAAGATCGGCCAGCACGGTATCCATTTTCAAAACCCGGTCTGCCGTCCGTACCGGGCCGATATTGATCCACGCTTCGCGCTGCAGTTCCAGCTTCAGTGTCGGCGCAGCACGATCGCCGGGCTGACCGAACCGGTTTTCGATCTCGGCGATCAGCGGTGCGAACGCGTCGTCATTGATTGTTGCTTTGACATTCCGCGCTCTGTCCGCGGCAATCCGCCCCGACCGTCTGCCAAAGACCGCACCCTCGGTCAGGGATGTCGACCCAAGTCTGTTGGCACCGAAAAGGCCGCCCATGGCCTGACCGGCGGTGAACAGGCCGGCAATCCCTTGCTCCGCCTGTCCCGTACCCTCGCCGGCAACCGACACGCCGTGTTCGTTTGCCCGGATTCCGCCCATCATGTAATGAGCGCTGGGACGCACTTCCCACGGTTCTTCGCATTTGGCCGCCGATTTGCTGAGCGCCTGGCGTGCGACCCGGTAGGCAGACGGCAGTGCCGTCTCCAGGAAACGCATGAAATAAGGCCCGGACAGCGGATGGCGCTTGTTGCCGGTCATGTCCAGATAGGCGCCGCCATTGGGGCTGCCGCGGCCATCTTCGACCGCACGCATGATCGCCGCTGAGCATTCCGCCCGGGTGCGGAGATACACACCATCAAGGATCACCTTGCCGTTTCTGTCGCGTAAAACGCCGAGATAACTTGCCGTCATCGGTTCGCCAATCAGCAACCCCTCATAGGACGGCGGCGAGGCCAGGCAGAACGGCAGGAACTGGACCTGCTCCATATCGACGAGATCCGCGCCTGCGCGCGCCGCCACCGCAAAGGAATCGCCGGTATTTCCCCGCATGGTGTCGGTCTTGGGAAAATACAGGGTCGACAGGCCGCCGGCTGCAATTATCACCGAAGGCGCGCGCACCGCGACAAGCCTGCCGCGAGCCGCATCGTAAATTACGCCGCCAACGACGCGTTTCCCGGCGCCGTCTTCCCGTTGTTCCGTCACCAGGTCGAGAAACCAGCAATCTTCGATATAGTCGATCCGATCGCCCTGGACTACCGCATTCCAGTTGGCGTGGCCGAAGGCGATACCGCTGTTTCGGTGCCCCACCGACCGGCGACGCGTATGACCGCCCATGGGCAGCGGCAGCGATTTGGGGGTATTGCGCATCGTATCGATCGCCGGCCGCAGACCCTGCATCCGGTAGCGGTCATAAGCAGTCTTGCTGTCGGCGGAGAAAGCATCGGTGATCGCGCCGACCGGCAGGTCGCCGCCCGCCATGCGGAGGTTTTCCGACAACGTCTCCTCGCTGTCGTCGTCCGAGCCGGATTCGCGAACCGTCGCGATTCCTTCGGAAATCTTGGTGTCGGAACAGCCGATCGGATCCTTCGAGACCACCAGCACCCGCGCGCCTTCCGCCGCCGCGGCCTGCGCCGCGTGGCTGCCCGCGCCACCTGACCCCACAACGACGACATCGTAGTCGCGCCATTCAGTCTCGATCGCCATACCTAGAGCCTCCCGCAGTCCCCGTCAGTCACGGTTTCTACCCTGCGCGCCGCCGCCGGACAATGCCGGGCCGGTCGCCCGGGGCAGCGTTCAGATTTCTCCGCCCACGCCATCGATTTCCGCCCCCGCCGGGTTCGGCGACCGGACTTAAACAAAATGCATTGGTACCCCGGCACGGGCCTGCCCCGGACCTGATCCGGGGACCGGGGCGACAAAGTGATGTGGTCGAAGAGTTGCGTGGCGGCTG
>Ga0209403_10004455_pt1 | contig 15268 bp, 14 predicted proteins | sample ArcticOcean_MG_C_8_FD_187440 | JGI IMG/M metagenome (GOLD analysis project Ga0209403, IMG submission 187440) | Marine microbial communities from western Arctic Ocean - ArcticOcean_MG_CB11_86 (SPAdes) (version 2) | ecosystem: Environmental > Aquatic > Marine > Oceanic | place: Arctic Ocean... | reverse complement strand
AGGCCCTCGGTATCGGCCTAATCTACAAAACGTCGTTCGACAAGGCTAACCGCACCAGCATTTCGTCGGGTCGCGGTGTCGGTCTCGACGACGCACTGCCGGTGTTCCAAGAAGTGCGCAAGACTTTTGGCTGCCCGGTCCTGACCGATGTCCACGAACGCGAGCAATGCGCGGTCCTGAAGGGCTCGGTCGACGTTTTGCAAATCCCAGCATTCCTGTGCCGGCAAACGGACTTACTGTTGGCTGCCGCGCAAACCGGCCTCGTCATTAACGTGAAGAAGGGGCAGTTTCTCGCACCCTGGGATATGAAGAACGTCGTCGCCAAGGTCGCCGAGTCCGGCAACCAGAACATCATGATCACCGAACGCGGCACGAGCTTTGGTTACAACACCCTCGTTTCGGACATGCGCAGCATCCCGGTCCTCCGCGATACCGGATACCCCGTCGTATTCGATGCAACACACTCCGTCCAGCAGCCGGGGGGGCAGGGGGCCACCACCGGCGGGCAGCGCGAACACGTCTCGGTTCTAGCCCGCGCCGCCGTTGCAGTGGGTGTTGCCGCGGTCTTTTTGGAAACCCATCAAGACCCTGACAGCGCCCCATCGGACGGCCCCAACATGGTACCCCTTTCGGAAATGGGTGCACTCATGGGTACTCTTATGGAGTTTGACGCGCTCGCCAAGCGTTAAGGGGTACGCCGCCCCGACACGGGGTGCTAAAACCTGGCCAACACCAGACCAGCCGGAGACGCCGTCATGACCGCCATCATCGATATTCTGGGCCGCGAGATTCTCGATAGCCGCGGCACCCCAACAGTCGAAGTGGATGTAACGCTCGAAAGCGGCGCCCGCGGTCGTGCTGCAGTGCCGTCGGGCGCATCAACCGGCGCCTATGAGGCGCACGAAAAACGCGACGGCGGCGATCGCTACGGCGGCAAAGGCGTCCAAGGAGCGGTTGACGCCGTAAACGGCGAGATATTCGACGCACTCTCCGGTCTAGATGCCACCGAACAAGTCCTGATCGACACTACCATGATTGCGCTCGACGGCACCAAAACGAAAGAACGCTTCGGCGCCAACGCCATCCTCGGCGTTTCACTTGCGGTTGCCAAAGCCGCAGCCGACGCGCTCGAAACGCCACTCTATCGCTATATCGGTGGTACGATGGCGCGCGATCTTCCGGTGCCGATGATCAACATCATCAACGGTGGCGCCCACGCCGATAACCCGATCGACGTGCAGGAATTCATGATCATGCCCATCGGCGCTGAGAGCATCACCGATGCTGTACGCATGGGCGCTGACGTCTTTCGCCAATTGAAGGCGCACCTCAAGAAAGCCGGCCATAATACCAACGTCGGTGACGAGGGCGGTTTCGCGCCCAACCTCAAAAGCACCAACGAAGCGCTCGACTTCGTCATGCAGGCAATCAACGAGGCCGGCTACACCCCGGGCGACGATATCGTTCTCGCGCTGGATGCCGCCGCGACAGAGTTCGAGAAGGCTGGCAAATACATTCTCGAAGGTACGGGCGAGATCTTTGACGCTGACGGCATGGTACGTATGTACGAAAAGCTCACGGCGGATTATCCCATTCGCTCAATCGAAGATGGCCTGGCGGAAGACGATTGGGACGGTTGGGCTGCGCTCACTCAAGCGATCGGCGACAAAGTGCAACTCGTTGGCGACGATCTCTTCGTTACCAACCCTAAGCGCCTGGCCCAAGGCATTGCGCAAGGTACCGCGAACGCGATCCTCGTGAAAGTCAATCAGATAGGTACGCTTACCGAAACCCTGCAGGCCGTCGAGATGGCGCACAAAGGAGGCTACCGCGCCGTGATGTCGCACCGCAGCGGCGAAACCGAGGACTCCACAATCGCCGACCTCGCCGTCGCCACGAACTGCGGCCAAATAAAAACCGGCTCGCTCTCACGCTCCGACCGCACCGCCAAATACAACCAACTCATTCGCATCGAAGAAGAACTTGGTCCCGCCGCGCACTATCCGGGCGCTTCCGCGCTGGGCTAGAGTGACATTTTCGGCAACTGACACCGCACAGAGGAGAGGTCCCATGGCCGATCTATCCCACGCCCAACCCATCGGTCACCGCCGCCGAATCGGCGTCATTGTGCCGCCGAGCAACACTGTCAACGAGGCCGAGTTTGGCCGCATGGCGCCAGACGGGGTGACGTTCCACTTCACGCGCTCGCCCCTGCATGAAGATCCCTGGCATAACGACTTCAAAGACATGCTGGATGCGGTCTCCGATGCGGTCGGCGATCTCACGCTCGCCAATGTCGACGCGCTCGCCTTTGGGTGCACGTCAGATTCCATGGCCTGTCCGGCGGACCGTTTGATCGGCACCATGGAACAAAAGAGCGGCGGCAAGCCATCGGTTTCCACGGCTGGCGGCATTCTCAAAGCGCTCGAAGCCTTAGGCATCACCAAAGTCTCCATGGCCACGCCGTACATCGAGGCCACTAACGAACACGAAAAACACTTCCTCAATGATCACGGTATCGAGGTCGTTGCGATGGCGGGCCTTGGCCTCAACACAGGCTGGGAAGGTATCCAAAAGATGTCGCGCGTCCCACCGGCGAAGGTTTTTGAGCACGCCAAATCGGTCGACCGCCCTGGCTCACAAGCTATCCTGATTTGCTGCACAGACTTCAACACGCTCGATGTCATCGAACCGCTCGAAGCTGAACTCGGCAAACCGGTTATCTCGTCGAACACCGCATCATTCTGGGCCAGCCTCCGCGCCGCTGGCATCGATGACAAGATCGAAGGCTACGGACGACTGCTACGCGAGTTCTAGAAAACGGTGCTGTCTGCGCAGTGCCCAAAGAACATCGGTGCATATATCAAGGCGGGACCGGCGTGGCCGGATAGTTGCTCGGGTCATTCAACATGCGGCACGGTATCCCATCGCCTCACCGAGAGCGCCAACAGCACCGTTGCGTGCCAAACTGAATCACGATTGAGTCTTTCGAGCCACACTTGCCCACAATCGCTAACTTCCGTGTGCCCATTGTTTGACGGCAGGTTAAAAAGTGTGATTCGCTCGACACATGGGATTGGCACACGAAGTCAAGAAACGCACCCGGGCAGCTATTGCACCGTTCTTGCTGATTCTAATGGTGGCCTATTTCGGCATTAGCTTCGTTCAGGGCGACCGCGGTCTGCTGGCGTGGATCCGACTCAGCGATGACATTGCGTTGGTCCAAGCCGATCTCGCCGATCTAATGGTTCTTCGGGCCCATATGGAACAACGGATCCAGCTGCTACGGCCAAACGGGTTGAATATCGACATGCTTGATGAACGCGCGCGCGCCTTACTCGGGTTTGCGCACAAAGATGAGATCGTGATCTACACGCCTGAAATTAACTGATTTCGCGTTAATTTAAGAATTAACTTGTTTTTCTAATCACTTAGCCGCGGGCGTAGTGGTATAGAAAACGCTCGCGACCGACCTGGCTTGTGCGTATATTGCTCCACCCTTCGTTCTCAAGGCACCGGAGTGTTCATGGCGAAAGCGCCCACGTCCGACAAAACTAAGGCCCGCCGCAAAGCGGCCCCCAAACCTGCAGTCAAAGCCGCACCTGAGCAGCTACTCCAGTTCTATCGGGATATGCTACTCATCCGCCGCTTCGAGGAAAAAGCGGGTCAGATGTATGGCATGGGCCTGATTGGCGGGTTTTGCCACCTATACATCGGACAGGAGGCGGTTGTTGTCGGCGCACAAGCCGCGACAAAAGGTGCCGACGCCGTCATTACCACCTACCGCGACCATGGCCACATGCTGGCGTCCGGCATGGACCCACGCGGCGTCATGGCGGAATTGACCGGCCGCATCGACGGTTATTCCCGCGGCAAGGGTGGTTCGATGCACATGTTTGCCCGCGACAAGAACTTCTACGGCGGCCACGGCATTGTTGGCGCCTCATCCGCCCTCGGTACCGGCATAGCGTTTGCAAACAAGTATTTGGACAACGACGAGGTCACACTGACCTACTTCGGCGACGGGGCCGCCAACCAGGGGCAGGTCTACGAATCTTTCAACATGGCAGCACTCTGGAAACTGCCAGTTCTCTACATAATCGAGAACAACCACTACGCCATGGGCACATCGACCGCGCGCTCAACAGCGCAGACAAAACTATACAAGCGCGGTGATGCGTTCGGTATTCCTGGCGGCCAGTGCGACGGCATGGATGTCCTCGCCGTTCGTGACGCAGTTGCCAAAGCGGTCAAGCACATGCGTACCGGCAAAGGCCCCTACATTCTGGAAGCGATGACCTATCGCTACCGCGGTCACTCGATGTCTGATCCAGCAAAATACAGAACCCGAAACGAGGTTAACAAGGTGCGCCAAGAACGCGACCCTATTGATCACGTGCGCGACCTGATTCTTGAAAGTGGTGCCTCCACTGAGCTCGCGCTCAAGGCAACCGATAAAGAGGTCAAAGCCATCGTCACGGATGCTGCGGACTTCGCTCAACAAAGTCCTGAACCAGATTTATCTGAACTCTACACCAACATTGTGATTGCCGCGGACGCAGCGGAATAGCGCCAGGGGGCACGACCTTGCCAATTGCTATCACCATGCCCGCTCTGTCGCCGACGATGGAGGAGGGCACCCTAGCCAAGTGGCTTAAAGCTGAGGGCGATGTCATCGCTCCCGGGGACGTCATCGCCGAGATCGAAACAGACAAAGCTACGATGGAAATTGAAGCCATTGACGAAGGAACCTTGGGCGCCATCTTGGTCCCTGAGGGCACTGACGGTGTGAAGGTCAACGCGGTAATTGCGCATTTGCTCGAAGACGGTGAAGACGCCGCGAGTGCCATCGTAGCCCCCGCAAAGGGCAATCTCGCTGCGACACCGCTGAAAACACCAACAACGGCCCCCACACAAGCCGCGTCGATGCTGGCCAAGCCCGTAGAAATCATTGCCGCCGACCCCGACATTCCTGCAGGCACAGCGATGACCGAAGTCACGGTCCGCGAAGCGCTACGCGACGCCATGGCGGAAGAGATGCGCCGTGACGAGAGTGTCTTCCTGATGGGTGAGGAGGTTGCCCAGTACCAAGGCGCATACAAAGTCAGCCAAGGCCTTCTTGATGAATTTGGTGAAACCCGAGTTGTCGATACACCGATCACCGAGCATGGCTTCGCCGGTGTGGGGGTTGGCGCGGCCTATCGTGGTCTTCGGCCAATCGTCGAGTTTATGACGTTCAACTTCGCCCTCCAAGCTATGGATCACTTGATCAACTCGGCGGCGAAAACCCTGTACATGTCCGGTGGGGCGATGCCGGTTCCTATCGTATTCCGTGGCCCCAATGGTGCTGCGGCGCGCGTGGCGGCTCAACACTCGCAAAATTTTGCGTCTTGGTACGCTAGCGTACCCGGCCTAAAGGTCGTCGCGCCCTATTCGGCCGCGGATGCAAAAGGGCTACTCAAGGCTGCGATCCGTGACCCCAACCCGGTGATCTTTCTCGAGAACGAGATCCTCTATGGCGTTATCCAAGAGGTGCCACAGCTTGACGATTACGTCCTACCTATTGGCAAAGCCCGCATCGTACGACGCGGCACCGACGTCACCATTGTCGCGTACTCAATTTCGGTGCGCGACGCGCTTCAAGCCGCGGACCAGCTCGCTGGCGAAGGCATCGACGCCGAAGTCATCGATCTGCGCACCCTGCGCCCGTTGGATACGGCGACGATAGTAGAATCAGTACGCAAGACCAACCGGATCGTCGCGGTCGAAGAGGGTTGGCCGGTTTGCGGGATTTGTTCTGAAATCGCCGCGGTCCTAATGGAGCAATCCTTCGATGATCTTGATGCGCCAATGGTGCGCGTAACGGGGGAAGATGTCCCAATGCCCTATGCCGCTAACCTAGAAGCTCTTGCACTCCCCAATCCAAACAAAATCGTTCAGGCTGTAAAAGCAGTCTGCTACCTCGCCTAAGGAAACCAGAATGCCTATTTCGATCACCATGCCGGCGCTGTCTCCCACGATGGAGGAGGGCACCCTAGCCAAGAGGCTCGTCAAAGAAGGTGAGACGGTATCTTCAGGTGACGTCATCGCTGAAATCGAAACCGATAAGGCCACGATGGAAGTGGAAGCTATCGACGAGGGCACCGTCGGAAAGCTTCTTGTCGCCGAGGGTACCGAAGGGATCAAGGTCAACACGGTCATCGCGATCCTTCTCGAAGACGGCGAGGATACAAGCGCCGCTGCAGACACAGCCTCACCGCCCGCAACCGAACCACCCAAAGCGTTACCAGCGCCCGCACCGGTTGTCGCAGCACCTGCACCTGATTTGGCAGCCTTTACTGGCAGCGACCGTATCGCAGCCAGCCCGCTCGCGCGGCGTATGGCCGCGCAAGCCGGTCTCAACCTGGCCGCACTCTCCGGTTCAGGCCCGAACGGTCGCATTGTCAAAACAGACATCGAGTCAGCGCTATCCTGCGGCGCGCCCGTGCAGACAGGCCCAACCGTTACCGAAATGCCGCAGCGCACCGCGGTAACGGCACAACCAGGTTCCGCGAGCTACACTGAAACTCCTAACAACCAAATGCGCAAGGTCATCGCCCGTCGGCTCACCGAATCCAAGCAGATGGTGCCGCATTTCTACCTCACCATTGAGTGCAATATCGACAACATGTTGACCATGCGCAAAAATCTTAACGAACGAGGCCCCAAGGATGGCTCGTATAAGATATCGGTAAATGACTTCATCATTCGAGCGGCGGCGCTTGCCCTCAAGAAGGTGCCGGCTGCGAACGCAAGTTGGACCGACGCCGCAACCCTGCACTACCATAGCGCCGATATCTCGGTAGCCGTAGCGGTCAAGAACGGCCTGATTACGCCCATTGTGCGCAACGCCGACGGCAAGGGCCTTGCAGAAATTTCTGTCGAGATGAAAGACCTTGCGGTCCGCGCGCACGAAGGAAAGTTGGCACCCGAGGAATATCAGGGCGGCACGTTCTCGATTTCCAATCTCGGAATGTTCGGGATCAAAGAATTCTCAGCCGTCATCAACCCGCCGCAAGGCGCCATCTTGGCAATAGGCGCGGGCGAACAACGTCCGATCGTCAAAGACGGTGCGCTCTGCGTCGCGACCATGATGTCGTGCACGTTGTCATGCGATCACCGCGTGGTGGACGGCGCTATCGGCGCCAAGCTTCTGAACGCGTTCAAGGGTTTGATTGAAGACCCGGTCACAATGCTCCTCTAGGCCTGCTTCTGATATTTCGAGCGCCCAAAGAAACCTAACGAAGGCAATCATGGCAGCACAACAATACGACCTGGCGGTTCTTGGCGGCGGCCCAGGTGGCTACGTCGCGGCAATTCGTGCCGCACAACTGGGCCTCAAGACCGTCTGTATCGAACGCGAGCATCTCGGCGGCATCTGCTTGAACTGGGGCTGCATTCCGACAAAAGCGCTCTTACGGTCATCCGAGGTCTACCACCTGCTGCACCGCCTCGACGAATTCGGGTTGAGCGCGAAAGACATTACATTCGACATCAAGAAGGTTGTGAAGCGCAGCCGCAAAGTCTCAAAGCAGCTCTCCGGCGGCGTCGGCCACCTGCTCAAGAAACACAAGGTCGATGTCATCGACGGCCACGGCGTGATGAATGGCCCGGGCAAGATCAATGTCAGCAAAGACGGCCAGGCCATTGCCGAAGTGAGCGCCAAACACATCATCCTCGCCACCGGTGCCCGCGCGCGCGACCTGCCAAACATCAAAGCGGACGGAAAAAATATCTGGTCCTATAAGGAAGCCATGGTGCCCGAGACCATGCCAAAGTCACTGCTGGTGATCGGGTCCGGCGCCATCGGCATCGAGTTTGCAAGCTTCTACCGTACGATGGGTGCGGAAGTTACCGTCGTTGAAGTGATGGATCGCGTTTTGCCGGTCGAGGACGAAGACATTTCTGCGCATGCCCGCAAACAATTCGAGAGTCAGGGTATGACAATCATCACCGGTGCATCCGTCACGGCGACCAAACCAGGCAAGGGCGGCACGACAGCGACTATCGAACCCATGAAGGGTAGCAAGACCAAAGCGCTAAGTGTTACCGCCGAGAAAATCATCCTCGCCGTCGGCATCACCGGTAATGTCGAAGACTGTGGCCTGGACACTGTCAAGGGCCTCGCGGTCGACCGCGGTCATGTTGTCGTCAACGAATGGTTGGAAACTGGCGTCAAAGGCCTTTATGCCATTGGCGATCTCGTCGGCTCGCCGTGGCTCGCGCACAAAGCCATGCATGAGGCCGTCATCTGCGTCGAAAAGCTCGCCGGCCAGAAAGACGTCCATCCCATGACGACACTCAACATTCCGGGCTGCACCTATTGCCATCCGCAGGTAGCTAGCGTGGGCCTAACTGAAAGAGCCGCCAAAGAAAAAGGCCACGAGGTGAAGGTCGGCAAATTCCCGTTCATGGGCAATGGCAAGGCCATCGCGCTGGGCGAATCGGAAGGCCTCATCAAGACCGTATTTGACGCCAAAACCGGCGAGCTTCTGGGCACCCACATGATAGGTGCTGAGGTGACTGAACTCATTCAGGGCTACACCATCGCCAAAACGCTAGAAACGACCGAAGCAGACCTGATGCACACTGTGTTCCCGCATCCAACACTGTCCGAAATGATGCACGAGTCGGTCCTTGACGCGTACGGCCAAGCGCTCCATTTCTAAGCCCACATGACAAATGTTAACAGCGGCGTAACCTCCCGCCCGCGCCATCCAGAAAAAGCGCACAAACCCGACCACCCCATCAAGCGCAAACCCGCATGGATTCGCGCCAAAGCTCCGGTCTCGCCGGAGTACCATCAGACCCGGGCGCTTATGAGACGGCTCAACCTCAACACCGTTTGCGAGGAGGCGGCCTGCCCAAACATCGGTGAGTGCTGGACCCTGGGTCACGCCACGGTGATGATCTTGGGCGAGATTTGCACGCGCGCATGTTCATTCTGCAACGTCACAACGGGCAAGCCCGGTCCAGTCGATCCGTTCGAGGCCGAAAACACGGCACTCGCTGCTAAAGAACTCGGGCTTAACCACATCGTAATTACCTCTGTGGATCGCGACGACCTGGACGACGGCGGCGCCGATCAGTTCGTCAAAACCATCGCAGCGCTACGCGCGCATGCACCCAACACCACCATTGAGATCCTAACACCAGATTTTTTGCGCAAAGACCGCGCCATCGAGGCCATCGTTCGCGCCAAACCGGATGTCTATAACCACAACCTCGAAACCGTGCCACGGCTGTATCCCGACGTTCGGCCAGGCGCGCGCTACTTCCATTCGCTGCGCCTGCTCGAAACCGTCAAGAAAACCGATCCCTCAATATTCACAAAATCTGGGATCATGGTCGGCCTCGGTGAAACCAAGGCAGAAATTGGGCAAGTGATGGACGATCTCCGCTCGGCTGATGTCGACTTCATCACGATCGGGCAGTACCTACAGCCCACCATCAAGCACATCGGTGTCGATCGGTTCGTGGATCCGACTGAGTTTAAAGATTACGAAGTCATGGCCCGTGCCAAAGGCTTCTTGATGGTGGCCGCCTCACCAATGACGCGGTCTTCATATCACGCCGGAGACGACTTCGCGAAACTGAGGGCTTTCCGCGACGCCCAACTGGCAGGCTAGTCTGTGCCGACCCACACCGAACAAAGATTGCTTCCCTATACGCAATTGCAATTGTTTGACTTGGTCGCCGATGTTGATCGCTACAACGAATTCTTACCCTGGTGCGTTGCCAGCCGTGTAAATTCACGCAAGGACAACGTAATCCACGCCGATCTTGTCATCGGTTTCAAAATGTTCCGCGAGAAGTTCACCTCGGAAGTCACGTTAATCCAATCTGAGCGAATCGACGTCAAATACGAAAACGGCCCGTTTAAATACCTAACCAACCACTGGCTCTTTATTCCGGAAGAGGATAGGGCGCACACTACCATCGACTTCTACGTCGATTTCGAGTTCCGCTCGAGACTACTCCAACGACTGATCGGCGCCGTCTTCAATGAAGCGGTCCAACGCATGGTTCGCGCCTTCGAAAAACGCGCCCACCATGTTTACGGTAACGACAATACACCAGCAGCAGCGACCTGGAACGAAGGTGGAACTTAGTCCCTAGATCTCGCCGCCGACCTCAATCAACGTCCGACCCAACAGCGCGCGGCCTTCAAAGGCAGTGTGAAGCTCCGCAACTTTCTCCAAAGGCTCAATGCGTTCAACTGGAATGCGCCACTTGCCACTTGCCAGATTGGCAAACAGCTCTTCCTCCTCGGCGCGTCCCGTAGCGGCTTGATGGAAGTACTGAACGAAGCCCGACACCGAAAATGACTTTCCGATGAGTTGAGAGATATTCACATCAGGTGGTGGCCCGGCCATTTGACCGAGATAAATCACGTTCCCCAATGGCGCGACCGCGCGATAGTTCAACGTCGCGGCAGGCCCGGCCACACCGTCAAAGATAACATTTGCACCACGATCATTGGTCAGCCGCAGCAGCACATCGGCCCAGTTTCCAGCCACGCGGTCGATCAGCATTACGGCGCCGAATTGCTTGGCGTACTCGGCACGAGATTGACTGCCGACGAGCCCGTAAACCACGCCGCCTGCGTCCTTTGCAATTTGAGTCGTCAGCGCCCCAACAGCTCCTGCGGCTGAGTGAATCACGACTACGTCGCCTTCCTTTACCTTTCCGGCGGAGTGAACGAGGTGCCAGGCGGTGGGTGCACATGTTGCAAACACTGCTGCGGTTTTCCAATCGAAGGCATCGGGCACAGGAATAAGTTTGGCGCCCGTTGCAAGCGCGTATTCGGCATTGCCACCCCACTCACCAACCGCCACCACGCGCTTGCCGAGCAACTCCTCATCGACGTCGTCCGCAATTGCATCGACCAGCCCGGCATACTCGTAGCCCGGCGTGTAGGGCATGGTTGGTGCCCCCCATTTAACGCGCGCCGCGCGGCTGTGAGTGTCCAGCGGGTTCAGCGCGCAATAGGCTACCTTGATCCTTACTTGGCCGCTCGCCGGTTCCGGGATGTCGATCTCACGCAGTTTCAAGACCGACGGTTCACCTGGCGCATCGACGACGATCGCCCGCATTTTCTGGCTCATGATTCCTCCGTTGTTGTCACGGTTGTGGCGCGTGTGCGCCAACTGGTCAAGGCAAACGGGCGATAGATCGTCTCGAGAAACGCGGCGATCGCCTCCTAGCTCACAGGCTCATCCAGAAGTGGGCAGCAATTACGACCGGGCACGGTGGAAGTCTGCATATCGGTTTTGCGCTCTGCCATTGCAGCTAACCCCACAGCCTTAAAAATGCCTGAGTCACGGCTGCAGATCGCAAGTCTCGGAATGTTATCTTACGACTCAAAGGCCGGACAATCGCACCGCACGCAATTTCAAAAATAGTGGGATCGATCCAAAAAACAGCGCCGCACTGACACCAATCAACATTGCCACAAATAGGGCCGCACCCGACGGATCAATAATGCTCGCTACGGCCTGCGCAAAAATGGCGCCGAAAATCGTTTGGATAAACGCGGCTGCCCCCGACGCCGTACCGGCTAGTTCTGGCATCACATTCAGCGCTCCCGCCTGGCTATTGGGCATGGTCAGGCCATTACCAAAAGAGATGAAGAACGACGTCCCGAACATGACTGCAACACCCAACCCGAACAACGCAAACGCACCGAGGCCAACAGCGGCACACGTCACCGCCGCGATACCACCAACAACAACCATGCGCTCGAGCCCAATCCGGTTCGATAACCGACCGCCAAAAAAGTTGCCACTCATGAAAACTAGAGTCACAAGGGCAAAGTAGGCGCCAAACTCTGTCGCCGGACGGTCCAACACCTCAACCATCAAGAACGGACCAACTGCCATGAACGAGAAAAAAGATCCACTGCCAAAGCCACCCTGTAGGACGAACCCGATATAAACCGGCGAGCGAATAAGGCGGCCATAGCCCCGCAGCATGTCAGCGAAGCCGGCAACACTGCCGCTGGCCTTTTCGCCGCCACGCATTGTGGCCCACGCTAGGGTCGCAACGACCAGGCCGAGGATTAGCGACAGGCCAAAGATCCAACGCCACCCAAACAAGTCAGTGATCAGGCCGCCCAGCACAATCGACAGCATCGGCGCGCCGATCGTCGCGACGATCAGTGTGCCGAGCACGCGGGCCGCGCCCTTCGGGCCGTAGATATCGCGGACAATTGCGCGGGTAATCACCATGCCGGCCGCCCCACCCACGGCCTGAATAATTCGCCCAAAAATCAGGATTGTAACATCCGTCGAGAACAGCGAGATCGTCGTCCCAACAAGAAAAACAACAAGCCCAACATATAACATTGGCAAGCGACCATATCGGTCCGACAGTGGGCCGTAGAACAACGTCGAGATTGCCAGGGCCACCAACGATGCGGAGAACGAGATTTGTGCGACGCCGATGGGCACGTCGAACTCCACCGCGATCGCCGGAATACACGGCACAAAGAGCTGCGTCGCCGCCGGCCCGATGGCCGTGTTGGCAACCAGCGCGATCATGAAAGGTAGGGGGATTCGAGGGGTGTCGTCGCTCACAGGGTTCGCACGGTAGACCAAATATTGCGCACGCAAGTTACTAGCAAATCCACTGACCGCCGGTCGGGCAGGGGCGTTTCTATTTGCTCCAGTTCAATTCGCCGCCCACCCGGATGATCGCACGGCCCATGACCTGACGGGCCGCAAATCTCTTGTGTAGGGCAGGCACATCGTCAAGCGCGACTTCCTCACTAATTGGGACCCGCCAGAACCCGTCGATGACTTTGCGCAGGACGTCATCAACGTCGCGCCCGCCGCGCGCCTCAAGGAGCGGCAGATTGAACCCGCCAACAAAGGCCGACTTGAAAATCAAGGTCGCCACCGGAATCTCGGGGGCCGGACTGCCAGCCGTTGCACCGATATAGATGCAGTGGCCACCGGGGGCGATCACCTCATAGTTTTTCGTTGCTTCCGGGCCTTGGTTTCCGTCGACGATGATGTTCGCGCCCTGGCCTTCAGTGATCTTCTTGACCGCCTCAACCCAGTTATCGGATGTGTAGTCGATGAGATGGTCCGCACCGTATGGCCGGGCATAGTCGAACTTTGATCCACTACACAGTCCAATCACCTTGGCGCCAGCAGCCTTAGCGATTTGCGTCAGCATGATGCCGATGGGCCCTGCGGCGGAGTGAAACAGGCACCAGTCGCTCGACCGAATGCGGCCCGCCGTGTGCAGCACGTGGTACGACGTGTACGTCATGCCGCCGTAACAAGTCCCTATTTTCCAATCCAATCCGTCCGGCATCGGGTATGCGTTGGCCATGGGGGCAATCGAGTATTCGGCATTGCCGCCAAACATATTTCGTGAGTGATAGCGCTTGCCAATAATGGCGGGGTCGACGCCGGCACCAACCTTGTCGACCACACCGGCATGTTCGATCCCGGGGATGAACGGCCACTTAATCGGCAACCACGAAACCTTGCCCTGTCGGGCAAACACGTCCATGGGATTCATACTGCTGTAGGCAACTTTAAGGCGGATCTCGCCTTCCCCTGGCTCGGGAATGACCACTTGGGAGACATGCAGTCCTTCCGGGCCGCCCGCTTCGTCGATCAGTACTGCCTTCATTGTCTCGGCCATTCCTAATCCTCCCGCATCGTGTTCAGCACCATGCCCAAGGCATCGCGCACCGTCTTCTCGCGCACGGCCAAACGGCCGATATCACCATATTCCATTCGTTGGTGTTGGGTCGATTTGCCGCGATGCGCGACCGCCACGTGTACGAGACCAACCGGCTTATCCGGTGTCGCCCCACCCGGCCCTGCAATGCCCGTGCATGAAACCGCTATCTCTGCTTGCGACGCTTTCAAGGCACCTTCTGCCATCGCCCGAGCAGCTTCTTCGCTGACAGCGCCATTGGAGTCGAGCAGCGCCTGATCCAAACCCAGCAAATCGCGCTTAGCATCATTGTGGTATGTGACGAATCCGCGATCGACGACCGCCGACGACCCAGCAACTTCGGTTAAGCATGCTGCTATAAGGCCGCCGGTACACGACTCAGCTGTGACCACCATCCAGCCGCGCTTTGCGCAGCCATCAATCACAGTCTGCGCCGACGCCCGTAAATCATCAGAGAACATTGCGTCCCTCAACAAACCAGGCAACCATGATCAAAATAGCGCCGCCATAAATACCGGCCAGAATGTCATCGAGCATGACTCCTAAACCGCCTTTGATTTTGCGGTCTGCCCAACTGACGGGCCACGGCTTCACGATGTCGAACACACGAAACAAAGCAAACCCGAGCAAGAAGTACCAAACGTTCAAGGGCGCAACGGCCAGTACCAACCATTGCCCGACGACCTCGTCAATAACGATCGCACCGGGGTCACTCGTCCCCGTCTTATTGACGTAGACGGTGCAAGCCCACCAACCCACAGCGAACACGACAATCGTTGCCAGAAAAAGACTTAATGGCCCGCCGGCCCAGTAAATCAGTGCTGCGGCGGGCACCGCAACGGCCGACCCCGCCGTACCCGACGCTACAGGCACCAAGCCAGTGCCAAAAACCGTTGCGATCAATGAAGCCGGATGGAAAAAGGGGAGGGGTGTTGGCGAGGTGCTCATGACGGCAACCGCAGTGTCACAATCGCTTGTGCCGCAATGCCTTCGCGTCGGCCAGTAAAGCCAAGACCTTCCGTCGTCGTCGCCTTAATACTGACTCTTGAGAGGTCAATCCCGAGCATTAAGGCGACACGCGCCTGCATCGCCTCGCCGTGGGGTAAAATTTTCGGTGCCTCGCAGGTGATAGTGATGTCGGCATGAGCGATAGTGCCACCTCGCTGATGCGTCCGCGCAACGGCATCACGCACAAAAATATTTGAAGCCGCGCCGCGCCATTGCGGCTCGCTCGGCGGGAAATGCCGCCCGATATCGCCGGCACCAAGCGCGCCAAGAATGGCGTCGGTCAGTGCGTGAAGCGCAACATCCGCGTCAGAATGCCCCACCAACGCCCGGTCATGAGGAATCTCGATCCCGCACAAGGTCACCTTATCGCCCGGACCAAATCGGTGAACATCAAATCCACTGCCAACGCGCACGTCGCCCTGACGCCGCGCGAGGATGGCTTCCGCCCGATCAAGATCGTCCGGTGTTGTCACCTTAAGATTATCCTCCGCCCCAAGGACCAGCACTACATCAAGGCCGGCAA
>Ga0209403_10004451_pt1 | contig 15274 bp, 15 predicted proteins | sample ArcticOcean_MG_C_8_FD_187440 | JGI IMG/M metagenome (GOLD analysis project Ga0209403, IMG submission 187440) | Marine microbial communities from western Arctic Ocean - ArcticOcean_MG_CB11_86 (SPAdes) (version 2) | ecosystem: Environmental > Aquatic > Marine > Oceanic | place: Arctic Ocean... | reverse complement strand
TCCCAGCTGGAGAATCTGGCGGTCCGTTGCATTCTTGGTTCAGGACCGACAGGCCTGTTTGACGTACTAACGCACTGTTCGGAGTGTCTTAGTCGGACGAGGGGAGTTTTTTGGCGTTCTGTAGTTCCATGACGTTACCGTCACAGATGAGATCGCCTTTACCGGCTTTAACGCACAGCAAACTCACACCTTCGTCAGCGCCCTGGTAGCGCTTGCCGAGTTGTATGTCGGGTCCGTCGGCCTCTGAAGGCGACTGGTCCGTTTTCACTTCGAGGGGTATGCCGTTGCAAGTCAGGTCTGCTTCGCCGCCCTTGGTGACGACGAACTCAGCGCCTCCAGATGTGGAAACGAGGCGCTGTCCGGTTGAGAGATTAATCTTCGTTTCTCCCGTTGTTTTTGACGTTTCTAGAACAGCCTGGCGACTAGCGCGCCGCCTGAAGGACAAATTTGACCGCCTGAGTATAGCCAAACATATGGCCCTAGACGCAAGATAACGAGCCTGTCCGGAATCATCACTTTCGCGCGCTGCTCACATTCATGGGAACTCTTTTCATCATAGGAACCCCGATCGGTAACCTGGGCGACCTGTCGCCACGTGCCGCCGACTTATTGCGAACAGTCGATCTGCTGGTCGCGGAAGATACGCGTGTCACCCGCAAGTTGCTGAATCACCTGGATGCGACAACCCCGTGTATCAGCTATCACGAGCACTCAAACCCGGCGCAACTGGAGCGTGTGCTCGACGCACTTGAATCCGGAAACGTGGCGCAGGTCACAGACGCCGGCTCTCCGACAGTCAGCGACCCCGGGGCGTCCCTGGTAGAGGCAGCCGTCTCAAGGGGGCACGACGTTGTCGCAGTACCCGGTCCGTCGGCGATCACAACCGCCATCTCGATATCCGGGATGCCCGGGGACAGATTCACCTTCCTCGGCTTCCTACCACGGAAAAGCACCGAGCGGCGCTCGGTTTTATCCGGCGCCGCTTACGAAACCGGCACACTGATCGCTTTTGAAACGCCCCAGCGGGTGTTAGCAGCACTGGGAGACATTGAATCGGCTCTGGGCGAGCGACGAATCGCGGTGTGCCGTGAAATGACCAAACTGCACGAAGAAGTATTCAGGGGCACGGCTTCCGAGGCGATCCAGTACTTTTCGAGCGGGCGTATACGCGGAGAGTTTGTACTTGTGATCGAGGGCGCGCCTGAGCAAACGATAGAAATATCAGACGAGACAATCATCGAATCGATCGCGAATCTTTTCGACGTCCTGTCAGGGCGGTCACTGGTCGAAGCCGTTGTTGAAGCGACAGGAGCACCACGTCGGCGCGTCTACCGTCTCGTGACAAGTTCGCAGGCGGATAAGGCCTCCGACTCGTAAACGCTGGATATAATTGAGTGTCGCGCACTGCAATTCATTACGTGAGCGAAACACCGAACGTGGGAATGGAGGCATCGTGACCGAACGGGTCCTCGTGGCTGTGGCGTGGCCTTACGTCAACGGACTACCGCATCTTGGACATATCGCTGGCAATTCGTTGCCAGCGGATATTTTTGCGCGATTTAACCGGATCATAGGTAACGACGTCCTGATGGTGTCCGGAAGTGACATGCACGGCACTCCGACGATGCTCGCCGCCCGTCAGCAAGGTATATCGACCCTGGAACTGGTACAGCGGTATCACAAAGCATTCTCCGAGACGAACACCCAGATGGGTTTCTCGTTCGATCTGTACACCCACACAGACACGGATAATCATCACGCTGTGTCACAGGCGATGTTCACGAGACTGCTGGAGAACGGGTATCTGGTCGAGGGCGTGCAGAGCATGCCGTTTTGCCTGGAAGAGCAGCGATTCCTTTCCGACCGTTTCGTAGAGGGTGTTTGCCCGCACTGCAGTTTTGACGGAGCACGGGGCGACCAGTGCGACAACTGCGGTAACACCGTCGATCCAGCTGAGTTAGAAAACATCCGGTGCAAAGAAGACGGATCTACACCGGAATTCCGCGATACAACCCACTTTTTTCTTCGGCTAAGTGCATTCCAAGACAAGCTCACCGAGTGGATATCCGGTAAGAACGACTGGCGCCCTAACGTCCGTAATTTCAGCATGGGCATTCTCAAACAGGGCCTTAAGGATCGGGCGATCACGCGCGATATCGACTGGGGCATAAAAATCCCGGTCGAAGGGTTTGACGACAAACGAATTTACGTATGGTTCGAAGCCGTTATTGGCTACCTGTCAGCCTCGATCGAATGGGCCAAAAACTCCGGCAACCCTGACGCCTGGAAGGCATGGTGGGAGGAAGAGGACGCCCGGGCGATCTACTTCCAAGGCAAGGATAATATCCCGTTCCACACCATCATATGGCCGGCGATGTTAATGGGCCACGGTGGCCTCAATCTGGCGGAAGATGTAGCAGCTAACGAGTTTCTGACACTTGAGGGCCGGCCGCTTTCGACCAGTAGCGGGTGGGCTGTATGGCTCCCCGATTTCCTGGAGCGCTACGACCCCGATCCGCTTCGTTACTACCTGACATCGATCATGCCTGAAACGTCTGATTCTGATTTCACGTGGAACGGATTCTTACTGGCCAACAACAATGAGCTTGTTGCGACTTTCGGAAACCTGATCCATCGTGTGCTCACGTTAACCACGCGTAACTTCAACAACGCCGTTCCAAAACCATGCGATCTAGGTCCAGAGGAGAACGCCGCGCTAAAAGCCTGTGACAAGGCGCTGGCAGATGTCGCCAAGCACCTCGCCGCACGAAACTTCAGGGAGGGCTTGCGGTCCGTGATGGTGCTCGCCCAGCATGGCAACCGGTATGTCGATAGCCGTGCCCCATGGAAACAGATGAAAGAAGATCGCGAGGCGGGCGCGACAACTCTGTGGACCGCCCTCAACATCGTCGAGACACTGCGGACTGTCGCTTACCCGTACCTCCCATTCTCGACACAAAAACTCCACGAAATGCTTGGACATGACGGCGATGTGCTGTCTTCAGGATGGCAACGACAGACACCGGTCGCAGGCACATCGTTACCAGACCCAACACCCATATTTAAAAAACTGGACGAATCTATCGTCGAAGAAGAAGCAGCACGCCTTGCCGAGGCCAGCTCCCGATGACGGGATCAAACTTGCAACAGATGACCTCCACCAGCCCTTACGACGCGATCTATGACCCCGTGCGACCGGAACTTCAATCCGTGATCGTGAACATCGCATCTCTCGCAGGGGAACAGGGTTCCCATGAAGGCGCCATGGCGGAGCGGCTTGAGCATGTTCTAAGCGCTCCCGGAAAGCGATTGCGCCCCGCCATCACCCTGCTCGCTTCCCGACTCTGGCGGAATCCGTCAGATCTGGATGTGATGATGGGGACTGCGGTGGAGCTTCTTCACATCGCAACTCTCATACACGACGACACGGTGGATGCCGCAGACACGCGACGCGGTCGTGAGACAGCGAGCAATCTGTGGGGCCGAAACGTCGCAGTGTTGCTTGGCGATTACGTATTTGCCGCCGCCGCCCGATTTGTTTGCGATACAAATAGCGTCAGGCTGGTCCGACGTTTCTCTGAAACGATCATGGAGTTGGCTCGAGGTGAGCTAAACGAACTGCTCGACGGACAGGAGTCTCACGTCACACGAGATTCCTACTATCAGCGTATCTACGACAAAACAGCGTCACTGTTCACGACGGCTTCTGAGAGCGGCGCCGTTATGGGCAGTGCACATGAGTCCGAGATTTTGCTACTCCGTAACTACGGCTACAAGTTGGGCATGGCGTACCAGGTGCTGGACGACGTGCTCGACTACGACTCCACCTCTGAGGAACTCGGGAAGCCGGCAGGTAATGACCTCAAAGAGGGCGTCCTGACGTTGCCGGCGATCATGTTGATCGAGGCGGAGCCGGAATCAAACCCGGTATTTGACTGGTTCAAATCAGCCCGTGGCGCACGTGACGACGGTCCAGCCCAGATCGACACCGATACCCTCAATGCCGCTATCAAGGCTGTGCGGGAATCCGGCTATATCGAAGAGAGCCGCAACATCGCGTTGGGCTGGATTGATGAGGCACAGGAGTCGTTAAGCGGGCTCCCGAATACAGAAGAACGAGTTGCCCTGGAAACACTCGCCGATCTAACCGGTGGCCGTCGGTCCTAAAGACCCGGTAGTGAGCCAAAAACAGGCTCGCCACCGACCAACGTCGCCAGAACGCGTATCTCGCTTATATCAGTCGATTCCACTTCACCCGGCTCCCTTTCAAGCACCACGAAATCGGCCCGCTTGCCTGGCTCAATGGAACCTACATCGGCCTCTTGCACATCGATCCATGCGGCGATCGGGCCGTACAAACGCAAGGCTTTTCTGATCGAAATAATCTGTCCAGGTCCTATCCTCTCCCCGCTCGAAGATCTTCTGGTGACAGCAGCCTGGATGCCAGTTAGTGGCGCGGTCGGTCCGAATGGAGCATCTGACGACCCAGCGACGGTCGTTCCGGCATCGAGTAGGCTTTTGGTGGCGTACAAATGCGTTAGATCACTGCCACCTGCACTTGATTTCAGGGCACTCACATAGCGATCACCACGCTCGTAAATAAAGGCCGGCTGTGTCACCACTGATAGTCCGGCTGACGCAATCATATTTGCGATTGCCGGCGGGCAGTCTGACGCGTGCTCGATACGGTGCCTGCGATCTGCGATTTGAGAACGGTTTCCTACGGCGGAGAACGCCTCCACAGCCATCACCACAGCCTCAATCTCCACAGCATGCACCGCAACCTGGTGACCGGCCCGATGCGCTACCGAAATGATCTCAACCAGAGTCTCGAAGTCCGGATGCATCTCTCCACTAGAGAACGTGATCGCAATTTTCGTTGCACCTACCCTCACTCCGGGGCCACTCTCCAAGTTCGGATAGACCCCATCTGGAGACAACATCACGGTCGGACGAGGCACGAATCGGCCTCCCGCAATCATGGCCGAGTACAGGTGCATACGATCAACGGTATTGTCCCGCCCTGCATCAGTAACAGAGGTCACGCCAGCGGCGATAAATGCGGTGGAAGCGGTCTCGGCGTAGTCGTTCAACACAGCACTGGATAGTCGTGGCATACGATCACGCAGCCAACCGCCCATCTCAAACAACACGCCTGTAGGTTCTCCGGTGTTAGGGTCACGTTCGATCGTTGCGCCCGGAGGCGGAGTGCTGTCCTTGTGAATGCCGACGGCATCGAGAGCGGCCGAACTCAGCACTTCGCCGTGCCCGCTGCCGTGGGAGAGCCGGACCATTCTTCCGGGCGCTGCCCTATCGAGATCTACTGCGTTGGGATGACGTCGCTCAGCGAGCAACAATTCGTCATATCCGCGCGCCCTGATCCAGTCAGTCGAAGATTCACGCGAATCAGCAGCCGCCTCGGCTATCTGTCCAACTATCTGAGCGATGCTCTTGACCACCATCGGCGAGCAATCGACAGCGCGCAGCGCAGCGCCCAATGCCAGCGGATGTGCGTGGGGGTCTATAAATCCCGGAAGCACCGTCGCACCATCCAGGTCGATAGCTTGATAGCCACGCCGAATGTCCTCATACCCCGAGAGCACTCGTTTAATACGTCCGTTCTCGATCAACACGCCAGTAGCAACTGCATCACGTCCATCAAGTGTGAGGACGTTAGCGTTAAAGAGAATCGTACTGCGTGAAGTGTGTTTGCTCATCGTTGCGACCGGATCATGTTCTAAGCCACGGGTTATACGATGCCAGTTATCCATGCATGTGGCGTCGCTAGAATACAGGCCTCACATGACACCTTCCCGAGTAACCGCCGACAGTCTGTCCGCGCTCCGAGGCACCGCACGCAGCGACGCGCTCGCACGCGAAGCGATGACACGACTTGACCCGATGTACGGGCCTATCGTTTGGGTGCCTAGATTTAACCCACTCGAAGAGCTGATTTTCACGGTGCTCACGCAACACACGTCGGACAGCAACGCGGAGGTCGCTTACAAGTCTTTGCGAAAGATCTTCCCGACTTGGATGGATGTGATCGAGGCGGGCCCGGCAGAGATCGCAGAGGCGATCAAACATGGAGGACTGGCGAATCAGAAGGCGCCCCGAATTCGAGAGATATTGCGCATCATCCTTGAGCGAACCGGTCGGCTCGAACTCGAATTCCTGGCATCGATGCCACTAGAAGAGGCCCGGGCATGGTTGATCTCTCTGCCCGGAGTCGGAAAGAAGACGACTGGAATCGTGCTCAACTTTGCCCTCGGGATGCCGGCGATGCCGGTAGACACACACATCTATCGTGTGGCACGAAGGCTCAGGCTAATAGGTCTGAAAACGAACGTCGATACAGCACACGACATCATGGAGATACAGATCCCGCCGGATGAGATATTTCGGTATCACACGCTCCTAATCACACACGGCAGGCAGGTTTGCAAGGCGCAACGGCCGTTGTGCGGAGAATGCCCTATGGCCGATTTGTGCGCTGCAAAACCGGTTTTTGACAAGGCGTTTCAAGCGGCGAAATATCGAAGACCCGTTCGCGCCGGCCAGACCCTTTAGAGGCTCTCAATCATCGGACCGTCGGCCGGTCTGAGCCACATACAGTGAAAACATTGGCAGATTCATTAACAATCGCTCTCGGAATCATCCGATTCGCTTGATATGATTGACAACGGCCTTTGGCCAAATGACCGCATCTAGCGCCCCGTTGGTGCAGCGGCCTAGCACGCCAGCCTTTCAAGCTGGAGATCACGGGTTCGAATCCCGTACGGGGTACCAGAATCGCCCGACCGTTTACTACGAACGTAGGTCGGACAGTTGCTACAGACGCAACTTCAAAACACTTGCCGGCTACGCAGCATGGCCTTTCAAGACGAACTTCGCATGCCTGCTCTGCCTCCATCCCACTCAACGCCTCCTATAACAAAGTGATCTCGCCCCTGGCGCGACAATCTCCGGGCGATGGGGCGATCTGCCCACATCTGGCGACACTCTAAACAACGAAATGGGCTGCATCTTGATCGTCGTACGCCGCACCTATATCCCCAACCCCGGCGCTGGGGGCAAGCTAATTACTCTCGTCAAACAGGCATCAGACGAGATGGCGAACGCCGGATTCGGCAAGCCGCGCATCTTGCGTACAGCGTTCGGAGACCACGGCACGCTGATTACGGAACAGCCTTGGAACTCTCTGGCAGATTACGATGGATCTCGAGACCGTGTCCGAGCCACCTCCGCTATCACAAAGGTGTTTGACCAGATCTATCCGCTCCTCGCGGCGACTCACAACACCGAGGTCCTGATAGAGGTCGAGTAGATGACCCCGGTACGACCTCACGATGCCGAGTTCTCAGATGACTCGAGCAACGCATACGCCCATAACGAGGCGTTCTGGGATGAGGTGACGCCGGTACACGCCGCGTCTGATTACTACAGACTGTCCGAATTCAAACGTGGCGACGATGTTCTACACGACTTCATTGTGGCGGAGGTCGGAGACGTATCGGGCCTTTCGATGCTTCACCTCCAGTGTCATTTCGGATTAGACAGTTTGAACTGGGCGCGCATGGGCGCGGCCGTGACCGGCGTCGACATATCTAGCGCTTCGATCGAACGGGCGATTGGGCTTTCGTCAGAGCTGGATATCCCGGCGACCTTCGTTCGGGCGAACGTGCTTGAGATGGGTGACCGGTTCGATGGCCAGTTCGATCGTGTCTTCACGTCGATCGGCGCACTTTGCTGGATCGGTGATCTAGCCGCTTGGGGCCGGGCCATTGCCCGGGCGTTAAAACCCGACGGCATGTTCTACATCGCCGAGTTCCATCCGGTGATGGACACCCTGCAACAGTCGATGCCGATCAACAACAGCAGCGCCGCCTACCCTCAATATCCTTACTTCGGGGACCGCATTCCCTTGAGGTTCGATCCCGAAGGCGACGATAGTGACTACGCAGAGGCGTCGTTCACCAGCCAGGAGACTACGTTCGAGTGGTTCCACCCGGTCTCTGAGGTGATCGAGGCACTGATCAATGCCGGGCTCACGATCGACAGGTTCCACGAGTACCCGTTCGTTACCTACAAGGCTCGCCAGGGCATGATCCAAGGCGATGACGGACTCTGGCGGCTTCCCCCGGAGGTGATTGCCCTGCCACTCATGTTCACCATAAACGCATCCAGGCCAGCGCCCCGGTAAATCGCGTGACACGGGCGCTGGGCGCTGCGAACATCATTGGATAATTGGTCGCAATTCCTGCAATCAACAGGGGAATCGTTCAGCACGGCCCCCTGCCTCAACCACAAATCAGAAAGACACCCCGTCGGTGTGAACCGGGAGACTAAGTAATGGCCGATCCTCTTGTGGCCGTGATCATGGGCAGCACGTCAGACCTGGAGACGATGCAGAACACTTTGGATGTGCTCGATCAGTTCGATATTCCAAACGAGACCGCCATTGTGTCAGCCCATCGGACGCCAGACCGAATGTTCCGTTTCGCGGAAGAGGCGGCCGGACGAGGAATTCAGGTCATAATCGCGGGAGCGGGTGGCGCCGCGCATCTGCCGGGCATGGTGGCGGCCAAAACTGTCGTTCCCGTGATCGGTGTTCCAGTTGAGAGCCGTGCACTCAAGGGTATGGACTCCCTCCTCAGCATTGTCCAGATGCCGCGCGGCGTCCCTGTTGCGACCGTCGCCATCGGAACGGCCGGTGCTACGAACGCAGGGCTGCTGGCGGCGCAGATCCTTGCGAATAGCCGACCCGATCTGCGATCAAGGTTAGAGGCCCATCGAGCACAGACAGCTCGTGACGTTGAAATTCAGTCGGCGAAACTGGAGCAAAAGTGACTGGCGCTGGACCGTTTCTTCCCGGAAGTACGCTCGGCGTAGTCGGTGGAGGCCAGCTCGGACGAATGTTCGCTCTCGACGCAAGGCGCATGGGATACAAGGTGGTGGTGCTTGATCCTGACCCAAAGTCGCCTACCGGACAGATCGCAGACGATCACATAGTTACGTCTTATACGGACGCCGATGCGATGAGACAGTTGGTTGAACGCTGCGATGTCGTCACCTACGAATTTGAGAACGTGAACGCCGACGCTGTCGCCACGGCAGAAGGTTCTGGGCACGTGCGACCGGGCAGTCATGTCCTTCGAATTGCGCAGCACCGTTTGATCGAAAAAGGCGCACTTGTAGAGAACGGTTTCCCCGTAGCCGAGTTCGCCGCGGTCGACACAATGGCGGACATGGTGAAGGCGGTCGAACAAATCGGTACGCCGGCGGTGCTCAAGACGGCTACATCCGGGTACGACGGCAAGGGACAGATTGTGTTGCGGTCCGCTGTGGATATGAGGGAGGCACACTCGGATCTCAGGCGCCAGAGTGAGGCCCTGATCCTTGAGGCCTTCGTTCCTTTCGATCTGGAGATTTCGGTCATCGCTGCACGTGGTCCAGACGGCGATGTGATGTGCTTTCCGCCGTCTGAGAATCAGCACGTGAACGGGATCCTGGATGTGAGCATCGTCCCGGCACGTATTCCAGCCGAAATTCGGGACGCCGCCGTGAAGTTGGCGTCAGGGATTGCGGAAGCGCTGGACGTTGTTGGGCTGGTGGCGGTGGAGATGTTCGTGACAACGGACGGACAGCTTCTCGTAAACGAGATCGCGCCCCGACCTCACAACTCAGGCCACTACACGCAGGACGCATGCGCTACGTCTCAGTTCGAGCAGCTTATTCGGGCGATCTGCAGCTTACCTCTTGGCTCCACAGAGCTACTCAGCCCGGTGGTGATGGTGAACTTGCTAGGCGATATCTGGACAGATGCAGGCGGCACCCCAGACTGGGACGCTGCGCTCGGCGTACACGGCGCAGTGCTTCATCTGTACGGCAAGTCAGAGGCACGGATGGGTCGTAAGATGGCACACATCAACGTCACAGCGCCGGATGTGGAGACTGCTCTGGCGCGTGCCCTGGATGCTCGTGAGCGCGCTGCCGGGCGCGGATAGCCGGGTAAATATAGGGCTCTCGTTCACCCCCTCACCTCGGCCCTCACCCGCAACGGGAGAAAGGGCAAATATGATAACCCTCGGCCTTGGCGCTACATCGGATGGCGTCCCGAGCTCTGAGGCTCTCGGCGGGTCGGGGCAGGTGCGCTAGGCCTGCGATCCAATCCTGTTCCTCGCACCCTGCACCTCCTACTAATGGGAAAGCGAATCACCCTTAACGGAATATTCGGTAGTTCATCATTCCCATTCAGGCGGGAATGATGAACTACTACACGCCCGTGTATTCGTGCTTCCAGAGCTCGTCGGCGAAGGTAAACAGGGCCGGTAGGCCGCCCGTATGCAGGATGACTACGGTGTCATCTTTTGTGAAATTGCCCTGTTTGATCTGGTCGGTCAGCGCCGCCATGACGGTCCCCGTGTAGTTGGGATCAGTCAGAATCGCTTCGGTCTTCGCCATCAGGTGAATGGCGTCGAGCGCCTCGGAGGTGGGTATCCCGTAGCCCTCACCTATGTACTGGTCAAGGATCGTCATGTCACCCGGTTCAAACGCCACGGCGAGCTTTGCCACACGGGCTGCACCGGGGATCACATCGTAAAGATACGAGTCGATCGGCATGTCGTAGTTGACCATCACGCCGGTAATGTCCCAGTCCAACCCCAGATTCTTGGCCGCCAGTGTTAGTCCGCCCGTGGAGCGGCCGCCAACGCCGATGATTTTGACTGTGTGGATCCCCAGCTCTTCAAGTTGGCCAAGCAATTCCAGCGCGCCATTCAGGTAGCCCAAGGTCCCGACGATGGTGGGGAACTCGTGGTCGACCCGCACATACGGCTTGTAGCCCTCAGTCTCCAGCTTACGGCCCACCTCACGTGCGTACTCTTCAGCCTTCGACTGTTCGGACTGCTCTTCGTCCAGCAGATGGAGGTCCGCACCCAGAATTTTGTCTATGAGCAGGTTGCCTTGTATCTCCCGGCCGGCGGCAAATCGCAGGACGCAAGAGTATTTGATGCCGAATTTGTTGGACGCCGCCGCAGTCATCCGGGCGTTGTTTGAATGGTAATCCATCATGTTGACGTAGGCGTCGTAGCCCTGCTCAACCAGATGCGCTAGTTCAAACTCGTAATGACGAGCTTTGTTCCCACCCATCGCCAACCCGGTGGCATCGTCGCGCTTGATCAGAATGCGCGGCCCACCAAGCTCGGCGGTCAGCCGATGCAGTTCTTCGAGTGGCGTCGGTAGGTGGGCTATCTTGACCCGTGGGATAGAGGCTAGGTTCGCACGAAATGTCGCTCGGTCCATCGGCGGGTTGGCGTTTTTGAAGCTAGGCATGGCGGACTGACGACCTCCTGTCTTATCAAGAGCTGATTCGATGCGATTTCATCGCACGCCGGAGATTAGCACGAGACGGTCATCATATTTGTCATCTTGAACTTGATTCAGGATCGGTTTTACCGTCCTAAACCTGCCTGATGAGCGACATCGTCCGCTAAATTCTGCGTGGGGGCAAGATTTGCCATCAAGAAACCAGAAATTCGCGGCGTCCTGCTGATCTCTCTTTTTTACTTCGCGTTCGGCATGTCGTATATGCAGGTGTTTGCACCCCTGTTTGCTGTCGAGGTGCTGGATATCGGACGTGGCGGCCTCGGCATGATGCTGTCTATTACCGGGGTCGGCGCGCTTGTCGCAGCCCTTTACGTCGCAAACCAACAGCCGACAAGGCTCGGGCTTATCCTCCCACTTGATGTCGCCGCGTTCGGGGTCGCCTTGATCCTGTTCACCGGCTCAACGTACCTGCCGGGCACATGGGGTCTCGCAATCCCGATGGCCCTAATGCTCGCGATCGGCGCACTCCAGACGGCCTTTATGTCACTCAGCCGATCCTTGATGGTGTAGGTGGCGCCTGACGAGATGCGGGGTCGAATCCTCTCATTTGTGTCCTTGGACAGGTCAATGATGGCATTCGGGGGTGCAGCAGGCGGATTCCTAGCAGGCGCATACGGTGTACAGATCACACAGATCGCGTTCGGTATCGTGTGCCTCGTGGGCGGGCTGGGCTACTGGTACTGGTAATGACGCCCGGTTTTCGTGCATTCAGCGGCCAAGGAGCAGCACATAGACGTTCGCGTCACACTGATGAACCTGCGGGAATCCCTTCGGTGGAATCACGGTCGTTTTCGAGGCCAACCCCAGGACAGACGGAGGATGGGGACTCTTGAACCATCCTGGAGAAGTTCCGAGTGTAGTCGCTCAGTCCGGAAGCACGGGCTGCGGAGACTAGGCGCGCAACGGGGAGAATCGCTGGTAGCCTCGTCTATCCTCAACCAACACGAATCCACTTGATTCACACTTTTGTGGCGCTCGCGCCCACGGAGACCAGATGCCAGACGATACGCAGTCCCGGTACCGACTACCAAAGACCGTTACCCCTTCGCACTACGATCTGACGCTTGAACCGGACCTTGTGAACTTCACGTTCGCCGGTACCGAGGAGATCCGCATTTCGGTCTCCGAATCGACCGATGTGTTCGTCATCAACTCGATCGAGATCGAGATCGATGAGGCGTGGGTCTCGGTGTCGGACGGTTCACGCACCGACGTGTCTGGAATCGAGTACGACGAGGAGTTGCAACGCGCGACGCTTTCACTCGCCTCCGTTGTTGGGCCCGGTGATCACACATTCCATGCCCGCTTCCGGGGCCTCTTGAACGACCAGCTTCACGGGTTCTACCGCTCCACGTTCAAAGACGACGCTGGGGTGGAACACACGATTGCAACCACACAGATGGAGTCCACCGACGCCCGCCGCGCGTTCCCTTGCTGGGACGAGCCGGAGTTCAAGGCGTCTTACGGCATTACCCTGATCGTGCCGGAAGATCAGTTCGCCATGTCCAACGGAGCAGAGATCTCTAACGAGATCGCGGGGGGGGTGCGTACGGTCAAGTTTGCCGACACCATGAAAATGTCCACATACCTGGTCGCATTCATCGTCGGTCCGTTTGAAGCGACAGACCCTATCGACGTGAACGGCACGCCGCTCAGAATCATCTACCCGCGCGGCAAGGGTCACTTGACGGAGTACTCCCTGGAGGCCGGCAAGCACGCGCTTTCGTTCTTCGAAGACTACTACGGCATCCCCTATCCGGGCGACAAGCTGGATATGGTCGCCGTGCCGGACTTCGCATTCGGAGCGATGGAGAACCTGGGAGCGATCACGTACCGAGAGGTGCTGCTGCTGCTCGACAGGGACCGCGCAACGCAGCCAGAGCTTCTCCGAGTGGCGGACGTCATCGCGCACGAGATCGCCCACATGTGGTTCGGTGACCTCGTCACGATGCGGTGGTGGAACGGGATCTGGCTAAACGAGGCCTTCGCAACCTTCATGGCGACGCTGTCCACAGACGCGTTCCGGCCTGAGTGGGAGCGCTGGGTGCAGTTCGGGTTTGAACGCTCAATGGCCTTCGACGTGGACTCCCTGGAGAAGACGCGTCCCATCGAGATCGAGGTGAACTCGCCTTCGGACGCCGAGGGCATGTTTGACCTGTTGACGTACGAAAAGGGCGGATCGGTGCTGAGGATGCTTGAGCAGTATCTCGGTGACACGCCGTACCGGGACGGCATCAGGAATTACCTGACGAAGCACAGCTACGGCAACACCGAGACGAACGATCTGTGGGACGCCATCGAGGAGACCACAGGCGAACCGGCACGCCGAATCATGGATTCTTGGATCTACCAGGGTGGCTACCCCGTCGTCAGTGTGGAGTCGACCGGTGAGACGACACTGCGGCTGTCTCAGCGTAGATTCCGATTTGTGGACGATCCCGAAGGCGCGGACAGCCGATGGTCAGTGCCGATCATGTTGCGGATCAACGGCGAGCCGCACCGGGTGCTGCTGGAGGACGGAAGCACCGATATCGTGGTGGAAAGCCCTGTCGAATCCGTCATTGTGAACGCAGGCGGCCACGGATTTTACAGGGTTCGCTACTCTCCAGAGTTGCTGGCGAAGATCGATGTTGCAGGGGGTGAACTCTCGGCAATCGAGCGCTACATGCTCGTCGACGACGCTTGGGCTTCCGTGGTTGCCGGTGATACGGCGGCGAGCGAATTCGTCGCGTTTGCCCGTGGGTTCTCAAAGGAGACCGACGCCGAGGTGTGGGGTCAACTGACCAGCTGCCTAGCTGCTCTCGATCGATTGCTTGAGGGCGAAGGCCGGGGCGCGATGCGTTCCGTTGTGCGGGATCTAGTTGGACCGGCGCTTGACCGGATCGGATGGGAACCTTCAGAGGGCCAGACTGCCAGAGACCTGGAGTTGCGCGGAACGCTTATCAGGGCGCTCGCCATTACTGGGAACGATCAAAATGCCCGGGACCGCGCCCGAGGGCTGCACGCTCGTTATCTAGAGGATCCGGGCAGCATCGACGCAAACGTGGCCGCAGCTGTCACCGGCGTCGTGGCGAACGGAGGCTCGGACGCTGATTACGACACCTTTTTCCAGCGCTTCAAATCGCCGCTGGACCCTCAGGAGGAGCAACGCTACCTGCGCACACTTGTGGGGTTCCCGAGTTCGGAGCAGATGTCACGAACACTGGCGATGACTTTGAGCGGAGAGATCCGAACGCAGGACGCGCCATACTTGCTGGCGGGTTGCATGGTAAACCGTGAGAACGGGCCACAGGCATGGGCATTCATCAAGGCCAACTGGGACACAATCAACGAAGTCTTCCCGTCGAATTCGATCGTCCGTATGTTGTCCGGTGTTCGGTCTCTATCGAGGCCAGAGATCGCCGACGAGGTGCTGGAATTCTTCGAGGAGCACGAGGTGCCACAGGGCGCGCTAACCCTGTCTCAGCATCTCGAACGACTTCGAATTAACGTCGCATTGCGGGAACGTGAATCGAAGCGGTTGGCAGCGGCGTTGACCTGATGATATACGTACGCAACACGCCCGATTAACAACTACTTTGAGGAGCACGGAAGACAGTTGAGTACCGAGAACGATACCCCATTCAACATCGCCCGGGTTGAGTTCACATCGTTCCATGTCCACGGGTCACACCAATGGGTGTTCGTCGAGATCACGGACGACAATCGGAACACTGGCCTGGCGGAACTGGCCGGCCCCGGTGCGACGACCGAGATAGCTGGGTTGACCGCCCAATATGCGGAACGCCTCAGGCTCTCGCCGCCAGTTAGTGAGTCTGATGTCACCGCACAATTAGGCCTGACTGTCGAAGAACTGGAAGCTGACCACACCAAGGCCACCACAGTG
>Ga0209403_10004447_pt1 | contig 15283 bp, 14 predicted proteins | sample ArcticOcean_MG_C_8_FD_187440 | JGI IMG/M metagenome (GOLD analysis project Ga0209403, IMG submission 187440) | Marine microbial communities from western Arctic Ocean - ArcticOcean_MG_CB11_86 (SPAdes) (version 2) | ecosystem: Environmental > Aquatic > Marine > Oceanic | place: Arctic Ocean... | reverse complement strand
CGTCTTGGCCAAAAAATTCTAATGGTTCCAAAACGTGTGTTAACCTTTGGATTATTATTAGTCTTCTTCGTTTCATTTGGGCTTTGGAAAGTTAGTGTAGAGGTTAATGTTATCAAATTTTTTAAACCCGGAAATCCTATTCGAGATAGTTCTGAATTTATAGACCGTGAATTATCTGGTTCTATGAGTTTACTTTTCAAAGCCACTGGTGATATGAAAGATCCAAACGTGTTAAATGATATGCTGTTGATTCAAGAAAAGGCTGAGTCATTTCCCCAATCAAACACATCTATTTCAATTGCAGATATAATTAAAACCATGCACAAGGTGGTTATGGATGACGACCCCAAATACGAGACCATTCCCGAAGATCGAGGGAAAGTAAATAATCTATTTACCATGTATAGTATGTCCGGTGACCCCGATGATTTCAGTTCGCTTGTGGATTATGAGTATGAAACGGGGCTTATCACTTCTCTGCTCAATTCAATATCTACAAATGAATCGGTAGAAATGGTGACCGAATTAGAATCATTCATTGAAAAAAGTGTAACTGCAAATTTGCAAATTAAGATTTCAGGAATGATAGTTTTTCTCCGTGATTTTGTGGATATGGTAATTCGTTCATCGTTCATCAGTATTGGCCTATCTATTCTTATTATTTTCATAATTACGTGGATATTTTTTGGCTCCTTTAGATGGGGATTACTTTCAGTCATTCCACTTGCATCTGCCATCATTTTAAATTTTGGACTCATGGGCCATTTTGAAGTTCATCTAAGTCACATGACCGCTTTACTCACCTCAATAATTATTGGAGTAGGGGTGGACTTTGCCATCCATTATATTGCTGAATTTCGACGGAATGCAAGACGTGGCTATAGTATTGAAGAATTAAGTGTCAAGACGACTGAAGATGTAGGATATCCAATTTTATTAGATGTTGCGTCAAACATGGGATTTGCAGCGCTATTATTCTCTGCATTAATTCCCTTAAATTACATGGGTGGCCTTATGGTTTTTGCCATGATTTCAACATCCTTAGGAACACTTACTCTCCTCGCAACTATTGTAGAAATATTTAAAAAACACCTTTATAACAGCTAAGGAAATTATGAAAATAACCAAATTAATTTTAATATCTATATTATTTCAAAGTCTCTTTGCGCTGAGTGGCATCGAATTAGCCTCATTGGTAGATGATAGAGAATCTCCCGAAGATATGAAGTCCACTATGAGTATGGTCTTGACAAATAAAAATGGAAAAGTTCGTACGTCGGAAATTCGCTCATATTCTACGGATGGAAACAAAAAGCAAATTCTTTGGTTCTTAGCACCGGCTGATGACAAAGGTGTGGCCTATTTAAAAATTGAGCACGAAGACAAAAGTGACGATATGAAACTTTGGCTCCCTAATTTTAAAAAAATAAGACGAATTTCATCACGAAAAAAATCCGAATCATTCATGGGTTCTGATATGAGTTACGAAGATATGACCAGTAGAAATTTGAGTGAGTACACCTACTCAATTACAGGATCAGAAATATTTGATGATAACGATTGTCATATTCTAGAAAGTATTCCAAATGGGATTAAAAGTGAATACTCAAGGCATATCTCGTGGATTACGAAAGATACATACCTCCTTCTAAAAGAGGAGTCATTTGATAAAAATGGTGCATTATTAAAAAATAAATTGATCGTTTATCAAAAAATAAAAGCGTATAATATCATGGAAAAATTACATGTGAAAAATATACAACGTAATCATCAAACAGTATTAAAATTTGATAATATCGAAGTAGATTCTGGAATTAAAGATAATATTTTTCACGAGAAAAACTTGAAGCGAATGCCTAAATAGGAGACTCAATGGTTTTAGGTTATATCATATTTTTTAGCCTTTTGGGCAGTATAGGAAGTGTCTTAATCAGTGCACTATTTCTCATATTCCCTGATGAAATTCAAAAAGGACTTATTCCAAAATGCATTAGTTTTGCTACGGGAACATTATTAGGGGCAGCATTTTTAGGGTTGATTCCCCATGCTGCTGAAGACTTTGGTGATTTGCGTTTAACCCTTCTCATGGTCTTGGTTGGTCTCATCATATTTTTCATTCTTGAGAAATTTGTAATTTGGCGCCATTGCCACGATGACCATTGTCATGTGCATGAGGCATCAGGCTCACTAATTATGATTGGTGATGCATTTCATAATTTTGTTGATGGCGTGGTTATTGCCGCTACATTTACCACTTCAATCCCCTTGGGGATCACCACGGCATTTTCTGTAATCACACATGAAATTCCACAAGAAGTAGGTGACTTTGCCATCTTACTCAAAAATAATTACACTAAAAAGAGAGCTTTTATGCTGAATATTTTTTCTGGACTTAGCTCTCTCGCAGGTGCAATATTGGCTTTCTTTTTCATGTCAACATTAACAAATGCCACTCCATATATTATGTCAATTTCTGCGGCAAGTTTTATATATGTGGCCATCAGCGATTTAATCCCACATCTACAAGAGCATACAAACCCTAAAGAGAGTATTATTCAAACCCTTCTCATTCTTGCAGGAATTTCAGTTATTTACTTTATGAGCCATACCCATTAGAAAACAGATGAAAAAAATTCTACTTCTTTCAATATTGACCACTTTGTTTGGACAAATTCAATATTCTGGATATATAAACACTGAAGCTAAAATCAGAAATAATACGGGAGAAGTTTTAGACTTACCCTATCGGCTTTCTCAATTTAATCTTTCTTATACATTTGCCATGATCGACATCATTTCAAAAGGAGATGTTGAATTTAGAAATGAAACGAAGGATGGATTATTTTCACTGAGAGAATTTTACATCGGGTTTTATCCATCCTTTGGTGAAATTCGATTAGGGAAACAGATTAACTCATGGGGGCTTGCTGATGGAAATAATCCCACAGACAATTTGAATCCTTATGATCTAAATTATATGTTCCTTACTGGAACGGATCGTAAAATTGCTTCTCTCTCCCTCACATTTGATACCTATATGAATGATCATAAATTCTGTGTAGTGCTCATACCCAACCATGAACCCAATCGATTCCCCATTAAAGATACAGATTTCAAAATGAGTGATAATGATCCACCACCATCAATTGAGAATGAAGATCAATTCCAATGGGGACTAAGTCTAGAAAGTATGTTGGGTGAGAGTGATATCATGCTCACATATTTTAATGGATATGATTTTTCACCATCGTATGCTGGAAATGATAATCAATTCGAATATCGAAAAACACAAGTCTTTGGGATAAGTACGGTATCATTTTTGAACGATTTAACTTTTCGTACCGAATTGGGATATTTTGATACAAAAACTGCGTTAGATGTAGATCTCTCTGCAAATTATAAAGCTGAATATTTACAATATGTATTTCAATTAGAATATCCTGCACCTTCTGATATCACCTTTACCTCACAACTCATTGGAAATAAAATGTTATCAATAAGTGGTAAAAACTTTGATAATGAAATTTTTATTCCAATCAATGCAAATTCAGAAAATTTCAATATGGGATTGGGTACTCCATTTGCTGCATTTAGTGAAAGTGTACTATTTTTATCATCACAGAAAAAATATATGGATGGTACTATTGATATTTCTTTAGTTGGAATGATTGACCTTACCCAAACTGGCTTTATGCTTGGCACTAATATTGAATACGGTCCCTTTGAAAATTGGATGGTAACGGTTGGCAGTTCAAAATTTATAGGTGATCGAAACGGCGATTCTCATAATATTTTTAATAAATTAGAATCTTTTTCTAATACAGCTGTCGCAGTTAAATACTCATTTTAATACCCAACTCAGCCGTAAATTTTGAGCTGAATTATAAAGATAATAAATGGATTTAGGTTTAAATAAAGAGAGCAAAAAAAACGAATTTATTGAGAATCCGCGGAAATCCATGTGGAAGCTTGCCATGCCCATGATGTTCGGTATGTCAGTACAAGCCATCTATATGTTAGTGGACACTGCATTCATCGGGAAATGGGTTGGTCCAACGGGTCTTGCGGCAATGGGATACATTTTCCCCTTCATGTTTCTTCTTATGGGTATCACTTTTGGTTTAGGTTCTGGTGCCACATCAGTAATTGCTAAATATATTGGTGGTGACCGAAAAGAAGATGCGGATAATGCAGCCGAACATACCATTATGTTGGGATTATTTATCTACGGAATTATGCTCTTAGTGCTTTTCTTTGCTGGAGAGGGATTAATTGAATTTCAGGGGGCTGATGAATCGGCAACCCAAGCGGCTATGGACTATTTCAACATTATGATATTAGGCTCTATTTTCATGATTTTAGGCGTTTTCTTCCGGTCAATTTTATCGGGTGAAGGTGATAATGTATTTCCTATGAAAGTATTAGGGGTGGGTACCATTCTTAATATTCTACTTGATTATCCCTTTATCAAATACTATGGGATAAAAGGTGCAGCGGCTGCCACTATTATTTCCCAAGGTTTAGTCTTCGCCATTTTTGTTTATTATCTCATTTTTAAGCATCATTCATATATAACTTTCAAACTACAAGATTTTAAATTTAACTCTAAAATACTCTCTGACATCTTTAAAATTGGTATGCCAGCATCTCTCTCCATGATTATTATGTCTTCAGGTATTTTAATTTATAATGTTATTTTAGTCTCAAATGATGCGGTTGCTGCATACCAAACAGCGGGGCGCGTTGAACATCTCTTTTTCTTACCAATCATTTCTATCGCCACCGCATTGGTTACATTAGTAGGGATGTTTTCTGGCGCAAACCGAATTGACTTAGTGAAAGATATTGTAAAATATGGACTCAGCTGTTCAATAGCTATTTCAGTATTATTTAGCATATTCTTCTCCATATTCAATCGTCAAATCATTTCGGGGTTTACAAATGACGTTAATATCATTACCCACGCTGTTGAATATTTTAGCGTATTGGTATTTGCATATCCATTTATTACCATAGGTATGACATGCAGTAGAGTGATGCAAGGTTTAGGCTACGGTACCCCCACCCTCATACTTACCATCCTAAGAGTTGTAGTTATTAATTCTGCATTTGCGTGGTTCTTTGTAATAATTCAAGGTAGGCCCGTAATTTTTGCATGGTATTCATTATTAATTTCATGCACCATTACATCAATGGTTTCAATTTTATGGATGCGCTCTAAAATCAAGTCATTTTCTGCAGCTTAATTGTAACTATATTGTAATAACCTCGTTACAACAATTTACATTTTACCACTATACATATGTGCACTTATCCTTGTAATTTTAGTCAGTTGATTAAGTTACTTATTTCCTCCTCCTTAAGTTTAACTTTATTAACCTCCTCCTTAATGAATAAAAGCTTTCAGCACTTGCTGAGAGCTTTTTTCTTTTATACTCGCTTTCCATGTATATTATAGACATGAAATTTATAGCAAAATTTATACTTATGCTCTTCTATATAAGTATTTTGACTTCACAAATTATTGAAGAACATACCCTCTTCGATGAAGATGGAAATGAACTTGATGTATTTGCCTATCAAATACCTGAAAATTATAATTCAAATAATTCACATCCATTATTGGTGGCTTTTCATCAATGGGGTGGAAATCAAACGTCTCCCTTTAGTACTCAATTTGATGATGAAGCTAATGCGAGAAACTGGATATTTATGTCTCCATTTGGGGGCTCATCCAATAATTATAATCACCAGGATGCACAAGAATGGGTAAAACTAGGCATCCAATGGCTTGAAGAAAATTATAATATAGATAGTGGTCGTATTTATATGGTGGGTGGCTCAATGGGCGGTGCCTCTGGTGCTATCTATGCCAATAATCATTTAAACCCCAGCGAGCCCATGGTGGCCGCAACTGCATCAGCTTCAGGGATTTTAGACTGTGAACGGCGTGCTATTGAAATGGATGGTAATAATTCTATGATCGAATGGTTTGGGGGAGGTTATGATGAAGTTCCCTTTGAGTACCACCGAAATAGTGCCGTGTACTTTGCAGATTCTACCCAAAGTATGCATTATAATTTACAATATACCCCTCTCTATTTAGACTTTGGCCAAACAGAAACTCACCGCACCCATGCTGAAGATTTATACAATTTATTACAAGGTTATAACCATAATATGTGGATTGATACTATCCCCATTGGTTCTCATGGATATTCGGTGATTGACGAAGTACATACCTGTGATTGGTTCAGCCAATTCCAACTTGAAGATAATCCTGATACTATAAATCTAAATTTAGATGAACCATCGCGTGCATATTGGATAGAAGCATATAATCAATTTTCAGGTAATGATTTTATCAGAATCAATGCAAGCATATTTTATGGTGACCTTTGGTATAGTCCTATACCATGGGAAGGTTATGGTTTCTTTATGAATGAATATTCAAATTCAGATTCATTAGTATTACATGTTTTAGATGAAGAATATTCAACTGATAATAATATTACCTTCTATATTGATGGAGAACTAAACAATATTGGATTTACTGGTCCTATTTCTAATGGTTCTAACATTGAAAATATTCATGCATTTATTATAAATGATGATCCAATCTGCGCATCATTTAATTTTAATATCGATGAGGATAATATTATTTGGGTAGAAAGATATGATCTGTATGATGGTATTTGTCAATCCTATACACCATATAAAGTAAGTTTTGATTTTTCACTACCCGAAGAAAATGACGATATCAATCAAGATGGAATTTGGGATATATTAGATATTGTGTTAACTGTTAATTTTATTATGGGGAATATTGACCCCACCAATGTTGAATTTAATTCTGCAGATTTAAATAATGATAATATTCTTGATGTATTAGATATTGTTACCATGGTTAATATGATTATGGATAGATAATCTTAATTTTTCTTTAGCCCCAAGGCCTTACTCATCGCCTTATCTAACCATCTATCTGGCAATAGCCCCGGGAGGATATGATCTCGTAGTTTGTTGGGTGAAAGTACATACCTAGTTTTGGGTGAATTTGAAATTATAATTTTTTCAATACACTTACCAATTACATCTGCATCTAATCCTTTTTTCTCAAACATTTTAATCATACCATTGAATTTTCGTAATGCCGGTTCAAAGTCTGATTTGAGAAAAATATTGTTTTCAAGGTCGGGGGTTTTCTTCCAAATATCTGTTTTGACAGGTCCAGGCTCAACAAGAATCACATCAATATCATACAGCATGAGTTCTCTACGTAGAGCATCAGACATTCCCTCAAGCGCATGTTTTGACGCTGAATACGGTCCTACAAATGGATACGATCGTTTCCCTGCTACTGAACTAATCATAATAATTTTTCCATTATGAGTGGCACCTTTGTAGGCCCCCAATAATTTTGAAAATGCTTGGGTTACAGAAACAATTCCAAATATATTGACTTCAAATTGTTTACGAAAAATATCTACAGGAAGCTCAAGAATAGGACCCCCTAAAGCAATTCCCGAATTATTAATAAGGGCATCAATTCCATTATCACCGACTACATTAGTAACATATTCTACCGCATCTTGAATGGCATTAGAATCAGTTACATCAAAAATTAGGGGATGATAATTTTCACCCAATTCAGTCTGTAATCGTTTTGCATCATCTTCATTTCTTACTGAACCAAAAACTGTATGGCTAGCTTTGGTTAACCGTAAAGCTGCCGCATACCCAATACCCGTACTCACACCTGTAATAACAATATTTTTCATATTTTCTCCATAAATAAAAAAGGGAGCCATTTTGACTCCCCAAAGTTACTAATTTTTATATGTGACTAAAACTTGAACTGAAAATTTAATTTATAAAGTAAATCATCTTCATTACTTTTACGAATATTTGGAGATACCAAAAATCCATTTCCACAATTATATACAAATCCAGAAATAATATACCTATCCTTTACATTATTCTCATCTAAAATATCATATCTTGAAAAAATACTACTCTTTTGATTTACAATGTAATTTAAATAAACTGAAGTCAGCTCTTTCTCGTCTGAAATATCTAATTCTGCACCAATTCTAATTTTTCTTAGGGCAACGCCTCCATAAAGAGAAAGCATAGTGAGTGGTGATTCTTCAGTGAGTTCTGTAGAATAAACAAAGCCAAGATTTCCTCCATTATTATTCAGGAGATTCATCTCACCATAATTAATATTCAGATTTAATTTTTGAATAAAATTTATTTCTGGAGATTTATATCCTTCTCCATTTAAATATTGAATTCCCACATTTAAATTACTCATAAAATTCTTAGAGAAAGCGACACCTAAATCTGCAGTCGATACAAATTTATTTTTATCCAAAGCAGATTTTTCAATAAAACGATAGCCCCAGTTTTTTTCTTGAACGTCATAGGTATTGGTTCCAATTAAACCCCAGCTGGTTTTACCCCAGTTACATTTATAATCAAGCTGGGCTTTTTTAAGAAATACAAGCAATCGAGTATCTTCTAAATTTTCTTCACATTCACCTTCTTTACAAAATTCAACAGTTCCATTAGCAGTTCTACCCACATCAAAGACAACTTTGAATTTCATATCATTAGACATCTCAATGGCATAATTGAAATATTGTCGATTAAAATTGAACGCAGATACATCATTATCACGGGTATAATCAAAATAAGTTACACCGGATATAGAACCATTATATGCAAAAGCGAATGTAATAATAAATAATAGAATTAAATTCTTTTTCATTATTCCCCTCGTTATTAAATATTTTTATAGCTAAAATGTTTTGTGAAAGAAGTTGATGGTTCATCATCAATTTCTAACAGTGGATAGATGAATAAATTTACCGTTTCTTCACCATATCCTTCTAATACAAAATCACGCCCAACCATCATCTCAACTCGGTTCTCACAAACAGTACCAAAGAAATAATCAGATTTTTGGGGATGCTTATCTGCTTCTGATATATCTACAGGATACCATCCCTCACCTTCTACATAATAGTCAGCCCAACAATGATAACCACCCACTAATCCATCATTTTCCAGAGGGATGGAAAAGCCCATATGGAATCGAGTGGGAATTCCCAAGGTTCGTGTTAATGACATAAAATATGAATGATAATCGGTACAATTCCCCACTCCAATATCACATGCGTAAAGTGAATTTCCATTACCAAAAGTATAATCACCACCTTCTAATTTTGCTTGCAGATAAAGTGCAACTACAGTATCCCGTGACACTCCTTTATTACCATATTTCTCTTTAGAGTTCAACCATGGGTCATTATAGTATTCATCGCCTACATTTTTAGGTTTTCCATAATGCATCCCCGAAAGAACATAATCATAAATACCTCTAATATTATTTTTTGAAAGCCTATTATTCTTAATTATTTCTGAGAATGTAGCTCCAATAGAAACCATAGAATATGCATCCAAATAATCCTCTGATGATATTGCATCATATTTCATATTTTGATGTTCTTTTCTGTTGGTCATAAATGAAATCGAAACAGTCCTTTCATCAAAACTACCATCAGAATGATTGATATATAAGTATTGATTCCCATGGTCTTTTTCTTCCTCAACAGTATAATTTAATCCATCAGATTCTATCGCAAAAATTTTAATAGTTTGTACTGAATTAGACTGAGGAATTGGAATCCACAACTCAATTTTTTTACCATTTGAAGATTCAATATTTACAGTATAATTAAAATTAAAAGTGCGTTGTACATTTTGCGAACATGCAAAAATAAATAATGCACAAAGTATCAGCATCTTTTTCATAAGTTTTCTCTTATTTTATTTAATTTTGGATGTAATACCCCAACAACCTTGGGGCAAAAGGATGGTACTACATAAAAACTATTTCTGAAAAACGTCGACCGACGCTCAACAGTATAATTCATCTATAATATTGTTTTTTCGTGAAATTCATATATGAAATTTAATAACTATTCAGACATCATCCACATAGTTTTACATTATGTAATAATTAGGCTTTGGAACAATTTTCATTGAAATGCATTGCATATTCAAAATCAAAAAGAGAATCTCATGAATAAAATAAAATCAATACTATTATTAATCACGTTTTGCTGTGCATTTAGTAATCCCACCCTAAAACAATTTAGCGAAGCCTTTGTTCAAACTGCTAAAATTGGTAATCCTGCAGTCGTTACAATTGTGTCAGAAAAGATAATTAAAAATAATTCCCAACATTTTTTTTTACCATTTGGGAATCAATTTCAGAATGAAGATTTCACCAATCAATCATTAGGTTCTGGTGTTATTTTAGATGCAAAATCAGGATACATCGTCACTAATAATCATGTGGTTGAAGATGCGAATGATATCCGAGTTATTCTATATGATAAAAGCGAATTAGAGGCAACCATCATTGGGACAGACCCGCTCTCAGATTTGGCGGTTATTCAAGTCGAATCTACACATCTTATCCAAATTAAAACGGGTACTTCTGAAAATTTAAAAGTAGGCGAGTGGGTTGTTGCCATCGGGAGTCCATTTGGGCTTCACTTGAATCATTCTGTAACGGCAGGAATTGTGAGTGCCGTGGGGCGAAGTGATGTTATATCGAAGTTAAATTTTGAAAATTTTATCCAGCATGATGCAGCCATAAATCCAGGGAATTCAGGAGGTGCACTACTCAATCTTGATGGTGAATTGATAGGCATAAATACGGCCATCGCAACAGGGGGAGGGTCTCGAGCAAATGCAGGAGTGGGATTTGCAATTCCTATTGACCAAGTAAAACGAGTAACGGAAGATCTCATCAACGAGGGCATTGTTTCTCGTGGATGGTTGGGTGTTTCAATACAAAATATTGATAGTAATATGGGCAAGGCGCTTCACTTAAAAAAACAAACGGGTGTTCTCATTAGCGATGTCTTTTCTAATAGTCCAGCTGAATTAGGAGGTTTGCTCCCCCATGATATTATCATTGCGGTGAATAAAAAAATAGTCACTAATTCATCTCAATTAAAAAATTTAGTCTCAGCTAAAAGGCCATCAGAAATTACTACCATCAAAATAATCAGAAATAAGAAAGAACAAATTCTTAAAGTCAAATTAGGCGCTCGCCCAAATCAAAAAGACCTTTTTTCAGGAAATTTAAATTCTCAAAAAAAGTTTGATGTACTCGGATTTTCTGTAGAAAATCATGATCACGGTGTTATTATTGTAGATGTGGAAAAGCAATCCAATTTCAGAAAACAGAATATTAAACGAGGAGATGTCATCGTTGCTATCGGACGAAATAAAATTTCAACCACTAATATTTATAATAAAATTATATCAAATTACAGTTTGGGTGACATTATTATGCTCAGAATAATCCGTAATGGAAACGCCAGATATGTAGCATACGAAATTAGCTAGTTTCCATCTATAAATAAATTTCAATTATACTAAATTTTTATAGGTATTTCCCCTTCATTTGATTTGGAACATATATTTTAGATTTAGTACATTGAGTGTGTCAATACAATTAAATTCATCAATTTTGATTGTATTATTTCAATACTTGAGGAGGTATATATGTTAAAAGTTTTAGTGTGTTTGTTTTCCATCTGTTTATTATTTTCAGGAATTGACTTAAAAAAAGAGAAGGGGAAGTTAAAAGGTCGAAAGTTATGGTTAAGCTATGACAAAACCCTTATTTCAAACTTAGAAAAAGAATTTAAAAAAATAGAAGATGGTGAATATAACAATAAAAAATCTGATGAAATCCTAGCAATTGCTGAGCAATATTTTAAAATTAAAGATGCAAAAGAAAAGCGAGAGATCTCAATCTTAATTAAAAAGCTAAGTAAAGTGAGTAAATAATTCTCTCTTCTTAAATGAATAATTTTAAAGCCTTGATAACTTCAAGGCTTTTTTGTTTCTATAAAAAAGTAGCTTCCTTTTTCAAGGAAGCTACAATGTTCATCAAAGCCATAGGGGATAATGAGGAGTAAAGCGAAGGGTGAGATAGAACTCATATGCCTTACGCAGTAACTTATGATAACCTCATCAATATAATAATGATAGCCGTCACATCTATTCTTTTTTCAATTTAACTAACATAAAAAGCCCTATAATTGTTAGAACTCCACCAAAAATAATTGAAATACCCACTGCTTCTGAAAACAAAAAATATGCAGTAATAGATGCAATAATTGGCTCTCCCAATGGAAAAGATGCCACTATTGTGGGCTGGACATAACGCAAGGCAAAGTAAAATACACTGTGGCCAAATACCGTAGGAATTAATCCCAATAAAAATAATCCGAAATAATCTTGTTGGGAATAACCAATAAGAGATCTTCCCGTATAAAAAGAAATCATCAGTAATGTCATTGCCGCCGAAGTAAACAAGGTTCTACTAAATGAAACCGTTCCCGCCTCTTTTCTAACGTTTTCAGAAATCATAAATGCCAATGCGATCCATAAAGAACAAATTAATGCATATAAATTCCCTTTAGTATAATTACTGGATGCATCAAATTGGTCACTCACAATAATTAGGGAACCTGAAAAAATAATAACTAAAGCAAATATCATATTTTTTTGAATATTTCGTTTTAACCAAAACTTTTCTAAACAGAGTGTGAACAGTGGCGCAAGAGTACCCAGAAATGTAGCATTGGCAATAGTAGTTAGCTTAATAGATTCGAAGAAGAATTGAAAATGTATCCCAAGAAAAATGCCAGCTAAAATGGTATAATTTCTATTTTTGGTAGATAGTGCAACGGTGGGCTTAAACTTACTGTATAACCAAAGTATGCTTGCCCCAATGGCCATTCGCCAAAAAGAAATCCCAACGGCTGGAACCGCTGACAAAAATCTCGCGATTATGGGAGATGTACTTATTGAAAATGTTGCAAGCACTAGGAGTAGAGCCATTTTATATTTAGAAATCAATTGTATCTTAAAGCTTAGTTTTTGGGCTCTGCTTTTTGACTCATTTGTATCACATGATGCGGATATGGGATTTCAATATTTTCTTCTTTAAATTTGAAAAAAATTGATGAATTAATTTCATCAATCACCCGTCCACGTACCTCAGGCTTTTCAATCCACAATAATAATTGAAAAGTTAATCCATAATCCGCAAATTGTCTAAATCTAACTCTTGGTTCTGGATCAGCACACACATTTGTTGATGCAATTGCAATCTCTGTTAGCACCCGTTTTACTAGTTCAATATCACTTTCATATGAAACGCTAATGGTAATTCGAACTCTTTCTTTTTCGTGTGGACCCCCACTTTCATTTACAATTTTTGAATTAGCAATAACAGAATTTGGGATGGTTATTTCAATATCATCACGTGTCATAATTCTTGTGCTCCGAATTCCAATACTTCGAACATATCCTCGTTCGCCCCCATCTAAATTAATATAATCACCTTCCTTATAGGGTGCATCCGCCATGATAAAAATTCCTGCAAATAAATTTGAAAGCGTATCTTTTGCAGCAAAACCAATGACTACACTTAAAATTCCTGCCGATGCCACCCAACCGGTAACATCCACATCCCAACTTAATAATATAAAATAAACCGCTCCACCAAAGATGGCTATTTTGCCAATATTGTCAAATAATGGAATGGTCCTTTTTTGAATAAATCTTTTTGTATTGCCAGCAGGTGATGACCACTTTATTAACTCAACAAATATTTTTGATATCGCAAATGACCATACAATTACAGTAATTGATTTAAAAATTCCTTGTAAAAAGAATAGAAATTGATCGGGTAATGACACTGTATTTATAGAAAATGATAGTCCCAAAAAGAATACGGAATAGTAGATTGGTTTATGGAGAGCCTCAACTAATTTGTCATCAAATCTGGTTTCAGTTTGTTTTGCAAAACGAAGTATTATTCCAGATAATATCCAATCGGCTAATTTTGCTAAAAAGGCTGAGGTCAATACCAATACAATAAAATATATTGATGTATAATTTTCTAAAACATTGATGAACTCTGTAAAAATATCCATACCTGAAATTATTACATATCTTCTATGTAAATAAACAAAAAAGCTCTTCTCTTTCAAGAAAAGCTTTTCTACTTTAGGGACACCCTCCCTAAGGTTAAAGAACAAGAAGTTTAACTATGCAATCGCATATTTTTTATAGGCATTTAAAAATTGATCCACCGTCAAATAATACTTTTTGCCAATATTTTCACTAATCCATTGAGAATCATGATAATCATTATCCATCACAAGATTAAATTCAATCAGCATTTTATTTTGCTTAAATCCAATGCAACTAAAATGATATTTACCGATACCACTTTCCGTTGAAATAACAAGGAGAGGATGTTCTCGACAAACCATATATAAATAATCTGCCGACTTAATATCACGCTCATAATTCATCATAATCCGCCCTTTCATGTATTTAATACTCATCTGAAATTATTCACTCTACTAATTTATTTTTGTGATTCAAACCACTCATAACAAAAAGTTGTGACCGAACTCTCACTTTTTATAATTGAAGTATTTATGTGATGTAGCATCATTATTAGAAACAAAACTATCCTTAATATTGTATAAGAAAATAGAATACTTAATTGGGAGAAATAAAATGTCAAAGAAGGAAAGAAAAAATTATTTAAGTCTAACCATTTGGTTTAATCTACTAATTGGAATATATAATTTATATATTTTTAATGAGATGAGTTCTACATTCCATTTAGTATTAGGTGCATTTAATATTGGAGTTTGGGTATTTAATAGGCATCAACTTGAACCTATATTGGCGATGGTTAATTCAGGTGGAAATAACAAAAGACCTTGAAATTCAAGGTCTTAATAATTTTAGAATAAAAATTGAAATAATCCTTTAAACCACGAAATCATATCAGTGAAGGATCCACCAAACTTATAGTATTGAATGAGGGCAATGATCAGAAAAATATCTATAAGGATTAAACCTCTATTCAAATAATATTTTCTAAAATAACTACCGGAAGTCAACTCAGCTGTCAAGAATGATGTTTACAAGGGTAACAATATCCAAAATATTTATATCACCATCTTGAGTAATATCTGAAACTGCAACTTGTTCGTCTGAAAATGATATAATATCTAGAACATAATTAACTAGACTTACCACATCCAAAATATTTAAAATACCATCAAAATTTACATCACCTAATAGATCAGTACCTGTTTCACATGTACCATCATCAACCGTTGCATTTGAATTAAAATTAGAACTTGATGAATCAGTACAT
>Ga0209403_10004446_pt1 | contig 15285 bp, 8 predicted proteins | sample ArcticOcean_MG_C_8_FD_187440 | JGI IMG/M metagenome (GOLD analysis project Ga0209403, IMG submission 187440) | Marine microbial communities from western Arctic Ocean - ArcticOcean_MG_CB11_86 (SPAdes) (version 2) | ecosystem: Environmental > Aquatic > Marine > Oceanic | place: Arctic Ocean... | reverse complement strand
ATCTTCGGTAACGGCCTGGTCGCGTGTTACGATCTGGAGGGAAACCGGCAGTGGCTCAAGCTGATCGAACACCCGACGGCCGCGTATGGCCACGGTTCTTCGCCGCTCCTTGTGAAAGACAAGCTGCTTGTGCATTTCTCAGACTTGGTGGGACTGAACACACACGATGGCAGCGAGGCGTGGCGCGTGAAGATTTCACCGGGTCACGGGACCTCCATGCACGCCCGACTTGGCGACGTGGATGTCGCGATTCATCCCAGCGGGAACGTGTTCCGCGTCCGCGACGGCAGTATCCTGGCCAAAGGCCTTGGGTCGACTGGCCCCAATTCTCCACTGATTCAAGACGGGAAGGTCTTCTTTGTTGCTGGCCGAATCCGCGGCTACGCGCTGCCGACGTCCAGCGAGATTCCTGCCACGTGGTCACCGCTCTGGAAAGGTGCGAACCTGAAAGGTGGCGGCTATTGGTTCCCCTCGCCAGTTCTGCATGACGGGCTGATCTACGCAATGAACGCCAAGTCTATCTTCAGTGTTGTCGACGCCGCGACGGGCGAAGTCGTTTCCGAGCGACGGTTGGATTTCGGCGGCGGCCAGTCCTACCCCAGCATCACGTTGGCCGGCAATCGCCTGTTCGTCAGCAGCGACAATGGCACGACACTCGTGCTGGAACCGGGCCGCGAATATAAGGAACTCGCCCGAAATTCGCTGGAGACTTTCCGCAGTTCACTGGTTTTCGAGGGAAAACGAATGTATGTCCGTACGACCAAAGGACTGTGGTGCATCGGCGAATAATCCGGAGACCGACTGCAACGCGAAGCGAACCTGTCTACGAGTGCCCGTAGAGTGAAATAGCGCCACGACACGGGCTGCGGAATGTGCAAATCACATGAAATAAGAAAAACTAGAACCAACTTCACGCACTGCCTCAATGCACGAAAACGGGAGACGAAACATGAAGTGGAAACTCGTCCTGGCCAGACTGATGATCGGCCTTGTCGCAATTGTTGTGGCTCCGACAAGCGCCGTGCTTTCGGCAGATTGGCCTCAGTTCATGCGCTCGGCCAAGCATGCAGGTGATGCGGAGAACGAAGTGTTGCAACTGCCGCTTGAGCTGGCCGTGGCCGTTCCATTGGATGACGCCGTCACGACCTCTCCTGCCGTCGTCGGCGGAAGAGTCTTCGTTGCCGATCAGATGGGTACCGCGTATTGCATCGATCCGGCAGCCAATCGAATCGTGTGGAAGTCGTCGCCTGATGGCGAACACGCAAAGGGCGGAAACACTTCGTCGGTATGCGTAGCCAACGGTAGAGCCTACTACGGTACGACCGCAGGACGGTTACATGTGCTCGACGCGGAAAGCGGCAAGTCGATCAAGAGTATTGATGTCGGCTCACCGATCATGGGATCCGCCACGTGGGCCAACGACTCGCTCTACTTCCAATCGCTCGACGCCGTGGTGCATTGTCTGGACGCCGACGGAAACGAGCGGTGGGAGTGGGACCATTATCGTTCCTATGTTGATCCAAAGACCAACAAGCGGACGACCGGCTTCCCCGGCAGCTATCACGATCCGCACTATGCCGGCGGCGAAGTCGCCGTATCGGGCAAGCGGTTAGTCGTCAACATGGGCTGGGACTTGTATTGCCTGGAAGACGCAGGCGATCAACCGCGACTCGTGTGGTGCAATCGCGCGCCGTTGGGGAAGGATCCCGGCATCCCGATGGGACCGGCGATCAGCGGCGATTGGGTTTACCTCGGTCATCCGGGGACCGATCAGTTCGGCGGCTTTGTGCGCGTTCGCTTGGACACCGGCAAGTTCGACCCCAAGAAGGACTTTCGTTTCAGCGGTTATCCGGGTTCGGTGTGGGCGGTGTTCGCCACTCCGGCAGTGCGCGGCACTACCGCCTATGTTCCCACGCATTACATGGGCGTGCATGCCTGGAACGCTGAAACGCGGCGAGTCGATTGGGCGGCTCGCACGGACAATACGCTTGATCAACGGCGTTTCACCGGTTGCATCGCCTCGCCCGTCCTTTCGCGCGACCACTGCATCTTTGGAACCGTCCTCGGAGAGTTGCACGTGGTGGCCCTCGCATCGAAAGGTGGCTGGCCAAAGTTCGAGCCTAAGCCATTCGTATTCAAGACGCCTTTCGGCCGACCCATCGCATCAACCCCGGCAGTCTCCGACGGTGTCGTCTACTTCGGCTGCGACGATGGCTATCTCTACGGCCTGGCCTCGTCGTCATCAGCCCGAGCTACTCGCAAGATCGAGTTGCCCAAGCAGATGTCCAAACTGTCCGCGGTGCGTTCGCACCTAAAATCGGCTACGGGCAAACTCTACGGTGCCCCGGTCGCCAGCATGAATCAGGGCAATACAGGCAGCGTGGACGATCCGAAGCTGAAACCGCCATTGCGTATCCGCTGGGCGATGCGGCCGTTCGACTTGCGAGTGCAAATGAGCGCCGACGAGGACAGCCTGTATTTCATCTCCGAAGCGGGCACGTTGGGCGCAATCGAACAGGCGACCGGTCGCATACGCTGGCGGCAGCGGTTGACGGGACCGATGGATGGTTGGAAGCAAATCCTGCTTCATAACGGTCGCCTGTTCGTGACACGAAACGGGCGCACGTCGCGTCGCCGCAAGCCGAACGAAGGTGGTGCGAGCCTCACTGCCTTCGAAGCGTCCACGGGAAAGCTGCTCTGGCAACAACCGTGGGGATCACTGCAAGGCACGTGTCGAACTGCCCCCGTCGTCGTCGGCAACGTGGTGGCCGGAGTCACAACGGATGCCGAACCGGTTCGACCTGTTGCAAAGGCATTCGATGCTGCCACCGGCAAGCCGTTATGGCAAGTCGCGTTGCCCGGTAACGACAAATCGCTGGCTGGCGGAGCCTGCGTGCTGGACGGAGTGATGTTCTTTTCCTGTGGCAAGACTTGGGGTGAAGGAGCAGGCGGCACCGTGGCGGTCGACCCCAAGACCGGTAAAACCCTGTGGACGACAAGCGATTACCACATCCACGGATACGGGCGACCGGCCGCACGTGACGGCTTGCTCTATCTGGGTGGCCAGTCCGGGGCGCCGATGTACTGCATCACAGCGAAGGACGGCGGCCTGAAGTGGAAAGCCGATCGGGTGAGCTACTCGCACAGCCCGGCGCTGGGCGACAACTTCTTCATCACGCGAGGCTACGGTGGCCACGGAATTCTCCGCGATCTGTCAAACGGCAAACCAATCCTGCGCAACAATCGCCAGGTGCTCGGCGGCTGCCCCGATCATTCCTGCGCTCCGGTGTTGCTGACGTCCGCCAGGATCTCGTATGCCGTCAGCACCAGCGGACTGTATGCCCGCGATTTGAACACGGGCAAGATCCTCTGGAAAAGTCGGGGCTTCGCTCCTCGCGCCTGCACCACGCCAATCGCCGCCAACGGTCGGCTGTTCTTCAGTCCGAATGTCAACAACACGCTTTACTGCTTCGAACCAGACAACAAGCAGCCGAAATCGAACCGTTGAGTTCTGCTGCAAACGGTCAACCGACGGGTGCGCGCAGGAGACACGAACGACTTCACCGAACCACCCACATATGATTTGCCGTCTTGGTAAATGTCGCGAAAGATGAGAATGCGCGTGTCTTTCACGTTGAGAACGGTATCATTCCGTACTGAGACAACACCATCAAGGTTTACCAACCGTTCTCGGAAGAGGACGGCAGCGATACCTTAGTTGCGTTGTTGTGCCGTAAAGCTTGTTATGGATATTGGTTGCGTCGCATGCGACCGTTCTCGGTTCGCTGCCACGCCCGATCATTCAGTGTATGCGAGCCTGATTCGGCTCGATCTACCGCGACTCGGACCATCGACTTCTGCGGTCGGCTTGGCGTGGCTGAGACGAAGGAGGTGCTGTGATGACTCGCATCAGCACCTCTCCCGCCCCGATCCGCAAACCGGACACCGTCGTGTTCGGTGAGTTGGCGATCACCGCTGGACTCGCGGGACGACCCGTTGTGGTTTGTTTTTCGGAGTCGACAGCAGCCATCGACTCCGAGCTATGGAAGTGCTTCTCCGAGTTCGCCCGTGCCTCACATGTGCTGCACGTCCACAGTCAGAAAGACGTCACCAGATTGAGAAAGGCGGTTGGCCACTGGCGTCTGATCGTTGTCCACGCAACCCGACTTCTCAACACGGTCGCCTGGATCGTGCAGTTGCACACTTCGGAGATGTCAGCCCGGCCCACGGTTTTCTCTCGGGCTGTGCCGGACTCAGTCGACGACCTACCGATTCCGCTGCTGGTTCTGCGGAGCACTCCGGATGAATCGTCTTCGATCATCGGCTGGTTGATGGCAGGGCGCCCTCAACGGGCAGTTCTTCCGGATGAACGTCCAACGAGTGGAATCACGCTTGATCCTGCTCTCGTCCCTATGACAGTGCCGAGCAGTTTGCCGAACGGTCGAGGACCGGCAAAGCTGTGTGATTGCCAACTGTTGGCGGCCTTGTTGTGCGGTGCCTGCGTGACAAGAAACTCCCAACCAACGGGTTTGACGACATGCGGTTGCAACGAATACGAACGTATCCGACGCTTGCTGCAATCACCGCTGCTTTGTACGGCGGGTGAACCGGTGAGCCAGTTGGCCGTAGACATGGTCGCCCGCACCAATGTCTTCCTGGAATTGAAGTGCAATCCCGAATTGATCGAGGGAAACCCGCTTCGCTGCCATGACGGCGATCCGACATGGAGAATTCGTGGCAGCCGCACACGGCAAGAACTCACCACCCGCAACGAGGTCGCCGACCTAGGCAACGTTCGCAGCCGCCTGACCCGGGAGATCCTGGGACTCCTGCAAAATGTTCCCGACGGCTACGCCATGTTTCAACGCATGGGACTTGTTCGCCAACCACCAAACGAACGGGTCTTCAAGAGCAACGACTTGCCAACACTGACCCGGATGCTGCGATCGTGGAGCTTCAAGCAAGTGAGGACGCATTTCGATGCACTGCGCAAGGCCAGCCTGATCAGCGGCGAACGGGAATCCGCAAACGCGCCTTGGCAGTACCAATTGCCCGAGGAGCTGAGTCTGTCGTCTTCACCGTTTCGCACACTGCCACCTGCGATTGAACTGTATCCAGACCAAGAAACCTCAGCATGATCGCCATCGAATACCGCCTGCCCGGCTTGTCCCCGTCGGCCCCGCAGTGAGGGCCGACCGAACTTTTCGATTTCCATAGGGTTACGGCACAAAACGGCTCGCTTGCCTTGAAAGACGTTTTTCCGCAACCCCAGCGTCGTCAATGGGCCGTCTCGCGGTCCTCTCGTTGAAAGCGGTCACGTCTGGCTTTCAAGCGTGACGGAAATGCGGCACGGTCGCGACACCTCAGGTGTGTCGGACCGACGCGCGCCCCTCCCGATCGAATTCAGAAAAGTCGACCCCTCCCTCTGATAAAAAAGGCCACACAGCTTTGTGCGGGAATCTGGGGAGTCTGAGCCGGACGCGGGCACGCGAAGTGGCACAATCATGCGTGGTCCAGTTTTTTTGGTAGAATCTCCGAACAAACGTGACTTGAAATGGGTCATTCAGGTCGGAGATTTGCAGCATGGCGCTATCGTACAAGCAAAGAGTCGAACCATTCTCGCCTGAGCGATTGGAAGCGCTCGCACGCATTCTTGGGGACACCGAACGTGGACTAACCGGAAGCGAAATCGGACAGATACTCGCTCAATCGAAGATTGACGATGCCGATCCTGCGTCGACGAAGTGGAAGCGGCTCTACAACGCTTTTGCGACTTTTCAGAATCGCGAGCAAGTCGGCAACCATGTCATCGTGTTTCTGACCAGGGCGATGGACCCTGCGAAATACACCTCAGACATTCACAAGTTCCATTGGCGACGAGACCAACTCAACCCGATCCTCGCATTTTCCGGCATGACGTTGGGTGATGATGGAAAGGTTCGACGAGTTACAGCGGCAGAAACGCTAACCCAGGCACTGGAACGAGCGAACCGAGTTCAGTCCCAGCTGCGCCAGCGAAATGTACATCCCGACGTGATCGCGTTCTGTAACGCCGAGATTTTGGCCGAGAATTACTTTCACGCGGTCTTCGAAGCAATGAAAAGCGTGACGTCAAAAATGCGAAGCCTTGCGGGACTGAGCACAGACGGCTCGGAACTCGTCGATGGTGCGTTCAGTCTCGGGAAGAGCGGCACGCCAATTCTGGCGATCAGCGCTCTCGATACCGAGACGCTACGCGGCGAACAACGCGGATTCGTGAGCTTGTTGAAGGGGCTGTACGGTACCATTCGGAATCCGCTTGCGCACAATCCAAAGGTCGAGTGGGACATGAGCGAGCAGGACGCACTCGACATTTTGACGATGATTTCGCTCGTCCACCGCAAACTGGATAAGGCGCGAAAGGTCTAGCTCCGTTATCGAGACTTTGTGCGGCTAAGAAGCTTGCCCAACGGCGTACTGACTGGAAGAAGCAAGTGCCACGATTTGACCTTCAACTTGGTCCCGATATGGCGGCGTTCCTCGAAGAGCACCGAGCGCGGCCCGAGAACACCTTTGACCAACACCTCGCATCGCTGGAGGAGGAAGTCGCGCAAGAGGCTCTGGGGAAGGCTAGGGTGTACCTCGATCTGCGATACTGGATCTTCCTTAGGGAGGCGGACCTCGGGAAACCGCAGAAACCAGTCCACGCAAAGCTCTTGGAAGAAATGCTCAGGGGCGTTTCCGAAGGGCGATTCGTCTGCCCGATCACTGAAGCGGTCCTCTTCGAGGTGGATCGACAGGGCAACCCCGAACGGCGGATGCAGACGGTCCGCATGATCGACCGACTGAGTCGGGGTATCGTAATCAAGAATTCGTGCGAGCGGGCCGATTGCGAAATCCACGACTTCTTCGAAGCCGCGTTCGTGCGGAAAGAGCTACCGATGGTCCCTTGCCGTCGGGTATGGGTGCGGCCGTACAGATTTCTCGGCACACCGCAGATCAGAGGCTGGGGCTCCGCAGAAGACCTCGCCATCAACAAGGCGTTCTTGTCGTATGCGTGGACGCGCTCACTTGAAGATCTTCTCACCGACACGTCCGTTCCGGACGACGACAGTGACAATGAGTTACGCGCGAACGCTGTGCGCATCACGGAATCGTCGGCCAAGCACGCTTCGGAGATGCGGAGTTACGAGCAGGTCTTCGTGGATGAGGTCGCCGGACTTATCGACGCACACCGCGCGCAGATCAGCCGCGCGTTTTCCCCCTACGCGACCGCAATGCTCCAGGCCGCCGGTGCGGACAGTCATGATCTCTCGACCGTGGAGCAGCACGGCCTCAATCTTGCGTACAGTGCCGCCGCCGCCCCGAAGCCCCAGCGCGCCCTGCCACTCATCCGAATCCTGGCCAGCTTGCACGCGTTCATTCGCTGGCAGCGGCAGCGAGCGTTCAAGTTCAACGACATCTTCGACCTCCGTCACGCGGCGGCGGCGATTCCTTACTGCGATGTGTTTCTCACAGAGAAGTTCGTGAAGTCGGCCTGTACTAGCAGCCTCCTCGACTTCGGCACTGCGTACAGCACCCGGATCATTTGTGATGAGGACGAAGCCCTCGACGCGGTATCATGGCTTCAAGCGAGGTGACGTCTGTTCGTTGCCCCAATTGCGATATTGGTTAAATCGCGTTCCTGTGGGTAGGTATCATGCCGAAACTCTTCGACCCTCCAATTGCCGCGACCGATGAGGATTACCTTGCGCTTCAGCGACCTGAGTATGCAGATCGTCGTGAGTTCATGGAGCAGCAGTGGCTTCGCTTCGAACCGCTCGCTGATAATGATTTTCGGACGCAGTTGGGTGCCAACTTTCCACAGCGATTTTGGGAGTTCTATCTCGCTTGCACCTTCATTGACGAGGGTTTCGATGTTAGGTCTGCTAGTGCGGGTCCCGATGTTCGCATCACACAGGACGGTCGAACTGTATGGGTTGAAGCAATCGCACCGACAAGAGGGCACGGGCCAGACGCAGTCCCGGAGATCGTGAACGGTGTGGTCACTCGCGTACCAAATGAGCAGTTCATCCTGCGGCTGTCTGCTGCCATCATGGAGAAGTTCAATAAGTACAAGCAGTATCGAACCAATGGCACAGTCGGACCGGATGATCCGTACGTCATCGCGATCAACGCCGATTCGATTCCGTTTTGCCAGAGTGAGACGGATGTTCCCCGGATTGCTTCAGCTGTTTTCCCGATTGGTGATCCTTACGTCGTGATCAATCGTCGCACGCTCCAGCCGGTCTCGCAGGGAGTGCAATATCGCGATGGTATCGCCAAGTTGAACGGTACGGTCATTCCAACGACCTCATTCTTGAACGAGGAATTCAGTGGCATCAGCGGAGTAATTTACTCCTCTACTACGATATGGAACTATCCGCCCCAATTGGGGCGGATTGCATACTTCGTTCATAACCCACTAGCGATGAATCCATTGCCTCGCGGATGGCTAGAGCTTGGGACAGAGTTTTGGGAGGAGGATCAGAAACTCCACAAACACGACTGGTAGTGCAATCGATCTGTCCTGCTTTCAGATGGCATGGGATGCACTCCAGTCCGTGGCCATCGATGGCCTGGCAGCGTGATTCACTGTGAATGAACTCATTTCAGCATCAGGAGTAGCAGCAGGTGGCCAACTGCCAGAAACCCGATTTCCAGCTACCAAATCACAGGAGGAAAAGTTCAAACGACGTCTTGTTCTCCCGACGTATTGCGTGGGAGCGACGGCAGGTTTACGCGCTTCGGTTTCATCGACCGCGGTCGTGAACACCGAAGCGTGCTGTGCAGCGACGCGGCGATGCGTCAGTCGCGATCTCGTGAGCGCACAAGGCAACCTGCGTTCGTGACTCATGACGGTTCGTCATGTGTCACGAACGGCAACCGTGGTCAGGGCTGAAACTCTACCATTCCTCGCAGTCGGAATGACGACACCGTTCGGCCGCCCTCAGCCGCGCAAACTGCTCTCGGTCGAAAGAACCGGAGCGCGCTGAATCACGAATCATGCGGCTCCTCAGCCTTGAGAAGGCCATGGAGCCCTTGGGTTTCGGCGACATCAACGAAACAGTGGCAAGAATCGCACCGTCACAACATCGCACCAATCGGCTCACCAAAGTAAATATGATGCGGACGATTCAACTCATCCTTCCAACTCGCGGTCTGCGGGATGCCCAGGGAGTCGTAGATGGTGGCGGCTACGTTTTCGGGGCGTTGTAGCCCGGTCGCTGGATAGGCTCCAATCTCGTCGGAGCTACCGACCACGTTGCCGCCGCGGAGTCCGCCACCGGCGAAGAAGACCGTTTGTACCGCTCCCCAATGGTCGCGGCCAGGGAGCTTGGCGTTGATCTTGGGCGTGCGGCCCATCTCGCCGCACATCACAATCAACGTTTCGTTCAGCAACCCGCTTTCATCCAGATCGTCGAGCAGGGCCGACAGCGCGCGATCGGTTGGCGGCAGCAGGCAATCTTTGAGCAGTGGGAAGGCGTTGTCGTGCGTGTCCCAGGTTTCGTTGTTGCCGAGATTGACCTGCACCAGATTGACGCCCGCTGCCACCAGCCGCTTTGCCATCAGCAATGACCAGCCGAAAGCGTTGCGACCGTAACGATCCTGCACGCTGGCGGGTGCCCGGGTGACGTCGAACGCCTGCTGCACGCCTTCATCGGTCAGCAGCGAAATCGCTGACTGTCGAGACCGATCGAAATTCTCGGTGGCGGCAAAGTGATCGAGATCGCGGCGTTGAGATTCTACGATTTTCAGCAAGTCGGTTCGCTGATTGAGTCGCGACAGGCTGAGGCCTTCCGGCAGGCTCAGGTTCGGGGCTTGGAATTTGAGGTTCTTGTTCTGCTCCCGTCCCCGGACAAAATGAAATTCGTAGTCGGGGTACGCTCCGTAAGAGCCGGCGTTAAACGGCGAAGCCTCGATGAACCACGGCTCGCGCTGCCGTCCCATTCGCCCTGCAAATTGACCGGGAATGACTCGCGTCGATCGGTGAATCAAGCGTTCCGGCAGAACCACGGCCGGCGGCAGGTTGTTGCTGCGGCGGTTGGTCGCAGCGCCGACGATTGCGGCAATCGACGGCCAGTCTTCCGGCATCGGCTTGCTGCCGTTGAACGTCGGCGGCATCGGCGTGCGACCTGAAAGGATTGCCATGTGTCCTTGAGAATGGCCGTTGTATGGCGTCGTCAGCGAACGCAACAACGCCCACTTGTCGCTTCGCTCGGCGAGCATCGGCAGGTGTTCGCAGATTTGAATTCCCGGGGTGCGCGTTGGAATCGGGTTGAACTCGCCGCGAATTCCGACCGGCGCATCGGGTTTGGGGTCGAAGCTGTCGTGCTGGGTCAGCCCGCCGGAAAGAAAGATGAACACGACCGACTTTGCCCGCCCTGCCGGGCCTGTCGATTCTGTCGGTACGGCGCCTGCGCGCAGCGATACAAGATGGTTGATGCCCATGCCGAGTAGTCCGACCGCACCGGCCTGCACAGCGGTCCGACGAGTGAACACTGGGTGTTGGACGCTGCGAACGTTCGCCATGGGCCTGTCCATTGCCTGTCTCGATCCCTTCAAACGAATAAGCGACTGTCAATATTACAGCAGTCGGAATAAGCGAACAAGATCGCACGAGGGGCGATCGGGTGGATGCCGCTTTCGTGGTGGGTTTTGAAATAGTTGCGGTGTTACTTGAAGCCCCGTCAAAACCGATAAGATTGCATCCGTCCCACCCGGCGACGACGACGACGTTGAGTGGTGGGATGGGTCAGAGTTTGCCCCGCCTGTGCCGAGTTTGCTCGTCGGCTCGGTGCGGGTGGGGCTACGGGTTGCGAATTACCCTACAGCACGTGGGGGGACGGCTTTTTGTTATCTATCAGACGAGTCGGCTGCGCGGTTCATCCTCGAATTGCCCTCGGAGTCGCTGACGATGAAATTGTCGCGAGCGTCGTCCCAAATCATAATAAGGGTCGTTTTTTGGCATGTCTCACTGCACGCGAGTTTTCGAGACAGGTTTGGCCGCTACGCAACTGTCGCGACTCATGACGGTTCGTCATGTGTCACGAACGGCAACCGTGGTCGGGGCTGACACCCCACCATTCCTCGCAGTCGGAATGACGACACCGTTCGGCCGCCTTCAGCCGCGCAAACTGCTCTCGGTCGATGGAACCGGAGCGAGCTGGGTCACGAATCATGCGTCTTCTCAGCCCTCAAAATGCCAGCACGCTAAACATCTGATTTGACGGGAACCGCGTGTTTTGAATTCGCTTACGGCAATAACGGATTCAATCCCAACACTTTACGGTGTGTGTTGAGTGATCCGCCGGCTCTTCGCGAAAAGGAACCTAAACGCGGACTCCTGACGCGCCAGCGGTTCCCATGCGTTTTCACGGAATCGGGCGTGACTCACAGACGTCGGCGAGAATTGAAATGCCCGAAGACGACGCCAACACGTGGAATGATGCCCCATCTGCGGATATCATCAAGTCGGCTGGCCGCCGGTGTGGCTAGAACAGATTCAACCTGGGGAATGTCGATGAAAATGCACAGACTGTCCGTTGCATGTCTGGCGGTTTTGGTGGGAGCGCTCGTCGGCGATCTCGCATTCGCCCAACCTCATCGAGAAGACGTGCAGGGGATTCTGAATCAGTCCGGCGTCTCCGGTGGGCTGTGTCTGGTGGTGGGCGCGAAGTCACCAGCGATTGCCGAGGCGCTTGCGGATAAGAGTTCGCTTTATGTGCAGATGCTTCAACCGGATCACGAGAAAGCACGCACTTGGGGGATGAGAGTCGCCCGGAGGGGCGGACGCGATCAACTGGGTGTGCGCAATGCGTCGTTCGCCGCAGACGCCTACAGTTCCAAGCTGTTCAATCTCATCGTCGTGGATGACGCGGCGTCATTGGGCCGAGTGGCCTTGGCAGACATCTATCGGATCCTCACGCCGCGCGGCGTGGTCATGTTCCGCAGATTGCCGAAAGGCGTTGCGGCAAGAGCGAAACAGCTCGACATGCAGCCGGTCAAGGTATCCGGCTGGGAAGCGTCCTTTCGCAGGCCACTCAAGCCCGCCCAGTGGAAGCTGCCGCTCGCTCTGAAATGGCAAGCAGGCCCTCGCTCGCAGATCGCCAATGGTTACACCGGCATCGCAACTGGTGACGGCAAGCTCTTTTACATGGAACGGTTGGAACTTGACGAAGGCGATTTGAACAAGAGCGCCGCAGTGGTCTTCGCGCGAGATGCCTATAATGGCCGGACCCTCTGGACCTGGGAGGCGCCCGGCGGATGGAACCGTTACAACAGCCTCGCCATTACTAGTGATGGCCGCTTGTTCGCCAGATGTGGCAACAACAAGGTCTTCCGATTGGACAGTGCCACTGGGAAAGTCCTATCCGAAGTCGTTCCGAGCGTGCATCGTGAAGCCCGCATCTCACTCCTGAACGATGACCTGCTCTCTGTCGGCGGAGATATCTACTCCACGAAGACAGGCAAGTTTTTGTGGAAGTTTCCCAAGCATCAGTACCAGCCGATGCGCGGGACCATCATCAGGGACAACATTTATTTCTGCGATGGGGCCAATCTGCAATCGAGGAGGCTTGCTGACGGTCTTGAGCGATGGACGAAACCCATTCCAAAGCAACCCGCCCCGTTCGGCTCGTTGTCGCGGGCCGGCGATTACCTGATGATGCGCATGAAGGATACCGCCAGGCGCGGCGGCAGCAGAGATGAGTGCCGAATCGCAATCCTCAATCCGACCGACGGCACGGTGCGGTGGAGCTACACCTGGAAGGTGCGCATCTCCACGAACGAGCGTTATTTCAATGCCAGTAAGGTCAAGTTAACGACCGTAGGCGACAATTTGCTGATGTACTATCGCCACAATCGGGAAGGAAGCTACGCCGATGAGGTTGTCGTCACCCGGCTAAATCTGGGAACGGGAAATGTCGAGATCGAAAACCGCGTTCTGAAGAACGCAGGCGATTTTCATGGATGCTTTCCCGAGCTGCAGCTGGGTGATTACATCGCCTATTACGATCTTTGGATCAACAAGAAGACCATCGAATCATCACTGAATAGAATGCCTCACCCCGCATGTTTCTTTGGGATGACTTCCGGGAACGGTCTGGTTTACAACTTTCCAAGCCGAAAGAGCGGCCCAATCACCGCAGTCGGTCCCGCTGATGCAACATTGAAAGAAGGTCCGGGCGAGAGGACTCTCAAGACATTCGCAAGAGCAACAACGAGCGAGGAGACCAAGCCGGATGACTGGCCAATGTTTCGTGGGAATGCCACAGGCGGCAATTTTACGAAGTCGAGGCTCGGTACTCAGTTCGTGAAATCCTGGGAAGCATCGGTGGGGCGGAGTGGAAAGACCTTCGGTGTGATGAGCAGCCAGCGCACCGGCTTGACGCAGGCGGTTTCCGCCTATGGGTTGGTCGTGGTTTCCGACATTGACGGCCAGCGCATCGTGGCGCTGGACGCCGCCGAAGGGAAAGAGAAGTGGGTTTTTCACGTGGGCGGACGGGTGGACTATCCGCCGACGCTTTACAGGGGACTGTGCCTGTTCGCGGCAAGGGACGGCTGGGTTTATTGTCTTGACGCCAAGACCGGTACTCTGGTCTACAAGCTGCTCGCTGCACCTCGGGAGTTTTTCATCGGAGGGCGGGAAAAGCTGGAATCGAAGTGGGCTCTGTCATCGGATGTGTTGATCGCGAATGGCAGGGCCTATGTCAGCTACGAGGGTGGCGGACTCGCGTTCAAACCCGAGACCGGTGAGATTGTCAAAGTCGATCACCCCGGCGAGATTGCTTTAGGAAAACAAGCCACTCCCGGCGGTCGAGAACTGTTGATCTCTTACGATTCGGTCATCAAGGGCAACAGCATTCCGCGCACGAACGAGGACAACTGGCACGGTTTCACTCGCAGAAGGTTCGGTCGAAATCTCGATGCTCGTGTGCTGGCATTTGATGACTCGCTGACACTGGCGTACATTTTTAAACCCAAGGACCAGGGCTGGGCGAATAGGGACTGGCTGCATCTGATGGCGATCAACACGGAGCCGAAGAAGCCGCTGTGGACGTCCGACCCGATCGAACTGGTCGTGGACGACATGGTTCTGACACAGCAACACTTCTTTTGCGTTGGGCACTACCAGCGCATCAAGAAGGCTCCAGAGTTGTGGGTCGTCTCCAGAAGAGACGGGACGGTCGTGAGCAAAATGCCCGTGAATGGCTACCCGTCGTTCCTGGGCATGTCCGCTGCCGGAGGAAGACTCTTCATCGCCACACGCGAGGGCAAGCTGATATGTTTGCAGTCGAGAGAATAATCACGGAGAGATCGTTGACCGGTCAATAGTCAGGAATATCTCGTTTTGATAGTTTCCTGACCTCACGGCGAAACTCACTGAAGTCGAGATTCCACCACGAGAATAGACGCTGCCGATCGGATAAAGACCTGCCGTCACTGAGGTCAGTCATGATCCTCTTACGAATGGTCTCATGCATCGCGTACCTCTCGTTTGCGACTTTACTCGCTTGCATTGCTAGATCTGAAATTTCCAGTTTTCCAGCGGCGTCAGTTTCTGGTATCTGAAGGCGCTCGAGAAACTGCTTGAAACACTGGTATTGCCAGAGTCCCCCCCGAAGACGAAGCGGTGTACACAGCTGAGAGATGCAGAATCAAGCCAGGGCAATGTGACGAACCAGCAAATTTGCTCGACCTGTATCCGACACTGATTGACTTGTGTGAGTTGAAGAAACGGGACGAACACGTGACGAACACCGACTGCAACAAGCCTCGCCAATTCGCCGAAGTTGCAAAACGTAACGCGTCTAATCGGAGTCTCGAACTCGCTTCGAAGTGAACGACCGATGAAGTTTGAGCGCATCCAAAAACTGCGTGGGACACATCGACCGAGTGCAGAGTTTTGAGCCGCATTCCCATCGGAGCGTCTGGCTGCAATGGAAGATTTCAGCCCTTCGTGCATTTCTGAGATAAGGCGGGTTCGGCGCAGCGGTTGGACAAACCTCAGGAGCGAAACGACTCACTTTGCGCGCGTCGGTGTCCGGATTTTGATCACACCGACGCAGTTTCCGGCTCGAGCGATAAGTGCGGCGGTGAGGCACACCGCCGCGTGAATCAATATGATTCGAATCGCTACTTCACGCCGACGGACTCGAGCGGTGGCGCGCCGTCAAACTGACACATTGGCGATTCCCAAGCACGCACATGAGGGCGTGTCCTACGTGCTGTTCATTGGACATTAGATCGCCCAGGGAATTAGCG
>Ga0209403_10004442_pt1 | contig 15291 bp, 13 predicted proteins | sample ArcticOcean_MG_C_8_FD_187440 | JGI IMG/M metagenome (GOLD analysis project Ga0209403, IMG submission 187440) | Marine microbial communities from western Arctic Ocean - ArcticOcean_MG_CB11_86 (SPAdes) (version 2) | ecosystem: Environmental > Aquatic > Marine > Oceanic | place: Arctic Ocean... | reverse complement strand
ACATTGCTGTACCGAGGGATATTGACCCTGAAATAAATAAGCTGCATGGTGCGTTTTGTTACGATATTGATGATCTGCAATCTCTCGTTTCACGCAACCAAGAGGAACGCAAGAAACAATCTGTAAAAGCCGAAGAGATTATCGAAAATGAATTAACCGAACTGGAACTCTGGTTTAAGTCTTTGTCTGCAGTTCCGACTATCAGAAGTTTGCGTAAATCCTTCCATGCCATGGCAAAGGATGAAATGGAGAAAGGTTTTCGCCGTATGAAAGTCATGCCTGAGTCAGAACGAAAAGAAGTAGAATTAATAGTACACAGGCTGGTGAACAAATTACTGCATGATCCATCACGTAATCTCAAGAAAATAGCTCATGCGGAAGACGCGCATCTCTATCTGGATTCAGTAACAAAAATCTTTGACTTGAAACCAACTCCGGTTAATCTGGAACAGGCGGAAAAAAAACAACCCAGACTAAAAATCATCAAATCATAACTCATGTCCAACGCTTTTTCGACAAGCGGTTCCAAAAAACTCACTTTTAAGATTGCAACCCGTGGTAGCCCTCTCGCTCTCTGGCAGGCGAGATGGGTGCAGGAAAATATTCTTGAACAGTTTCCTGAATTATCTGTAGAATTATTAATTTTAAAAACTTCCGGTGATCGTATTCAGGACCGCCCGCTTTCCGAAGTAGGTGGTAAGGGGCTTTTTATCAAGGAACTGGAAACAGCTCTGCTTGACGGACGTGCCGATATGGCCGTGCACAGTATGAAAGACGTTACCGGATTTTTTCCGGAAGGTCTGGAAATTTCAGTTATTGCTAAACGTGAAGATCCGGGTGATGCGTGGCTCTGTCCAAAGTATGGAAGCATTGATGATTTTCCGCAGGGTGGAGTTGTCGGGACAAGTTCATTGCGCCGCGCATCTCAGTTGAAGCATTACCGACCGGATTTACAGATCAGGAGTATACGCGGTAATGTTGTCACACGTCTGCGGAAACTTGATGAAGGAGAAGTCGATGCTACCATTTTGGCTGTTGCGGGCTTAAAACGCAGTGAGCTTGAAGAGCGTATCACCGAAGTGTTGCCGATGGAATGGATGCTGCCAGCAATCGGTCAGGGTGCAATTGGGATTGAAACACGAATTGGTGACCAGCAAACACTGAGTCGAATTCAGCATCTAAATGATCAAATTACCTGGGATTGTCTGCTTGCGGAACGTACCCTGCTGACTGAGTTGGAAGGTAATTGTCAAATTCCATTAGCCGGATATTGTATCTTAAACGGAGACGAGTTGTTTTTGCGGGCCTTAATTGCTGAACCGGAAGGAAAATCAATTGTACACTACCAAGCTCGTGCCGCTCGTCAAGATTCTGTTAAGCTAGGCCGGGAGGTTGCACAGTGGCTGCTTAAAAATGGTGCTGAGGAAATTTTAAAAAAAGTTAATTCTGCTAAAAATAAATTATGAATTTACTATTTTTCAGTTCTCTCACTTTAAATTTCAATAACTACAACTCATGAGCCAATGCTGGAAAATAGCTATTATCGGTTCCGGACCTGCAGGGTTTTATGCAGCAGGTGAGCTTTTTCGACAAAAGTCATGGGAGATAAAAGTTGACATGTTTGAACGCCTGCCAACTCCTTTTGGATTGGTACGCGGAGGAGTTGCTCCTGATCACCAGAAAATTAAATCCGTGACAAAAATATATACTCGAATTGCGGAAAACGAAAATTTCAGGTTTTTCGGAAATGTAGAGTTTGGACGTGATATTTTTCAGGCGGATTTACTTGATTACTATGACGCGGTCATTTATTCAGTCGGTAGCCCCGCTGACCGCGCACTTGGAATTCCGGGTGAGGATTTGTCCGGAAGCCATTCTGCGACTGAGTTTGTTGCGTGGTATAATGGACATCCAGATTTTTGTGATTATAAATTTGATTTGTCCGCGAGGAACGCTTTCGTGATTGGAATTGGAAATGTAGCTCTTGACGTGGCCAGGATTCTGGCAAAAACTCCTGAAGAACTGGCAGAAACAGATATTGCCGATTATGCGCTTGAAGCATTACGTGCCAGTCAGCTTGAAGACATCTGGCTCGTAGGTCGCCGGGGACCTTTGCAGGCCGCCTTTTCACCAGCAGAGTTAAGAGAGTTCATGGAACTTGCTGAGGCAGATGTGATGGTCGAGCAGAATGAACTTGAACTGGATGCGGAAAGTCAGCAGATTCTGGAAAATGATGCCAGCAACGATACCAAGAAAAATATTGAAATTCTAAAGCAAATTTCCAAAAAAGATGTTTCCGGAAAAAAGCGGCGGGTGCATTTTCTGTTTCTTACTTCACCTGTTGAAATTTGCGGAAATGATAAAGTTGAAAAAATCAGGTTGGTACAAAATCAACTGGTGAAACGGGAAGACGGCAGTTTAGCTCCACAGGCTACAGCAGAAATTAGTGAAGTAGAAGCAGGGCTTGTTTTCCGTTCAATCGGTTATCATGGCAAACCTCTTCCGGATCTGCCTTTTGATCAAAAATCAGGTACAATTCCCAACGAATGCGGACAGGTCAAAGATCCGGAAAAAGGAAATAATCTGCGTAACCGTGAATATGTCGCAGGTTGGATAAAGCGTGGTCCAAGCGGTGTGATTGGTACCAATAAACAGGATGCGGTGGAAACCGTGCAGCGTATGCTGGAAACTTTCCTCAATGAAAAAATGGAAGCCGGAAAAAATTACGCTAATCCGTATATTGTCAACCTACTCGAAAACCGAAAAGTTGAATATGTTTCATTTGCGGACTGGAAACTGCTTGATGCGCATGAAATTGAAGCCGGACAGAAAAAGGGGCGTCCAAGAGTAAAGCTCACTTCAATAGCAGAAATGCTGTCAGTAATCCGTCAAAAAAAGAATTGAAAATTCAGTGATCCGCGCCTACCGCTTCGGTAACGCTTTTGTATCCGTCCCTTTCCAATAAATTTACCAGCTCTGCTTTAACTTTCCGGACAAGCCCGGGACCTTCGTAAATCAACGCAGTGTAAATCTGCACCGCAGACGCGCCGGCTTTGATTTTTTCGTATGCATCAGCTCCGTTAAAAATTCCTCCAACACCAATGATTGGTATGTCAGCACCAAGTTCACCGAACAAAGTCCTAATCATCGCGGTGCTGCGTTTCTGCAGTGGTTTTCCGCTCAAGCCTCCAGTTTCCGCACGATGGGTACTTTTTAATTCCGGACGTTCTACAGTGGTATTGGTAGCAATGACACCCTGAATTGAAAACTCCTGAATAACGCTGACACTGTTTTCCAATGCATTTTCATCCAGATCCGGAGCAAGCTTAACAAGCAGGGGAGTGCTGCGGGAATGATTCCGGTCTAGTTCATCACGCCGCGCGCAGACAGCATCCAGTAAAATACGCAGGGCATCTTTTTCCTGCAAATCTCGTAAATTTTCTGTATTAGGTGAGCTGATATTTAACGCAAAATATTCCGCAAACGGATGAAGCGTGCTGAGGGCTGAAACATAATCTTCAGTTGCATTATCAAGTAAAGTGCCTTTGTTTTTTCCAATATTTATCCCGAGCATTCCAGAAGCGATATTTGCAGGATAATCTCCGGAAAATTCAAAAAGATTTGCATCTGTTGATTTTATTTTTAGTGTTTTCGCAACCAGCCTTTCCGCCATTTTCCAAGCTCCCTGATTATTGAATCCCATGCGGTTAATCACTGCCTGATCTTCCTGCAAGCGAAAAAGTCTGGGACGGGGATTTCCACTTTGAGGACGCGGAGTTACTGTGCCTATTTCCACAAAGCCAAAACCGAGCGAGAATAACGCGGGGTGGATCCGCCCGTCTTTATCAAATCCAGCTGCAAGTCCAATTGGATTTTTAAGAGTTTTAGCAAAGAGTTGTGTACGCAATAGCGGATTTTCTTCAAGAAACTGCTGGCGTAAAAGTGGGAGAAATCCAGGTATCTTTGATGAAAATTCTACGCTCGAGAGCATGCGCTCGTGTACTTTCTCAGCGTCCCCAGCAAATAAAAATGGACGCAATCGATGATAAAGATAATTTAAGGGGAGTCTCAATTTTCAACCCATGATTCAGATTCAAAGCAAAATAGTTCTGCATCGGGGGATTTCCAACTTCCCTCCGTTAAATCTGCTTTACGGCACAGTTCATCGAGAAATCTGCTACGGGTCCAGCCCTGTGAAAGTGCTACTTCCGGTAAAAAAAGTCCTCCGGAGGAACCTTTTCTGAGCAGCAATCCGTGTTTTCCTACCATCACAGCTTGCGGGTCTATTGTTGTCATTTCAGTCAGTACATTTATTTCTATGCTCAATTTCGGTAGTTCTTCAAGTGTCACCGGAGTGAAACGCGAATCATCAACTGCAGAGGAAATTGCGGTTTTTGCGATTGCTTCAATTAAAGGAAAACGTGCTTCAGTTTGGCCGGTACAACCGCGTAAATCTCCGGAATCTCTTTTTCTCAACGTCACGAAAACTGCTCGTTTTCTGAGTAATTCAGGAACTTCAGTTTCAAAAACGGGCCTCTTACCATTTTTAAAAAATATTGCCAGAGATTCCCTCGCAACCTGCAAGAGTCTGTTTTTGTTTTCAATAGAGTATTTAGAAGGCATTATTTTTAGTGTAAATTGATCAAGGTAATATCTAAAAGTGTAGCATAAAATTTAGGATTTAAAATAATTTGAATTAAATTATGTTTTTGCTTGATTGTGTTTACTGAAGGAATCGTTCTGGTATTTCGGAACGGGACGAAGGCTTTAAAACTTATTATTGCCCTTAGTCAAAATAGGTTTAATCCAGCAAAAAAACTTGCCGTTATTGACGGATTGTGGATAATAGCGTTTTTTAAGTTTAACTGTTTTCAGTATAGCCTAGATGAATTTTAATACATTAATTTTAACGATTGACGAACGTCAAATTGCCTACTTGACCCTTAACCGGCCAGATGTTCATAATGCACTCAGTCTGGAAATGATCCGCGAACTGCGGCAGGTAGTCGAGGATTTAAATAGACATCCGGATGTGCGTGCGGTTATACTTACGGGTTCCGGCAAGTCATTTTGTGCGGGCGCTGATTTACGCTGGATGCAGAAAATAGCTGCTCAAAAACGTGAGGATAGAATTGCCGAAGCCACCGAATTATCAGAAATGCTGGGTGAGCTAGACCAGCTTAAAATGCCTCTAATCGGCCGAATAAATGGACTCTCTTTTGGAGGAGCGGTGGGTTTAATCGCCTGTTGTGACATTGCGGTTGCGGTTGAAGACGCACTTTTTTCTCTGACAGAAGTTTTACTGGGATTGTTGCCGGCAACTATATCACCTTATGTTTTGCGCCGTATTGGTGCTTCAAACGCACGGAGGGTGATGCTCAACGCTCATCGTTTTGTTGCAGAAGAAGCAGTTACTTTAGGTCTAATCGCCAAAAGCGTGTCTGCAAAAAAACTGGATGAGGCAGTTGAAGAAGAAATTTCGGAACTGCTACGCTGTGCTCCGGAAGCTGTTTCCGCTGCGAAACGTCTCATCGCGGAAATTCGCGGGAAAGAACCGGATGATGTGCGCAGTGCAACTATAGAAAAACTGGCAAATGCCTGGGAGTCTGAAGCAATCAAGGAAGGGATTGATGCTTTTTTCAGTAAACGTAACCCTGCTTGGAATCCCCAGTCTTGATTGATTATGATTATCCCGTAATAAGTCTAAATGGTACACTTGTATGTCATTCCCGCTTTCGCGGGAATGACAACTATTTACGAATGAATCAATTATGATGAAACTCTAAAAAAAATCAATAAAACTACGCAGATGGTTTTTGTATATTTCCAGTTTTGCTCGAGAGAACACGGATTTAGGTTAATTAGCAATGATTCATTAATTTCAAGGAAAAATGCATCTCCAATTTTATCAAAAATACGGAATAATTTTGTTCGCGGTATTATGTCTCATGCTGGCAAGTGCTGTTGATGCGGCTGCTCAGGTAAAGAACAATCAAGTTGACGAACTTAGTACAGCATTGTCTGAAGAACAGTTTTCTGCTCCCGCTACCATATTCGGCGGAGTCGGCCGGAAATTTCCAACATTGCAGGCCGGATTAGACTTGCTCATACTCAGCAGTCCGCATTACAGCGCGTTCCGAAATCTGCTTGAACTTAGCAATCGTGTCTATTGGGGAGAGTGGTGGTACAGTGACCGCTGGGGAGTAAAAGGTTTGTTATCAGAACAATCCTTTACGATGTTTGGAGCAAGCGGGAACCGTCCGCAAGCCAGCACGAGTCATCTCGGACTATTGGCAAAAACACAGCAATCTCTCGCTGAATCATGGAAAATAAGCGCCGGGCTGGGATTGGCAAAAACTGAGTTTGTGCTCGAAAGTCAACGTAAATTTGGGAATTCGCTGGTCAGTGAGTTCAGACTTGGATTTGAATTTTCATCGGACTTATGGACGGAAGCAGGAATATTAACCATGGACAGTGCCAGCGGCAGTGGCTCGGGTGATCAGCGTCTTGGTTCTACAAGTTATTTGATTGGACTTAGTTACGGATTTTAAACAGCAGTCAGCACACTAAATTATTTAGTCTAGAAAATTATGCAGTTACCAAATGTAGAAGAAATGTCAGCGGCAGAAAAAACATGGTTTGCGCACTCAATTGCCGGAATGGTTGTTGCTGATGGACGTGCTGATCAGTCTGAAATGAATTTTTTACGCGAGGCTATAAATTTTTTGCATGACAAAGATGAAATCAGCAATATCATGTCTGTGATCAAAGCTGGTAAAATTCCGGAAATGGGACCTTTGGATATCGATCCCAAACAAGCTTTCCTGATGCTTAAATATCTGGCTCAGCTAATGGTTGCAGATGCTGATTTAGCAACAAAAGAAATCAGTTTTTTCATCTTGTCCGGAAAGTTGCTGGGGTTTAATAATAATATTTTGACAAAATTCTGGAAAAGTGCCCGCGCTCTCTTGGAGAAAGATCTGCCTCAAGGCATCATTGAGGTTGCTAATGTGAAAGTAAAAGTTAGTTTGATGAAAATTGATGATACAGGTTTTTCTTTCCGTCTGGGTAAAGCTCTGATGCCAAATGCTAAAATAAGAATCAAGGTCTGTAAGCCCTTTCATTCAGAACATCCGTTACAAGGAGAAGATGCGTACTGGGATGTGATTAGTTGTAAAATGTTAAAACAGTCACCAGTTAAATTTGATGAAGGAAGTTACATGGTGAGAGCAAATTTTGAGCAAAAATTAGCGGATTATCACGGTATCTTACAATATATACATCCCGAAAATTATGCCGTTGTTTCAGATGGAGGATTTATTAAAGCAGTTAAAAATTCGCTTTTAGCAAGTTATGTACGTTGTTTTGTCTGTGATAATCCAAAAATTAAATTCTTTGTCCTTCACTCCAAGAGCATGATAATAGAGCAAAATATTTTTGGGGTACCAAGTTATATCAGGTCTGCGGGCAAGTTGGAATATTGTGATTTTAATTTGATTCAAGTTGCGTCCTGCTCAAAATGCGGATTTTCGAGTAACGACAAGGAACACTTTAAGCGTTTAACCACAGATAATCCACCGTTTTCATTAGAAGAATTTTCTGCAGGCTGGGAAGAAAAAATATCGCCTTTACTCAAAAAAGCTCAGGAATCGGTGGATAAATTTTATGGTGAGGATCGAGATACAACTCTTGGTATGCTCTCTTATGAATTAGCTATTGCAACCTTTGAACAAATGGCTGGTATCAGTCCTGATATTCAGAAAAAAGCACAGGTACTACGCAAGCAGTCTTCAATGATGCTCACTCTCTCTGAGCTGCAGATGGAAAACAAGGAGAGGGATGCTGCAGAAACAAACCTGAATAAGGTTGTTGATCTTTGGGTGCCTGTTTTTGAAAACCTTAAAGGTAATGTAATAATTCATGTTTGTTTATTATTATTTCAGATTAAGATCTACTTTAATGATCTCCAGTCAGCTGCCCAGTATATGAAATTTCTGGACAATTACGATACTGAAGGCAAGCTTGTAGAAGGTACAGATGATTTTAAGCAGCTTAAATTAAGCGCAGCTAAACTCAAAGCAACATTCGATGACCGCGAAATACTAACCAAAGAAAAAATGAAGCATTTTCACCTAGATGACGCGTAAAACTTAAATGGTTGAACTAGCTCAGCACGAACAAGCCTCTGAAGAAGGCACGGAAGATGAAAATCTGATTTTGCTGCTTCTCAGTCCAGCTTTGCGTACTCGTTACATGAAGACCTTAGTGAAGCGTTTAATAGACGCGGATGTAGTAGTCGCCATTGAAGAGACAAGTTACCCTGAAGAAAAAAAAGATAAATACGACTGGATTTTGAATTTTCCAGGTGATATTCCCCAAGGAAAAACTCCGGATTCAAATAGTAGTAAATTGATTTTTCGCATTCCCGGAAAGGCTAAACTGCAGGAGGACAAACTTGATGCCGGCGATTCTGAGAGACTGGCTAAAATTATTGAACGTTACAAGGAAGTTCAACAAGCATGTTTAGAACGTGAAAAAAATCCAAAATTTGTTAAGTTGGCTGTGACTGACGCTGTGTTACGCAGTAAAGGGGAAATTATTTTAAAGTACAAAAATATTGTTAGTAAACTGGATGAAAAAATTTCTCAGGTCGAAAAAACATACTATCTTGGCATCGGTTATATTCTCAGCACAGCAATAGAGGAAATTACCGGAGTCGCAGTTTTAGACAATTTGATGAAGGGCCTGATTTACGTGATGATTGTTGATGATCTCGATAAACGGACACAGGATGGTTTAGTCGAGATTGATTTCAGCAGGAAGGTACTTTCGTATATGTCCTCAAGTGATCTTTCAAATAAACTACTCGAGTTCCGTAAGGAACATGCAGATGATGAGTTCGCAAAAGCAAATATAGGAGATTTCGTCTTTAATTCCGCAGACTTTGAGAAAGTGGATATCGTCTTTTTTAATTCCTGGAAATTTACAGAAGATTCGTTTCCGATCAGAGTTGCTTTACGTAAAAAAACAATTATCAGCAAGCAAGAGGAACGCAAGTTAAAACAAAAAGGCGAGACACCTGCTAAAATTGAGAAAGAAGAGAAAGTATTAGCAAAAGTTAAACTCAAATATAAAAATGTAATGCGTGAAATAAACAAAATGGAAAAATTTCATTTTGACGATGAAAGCGCATATGAGGCACAGAACAATTTAAGACGAAGATTACTGAAAGATATCAAACGTCGTGAACTGCACTTGAAGGAGCTGAAACGACCAGTAAAAGCAGGTGGAGAGGAAAAGATTATAACTTTTGATTTATTTGAGATATTTAAAAGCAAGCAGTCCTTTATGGAACGAATGGGAGATAAAGCAAACTCTTTGGGATTCGGAAGTCTTTTTGGTATGGACGAGGATGATAAACGTTCCAGTTTTGAAAAACTTAATGAAATGGCACATTATTCAAAAAAGCGGATTAAAGCTTCAACTCAACTAAAGAAAATCACTTCTCAAACTACTAAATTAACAGAACAACTTGATCAATTTGTTGAAAAAAATGAATTGCTTGGAACAGTCGCAAAAAATGTTCCAGCAGGTGCAGTAAAATATCAACCGCTGCTGGATGAACATATTCTGGACTGCCTCGAACTGGCTGCGTTAAGTTGTGAAATATCTAATTTATCTGAAGACCAAGGTGAGCATGTATAAAAATTAACAAAAATAATTACTTTTATTATTAAATGTTTACATGCCTCCTACAGTCATTTCCGAAACCAGTACAGTCGGAAGTCCTACTCCTACCGGAACACTTTGACCCTCTTTTCCACAAGTCCAGATACCTTCGCTCATAGCGAAATCGTTACCAACCATACTTATTTTTGACATTGCATCCGGCCCATTTCCGATTAAGGTGAAATTTTTAATTGGCACGGTTTTTTTACCGTCTTCCACCAGCCAGGCAACGGTTGGGACGAAGACAAAATCACCGTTGGAAATATCCACTTGACCGCCGCTGAACTCCTGACAATAAACTCCTTTTTTAACTGAACTGATAATTTCCTCAGGATCAGAATCACCATTAGCGAGGTAAGTAGATGTCATGCGCGGTATCGGGTAATGCGCGTAAGATTCGCGCCTTCCGTTTCCGGTTGGATTAGTGCGGAAGTGCTTAGCGCTTATCCGGTCATGCATGTAGTTCCGCAGGATTCCATTTTCGATCAGTAAATTTTCAGCCGAAGGAATTCCTTCATCGTCAAAATTTATCGCCCCTCGTTCGTTTGCTATTGTTCCGGAATCATAAATTGTACACAGATCTGAAGCGACTTTTTCGCCAATCCTGCCGCTATATGCGGAAGTTCCTTTGCGGTTAAAATCCGCTTCCAATGGATGTCCTACGGCTTCATGCAGCAATATTCCGGATTGTGCAGGTCCTAAAATAACAGGCAGTAATCCGGAAGGTGCCTGTACTGCGCCTAAAAGTAAAATCGCTTCAGCGGCAGCACGTTCTCCTAAAATTTGCGCGTGATCTGCCTGCTTTAAATAATCCAGACCAACTCGTCCGCCAATTCCGGAAGATCCATTTTGAATATTGTCTCCATCTTGGGAAACGCAATGTACATTCATCCGGAACATTGGGCGTGTGTCTCGTAAAACGTCGCCGTCTGAAGTCACAACCTGTGTCAGATTGAGAGCATCCATCATGGCTACTGTTACCCGATTGATTCTCTCATCGTAGTCTCTGGCAACTGCTTCCGCACGTTTGACCATTTCTATTTTTTGGATCAGTTCCAGATCTGTAACTGTTTCGATTACAGGATAATAATTTTTTGGCACCAGTTCGTTGAAGCGGAAACCTTCCTCCAGTGAAACTTCACCGCTGGAAGCAATGGCCGCAGCAGTCCGTGCCGCGTGCAGCATGGGTTTCAAATCAAAATCTTCACTGTAGGCATATCCCGTTTGATCATTCTGCACGACTCTAATTCCAACTCCTGAGACTACAGCGACTGCAGAATTCTTGATAATTCCGTCTTCCATGACCACTGAATTTCGGGTGCTGTACTCAAAGTGAATATCTGCAAAGTCTCCTCCACGGTACAGTGCGGCACTCAATAACTGTCGTACAACAGCCTCGTCAATGCCCATTTGTCCTTCAAAAAGTTGTTTAACGGCTTCTACTGCCGACAAAGTCTGAGTCAGGCGGTGAGCAATATTTTTTGTTTCCAGTGATAAATTAGCGCTATTCATTGATTTATTGGATTATTTTACTATTGATTTATTAGATTATTTTACTTCCTCTTTTGTTTTATTTCCGGTCTTTCAGCGATCAGCAATTAACTGAGAGTATTTTCAATACATCTCGCAGCTTTTTCATATGCTCCAGGTTCACCGAGTTTTGCGCGGGTTGTTTTTAATTCAGTGATCATTCTTTCACGATAGTCTTTATCCTGCAAGAGTCGAACTGCAGTTTCCGCAACTTTTTCGGCAGTGAAGTCATTTTGTAATAATTCAGGTACAATTTCTTTTTCTGCTAAAATGTTGACCAGTCCGATAAATTTTGTATCTGCCAGATAACGCGCGATCCAGAAAGTAAGCGGAGCAACCTGATAAACAATTGCAAAAGGTTTCAATGCAAGTCCGGTCTGCAGTGAAGCAGTTCCGGAGGCAACTATTGCAGCATCACAGGCTTGAATTGTTTCAATAAACTGATCCGGAATCAAAGTAACAGGAACAGTTGAGGATTCAAGTATCTTTTTAACTTCATTTAAATCAAGTGATTCAGCAACAGGCATAATGCAGTTTATCTCACCGACTTGCTCTTGAATATGCGGGAGGCTTTTCAACAGAGTAGGCAGATGTCTTCTCATTTCACTCGGTCGGCTTCCGGGTGCAATTGCCAAATGCGGAAGATCGTTCTGCAGTCCGTACTGTTTTAGAAATGCCTTGTTTACTTTTTTATTGTTTATTTGATCCAATTGCGGATGTCCAACCCAACTTACGTCAACTCCTGCCTGCTGATAAATTTTCTCTTCAAAAGGAAAAAGCACAATCATTTTGTCCACCACACGTTTAATGGTTTTTAATCTGCCTTTACGCCAGGCCCATATTTGGGGACTGTTGAAAAAAATTACCGGAATTCCTTTTCCTTTTGCATAGGCTGCTAATTTGAGGTTGAATCCAGGATAATCAATCAGGATCAAGACGTCCGGACGTTCCTCCTTAAGAGCATCACGCATTCTCCAGAGGGTCTGGTAAAGCCGAGGAAGATGCCGCACAACTTCAACTAAACCATGCGCCTGCAAAGTATCCAGCATGTAATAAGGACGAAAATTTTCTCTTAACATCTTCAAACCGCCGATGCCAAAAAAATCGGTATTGTCCTTGTTCCTTCCAAGGCAACGGATCAAACCTGCTCCATGAACATCTCCGGAAACTTCTCCGGCAATCATCATTATTTTCATCGGGTCTATCAGCGTGGAGGAGTTATAGTTTTCTGCTGGTCAGTGAAAAATTTACTGGGAATTTTTTTTAAAAACCAAGCCGACTTGCAGGAATCCAGCTTTTTTAAACAAAAGCATCAGATCCATCAATATTCCATAAGGTACCTGTTCATCCATTTGTAGGTATACAGGCAGTTTCTGTTCCCAAAGTTTTGAATTATTTGTCAAAGATACTGACAGACTTTTGAGAGAGTAAACCTCGTCATGAATAGCAATCTGCAATTGTTTATTAACAACGGCCAGAATTGATTCTTCATAATCTGGAAGACGCTCCTGCAGTTTACCTTCAGGAAGTTGGATAGGTAGAGAGAGAGTCAACAGTGGTGCGGAAATGAGAAAGGAAACGAGGAGTACTAGCAACACATCAACAAAAGGTGTGATGTTGATTTCAGACATCAATTCCCCACGCAGTCGACGTGCATGTCTAAATTTTCTCATTTTTTAGGTAATAATTGTTGTTGGAGGTGGTGCAGTAGTTGAAGCGCGAAATAGTCCATTGTCTCAGTCATACCACGGATTGTTGCCCGAAATAGATTATAACCTAACGTCGCTGGAATCGCAGCGAAAAGCCCCGCGGCAGTCGCAACCAGTGCCTCAGCAATACCTGGACTGATGACAGAAAGTTCAACAGAATTGAGTTCCGAAATGCTGAGGAAAGTGTTGATGACACCAATTACTGTACCAAACAGACCAATGAACGGTGAAGTAACACCGATAGTGGCAAGCAGGGCCTGTCCGGCGTTTAAATCTTTCTCTGCCAGCAAAATACGAGCTTCAAGCATGCGCTCGAGTCTGTCCATCAATTCTCTGCGGTGCCCATAATCTGATTCAGGATTAGCTTTCAGGAACTGTTTTAGTTCACGGTCGCCCAGCGTGAACATTTCCTGGAGTGGATTTTTCGGCATCTTACTGAAGAGCAGCCGGAGTTCATCCACGCGTCTCGTACTTTCCAGATACTTCAAGGCACGGGATTGGAGGAATTTCATCCGCATCAGGCTGAAAAACTTGATAAACAGCGTTATCCAGACAATTACCGAACAGCCGAAAAGTACTGCAAGTACACTGAAAGCAATACTACTGAAATCAGTAGTAAATGGGAGAGCTAAAAAATCCATTCAACTGTTTATGGTTTGAGCAGTAAAGTAAATTCTACTCGCCTGTTTTTGTCCCAGGCACTTTTACCGGAATTGCTGTCGAGCGGAAATTCTTCACCATAACTGAGGATACGCGCAAGTGTTGAGTTGGGAAGGTAGGCCATGATTGAGTTGGCAATCGCATTGGCCCGCCGATGCCCCAAAGCAAGGTTGTACTCATCACTACCCCGCTCATCTGCATGTCCTTCAATCTGCACAATCATATCACCTTGTGCTTCCAAGGCCTTCATCACACAAGAACTCTGCTGTCGTAAAAGTTTCTGATAATCGGCTTTTATTGATATTTGATCAAAATCGAAGTGAACTACAGGCATTAAACGGTCATTGTTCTCGTCACGCAAACTTCTGTCAGCAATGTTCAAATCTTTTGTTTTGAGAAGACGTTGATGAATAACTTCCATTTTTGCGGGTACATTTTTGCAGGCTACTAATTTGAGAGCAGAAACAAGAGCTAACCTAGAAATCGGCATAAACATGGGTGGGCTGCCATCCTGATCTGGAGAGACTATAACTGCCACTGTCACGGGTTTGTCTGCTGGAGTCTCTTGAGATTTATCTGCAGAAGCTAGTGCAGTTTCTACTGAACTTTCAGGGACAGCAGCTTTTACTGTTTCCTGAGCAGAATCAGTTGAAGTATCTGCTGAGAGCTCCGGCTCAGTAGAGGAAGCTTCCGGAGCTGCTTGTAGAGCAGTTTCTTTGGTCGTATTTTGAGAAATATTTTGTGAATCATCAGTTGAACTATCCGGGTTAATTTCCTGACTTGAGTCAATTGAAATCACTTGAGAGAGCTCCGCTGTAACCTCTTGAGTTATCGGCTGTGCTTTTTCTACCAATTCGGCATCACTTTCTAAAGCTTCAGATTGAGTTGTTTCCTGGGTTTGTTTCTCAGTTTGTGCCAATTGTTTATTTTGAGCTGCAGTATCTGCTGCGGCTTCTGCTTCAGCGGCTTTCAAAGCAGCCTCCTCAGCCAAAAATGCTGCCGCTTTTTCTTCCTGTTTACGTTCCTCTTCCTCAATTTTCTTAACATATTCCGAGTCTAGTATTTTCTCATCATCTATTTTTTCCTCAACTTTTTGTTTCTCTTCAACTTCCTGTTTCTCTTCAAGGACCTGAGGCTCCGGACTTTTGGAACCGCAACCTGATAAAACAAGGGACAGAAGTGCAAAGCTGACAGTGAATAATTTAAGCATCTGCATATTTTTAAGTATGTTCTGAGTTTTTCTAGTTTAAGAAAAAAATCTTCAAAGAAAATTGTTCGTTTTTGCAAAGTACGAACAAACACAGCCTAACTCGCTTACTCTTATTTTGCAACGTATATCTATCCTGAATATTGAAAAAAAGCTGAGCTACTGACATAAACAGTAATGTGTCTTCCGGTCAGAAAAAATATTTTGAAGATAAACGAAAGCAAAGATTATAAAAAACCGTTTAAAATCTTTTAATATTTAGGCCACTAGTGCTACAATTAACGGTTAAATTCAGTCATAAAAACAAACTTAACTATTCATAGTTTTACTTGACTAATAGCTAAACAAAGCGTATTTAAAGCACTGAGTAAATTTTCATATTTATTACTATTTTTTTAATACATTTATTTTAGGAATTAAATAATATCTTGTCCATGAATAATATTCGATTATTGA
>Ga0209403_10004437_pt1 | contig 15298 bp, 10 predicted proteins | sample ArcticOcean_MG_C_8_FD_187440 | JGI IMG/M metagenome (GOLD analysis project Ga0209403, IMG submission 187440) | Marine microbial communities from western Arctic Ocean - ArcticOcean_MG_CB11_86 (SPAdes) (version 2) | ecosystem: Environmental > Aquatic > Marine > Oceanic | place: Arctic Ocean... | reverse complement strand
CTGCCCCATGCGTCCGCTGACCAGATCGATGACCGACTGCGGGAACGCGATATCGCGTGAGGAATCGACGACATCAGCGCAGCTCAAATCGTTCGTGACGAGAAACAACGCCATATCGCCGACCGCCTTGGATGTCGGTGTGACTTTGACGATGTCACCCAGCAATTGATTGACTTCGGCATAGACGTGGCAGACTTCATCCCAGCGATCGGCGAGGCCCAAGGCTCGTGTTTGCTCGAACAAATTGGTGTATTGGCCGCCGGGCATTTCGTGCCGGTACAGCCCCGCGCCTGCCGCCAGTGTCGGACTCTCGAACGGCGTATAGAATTCGCGCACCGAGCGCCAATAAGCCGCCAGCGAATCCAATACATCACCCGTCAGGCCCGTATCGCGTTTGCTAAACCGAAGAGCTTCGACCAGCGTGTTCAGATTTGGCTGAGACGTCCCTCCCGACAACGGCGCCATTGCGGCATCTGCGATATCCACGCCAGCTTCCGAAGCCTGCACGATCGATGCCGCCTGAATGCCGGCTGTGTCGTGTGTATGGAAGTGGATTGGAATGCCGATTTCCTGCTTCAGGGTTTTGACCAGCAGTTTGGCGGCGTACGGTTTGCACACACCGGCCATATCTTTGATCGCCAGTATGTGCGCCCCCATGCGTTCCAACTCTTTGGCCAAATCGACGTAATACTTCAGGTCGTATTTCGTCCGTTTTGAGTCGAGGATGTCGCCGGTGTAACAGATGGCGGCTTCGCAGATCGCGCCGGATTTCAACACGGCGTCCATCGCCACCCGCATGTTCGGCATCCAGTTCAGCGCGTCGAAGACACGAAAAACGTCGATGCCCGCGTCGGCGGCTTCATGGACAAATGCCTTGACGACGTTGTCGGGGTAGTTCGTATAGCCAACCGCGTTGGATGCTCGCAGCAGCATCTGGAACAACACGTTGGGGATTCGTTCGCGCAGTTGCACCAGTCGTTGCCAGGGGCATTCATTCAGGAATCGCATCGACGTGTCGAATGTTGCGCCACCCCACATCTCAATCGAGAACAGTTCAGGACACAACCGCGCGTAAGCGTCGGCGATGTTCAACAAGTCATACGTGCGAAACCGCGTTGCCAGCAGCGATTGGTGCGCATCGCGAAATGTGGTGTCGGTCAGCAACAAGGGCTTCTGTTTCACAATCCAACGACTGAACTCTTCGGCCCCCAGTTGCTGCAGCTTCTGCCGGATCCCGTCAGGAATTGGCGTTTGTTGATCGGATTGCGGCACGGTTGCCGGCAATCGTCGCTTGCTCGCGGGACGGCCTTTGACGTGCGGGTTGCCGTTGACAATTGTTTCAGCCAGATAGGCAAGCACCTTGGATGCTCGATCGCGGCGTTCGGGGAATTTGAACAACTTGGGGGTTTCGTCGATAAACCGTGTGGTGCATTCGCCCTTCTGGAATTTCGGATGCAGCAACAGTTTGAGCAAGAACGGAATGTTCGTTTTCACGCCTCGAATTCGGAACTCCTGCAGGCAGCGTTCCATCCGCAGCGTGGCGTCTTTGAACCGCCGAGCCGAAGCGCTCACTTTCACTAACAGCGAGTCGTAGTAGGGAAACACAACCGCGCCCGAGAACGCCGTACCGGCATCGAGGCGGATTCCCATGCCGCTGGCCGAGCGATAGTGAGAGAGGCGTCCATAGTCTGGAACGAAGTTGTTCGTGGGGTCCTCGGTTGTCACGCGGCATTGCACTGCAAATCCATTCGTGCGAATGTCGTCCTGCGACGTCAGCCGCAATTCCGGACCCGACAGTTCTACGCCTTGCGCGATGAGGATTTGCGACTTGACGATGTCGATCCCCGTCACCTCTTCGGTGACCGTATGTTCGACCTGGATTCGCGGGTTCACTTCGATGAAGAAAAACTCGTTGGTGTCCGCATCGAGCAGAAATTCGACCGTCCCGGCATTTTCGTAATTGACTGTTCGGCCAATGAGTAACGCCGCTTCGCATAATGCGTTACGGACATTCGGGTCGAGATTGGGGGCCGGCGCAATTTCGACGACCTTCTGATGCCGCCGCTGAACCGAGCAATCCCGTTCGTACAGATGCACGAGATTGCCATGTTTGTCGCCCAGCAATTGGACTTCAATATGCCGCGCCCGGGCGATGAATTTTTCGACGAAGACATCGGAGCTACCGAAGGCGGTTTGCGATTCGTTTTGAGCTTGCTCGAAGCCATCGGCAAATCCTTTGGCGTCGGTCACCACTCGCATGCCGCGTCCGCCGCCCCCGTGCGCGGCCTTAATGATGATAGGAAACCCCAGCTTTTCCGCTGTCTTCAGGCCTGCGGCTGCGTTGCGAATCGGTCGGCTGCTGCCACCCAATACCGGCACGCCGGCCTGTTTTGCGATCTTGCGGGCACTGAGTTTATCGCCCAACTGCTCTAACGTTTCCACACGCGGGCCGACGAAAATGATGTCGGCGTCCACACAGGCTTGGGCAAATTCCGCATTCTCGGAGAGGAATCCATAACCCGGATGGATCGCGTCGATGTCGTGCAACCTGGCCATCGAAATGATCGCATCGATGTCCAGATACGAGCGAATCGGTTCACCGGGCCTTCCGATTTGATACGCTTCGTCGGCCTTAAATCGATGCAGTGCGTAGCGGTCTTCGTGCGTGTAAAGCCCGACCGTGCGAATCCCCAGTTCGTGGGTGCTGCGGAACACGCGAATCGCAATTTCGCTGCGATTAGCGACGAGCAATCGCGTGATCTTCTTCATGACCGTGAACCTTGATACGGTGAAATTGTCAAAGTACCGAGTGGTGAAATTCTTTTTGTTTAACGGTTGCCAATCGTGTACGACTGTAGCAAATCGACGTCATACTGTTTAGCCGCCCGTCGAAGAAAGTACGGGACTGGCTTCATGCCTCTGCAGCGATTGGAAGTCGATTTCGCTCGGCAAGTTGTTCGGCGCTTCCAGCAGTTGCCGTCAAGTTCGGCGGCTGGCAATTGGCGAATCGCTCGCGGTACATCACTTGCATGGACTTAACGGCATGTCCTGTTAGCTTGTGTCGTTTCAGGCCGATCTTCGATTTGCTGCCGCCACCAAACCGATCGGGTAGTCCGTCCGCCGGAACGCCCGTTACGGCTTCGACCGGCTTTGGGACTTGTCACTGCGACGGGATTTGATACGATTCGACACGTCGTCGCCTTATTCGCCCTCACACGGGTTCAAGGTGTTGACGGACTGCCTTCGCGATGAGCGGCGGCGGTCGATTTCGGCCGGATCGCTGTGATTGTTGTCAATCGGTATCAATCCGAGTACAGATGGTTGACGTAATCGTAAACGAGTTAAGGTTTTAGCCGCTGTAGCTCAGTTGGTAGAGCGGCGCATTCGTAATGCGCAGGTCGCGAGTTCGAGTCTCGCCGGCGGCTCTTGATCAGGTGTTGTGACCTTTAAGGTGACAGCACTTTTTTTCGTGCTTGCTGTGTTAAGGGGCAGCGGCTGTTGTCGGAATTGTCCATCGAGTGTGCTGAGTGAACGCACGCAATGCGAGGCGATTTGCAATTCTTGACGTTGGCGTGACGTGGGGCTACGCCGATTTCCATGTCCCGCCGATTGGTTTCATTCTTCCTCGTTGCATTACTGCTGACGACACCCTTTACCGGTGGTGGTCGCGGTGCGGCGGATGATTCCGAGCAGGTTCCGTTTGACTCGCCGCTTGGCGAAACGAACGAAGAGATCGACGACGACGGTGACGGGATGGCTGGAATCGACCAATGGGTGTCCCCCAGCGAGCGAGCGCACTAGGGGCTACGCTCACAAGGCTCCGCTTCGCCCCAGCCACCCTCACAAGCGGTTTACTTTGGGATATTGTCTCCATCACGGTCCTCAGTGGCCGATCACCTTCGATGGTGCAATGCGTTTGTCTTTTCATGCTTGGGCTGGTGTTGGCTCCCATGATGATGGGGATTATCAACCGCGCCAAAGCCTGTTTCGCCGAGCGCTGGCTTGAGACTTTCTTAGTTCCGTGGGGTCTGCGCGCCGCTCGATACCATTGAACCACGAAATTGTTCTCGATACTACGAAGATCTTCGTTGACTATTACGAACGTCTTCGTATATGATCTGTGTCAGCGGTCGAATGCAAGTGAGAAAGCAACCAAGAGGGAGCGATGCCCATGCCGAAAAGCAAGGCCCCGAAACCGTCTGCAGGAGAATTGGAAATCCTGCGAGCGCTTTGGCAGAGCGGACCGAGTACGGTTCGGCAGGTTCAGGATGTCCTGTGCCGCACTCGAAAAATGGGATACACGACCATCCTCAAACTGCTACAGATAATGACGGGCAAAGGGCTCGTTGTGCGCGATGAATCGCAACGCTCGCACGTGTATCGGCCGCGTCTCAGTGAGGAACAGACCCAGCGGCAGCTGGTCAGCGACTTGATGTCCAAGGCGTTTGGCGGCTCGGCTGAAAAACTAGTGATGCAGGCCCTCTCCGCCAAGAAGGTGTCGGCCGACGAGTTGGCAGAGATTCGAAAACTCCTCGATGAACTGAGTAGCAATTTGCCCGATTGACCAATCATTTCCTGAAGTGACACGTTCCCCATTCCGGCCGTGTGAAACATTTCGGTCGTGCGAGAATCAAGGACACAGTCATGGCGAACTTCTTCGAGAGCCTGATCGAACACCCGTCGATCCATCGCCTTGGATTGACGCTGATGCACTTTGTGTGGCAGGGAGTTGCCGTCGCAACTCTTACGGGGTTTGCCCTGTTCCTGCTGCGTCGGCGCAGCGCCAACTCACGGTACTGTGCCTCGGTTGTTGCTCTTATGGCGATGGCCGTGTTGCCGCTCGTCACGTTCTGCGTTCTCGATGTGCCGGCGGCGATTGATCGTGCCGAATCGGCCTCAATGCCTGCTGCCGACAGCTTCGAGTTGCAGCCGTCTGCTGGATCCGAGATCGACTCTGCCGTGAATGGAGATGCGCTGATTTCGTTCGACGAGAGGATCGACTCTCGGCCGCTTGGTGATGTGTCGAGCGGTGGTGTCAATCAGTCTTCGGTTGAAATTGGACCGACCGATCAGTTACCGCCAGACGCTTCCATTCAACTCCCGTCGATTAGTTGGTCCGATCGTCTTCGCACGATCCTGCCGTGGTTTGCTGTCGTTTGGTCGGTCGGTGTCGTTTTTCTCTCGATACGGCTGACCGGGGGTTGGGTCTACGTGGGCAGACTGAAACGGTTTAAGACGCGGCCCGTGAATCGCTGGCTTCACGAGGCAGCCGCTCGTCTGGGATCACAAATGAGAATCGGCCGGGCGTTTACGCTTTGGGAATCGGCGATGGTGTCGGTTCCATGTGTCGTCGGTTGTTGGCGTCCGGTGGTTCTGTTTCCAGCCAGCGTGTTGACCGGCTTGCCGAGGGAACAAATCGAGTCATTGCTTGCACACGAATTGGCACACATCCGTCGGCACGACGATATCGTCAACGCGTTGCAGCGCGTGATTGAGACGCTGCTGTTTTACCACCCCGCCGTCTGGTGGCTGTCGAAGCACATCCACGACGGGCGGGAAAACTGCTGCGATGATCTGGTTGTTGCCGTGGTTCGCGACCGCCTGGTCTACGCGCAAGCATTGGCCAGCCTCGCGGAGTACGGCAGGAAACACGCTCAATTTTCGGCCGCCGCCAGCGATGGTGATTTGTTGTTCCGCATCCGTCGGCTGATGGGGCTCTCATCGCCCCGGCCGACGCGTCCTTTCCCCGGTTGGGCCGGGGCACTCCTGCTGACCATGCTGGCCGTTGCCGCCACGTTACTATCGGTTGAACGAGGCACGCAATCTGTGCAAGCGGACCAAAACAAACTCGCGGCAGGCGAACCCGCCCCTCAGGCAACACGCTCTCAGTCAGCGGCGACGGAAACTACAACCGCGTCTCGCGCAACGGCTGCTCCGAACAAAGCCGACAAGGATGCCGACAACACCGATCGATTCGGCGATCCCATTCCCGACGGTGCATTGGTCCGTCTGGGAACCGTGCGTTTGCGGCAGCGGCAAGGGGTGATGGGAGTGGCTTTCACGCCGGACGGCACGGCATTCGCCTCGACCGGCTGGGGCGACTCGATTCGGTTATGGGATCGGAAGACCGGCAAACAAATTCGCCACTTCACGGGAACCGAGCGTAACATAACGTTCGCAGTTGCGTTCTCGCCCGACGGCCAAAAAATGGCATCCGTCGGCAATAAGGGACTGGTTCGACTTTGGGATGTGAAGTCGGAAAAAGAGTTGTTCAAGACCCAAAAGCATACGGGCCGCACCTACGGTGTCGCGTTCGCTCCTGACGGCAAGACGTTTGCGACGGCCGGCGGCGACGGCTCGATTCTCCTGTGGGACGTCACGACCGGGGTCGAGCTGCGCAGTTTTCGACAACCAAACGATCAGATCCGTGACAATCATGCAGTTGCCTTCTCTTCCGACGGCAAGACCCTGGCGGCGGGTTCGGGAAAGACGATTCGCCTTTGGAACCTGGAAACAGACGGCAAGCCGCTCGTCATTGAAAATGCACACCGTCGCTTAGTGGTTTCAATCACCTTCACTCCCGATGCAAAGACTTTAATCTCCAGTGGGTGTCATTACGAGCGCGTCGAACCGGGTCTCCTTCGCGCGGTGGGACAGATCCGGTATTGGGACGCGAATACAGGAAAGCAGCTGCAAGAGCTGCAATCAGAGGATTCTCAGCTTGGACTCTGTTCGCTGGCTATTTCGAGTGATGGAACCATTCTCGCTTCTGGGCACAATGACGGTATTCGTATCTGGGACGCAAAGTCCGGCAAACTGGTCCGCACGATTGCTGAACATCAGACATTCGTGCGGCCCAGGACACACGGCCTGGCCATATCTCCGGACGGAAAAACTCTGGCCGTCCGGGCGAGTGACAGCGCAGTTCGCCTGTTCGACGTCGCCACGGGGAAACCGTTGCTTTACGAACCTGAGTCGCATACCAATGTGGTGTTGTCTGTCCGATATTCTCCTGATGGAAAGACAATCGCCACAGGCAGCGCTGACGCCACAGTACGGCTATGGAATCCATCGAATGGAGAACAAGTTGATCTTCTACTCCCCCAAAAATTCTGGGTCCGCTCGGTTCTCTTCACGCCTGATGGCAAGACCTTGATCGCAGGCTGTGAAGCCCAGGCCACCAATCCGTCCAAATTCTATGGTGCGGTCAGCATGTTCAACGTGGAGACTGGCAGAAAGCTCCGCGAATTCTACCTGCCCGACCGCCTCATGGCCGCCGCGTTGTCGGCCGACGGGAAGCTCCTGGCTGCAGCGACAGGTCTTGGAGTCGATGATCCCGACGACAGCTCCGCCTGTATAATTCATATTCTGAATGTGGCGACAGGAAAGAAGCTGGCTCAGCTTCGGGGACACAGCTCGCAAGTGATGCAGATGGCATTTCCCCGTGACGGAAAGCATCTCGTCTCCGTAAGCGAAGACCAGACAGCACGGCGTTGGAACGTCGCTGACGGCAAGCAAGAAAAGTCATTCGCCATCATCTCGAATTGGTCTTCGGCATTGTCCCCGGACGGCGAGTTTCTGTTAACCGGCAACCAGGATCGAATGGGGAACGGCAAATACCGCGGCACGATCCACCAATGGGACTTGGCCACCGGAAAGCAACGCCTTGTCGTCGAAATTCCCGGAAGTGTTCCAGGTTCAATGGCTATCTCACCGAACGGTCGAATCGTCGCATCGTGTTTGCAGCCGCTTTTTGATTCGGATCGGCCGTTTGGCGGTTCAATAATACTCTGGGAAACGGCAACCGGTCGGGAGTTGATGAAGTTCCAACTGGATGACGGCCGCGCGGCGTCGCTCGCATTCTCTCCTGACGGAAAGACCCTGGTCACCGGAATGGATCGCGGAACCGCGCTGACCTGGGACGTGACGGCCGCCCATGAGAAGTTAAAGCCTTGAACCGGAAAACAGCATGGCGGTGCATTGACTCGGAAGGTGGTCAATTCGTTTGAGGTGGGGTAAATATCGGACTGGAGAGTTGCGTTCTCTCCCCCAACCCACAGTCGGTGGGGCCAATACCTCCAATGGTCTGCACCGGTCGGGAGGGCTTTGCGGTACTCGTAGAGTGCACAATCGGAACAACGGCATCCCCTTGCCCATTTGCCGTGACAGACATAGGCAAGAACGGTTTCGCAGGTTGAGGTTGCTGCCGAAATTGCCGATGCCTACATCAGGGCATGTGTGTTGCGCGCGTGCGCCGGCATGACAGTCTCAGCCGTTAAAGTCGATACAAAAGATGTCAAGCAACCCACATCGCGTCCTCGTCGTCGATCGCGCAGAACTTGCGCAGGAGCAAGCGACCGACGTGCTGCAACGCGAGGGGTTTGCGTGTGAACTCGTGGGCGATGGTCGACGGGCCATGGAAATGTTGGCCGCCGATCCGTTCGACGTGGTGGTGAGCGACCTGCAGATCCCCGATGGCAACGGAAAATCCTTTTGTCTCGAACTTCTTCAGTCGGGCGATTGTCCCCCAACGATTATCGTGACCGACGCCGTTCAGCCCCATATTGTGCAGGCGTTGATGTCGCGCGGTGCGGCCGATGTCTGTATCAAGCCGGTTGACTATGTGGCTTTGGCAACAACAATCAAAGGCTTGGTCAACCAACCGGTGGCCGTAACCGCGACAGATTTTGACGCGAGTTCTGCGGCTGAACCGAGCGCGCAGGAACAGTCTCCGGCTGGGTCCGGTTTGATTGCCGACCCTGGACAAGCTCAACGCATTGTGACCATTTTGATCCAGGATCAAGATCGCCGCGACGAGTTGGCAAAAAAGTTGGCGGCGATCGACGTGCTGGCAGTCGCAGCGACCGGCTCTGAAGATCTCCTGCAGCAGTTGAACCAGCAGCGAATCGACCTGGTCATCATCGAGAACGACTTGGGTGGCTTTCTTTCCGGACTGGAGATTCTCAAACGACTTGCCGACGATTTGATCCGACCGAATGCATTGTTGCTGGCTGAATCGACCGAGAGAATTCAGAAGCAGGCAAAAGAACTCGGGATCACAACGATCCTCGACCCTCAAGCCGATCTGGATGACGTTGTAAAATCCATCGACGGGTTATCGTCCGACATGACCGCACGGAGCGAGGTGGTGCCGGCGAGAGCACGCAAGCTGGTGCAGGACTTCGCAGGAATTCCGCCGCTGCCTCAACTGGTCTTGAAGTTGACCGGTTACATGTCGATGAAGATCGAGGATATTCCGGCCAAGGAGTTAGCGAACGATATTTCATTCGATCCCAAGGCGATCAGCGAACTCCTGAAATTGACGAACAGCTCAAGCATGGGGCTGCGTCGCAAAGTGACCAAGGTGTTGGACGCGGTCACGCTGTTGGGGCCGAAACGCGTCATCTCGCTCATTGTGTCCTCGGCAACGATCGCTGCTCAATCACAGCTGTTGAAAAACTAGTCTGCCGATTTACGCAAATGGTATTACAAGCGAAGCGTTCTGATGGCGAGTACGGCTTCGATTTTCGCCGAAAAAATGGAGGACGTCTCGCCCGATTCCGCGTTCATTCTCGGGCTGATGCAGGATATTGGAATGCTGGTGTTTGCCAACAGCTACGGGGACAAATACTCGGCCCTCATCCAGCGAGTTCACGAGATTGGCCAACTCCGAATGCATCAACTGGAAGAGAAGGAACTCAAACTGTCGCATCCTGCCGTTTCCGCCGCTCTGCTGCAGAAATGGAAGTTTCCGCAGTCATTAATCGGCCCGATTCTCGATCACCACGATTACAACAGTAACTCCGAACGCTCGAAGTTGGAACTCGGCCTGATGCACTCCATGCGGATCGGCGAAGCGCTAGCCGATATGGCCGATCTGGCCCATCCGATTCGTCGACAGGCGCTCAATCAACTGCTCGACAAATACGACGACGAATTGGGTGCCCAAAGCAAGATCTGCCTGGCTGAGTCCGTTGCCAAAGCGGCTGAGTCGTGCAAACTCTTCTCACTGCCGATTCCCGATGCCGAGGAAATGGCTCAGTTGGTCGAATCGATCAACGCGTCAGAATAAACGGCCGCCGAATACTCTCCCCCGACCGCATGAACGGCGTTCGGATCAGTCGGGCGCACGACCTTCGCCTCTTCTCGTCTTGTAGGCTGAGGGTTTCCGGGAAAGAGGTTATGGCCTTTTTCCCGCTTGCGGGTAGAATGGGAATCACGGGCATGTCGCACGGAGTTCGTCATGCGGGCCGCAGGAGGGGTTATGACGGTAGCAGGTCGGCGTGGGTTTACGTTGATCGAGTTGTTGGTGGTGATTGCCATCATTGCGGTTCTTGTAGCGCTGTTGTTGCCAGCGGTACAGCAGGCGCGGGCAGCGGCGCGGACTTCGCAGTGCCGTAATAATCTGAAGCAAATCGGTCTGGCGCTGCACAACTACGTCAGTTCGCATCAGCGGTTCCCACCAGGCAGCACCAGCGATGTCGAACAGGGTGGGTGGATTACGAATCCGTCAGCGCGGCACATCCACAGCTGGCAGAGCATGATCCTGCCCTATATCGAGCAGTCGACCGTACACAATCAGATCGATTTCAATCTCTCATCAATGCATGCGGTGAATCGGCCCGCTGCTTCGCAGATTATTTCGGCGTACCGTTGCCCCTCTTATTCCGGTCCGCAATTCAGCGATGCTCCCAGTTACACGCGATTTTCACCGAAATACGCGACGACGAATTATGTGGCGATGGGAGCAAGCGACATCGGACACATTTACGGGCAGAACTCGGGACTGTTCGCTCCAGATGGGACGATCTATCCGCTGTCGAACACGCGGCCCGCCGACGTGACCGATGGGCTTTCCAATACAATTCTCGTCGTCGAAACGCGCGAGCAGGGAATGTCGGTTTGGATCGACGGTGGGACTGCCGCGGTGGTCGCGAGGCGTTACGATGCCGACAACGGCCCAACGTATGCGAGTACGGGAATTGCGCTCAATTATCATCCGTATTTCGACTACGACATCCCGCATGCCGAATACGGCCCGTCGAGCATGCACACCAGTGGGGCGTTACATCTGCTGGGCGATGGTTCGGTGCGGTTTATTTCGCAGCACATTGCGGCGTCGGTGTATATCGCTCTGACCACCCGCAACGGCGGCGAGGTAATCGGCGGAGGCAGCTTCTGATGATTTACCGATTCGGGTTGTGCTTGTTGTTTGCCGTTTGCCTGGCATGTTCCGGTTGCGGTGGTGGCGACGCCGAGCGGCTGTTGATCGAATTGCAAAGCGAAGACCTGGAAGTTCGGCGGGAGGCGGCCCGGGAACTGGGAACGCTGAAACCATCCACACCAGAAGTGTATTCGGCCCTCGGAATTTCAATCACCGATCCTGATCGCGAAGTGCGCAGACTCTCCTGCTACGCGCTGGGAGAGATCGGCACAACTGACACTGAAGCGTTGGCAACGGCGCTAACAGATTCAGAGATGTCGGTGCGGTTGGCGGCCGCCTACGCTTTGTTGAAGATCGAAGCGGGACACACCGAAGCGGTCGCGGTTCTCAGTCGCGCCATGTTGGCCGGCGATGGCGGCGTGATCGTCGGTGTGACGAAGGGTGGACCGCAGGCAGCATGGGCCGTTCCCACGCTGACGCGACTACTGGCAGACAGCCGTCCTGGAATTCGCCGTCTGGCGGCCGAAGGTCTGGGCAAGATCGGCAGCGCATCGCAAACCGCAATGCCAGCACTCGAGAAGGCATTGAAAGATCAAGACGACCGGGTGCGAGAAGCCGCAACGCAAGCGATCGAGTTGATTCAACATGAAGTTCTGTCAAAACCCTCTGTTGGCTCACAACACCCTTAGTATTCAATCGCAGAGTTCGCCCACAACCGGGTTTTGACGGAGCCTCATGACACTTCTCACGTGCCTACCACTTGAAGCTGGCGCACACAACGGGCGATAATGTCCGGCCTGCCGCAATTGATCTCATTTGGGACTCGGTCGGGTCGAATCAGGTTCCGCAGTTCTTTCCAAAGATGATCGAAGTGATTTCTAGAAAAACTGCTTGCTATTGAGTTGTCGCACGGACATTCTGAATACTGTCTCGATCGCGCAGAAAGATTTGGCTGTAGAGAAATGATTGGAGAATACAAGGGCGACTCATGCAGACCATGAATATCTTATGTCCCCAATGCAGCTTTGCGCTGATTGTTACGAATCGTGAGATTCTCGGGCGTCCGGCCCGGTGTCCCATGTGCAAACACAAATTCATCCTTCGAGATCCTGAGTCCGAATCGGTCAACCCGTGGGAAACACAGGCCGAGTCTGAAGAAGACTTGCTGGCAAAACGAACCGTGACTTTGAACGAACTTGCAGTCGATCGGGGGCGAATCTATATCACGCTGAAACAAATTCGGTTGAATCACTCGGCGGAAGAGGGCGACCGATTTGAACGGTGGATTGCCGACAAGACGTCGATCGATGCCATGAGCGGCAGCGGGTTTTTTCTCGAAGACTATGACGAATGGTTGTCGCTGGGAAAACCGGACGGCCCTGAGAGTGCCTGCTGACGTTGTGCTGCGAATGCTCGTGTATACGTCGCGCAGTCTTCGGCAAGAACAGGGCTGCACGAGACGGCCATTGAGTCGGCTGCTATAATTACCGCAGAGCAGTTCGACGACGCGAAGGCGAGCCGACTGCTCGAATTCCCCCCCCCGTGACCCAGCTCTATTTGGCGCGAATTTCGATGAAAACCCGCCTGCTGATTTCGCTTTTCGCCTTGGGGGCGGCCTTCGGGTTGCTGATGTACGCCGCATTCGGACCGGCGGGACCGACTCCGATTGCCAAGCAGCCGAAATTGCTAAATCCGGAAAGTCCGCCGATCGTCGAGGAACCGGCCGCCACCCCGAAAGGAATGGCCTGGATTCCGGGCGGAACGTTTGTGATGGGCGATGCCGACGGCGCGCCGGACAAGCATCCGGAGCATGTGGCCGACGTTCCCGAGCACCGCGATTCCCTGGTCGAACACGAAGTCGTCCTCGACGGGTTCTGGATGGACGAGACCGAGGTGACCAACGCGCAATATATGGAATTCACCGCTGCCACCGGCTACGTCACCGTCGCAGAGAAGGCTCCCAAACGCGAAGACTTCATCGGACAGGTTGATGACGTGAGCAAGATTCCCGACGAGAACCTGGTGGCCGGCTCAATCTGCTTCAACCCTGAATTCAATCGGAAGACATTGACCAGAGATAATCCGAACTGGCCCTACCAGATCTGGAAGTATGAAACAGGAGCGAACTGGCGGCATCCCTCGGGGCCGAAGTCGTCAATAGCCGACCGGATGCAGCACCCGGTCGTACACATCTCGTGGGACGACGCCGTTGCCTACTGCGAATGGGCGGGCAAGCGACTACCCACCGAAGCCGAGTGGGAACGTGCGGCTCGCGGCGGACTGGCGGGCAAGAACTATCCGTGGGGGGATGAATTCAAGCCGGACGACAAATGGTCGCACAATATTTACCACGGCGTTTTCCCCTACGAAGACCGCGGTGAAGATGGCTTTAAGGGGACGGCACCGGTTAAGTCATTCCCGGCGAATGCGTATGGTCTGTTCGACATGACCGGCAACGTGTGGGAGTGGTGCCACGACTGGTACCGACCCGACTACTACGTCCAGGGCGATCGCAGAAACCCACAGGGACCGAGCGACAGTTTCGATCCGCAGGAACCGAAGATTCCCAAGCACGTGCAGCGCGGCGGTTCGTTCATGTGCAGCGATACGTACTGCATTGGCTACAGCGTCCACTCGCGGATGAAAGGCGACTCCATGAGCGGTGCCTTCCACACCGGATTCCGCTGCGTCGTACCCGCTGCCGACATCGAAAAACACCGGGCAAGAAATAATTAGCCCCCCGTGATGACACGGCGGGCCAACTGTGGAAACCGCGCCAACTGCCGAAATCGCACGGTTCAGAAACCCGGTTTTTTCAAAAAACCGGGTTTCTCCAACTTCAATGGTCTCGCGTCACCTCAACCGAAGTACGTCGAGTACTGATTCTTCACCGCATCAATGCCCGCGCTGATCATCTTGACGTCTGCGGTCGGCGACAACATCCGGCAACCTCTCTCGACCATCGCTGCGGCGTGTTCTGGACTCACGCAAACCGCGCCCCAGTGCTTGCCGTGGTTCTTGCACGCCGCGCCGACGCGGTCGAGTGCCTCGATGCATTTCGGATTGAAGAAATCACCCGTCACACCCAAACTCTGACTGAGATCCGACGGGCCGACGAACAGCAGATCGACGCCGTCGATGGCGGCAATCTCGTCGCATTGCTCCAGCGAAGTCAGCGTTTCGATCTGAATCGCCACGAAGGACTTCTCGTTGGCCTGCGGGCAGAATTCCTTCGGCCCAATCGATGCGAATTGTCCGTCCCAGCCGCCCGTGTTCAAACCGCGATAGCCACGGGGGGCAAACTTCGCCCACCGCACGAACTCTTCGGCCTGTTCGGCCGTATGAATTTGGGCCGCCATCACACCGCCACCGCCGGCTTCCATCGAGCGGGTGACGATTGCGTAATCGGTCGGCGCGATGCGGACAAAACATTCCAGCCCCTGACTGCGAACAGCCAGCGTGCCAACTTCCAGATCCTGCATGCTCATGCCGACATGCTCGTGATCGAACCACAGGCAATCGAACCCGCCTTGAATGCCAATGATCTGCAGCAAATTGTGATGCATCACGCGTCCCACGCCGGCCGCCATCACAATTTCATCACGCGCCAGTTTCTCTCGTACCTTGTCCACAGTTGTCGTCCCTCAATGAAGTAGCAAACCGCGGCCCCGTGCGGCCCGCATCGTTATTCGTTGCAAATCGTCACCCGCCAGTGTGCCGCCTCACAACAAAAAATACCAGCCCGCCGTGGAGGCCAGGGTTTGGGTGGCTGAGCGTGGCTGGGGTGAGGGCAGTCCATGTCGCGCCTCCAATTCAAAACAAAACGGTTGTTTGAAAATGCGCTCTCCCAAGATGTAGACGAGGCTGCCGAATACAAAAAAACAAACAGACCCTCATCCGCAGTTCTTAAATCGCTCATTTCGCCATCTCAACAATTGCACTCATCTCACCAATCCGCAACGCGGTTGCGCAATCAACACATTTGCTGCGACCGCGAGAAGGCAAATAGATCGTCGGTCACGCATCGCCTGAGGGCTCAGGGCGATTGCACCAAAAGTCATGGTGCGCATAGGACTTTATTGAGATAAGTCTCGTCCCATCCGGCGGTGAGTCGTTTGTTCTTGATGCCTACCT